>JAABUX010006774.1_pt1 | contig 13584 bp, 11 predicted proteins | sample 5561851 | NCBI WGS metagenome assembly JAABUX01 (sample SAMN10711883, study PRJNA513361) | rock metagenome | isolation source: Antarctica rocks | place: Antarctica: Victoria Land, Richard Nunatak red sandstone | collected 2016-01-03 | reverse complement strand
GACGCCATCGCCGTCATCCAGCGCTGTGTGGCCGCTGGTTGCCGCCTCAATCGCCGCAAAAAGAAGCCCAACACCTATCAATGGCTCCTCGATCCCGCCCTCGAGGCCGTAGCTTGATGCGTATTGTCCGGTGTGTATCGTACTCCCTTAGTATCGCTCACCGTCCTCCCCCACGCACGGGTAGCGCGGGGCGCGTCAGGAGGCGGCGGGGGTGTCGTCGTCGGCGGCGGCGGCGGCGAGCCAGCGGCGCAAGCTGGGGAGGCGCAGGCGGGCGAGGGCGCGGGCCTCGGCCTGCTGCACGGCCTGGCGCGTGAGCCCGAGACGGTGGCCAATCTCCTGTAAGGTGCGCGGGGGCTCCCCGTCGAGGCCGTGGCGGGCGGCGAGGATGGCGCGCTCACGCGGGGGCAGCGTGGCCAGGGCGGCGCGCACGGCAGCGGCGAGCGCCTGGGCCTCGGCCTCGTCGTGAGGTCGCAGGGCGGCGGGATCGGGGAGGAGATCGCCCAGGGTCATGGTCTCGGCGTCGCCCATCGTCAGGTCGAGGGGGACAGGGGCGGGCAGGGGCGCGGTGAGGGCGTCCACGCGGGCGCGGGGGAGGCCCAGGGCGGCGGCGAGGTCGGCGCGGGAGGGCGGATGGCCCAGGGCAGCGTGCAGGGCGTGGGCCTGGCGGGCGAGGCGGGCGCGCTCGTCCTGCACGTTGCCGGGGACGTGGGCGAGGGGGACCTGCGTGGCCACGGCGCGGCGGATTGCTTGCTTGATCCACCAGACGGCGTAGGTGGAGAACTTATAGCCGCGGGCGGGGTCGAACAGGTCCACGGCACGCAGGAGGCCGACGTGCCCCTCCTGCACGAGGTCGTCGAGGGGGAGGCCGCGGCGCTGGTAGCGCGCGGCGACGGCGACGACGAGGCCGTGGTTGGCGGCGACGAAGGCGGCGCGGGCGGCGGCGCCGGCGCGGAGGGCGTCCTGGTCGAGGGGCCAGGCGGCGAGGGCGGCGAGCAGGCGGGCGCGGGCGTCAGCGGAGAGGGCGCGGGGCAGGAGGGGACCGACGGCGGCGGCGAGGGCATCCGGGGCAAGAGGGAGGTGGGGGCAGAGGGCGGCGAGGACGGCGGCGGCGGCGGCACGGGCGGAGAGGGTGGGGGGCAGCTCACGGCGCAGGCGCGCGGCGAGGTGACGTTGGGCGAGCAGGCGGGCGCGGCGGCCGGCGCGGATCGCGCTCGCCAAGGCACGCTCCTGGGCGGCGGTGAGGACGGTGCGGCCGGTGGCGGGCGCGGGTGGCAGGATCATGCGGGCTCCGGTATGGTCCAGGGTCTCTCTACACAGAGCGTACCAGGCCAGCCCGCGCGCCGGGTGGCCCGCTGGGGATATGGGGGCGTGGTCCCGCGCGCCCACCGTCCCGACCTGGTCGAGGGGAAGAGGTCGAGGCCCGCTGTGGCGGCGGCGCGGGCCAGGTCGAGGCGAAAGAAGGGGTCGCCGAGGGCGACGGGGAGACCGTGCATGACCCCATGGTAGACGACCTGGCCCGCGAGGACGAGGCGGCGCAGGCGGGCGGCGTCGTCGCGGACCCGCGCATCCGGGCTCTGCGCGAACAGGGCGACGAGCTGGGGGAAGGTGTACCCGGCTACGAACTGGGCCAGGCGATCAAGGGTGAGGGGCGGCGGCTCGACGGCCAGCAGGTGCCGCGCGCACACGACCAGGATGGCCACGGCGGCTGTGTCATTCCAGCCTGGCGTGCCGATCGGCTGTCGTCGTGTCGGCCCCATCATCCTGCGCCTTTCGCCCGTCCCCTGCGTCCCTGACGCCCCTTCTCAGTATCGCAAACGGGATGATCGGCGCGGGGCCACGGCCGCCGTGGTCACGCCGTCGTCGGGTCAGAGGCGGCAAGCAGCGGGCGGGACGCGGGCGGCGCGTGATGCCTGGCGCGGGGCGCGGCCTGTGTGGGAGCGGCCGCCCCCGTCTCACGCGGACCCCTCCCGCGCGCCGTCTGCGCTCTGCGCGCCGCCCCCGTCACCCACGCCTTCCCGCCGCGCGGCGCGCGCGCCGTAGGAGGCGATCACGTGGTCGAGGGCGGGGTGATCAGCAGCGGCGAGGAAGGGCGCGCAGGCGGCCAACTCGGCCGCGTAGGCGCGCTCGAGCGCGGCGTGCGCTCGCTGGGTCAGCGCGTGGTCGGGGCCATGCGCCTGGGTGAGCGCCGTGACAAGGCGCAGGGCCGCCGCATCTGCCTCCCGCGCCAGCCGCACCGCCTCCCGTTCCCGCGCGAGCGCGCCCGCGTCGGTCGCCCGCGCCAGTCCCCCCGCGAGCGCCGCGTCCAGGACCTCCTCGACGCGCCGCAGGTCGTCCTCCGCCGCGCGCCGCGGCACCGCAGCCTCCCGCTTGCCCACCAGCGCGGCGGCGCGCTGACCGGCCCGTCGCCAGCCGCCCGGTCGCCCCTCCAGGACCGTGTTCATGAGCGCCCCCCTCCCTTTTCTACGCGTCGGCCGCCGCACCTGCCGTCGAGCGCGCTGCACGTAGGGCGGGGGCAACCGTCTGTTTGATACGAGCGTAGCCGGCAGCCACCCCGCTCCTCTCCCGCTTGTCCACACGGCGGCGCTGCGCCCCACGGCCGCGTGCGCCACGCGGAGGGCAGCAGGGGGCGGGCACCACCTCCATCTCCACGAGCGCCCGAGCCGGGCGTCTCCCCGCCCCGCTAGGCGAGCTGCGTCAGGTAGAGCGCAACCCAGCCCACGCGGCCCGCGCGCGTCGCCACGCGCGCCCACGTCCCCGTCCGGTTCACGCCCAGGGTGGTGAGCGTCGTGCGACGCGGTAGTAGGGCGAGGAGCGGTGCGGCGCGGTCGGGCGTGGCGCGCAGCTTGGCCACGGGCGCAGCCACTGTCAAAGAGACGAGCCGGGCGGGCGCGCGCGTTGGCGCGACCGGTGTCGAGACGGCCGGGGCGGGGGCCGGGGCCAAAGGGCGGACGGCGTCGCGATCGACGTAGCCGATGGTGTCGTCGGGGGCGGTGACGGCGGCCCAGCTCACGTGGTAGAAGCGCAGGCGCAGGACGGTCCCCTGCGGTAGGCGGCGCAGGAGGGGGGCGGAGAGGGGGGGGCGGCGCGCAGATTGAGCGCGGGCACAGCGACGACGACCAACGCGGGCACGACCGACGCGGCGTGAGCAGCGTGAGCGGGGGCGACGCGGGCGGTGACGTTGCCTGCAAGGAGGAGGGGGGCGGCGAGGAGTGGAGCACGCGCGGGGCGCAGCGATGAGCGGGGCATGCAGACCTCCAGGAGGACGAGGGGCGACGGGAGCGCCACTCCGAGTATCGCCGATAGGGGATGGTCGTCGCTCAACCGCGTTAGCTACATCCCTTGTAGTAGTTCATCAATGGCTACACAAGCCCGTACGCGTACCACGCGTCCCTCAAAGCTGGCGTTCTGTTTACTGATAACGCGCGGGACTCGCAGTGCGTGCCGGTGCACGATAGACATACTTATGGTCAGGGCAGAGCTGTCCGAGCCCATCGTACCGTGCGTGGGCGATATTGTCGCGGTGCATCCTTGGTCGCGCGCTCCGATTGGACGCGCCCGTTGTGCCTGAGACCCTTACAATCAGGCGCGTATCCCAAGCAGATAAGCAGATCCGCGCGTTTGACATACGCCAGTCCCGGTGCTATTATTTGACCAATCTGTTTGAGCGCTATGTAGCACCGTCGCTGGCGCGACAGATGATGATAGAGTGGGCGCGGTTGCCCCTCGCTCTGTTTAGTGTGCAGAGCGAGGGGCTTTTGTATTTGGGATAGATATGCCATCGTAGTCTAGATAGAACTCCAGCGGCGTGTCCTCGGGGTTGAGGGCCGTGGGGATGAGAGGATGAAGATTGGGAGCGTACATCGGTCGGCGGTTGCTCGCGATCACGGTACTGGCGTTTGGCGTGTCGCTCATCGTCTTTTCGATCCTTCATCTGATTCCGGGTGATCCTGTCATCCAGATGATTGGGTACGGGCAGTCATCCGCCGAGGAGATTCGTAACCTGCACCACCAGCTTGGTCTCGACCTGCCACTGCCCGTGCAATACGTCCGTTGGCTGGGAAATGTGCTGCGCGGCGACTTTGGCTATTCCTATTACTCCTCCACGCCGGTGGCCAAGCTCATCGGCCAGAACATTCCGTACACCATCGAGTTATCGTTCGCGGCGCTGATCGTTTCTCTTATCGTCGGGATCCCGCTAGGAATCATCGCCGCGCTGTCCCGGGGGAGTTTCGTGGATTCAGTGGCGATGATTGTTTCTCTGGCCTCACTCTCGATCCCGGACTTCTGGCTCGGAATCCTGCTGATTACACTGTTCAGCGTGCAGTTTCACTTCCTCCCGGTCTTTGGAGGAACATCGCTCACGTCGATCCCAAGCCTCATTCTACCGGCTCTGACCCTTGGAGCGGGGACAGGCGGTATCACGGCGCGGTACGTTCGGACGAGTGTGATCGAGGCGGCGACCAAGCAGCATGTCGTCACGGCACGGTCGAAGGGGCTGCCGCGCCGTCAGGTGTTCACGCGGCACATCTTCCGTAACGCCGTTCTCCCAGTGGTGACGGTGGTCGGCCTGCAGATCGGTTTTCTGCTGTCGGGTACGATCATCACCGAGGTGATCTTCTCGCGCCCCGGAATCGGACGCTTGCTGGTCGATTCAATTCTACAGAAGGACTATCTGACGGTGCAGGCGCTCGTGCTGCTTATCACGCTCATCTACACGACGGTCAATCTGATCGTGGACCTCATCTATCCGTTCATTGACCCGCGGATCGTGTACTAGCGCGAAGAGGAGCCATACACATGGCAAACGTCGAGCCACTTGAGACCGTTGGCGCGAACCCGGCGATGGAAGCTGAGATTGTCCATCGTTCAGCGCGAACGTTCCCGCCAGTCTGGCGCCACCGAAGCTTGCTGATCGGTATGATCGTCGCCGTGGCGATTCTCATTGTCACGATCTTCGCGCCCCTCTTTTCACGCTACAATCCTATCCTGCAGAACCCCAATGACGTCTTTCTTTCCCCACGATGGGGCCATCCTTTCGGCACCGATCAGTTCGGTAGGGACATGGTCGCCCGCGTGTTTTATGGGGGACGGAATACCATTGTGGGCAGCGTTGTCTCGGTCCTGATCGCGACCATCATCGGAACCTGGCTCGGATTGCTGGCCGGATACGTCGGCGGCTTTCTCGATTTGGGTATCATGCGCCTGATCGATCTCCTGCTCGCATTCCCCGGTCTCTTACTGGCACTGACACTAGCGACCATCTTCGGCCCTGGCCTGAACGGAACGGTCATCGCCATTGGGATCGCGTTCATCCCCGGTACGGCGCGTATTGTCCAGGGTGTGACGCTGCAGGCGCGCAACTACATGTATGTGGAGGCGGCGCAGGCCCTGGGAGCGTCAAGCGCGGCCATCATATGGCGTCACATCCTGCCCAACGTACTCGCGCAGGTCATCGTCCTGGCAACGACTGGTCTCGGCCTCGCCACCCTCTCGGTGGCGGCGCTCGGCTTCCTCGGCCTGGGGCTGCAGCCTCCGACTCCCGAATGGGGCGCTATTCTCAACCAGGGACGGGATTACGTTACGCTGGCCTGGTGGGTGGCGTTCTTCCCTGGACTCATGATTTCGCTGTACGTCACCTCGGTCAATCTCATTGGAGACGGGCTGCGTGAGTTGCTCGATCCCACCCTGGCGATGCGTACAAAGTGATCTGAAAGGAGACATAGTGCGTTCGGACGGCGTGGAAGGCTAGCTCAAGAAGCACAAACGACACACAGGCCCTTATTGGGAGACTATGTTCTACGGAGGGAAAGAAATGAGAATCCTGTCTTGGAAGCGAAAGACTCTGAGAGTGGTTGCCGCGCTTGTGCTGCTGTCTCTCGCCGCCAGCCCCGCGGGAGTGCGCATCGTCGCCGCGTCTCGCAACCATCAGCCCAGCGGCGGCACGATGACCGAGGCCTTCGGCGTCGTGCTCGACACGTTCAACCCGGCCCAAACTGGCTATACCGCTGCTGGATGGGTCGTTCGCGACATCTTTGACTCGTTGGTCTATATCACGCCTGAGGGCAAGGTCACGCCCTGGCTGGCAACGCGCTGGACAGTCACCAACGACGGCAAGACGTACACGTTTTATCTCCGTCACGATGTGACGTTCCAGGACGGGACGCCCTTCGACGCGAATGCCGTCGTCTACAACGTCCACTACTTCGAGAACCCCGCGACCCAATCCAAGGTCACCTCGATCCTCGGGGACTACCTGTCGGCGAAAGCGCTCAGCAAGTATGTCTTCCAGTACAAGATAAAGACCCCGTACAGCCCGCTCCTCTTCAACTGGGGTGGCTGGCAGTTAGGCATGCAATCTCCCGCCGCCCTCCAGAAGTACGGAAAAGAGGCGGGCAACCACCCGGTCGGCAGCGGACCCTTCATGTTCCAGAGTTACGTCCGGCCCACCACGATCACCCTGGCGCGGAACCCTCACTATAATTGGGGCCCGTCCGCTATCGGCATAAGCGGTCCGGCTAAGCTCGACAAGATCGTCTTCAACGTCATCACGCAGCCCAGCGTGCTCGCCGATGAGCTGCGCACCGGTCAAGCGCAATATGCCGCCAGTATGCCCGTCTTGCAGTATAAGGTGCTGAAAGCGGACCCGAACTTCACGCCCTCCCCTATCAAGATTACGGGAGCGGGCGTCTATACCCTCATCAACAACGCCAAGTTCCCGACCAACGATCCCGCGGTGCGGAAGGCCATCAACATGGCGATCGACAAGGTCGGCGTTATCAAGCTGGCGGACGCCGGACAGTTCCCAGTCACCTGGGGACCGCTGCAGAGTGGCACGTACGGCTACGATGAAGCGCTCAACAACTATTACCCGTACAACCCGGCTAAGGCGGCTCAGGTGCTCAAGGCAGACGGCTGGAAGAAGGTCAATCAGATCTGGACGAAGAACGGGAAGCAGCTCACGCTGCGGTGGACCCTCATTGCCCAGGCAGGTGACTACGACGACATGGGTACCGCGCAAATAGGGTACCTGACCAGTTTCGGCATCAAGGTCAATACGGCGGCTATTGCCGGTACGGCATGGGAGGCGAGCAACACCAACGGGGACTTCAACATGACTGGGCCCCTGCAATTCTCGGATACCGATCCTGATCTGCTGCACCTCATGCTGGGGAAGGGGCAGTTTTTCAACTGGGCGCGCTACGCAAACCCGACCGTCTGGAAGCTACTCGACGAAGGCAGGCGGACGCCGAACGGGCCGGCGCGCCTCAAGATTTACTACCATGCCCAGCAGATCGTCGAGCAGGATGCCTGGAACCTGCCCATCCGGCTCGATGAGAATCTTGACATGATGTCCTCAAAGCTCAAGGGCGTGAGGGTTGACTTCGGCGGAGTGCCCAACTACTACCCGGCCTACTTCTCGTCGTAGGCCAGGTGTCCTAACCGTGACGCGTCCGGGTCTACTTGGCGGACCCGGATGCGTCATGTCGTGTCTCGCCCTCGCCAATGGTAGCCGATCTCCATAGCCGCACGCTCACGCCGTTGCTATGCAACCGGCGCTACGGCCAGTGGCAGTCCAACAACACGACATCCGTGGCGCTCGGGCAGGAGCAGCATGTACAAAGGATTTTCACCGATACGGTCATCATCTCGCGCCACGAGCGCTGGACCGGCGTTCCGGAGAGCGTGCGCGAGGTGCTGGTGGAGCGCCGTCACAACCGGGATTCCAGCCGGTACCCGGACGTGAACCTGTCCCACCTCAATGCCGTCGTCGGCAGCCTCACGCATGGCGCGTCCTCAGTCACGTCGCACAGCGGCCGGGTATGGGATGACGTATGTAAGGATGTGAACCGATGATGCAGCCAACACCCGTTGAACACGAACTCGCCCGTCAAGACGTTCAGGTCGCCGATGTCGTCAAACAGCACGCGCATCCTCTCAGCGCCGGTGACGTGACGGGCTACGACCCGCTCCTGAATATGATTGGCGCCGCACGGATCGTCATGATTGGCGATGGTAGCCACGGCACGCACGAGTTCTACCGCGAGCGCGCGCTCCTCACCAAGCGCCTCATCGAGGAAAAAGGGTTCACCTTCGTGGCCATTGAGGGGCCATGGCCGGATGTCTTGCGGCTGAACCAGTATGTTCAGGGCGGTTCAGGAACGGCGGACGATGCGCTCACTGTCTTCGACCGGTATCCCACCTGGATGTGGGGCAACCACGACATGCACCACTTCCTCGCCTGGCTCCGCCGCTACAATGACGCTCTTCCGGCGGGACGACAGAAGATCGGCTTCTACGGGTTGGACGTGCAGAGCGTCTTTCCGGCCGTCGACCACGTCCTGGCGTATCTTGACGAGGCTGAGCCGTCACTTGCCCCCATAACCAGGGAGCGCTATCGCTGCTTCGATATGTTTGGGGGGGAGCGCGACGTGTACGGGTACTACGCGGGCACAGGTCTCGTCTCTCCGTGCGACCGTCAGGCTGTGGACGTGGTGCGGGACCTACAACACCATCGCGAACGCCTCATTCGCGCCAGTAGCGCGGAGGCCTACTTCAACGCGCTGATGGCGGCCCTGGAGGTGCAGAACGGCGAGCGCTTTCACCGCGCCTCGTACTTCGGTGGGGAGAGCGCGTGGAACATTCGCGATATCCACATGCAAGATATGCTCGACGCCCTACTCGACCACTATGTGGGCTCGAAGGCTGTGGTGTGGGAGCACAATACCCATGTTGGCGACTTCCGCCAGACAGGCAATGCGGGCGGTCAGATCAACATCGGCCAACTCACCCGGCAGCGGCATCCCGGGGACATGGTGTCGGTTGGGTTCGGCCATTACGAGGGCAGCGTCACGGCCTCGCGCTACTGGGGCGCTCCCCCCGAATATATGCCCGTACCGCCGGGCATCCCTGGCAGTTACGACAACGCCTTCCACCAGACCGGCTTGCATCGTTTCCTCCTGCTCTTGCGCCCACTGCGCGAGTCTCTGCAGGCCGGACCTTTGGATGAGTGGCGGGGTAATCGCGCCATTGGTGTGCAGTACCATCCCGAGTTTGAGTGGCATAACTATGTCCCGACGAAACTGGCGAGCCGCTACGATGCGTTCGTCCACATTGATCGCACCAAGGCCGTCAAGCCACTCGATATGTCGGCCGCCAAACCGGAGAGCGTGCCCAAGTGGAACGCCGAGACGTATCCAGACGCGTACTGAGCCAGGCATGCGGAGAGTGCGTACGTGACGTTGGTGGGGTGCCTGAACATGCGATCACAGGTGGCCGAGGGCGCTCGCTTTTGGCAGATACGTACCCAACCGACCCTCTACAACACATCCAGCGTCCCTTCGTGCATGCGGTGTGCGCGTCGCCACACGGCTACCAACGTCACGTACGCACTCTCGGCACGCGACAGATGATGGACCAGGTAAGTGCATATCGGAAGGAATTATGACCGTCGAGACACACCAGCGAACCTTTAGCGTCGCGCGATTTCTGAACGTCCGCGCGGCCCACCTTCCGACCTTTTCACCCGATGGACGCTCGGTCGCGTTCGTGACCGATATCACCGGTATCCAGCAACTCTGGCAGGTACCCGTGGACGGCGGCTGGCCGGAGCAACTGACCTTCAGTGACGATCGCGTGATGCTTGGTCTCTACGGGTATCACTCGCCCGATGTCGTGTTCGGCATGGACAGCGGTGGGGACGAGCGGCAGCAGATATTCCGGCTGCGCGAGGGCGTGGTGACGGAGATCGACGTCGACCTCGCTGTCATGCACGCGATCGGCGTCATCTCCCCGGACAACCGCCGCGTCGCGTTCTCGAGTAACCGACGACATCCCGCGCATTTCGATGTGTACGTCGCCGACCTCGACGGGAACAACGTGCGCTGCGTGTACGAGCAGGACGGAAGCAACTTCGTCGCCGACTGGTCATCTGATGGGCGCCACCTGCTCGTCACGCGCCGTACCGGCTCACTCGACAGCGATCTCATCCTCCTGGATCTCGAGAGCAGTGAGGCGACACATCTCACGTCTCATACTCCACCGGTGATGTACGCGCACGGCCAGTTCTCCCCGGACGGCCGGACCATCTTCTTCACGACGGACGCTGCGAGCGAGTTTTCCCGGGTGGCGCGTATGGGCCTTGGCGACCGCCGGATCGCGTATCTGAGCGACGACGATGCGGACGTAGATTGGCTGCGGCTCTCGCCGGATGGCAAACTTCTCGCCATTATGAGGAACTACGACGGGTACGGCCGGCTGTCGATCATGGATCTCGAACACGGGATCGAGATCCCCGCGCCAGACCTGCCCGATGGCGTGCCCATGGAGCCAACATGGTCAGGGGACGCGCGGCGACTGGCCTTTGCCTTCACGGCTCCCACCGATAACGCAAATATCTGGCTCTGGGATGTCGAGATGGCCTCGTGTCGACAGATAACGCATGTCGCTCAAGGTGGTATCCCTCGGGACACGTTCGCTGTGCCGGAGTTCATCCGCTACCCGACGTTTGACGGCCGTGAGATACCAGCCTTCCTTCATATGCCGCCGGTGGAGCGGCCGCCGGTCGTGGTGTTAGTCCACGGTGGTCCGGAGGCGCAGGCGCGGCCCAGCTTCGATCCGATGACACAGTTCTTCGTGAACCATGGATACGCCGTCTTCACTCCGAATGTGCGCGGCAGCACGGGCTACGGACGGACCTACACACACCTTGATGACGTCGAGAAGCGCATGGACGCCGTCGCTGATCTGGACGCTGCCGCTCGCTGGCTCAAAGCGTCTGGACGCGTGGACGGCAACCGGCTGGCCGTCATGGGGGGGTCGTACGGGGGATTCATGGTCCTCGCCGCGGTCACCACGTACCCGGATCTCTGGTCCGCAGGTGTCGACATTGTCGGCATTGCCAACTTCGAGACGTTCCTACGTCACACGAGTGCGTATCGGCGACATTGGCGCATCCCCGAGTACGGAGACCCCGACCGCGACGCCGAGCTCCTGCGCGCTATCTCGCCGATCACGCACATCGATCGGATGAAGGCGCCACTTCTCGTCATCCATGGCGACAACGATCCACGGGTGCCGTTGAGCGAGACCGAGCAGGTGGTCGAGGAGGTACGCCGCCGCGGTGTGCCGGTGGAGATGCTGCGCTTTGCCGACGAGGGTCACGGCGTTGTGAAGCTGGCGAATAAGCTCGTGGCCTACCCTGCAATCGCGGCGTTCCTCGACCGTTATCTCTAGCAAGTGGGCGCGCGGATGGGTGATCAACCCAGCCCATGCCCTCTGGGTTGTCGTGAGGGTGGTCGGAGGCATTGGACTTGTCCTCAGGACCGTTGACGTTTTTGGGGCACCGATATCCCACTTTGAGTGAGCTCCAACATGAAGAATGATGACTCTAAGCTGTAAACGTTGGACACGTCTTACCCTAGCGAGTTCACCTTCACGTATCTATCCCATCCATTTGTTTCATGATGGCTGCTGAAGGTGGCCGCCCCAAAAACGTCAACGGTCATGAGGATAAGTCCACGGAGGCATGAAATAGACATTGACCCGTTGCAGGCGGCCACCTGCAACACGTCGTGTTGGTCGCGACACCTCGATCCCATCTGCATCGGCACAACCGCGTCTGTGCGCGAATCCGTTCAGTTCAGCATAGTGTGAGGAGATGTGATGATCACCGAGCCGAGCGTCGGGAGCACCGTCGCGATTTTCGAGGCGGTTGAGCGGCACACGCCTGCCGTGCTCGATCTGGCCCAGCGCATCTGCACGATTCCAGCGCCCACCTTTTCCGAGGAACGACGCGCGGCCTTCGTGAAGGGGAAATTCGACGCTCAGGGTCTCGATGCCTGGATCGATGAGGCGGGAAACGCGTGCGCCCGTCGCCGAGGAACAGGACGCGGCGTGCTCCTCCTAACAGCACATACCGATACAGTGTTTCCCGCGAGCGCCGACTTGTCGATCCGCCATGAAGATGATCGCCTGGTTGGCCCGGGCATTGGGGATAACAGCCTCTCCGTGGCTGCTCTGTTGACCCTTCCGCGGATCCTGGATCAGGCTCGCATCCAGACGGGTTCCGATCTCTTATTGTGTGCGAACACCGGCGAAGAGGGTTTGGGCAATCTTCGAGGTATGCGCCATGCCGTCGCAACGTACCGCGACGATCTGACGGCGGTGATTGTCCTGGAAGGGCACCATCTCGGCCGCGTGTACAACCATGCGGTCGGGTCCAGGCGGCTGCGCGTCACCGTGACGGCTCCGGGAGGACACAGTTGGGGTGCGTTCGGCAATGCGAGCGCGATCCACGTCCTTGGCGAGATGATCGCCGCCATCGCAAAGCTCCCAGTTCCCGTTGAGCCGAAAACGACCTTCAACGTGGGCATGATCGACGGGGGCGTCTCGATCAATACCATCGCCCCGCGCGCGACGCTGACACTCGATCTGCGCTCAGTTGACCCTGCATCCTTGACACATTTGATATCCCGCGTGGAAGCGATCATGGAGGAAGCGAACGATGTCGCGCGCGGCATTTCCGTGCGCAGCGAGATCGTCGGCGACCGACCGGGAGGCGTGATCTCTGCGGACACTCCTATCATCCGGACCACGCTCGATACCCTACAGGAGCTTGGCCTCGACCCACAACTCTCTGCCGGGAGCACCGATGCCAACATTCCCATTGCAGAGGGCATCCCCGCCATCTGCATTGGGCTGACGACGGGGGAACACGCGCATCGCATTGACGAATACATCGACATTCCACCCCTAGCGACAGGACTGAAGCAACTGGCGCTTCTCGTTGCACGTGTGGGATCGGGGACGGATTAGAAGGAGAACAGTTCTTCTGTTGGGAGAGAAGGCTACGCACGGGGAGGAGAAGGTAGCCATCGACAGTATGACGCCCCGCGTCAATTCGGAATATCTAATTGTTTAAAGCGTGAAAGGAGAGTCGAGCGATGAAAATCTACATCTCATCAGATATGGAAGGCACTGCCGGGGTTGTGATATGGGAACAGGTACTCGCCAGCGGTGATTTCGAGCGATTTCGCCGACTGATGACCCAGGAGATCAATGCTGCGGTCGAGGGCGCATTGGCCGCTGGGGCGGACTCAGTCGTCGTCAACGATAGCCATGGTCCCATGACCAATATCGTGATCGAAGATCTCCATCCAGAGGCAGAGCTCATCAGCGGTGTCAACAAGACACTGCTGCAGGTCGAAGGGATCGGCGACGGGTTCGACGCCCTCTTCTTCACTGGCTACCACCAACGGGAAGGCGGCGGCGATGGCGTGTTAAACCACACACTCCTGGGCAACACCATCTATGAGATCCGTGTCAACGGCGATCCAGTCGACGAGGCAGCACTGAACGCGGGGGTGGCGGGCGTCTATGGTGTACCCGTCGCGCTCGTCTCCGGGGATCACAACGTGTGCGCCGATGCCGCGCGGCGCTTCTCTGGGGTGATCACAGCCCCCACCAAGCAGGCCATCGACCGCTACGCGGCACGATCCCTCTCGTGCCAGAAAGCGCGGACGCTGATCCGTGAACGAGCGCAAGTGGCGGTAGAGGCGGTGCGATCAGATATGGTCAAGCCGTATG
>JAABUX010006772.1_pt1 | contig 13585 bp, 5 predicted proteins | sample 5561851 | NCBI WGS metagenome assembly JAABUX01 (sample SAMN10711883, study PRJNA513361) | rock metagenome | isolation source: Antarctica rocks | place: Antarctica: Victoria Land, Richard Nunatak red sandstone | collected 2016-01-03 | reverse complement strand
ACGCCCAAGTCGGTGAACAAGAAGGTCAAGCAGCCCAGCTTCGCGGCGGCCATCAGCCGCGAGGATCTGCGCCGGGGGGCGGAGGGTCTGCGCATCGGGCTCGACGAGCACGTCGCCTTCGTCATCTCCGCCCTGCAGCCCAGCGCGCACGAGCTGGGCCTGGAAGGGCGGGGCTCAGACGCTCAGGCGACCCGTCCGGCGGGTGGCGCTGCTGGCCCGTCGGCGTACGGGCCGATGGACGCCCGCCACAGCTCGGTCAGCGCGACGTCGAAGTACGCGTAGTAGTGCGGGTTGAACACCAGGCCCTGGCGATCGCACTCGCCGTAGCGGACGCGAAGGCGGTGGACGACACGCTTCAGGCATGGCGCTGGAGCCTACGGGGCTGGCCGGCAGCGCACCCCGTTCTGGGCCGGTCGCGGCCGGCCCAGCAATCCGTCCGCACCCTGCTGCATCATACGAACACGTGTTCTTCCGTGCTTTCCAGCTGCGCCGACGCCTCGACCGGATGCTCGACGTCCTGGCCGAGGCGCCCGGTAGCGCTGATCTGTCGGGTGGCCGGGCTCGGGCGGGCGACGACCCAGCTCCGCACCCGCACCGCCGAGAGCTCCGCTTCGCCCGGCCTCGGCGACCTGGGGTGGTGTCCCCCGCGCCGGCGCTGTGCCTCTGTCCGCACGGGACCTACCACGAGATCATGACGCGAGCCCGGCGACAGCCTGCCCCGGTGGCGATGGATCGTCGCCTCGGCGAGCGCTGACCATCGCAGCGACCTCGATCGACCTCGCGCCGACTGACACACCGGGCAGCGGTGCGCTTCGTCGCCTTTGCAAGGAGCGCTTGACGCTGGGCTTCGACACCGGGCGTTTCCCCCCGACGCCGCCAGCCTGCTACCGGGCCTCCTGGCAGCTACCCTGACCGGACCTTCCCCAGCAGCGCGATCAGCGCAGCCCGAAGCTCCGCCAGCGGAATGTGCCCTACTGCGGCTTGTCTTGGCCGTACCCGGGAGCCAGCGACGCCGGCGCGCGCGAAGGACATCCGTGTCCGGTTGCGCGCGCCTGGACGGAACCCAGGCGGCGGGCCTCAAGGCCCGCCGCCGCCCTTCTTCAGGTGCTCAGCCGCGCGGGCGTGAGTGCGGCGCGGTGCGACTGGTCATCCGCCGCAGGCCGATGCCCAGTCCGAGGACTCCGAGCCCGACCAGCAGCAACGGCGCGAGATCCAGCCCGGTGAACGGGAGGCTGGCGACGCCGTTGGACGAGGTGCCAGCGGAAACTGCGACGGGGGCGCTCGACGCGGCGGTCGGCGATCCCGAGCTCTGCGATCCCGAGCTCTGCGATCCCAAGCTCTCCGTAGAACCGCTCCCGTGACTCGGGGTGCCGCTCGACGGGCCGCCGTGGGCATCGGTCGGCAGGATGACCTGCTTGCCGGTCCCCGGGTTCCCGTAGCCGAGTTCGATGGGTGTCTGGGCACTGGCGGCGTCGACCGGGCCGACCAGGGCAATGGCGGCGAGGCTGGCGACAATGGATCGAACGTGACGGCCGCGTGGGCGGCCGCTGGAAACGCAGCGGGACATTGGGGCTCCTAGGGCTTGGGTTCGCGCGCGCGGAAGCTGCGCGGATCGGTTCCGTCCACAACCGATCATAGCGCACGGAGTTGCGGTAGCGCAACCATGATCGCCTGAGACAGCGGCCTACGGGTCTCGGGCCCTGGCGGCACGAGAACACCGTCTGATCAAAGAACCGGCGGCGACCTACTCTCCCAGGCCCTTGCGGGCCAAGTACCATCGGCGCTGAGGGGCTTAACTGCTCTGTTCGGAATGGGAAGAGGTGTTTCCCCCTCGCCATGGCCACCGGAAACGGGTAGAGACCACCCCCACCGGGCCCTGAGAGCTGCACAGCAGATAATCACCAAGAACGGGCATCAAAACCGTCAAGCCCTCGACCCATTAGTACCGGTCTCCTTCAAGCGTTACCGCCCTTCCAGATCCGGCCTATCGCCTGGTGGTCTTCCAGGGGTCTTACTCCCTCAAGGGGATGGGAGAGCTCATCTCGAGGTCGGCTTCCCGCTTAGATGCTTTCAGCGGTTATCCGATCCGCACGTAGCTAGCCTGCAATGCCCTTGGCAGGACAACAGATACACCAGAGGTGCGTTCATCCCGGTCCTCTCGTACTAGGGACGACTCCTCTCAACTCTCCAACGCCCACGGCAGATAGGGACCGAACTGTCTCACGACGTTCTGAACCCAGCTCGCGTACCGCTTTAATGGGCGAACAGCCCAACCCTTGGGACCTACTTCAGCCCCAGGATGCGACGAGCCGACATCGAGGTGCCAAACCGGGCCGTCGATGTGGACTCTTGGGCCCGATGAGCCTGTTATCCCCGGAGTACCTTTTGTCCGTTGAGCGACGGCGCTTCCACTTGCTACCGCCGGATCACTAAGGCCTGCTTTCGCACCTGCTCGACCTGTCGGTCTCGCAGTCAAGCTCCCTTGCTGCCTTTACACTCTACGCACGATTTCCGACCGTGCTGAGGGAACCTTTGCGCGCCTCCGTTACATTTTGGGAGGCGACCGCCCCAGTCAAACTACCCACCTGTCACTGTCCGGCGCCCGGATTCACGGCGCACCGTTAGAGATCCAATACATCAAGGGTGGTATCTCAAGGTTGGCTCCACGCCAGCCGCAGCCAGCGCTTCCTAGCCTTCCACCTATCCTGAGCGAGATGCATCGAACCCCAATACCAGGTTGTAGTAAAGGTTCACGGGGTCTTTCCGTCTAGCCGCGGGTACTCGGCATCTTCACCGAGACTGCAATTTCACCGAGCCCCTCGTTGAGACAGCGTTCAAGTCGTTACGCCATTCGTGCAGGTCGGAACTTACCCGACAAGGAATTTCGCTACCTTAGGACCGTTATAGTTACGGCCGCCGTTTACCGGGGCTTAGCTTCGGTGCTTTGGGTTGCCCCTAACACCTCCACGTAACCTTCCGGCACCGGGCAGGCGTCAGCCCCTATACGTCGTCTTACGACTTCGCAGAGACCTGTGTTTTTGGTAAACAGTCGCTTGAACCAATTCACTGCGGCCCCCTCGGGCTCCGTCCGCGAAGGACTTCACCCTACCGGGGCGCCCCTTATCCCGAAGTTACGGGGCGATTTTGCCGAGTTCCTTAACGAGGGTTATCTCGATCACCTTAGTATTCTCTACTTGCCCACCTGTGTCGGTTTTGGTACGGGCACGCGCTTCCTTCCTAGAGGCTTTTCTTGGAGGCATGGCGTCAGGGACTCGCCGGCTCGAAGCCAGCTGGCATCGCACCTCGGGTTATGCGCCCTCGCATTTCACTAAGGGCACCCCTACATGCTTACCCCAGGACGACCATCGCCTGGGCTCCCGTAGCCTTCCTCGTCCCCCCATCGGTCAAACGGATGCGACGTGGTACAGGAATATCAACCTGTTGGCCATCGACTACGCCTTTCGGCCTCGCCTTAGGTCCCGACTAACCCTGAGCAGACGAACTTTACTCAGGAACCCTTGGGCAATCGGTGGAGAGGATTCTCACCTCTCTTTCGTTACTCATGCCGACATTCTCACTTCCTGGGCCTCCACGGCTGGCTTACGCCGCCGCTTCACTGGCACAGGAACGCTCTCCTACCGCGCGCAAAGCGCGCCCGCAGCTTCGGTGACTAGCTTGAGCCCCGTTACATTATCCGCGCCCGAACACTTGACCAGTGAGCTGTTACGCACTCTTTCAAGGGTGGCTGCCTCTAAGCCAACCTCCTGGTTGTCTGTGCATTCAGACATCGTTTGCCACTTAGCTAGCACTTGGGGACCTTAGCTGGCGGTCTGGGCTGTTTCCCTTTTGACGCTGAAGTTTATCCCCCAGCAACTGACTCCCGGGATAGTCGTCGTGGTCTTCGGAGTTTGCCTGAAGTCGGTAACCTGGTAGGGCCCCTAGTCCAAACAGTGCTCTACGGCCACAACGTAGTTGTCCCGAGGCTATACCTAAATATATTTCGGAGAGAACCAGATATCTCTGAGCTTGATTAGCCTTTCACTCCGACCCACAGGTCATCCGCCCAGTTTTCAACCTAGGTCGGTTCGGTCCTCCACGAGGTCTTACCCTCGCTTCAACCTGCCCATGGGTAGCTCGCTCAGTTTCGGGTCTGCCGCCTGCGACTCATTGGCGCCCTGTTCGGACTCGCTTTCGCTACGGCTCCGCTCATCGCTTAACCTTGCCACAGACGAGCAACTCGTCGGCTCGTTATGCAAAAAGCACGCCGTCACCCCTAGGGGCTCCGACCGCTTGTAGGCACGCGGTTTCAGGTACTTTTCACTCCCCTTCCGGGGTGCTTTTCACCTTTCCCTCACGGTACTAGTTCGCTATCGGTCACCAGGGAGTACTTAGCCTTGGAGGGTGGTCCCCCCAGATTCAGTCCGCGTTTCACGTGAGCGGACCTACTCAGGAACGTCCACGGGAGGTCGTGCAATTTCGCCTACGGGACGATTGCCCTCTGTGGTGCGCGGTTCCACGCGCTTCGACTACCACACGACTTGCTGACTCCCGCCGGGTCGGACACGACCCGGACTGAACGCCCTACAACCCCGACCTCGCAACGCGTGTCCGCTTGCACGGGGTCGGTTTGGGCTGATCCCCTTTCGCTCGCCACTACTCAGGGAGTCTCGGTTGATTTCCTTTCCTCGAGGTACTGAGATGTTTCAGTTCCCTCGCTTGCCTGCCGGACGCCTATGTGTTCAGCGTCGGCTAACGCCGCATTACCAGCGCTGGGTTTCCCCATTCGGGAATCCGCGGATCAATGGCTATTCAGCGCCTACCCGCGGCTTTTCGCAGCCGTTCACGCCCTTCATCGACTCCTGGTGCCAAGGCATCCACCGTGTGCCCTTACTATCTTGACGGTGATGTGACCGGGCTCGAAGCCCGGCTCGGTGATACCCGTTCTTGGCTACTGCTGTGCAGTTCTCAAGGTCCGCGGAGGGCCCGCAACCTACGCAGCACCCCTCGCCAATAGGCGAGCGGGCGGCGCGGGTCGCCGGTCTCTCAAAACTCAACAGCATGCAGATCTCGCAGCTCAAGGCCCCGAGACCCACCAGGTCCGGTCGACGTGCTAGGGACCGTGCCGGGCGAGCCGGGATGGCCCGCGCGGACGCGATCGCACCAGTGTGGTGCTCCCTAGAAAGGAGGTGATCCAGCCGCAGCTTCCGCTACGGCTACCTTGTTACGACTTCACCCCAGTCACGAGCCCCACCTTCGACGGCTCCCTCCTTGCGGTTAGGCCACCGGCTTCGGGTGTTGCTCACTCCCGTGGTGTGACGGGCGGTGTGTACAAGGCCCGGGAACGTATTCACCGCGGCAATGCTGATCCGCGATTACTAGCAACTCCGCCTTCATGCAGGCGAGTTTCAGCCTGCGATCCGAACCGAGACGCGCTTTGAGGGATTCGCTCCACCTCGCGGTCTTGCAGCCCTCTGTACGCGCCAATGTAGCACGTTTGTAGCCCTGGACATAAGGGGCATGATGACTTGACGTCATCCCCACCTTCCTCCGGTTTGTCACCGGCAGTCTCGCATGAGTCCCCAACTTAATGCTGGCAACATGCGACGGGGGTTGCGCTCGTTGCGGGACTTAACCCAACATCTCACGACACGAGCTGACGACAGCCATGCACCACCTGTGAGCCTGCTCCGAAGAGAAACCGTGTTTCCACGGCGGTCAGGAACATGTCAAGCCCAGGTAAGGTTCTTCGCGTTGCGTCGAATTAAACCACATGCTCCGCTGCTTGTGCGGGCCCCCGTCAATTCCTTTGAGTTTTAGCCTTGCGGCCGTACTCCCCAGGCGGGGCACTTAATGCGTTAGCGTCGGCACGGAGGGAGTCGACACCCCCCACACCTAGTGCCCATCGTTTACGGCGTGGACTACCAGGGTATCTAATCCTGTTTGCTCCCCACGCTTTCGCGTCTCAGCGTCAGTACCGTCCCAGCGAGCTGCCTTCGCCATTGGTGTTCCTCCTGATATCTGCGCATTTCACCGCTACACCAGGAATTCCACTCGCCTCTTCCGGACTCTAGCTCGACAGTTTCCACCGGCATTCCAGGGTTGAGCCCTGGACTTTCACAGCGGACTTACCGAGCCGCCTACACGCTCTTTACGCCCAATGATTCCGGACAACGCTTGCCCCCTACGTATTACCGCGGCTGCTGGCACGTAGTTAGCCGGGGCTTCTTCTGAAGGTACCGTCACTCCAGCCGGCTGTTCACCGACGGAGCTTCGTCCCGACTGAAAGGGGTTTACAACCCGAAGGCCGTCTTCCCCCACGCGGCGTTGCTGCGTCACGCTTTCGCGCATTGCGCAAGATTCCCCACTGCTGCCTCCCGTAGGAGTCTGGGCCGTGTCTCAGTCCCAGTGTGGCTGATCGTCCTCTCAGACCAGCTACCCATCGTCGCCTTGGTAGGCCGTTACCCCACCAACAAGCTAATGGGCCGCGGGCCCGTCCCGATGCGGAGGCCGAAGCTTCCTTTCCTGACTGGCCTTGTGGCCGGTCAGCACATTTGGTATTAGCCCGAGTTTCCTCGGGTTGTCCCAATCATCGGGGTGGGTTACCCACGTGTTACTCACCCGTTCGCGGCTCTGCCCCAGGGCAAGCCCTGGTTCGTCGCTCCACTTGCATGTGTTAAGCACGCCGCCAGCGTTCGTCCTGAGCCAGGATCAAACTCTCCGTGAAGAACTGCGTCCTGCATTCACAAAGAGCGTCATGCACCCACGCGAGGGCGGTCGACGTACACGTGCCGACCACCGGGGTGCCTAACGGGGTCAATCTCTGGCCGCCGTCCGTCTGGTCCTGCCGGCGCTGGCGCCGGAGGGGACGGGGCGGCTTCGGACCTGGACGCATCCTCGGTCTCCGGCGGGTGAACCCCCCCGGAGCCTTGGGTGCGCATGCTGTTGAGTTTTCAAAGACCGCCGCGCCCTCGGGACCGGAGGTCGTCAGATCCCATGGCACGCTGCCGAGCACCGCTCGGCGGCGGGCCGGCAAGTATAGCGCTGGCCGGGCCGCTGCGACGACGCCGATCACGTGCGGCGCAGGCGCCGGTAGCGGCGCTTGCCCACCTGGAGCACCGACCCGTCGAGCCGCGCGGCGGCGAGGTCGAGCTCGGCACCGCCCAGGGGGGTGCCGTCCAGGCGCACCCCCCCCTGCTCGAGCAGCCGGCGCGCCTCCGCGCGCGAGATACCGAATAGCGTGGCCAGCAGAGCCGGGAGGTGCACGACCCCGTCAGTGGCGCTGAACGCCGACTCCTCGATCTCCTCAGGGCGCCCGCCGTGGAGGAAGACCTCGTCGAACGTCCGCTCGGCGCGCTCGCCGGTGCCTGAGCCGTGGTAGCGGTCGACCAGGCGCCGGGCCAGCTCCCGCTTGGCGTCACGGGGCGCCAGCCGCGCCGGAGGCGGCTCGCCGAGGAGCAGGCTCCACCACTCTGCGAGCACGGTGTCGGGGATGCGCAGCGTCCGGCCGTACATCTCCCCCGGCGGTTCGCTCACGCCGACGTCGTTACCCAGGGACTTGGACATCTTGCGCTCGCCGTCGACCCCGGTGAGGATGGGCAGGGTGAGGATCGTCTGCTCAGCGACGCCATACGCGCGCTGGACCTCGCGGCCGAGCAGTAGGTTGAACTTCTGGTCGGTCCCCCCCAGCTCGACATCGGCGTCCACCGCCACCGAGTCATAGCCCTGCAGCAACGGGTACAGCAGCTCGAGGACCGAGATGGGTTCGCGCGCTCGGTAGCGGCCGGCGAAGTCGTCGCGCTCGAGGATCTGGGCCACCGTCGCCGTGCGCGCCAGGCCGAAGAGGCGTTCGGCCGGCATGTCGAGCCACTCGCCGTTGCGGCGCAGCTCCACGGCATCCATGTCCAGCACGCGGCCGGCCTGGGCGGCGAAGGTGTCCGCGTGGGCGTCGATCTCCTCGCCCGACAGCACGGGCCGGGTCTGTGAGCGCCCGGTGGGATCCCCCACGCGGGCGGTGTAGTCGCCGATGATCAGCACGATGGTGTGTCCGAGCTGCTGAAACTCGCGCAGCTTGGTCAGCACCACGGTGTGGCCCAGGTGAATGTCGGGGGCGGTGGGGTCGATTCCCAGCTTGACCCGCAGAGGTCGGCCCTCGGCACCGGCTCGTTGAAGGCGGCGCTCGAGCTCCCCGGCCGGGAGGCTGTCGACCGCGTCGCGCGCCAGCCAGACCGCCGCCTCCGGGGGGGTCGGCGGCTGGGTCGCTGCCTCGTTTGCCATCGCCGGCAATGCTAGAGTCCGGCCTTCGCCCGGGCTCGCGCCATTGCGCCCCGGACCCCTCTCGCCAGTCCCCTCCGCCACCCGGGGCGCTACGCCTTGACCGAGTCCAGCGACAGCCCGCCGATGGTTGGGGCGCCCGCCGAGGCGGCTGGAGTCGCTGCCATCCCCGATGGCCCGCCGGGTGGGTCGACCTCGGCCCCCCCGCCGAGCCCCGTCCGTGCGCCGCGCGGACTGCGGCGGCGGCGCGGGCATGTCCCGCCGGGCGCGGTGGAGCCCGACTCCGGACCGCCCGGCCTCCCCCCCGATGGGCCGGGGCCACCTGTCGTCCTGGAAGGGGGTGGAGACGACGGACCGACTCCGCGCCGACCACGGATTCGCAAGCTGCGGCTGTTCTTCATCCTCGCCGGCCTGGGCCTGATCGCGCTGGTGTCGATGCTCTTTGGCATGATGATGGCCGTCGCCTCCGACCTGCCGTCGCTCGACCGCTTCGCGCGGCTCTCCAACGGCGACAACTCCAAGATCTACGACGACCGGGGGCAGCTGCTCGGCGTCCTCAACGGACCCGAGAGCCGCTTCTACGTCAAGGATCTCCACCGCGACGTCGCCGGCCTGGCCCAGCAGGCGGTCATCTCGGTGGAGGATCGGCGCTTCCACAACAACAAGGGCTTCGACGTCCGCGGCACCCTGCGCGCGCTCCAGGCCGACGTCCTGCGCGGGGGCGCCACCCAGGGCGCTTCGACGATCACCCAGCAGTTCATCAAGAACGCGCTCGACGCCCAGAGTCACCGCACGGTGTTCGAGAAGCTGCGCGAGGCCGCCCTGGCCTACCACCTCACGCGCAAGTGGTCCAAGGACCGCATACTGCTCGCCTATCTCAACACGATCTACTACGGCGAGGGGGCCTACGGCATCGAATCGGCAGCACGGGTGTACTTCGGCAAGCCGCTGGGCTTCACCAGCGCCTGTGGCGACGAGCAGCTGCCGCGCTGCGCCTCGAGGCTCGACGTGGCCCAGTCGGCCCTGCTCGCCGGCCTGATCGCCAACCCGACGGGCTTTGACCCCGTCCTGCATCCCGCGGCGGCACGGGCTCGGCGCACCGTGGTGCTCAAGGACATGCGCGACCAGCACTACATCACCCAGGACCAGTACGCCTCGGCGCTCGCTGCCCCCCTGCCGGCCCAGCAGGATCTCCTTCCCCCGGCCGAGAACACGGCAGCCCCCTTCTTCACCAGCTGGGTGAAGTCCTACATGCTGGCCAAGTACTCCCCCCAGCGGGTGTTCAACGGTGGGCTGCGCATCAAGAGCACCCTCGACCTGCCGATGCAGCAGGCGGCTGAGCAGGCCGTCAACTCCCACCTCTCCGGCGCCGGGCCCGGTGCGGCGCTCGTCGCCATCCAGAACAACACGGGCGAGGTCAAGGCGATGGTGGGCAACGGGCCAAGCGACAACTACAGCGTGCGCCCGTTCAGCGTGGCGGTCAACGGCCGGCGCCAGCCCGGCTCCTCCTTCAAGGCCTTTGTGCTGGCCACCGCCCTGGAGCACGGCGTGTCACTGGACTCCCAGTGGGCTTCGCGCAAGAAGACCTTCGTCGTGCCCAACTCGCGCGGTCAGGAGCACTTCGTCGTCAACAACTTCAACCACAGCTACCTGGGCTCGGCCAGTCTGCTCGACGCCACCACCTACTCCGACAACTCGGTCTTCGCCGAGGTCGGCATCAAGGTGGGAACCAAGAACGTCGCCGACAATGCCAAGAGCTTTGGCATCCGCTCGCCGGTCTCGACCAATCCGGCCATGACCATCGGCGGCCTCAAGGAGGGCGTCAGCCCGCTGGACATGGCCCATGCCTACGAGAGCTTCGCTCACGGCGGCTCGAAGGTGTGTGGCAGCCTCAGCGCCCCCGGATGCGGACCCTCCGGCGTCCAGGAGATCGACGAGCCCGGCAAGCCGCCCCGGTTCAACCAGGTCGCCGACCATCGCGTGATGGCCCCCGGTGTCGCCGACCAGGTGACCTCGGCGCTGCAGACCGTGGTGCAGAGCGGCACGGGCAAGAGCGCGGCGTGGGGCGGCTTCGCGGCCGGCAAGACGGGGACCACGGACAACTACGGCGACGCCTGGTTCGTGGGGTACACCCACGACCTCACCATTGCCGTCTGGGTCGGCTACCCCAATGACGTCAAGTCGATGGCCACCGACTACAGCGGGGGGCCGGTGGAGGGTGGAACGTACCCGGCCGACATCTGGCACGACTTCGTCACCAGCGCCGAGACCATCGTCCAGCAGCAGCACGCCCAGGACGCTGCCGCAGCGGCGGCCAAGTCCGCCAACACCGGGGCGACCGGGCCCCAGGGCAGCTCGACGGACACCTCGGGGTCCACCGACACCGGGTCGAGCTCGGCCACCAGCTCGACGGACACCTCGGGCTCGTCGGGGTCGGGCTCGTCGGGCGCCGGCGCTGGGGGTGGCTCGGGGAGCAGCGGGTCTCCCAGCGGCGGCTCGGGCTCCGGCAGCGGCTCGGGCTCCGGCTCGGGCTCGGGCTCAGGCAGCGGCTCGGGCTCGGGCTCGGGCTCAGGCAGCGGCTCGGGCTCGGGGAGCGGGAGCGGCTCGGGCGGAGGCGGCTCGGGTTCGGGGAGCGGGTCGGGGAGCGGGAGCGGCTCGGGCGGAGGCGGCTCGGGCTCCGGTGGCGCGTCAGGCGGCGCCAGTCCGGGCGGCTGAGGCGGTCCGCGCCCCCAGGCCCGACCGGCGCACGCGTGTCGCTCCCAGACCGGGTGGCCAGGGCCGCGACACGTACCGGCTCTCGCTGGCGCAGAAGCGCCAGGGAAGATCCACTCCGCGGGTGATCCCGATCCGCGTTCCCGACACGAGCGCGCGCGGCCCGGCACCGTCCTCCGGGGCCAGCAGCCGGATCGGCCCGTCGCCGAGCAGGCTCGAGCCGTTGAGCTCGAGGCCGATGTCCAGCGCCTGGGTGAGCTTGCCCGGGCCCGACGCCAGTCCCTCGGGGTCCGCCTGTCCGCGCCGCTGGGCCATCGCGTCAAGGCCGGCGACGGGCTCGATCGCCCGGATGAGGGTGGCAGCGCCCAGATCCTCCGGCTCGGCCACCACGTTGAACAGCGCGTGGATGCCGTAGGAGCGGTAGACGTAGGCGATTCCCGGGGCGCCAAACAGGGTCTGACTACGCGGCGTGCGCCCGACGTAGGCATGGCAGGCCGGCTCGCGCTGGTGGTAGGCCTCGGTCTCGACGATCTCACCAGCGCAGCCGCCGTGGACCAGCGTCCATCCGATCAGCTCGCGCGCCACCTCGACGACCGGCCGAGACAGCAGCTCCTCGAGGCTCACGGGCCGACGTCTGGGCCGTCCACCAGCGTGCGAGCGCGGGCGATCTGCTCGCGGACGCGGATCAGCGCCGTGCCGCCCTCGGAGACCTTTGACTGAAGAACACGGTCTGAGTCCAGGACCAGGGCAACCTCCTCATCGAGAGCCGGGTGCATGCTCGCCAGCTCAGACGGCGCCCACGACGACAGCGCCCTTCCCTCGGCCAGCGACCGGCGCACGAGCTCGCCCACCACCCCGTGGGCCTCGCGGAAGGGCACCCCCCGGCGCACGAGCAGGTCGGCGACGTCGGTGGCCCCGAGCAGCTCATCACCCACCGCTGACTCCAGCCGCGCGCGTTGGAAGCGAGCGCCGGACACCATCCCCCGAGCCGCGCGCAGGCACAGCTCGAGCGTGTCGGCGGCGTCGAAGAGATGCTCCTTGTCCTCCTGGAGATCCTTGTTGTAGGTGAGGGGCAGCCCGTGCAGGACCCCGTGGAGCGCGCCGAGGTGGGCGGCGATGCGTGGGGCCTTGGCCCGCAGCAGCTCGGCCGCGTCGGGGTTCTTCTTCTGGGGCATGATCGAGGAGCCCGACGACCACGCGTCGGGCAGCTCCAGGAAGCCGAACTCCTCGCTGGCCCACAGGACGATCTCGGCACCCAGCCGCGATAGGTGCGTCGCGCAGGCCGCGGCAGCGGCCAGGTAGTCCAGGGCAAAGTCTCGGTTGGAGACCGCGTCGACGGAGTTGGGCGCCACCTCAGCAAAGCCGAGCTCCGCGGCCACCCAGCGGCGGTCGATGGGAAAGCTCACTCCGGCCAGGGCACCGGCACCAAGCGGGAGGACGCCAGCGGCCCGGGCAGCCGCCTCGAAGCGCGCGAGGTCGCGCCGCAGCATCCACACGTAGGCCAGCAGGTGGTGGGAGAGGTAGATCGGCTGGGCGCGCTGGAGGTGGGTGTAGCCCGGAATGGGCCAGTCGAGGTGAGCCTCGGCCGTGTCGAGCAGCGACGAGGCCAGCGCGCGAATCTCGGCCTGGGCCCCGCGGGCGGCGTCACGGGCCCACAGCGCCAGGTCGGTGACAACCTGGTCGTTGCGCGACCGGGCCGTATGCAGACGCCCCCCGACGCGTCCCGCCAGCTCGGTGAGCCGGCGCTCGACGGCCATGTGGATGTCCTCATCAACCTCGGTGAAGGAGAAGCGGCCTTCGGCGAGCTCGGCCTCGACAGCGTCCAGCCCGGCGAGCAGGGCATCCCGATCGGCGTCGGCGATGATGCCTTGACGCGCGAGCATGCGGGCGTGGACCCGTGACTGCGCGACGTCGTAGGGCCACAGCCGCCGGTCGACGGCCAGCGAGGCGCTGAGGCGCTGGAAGTCGGGGTGCGGCGGCTCGGCGAAGCGACCCATGACGCCAACCTAGCCGGGATGGCCGCGGCAGCGCCTCGGCGACGCGCCCCTCGCTCTGGGCGGTCAGCGGGAGTCGCCCAGGGCGGCGGGGTCAGACCGCCGGCCAGCCCCGAGCCAGGAAGCTCAGGATCGTCGGCAGCTGGTGGCGCAGGTAGCCCAGGTCGTGGCGCCCGGGGGTCTCGACGACGGCCACGGCCACGTGGTGGCGGCGCAGCAGGCGGGCGAAGCGATCGACCTCGCCCTGGATCAGGGGCTCGTTCTCCTCGACGCCGTCGGTCAGCAGGACGCGGAGGTGGCGGGCACTGCCCGCATGACGATCCGGGCTGTTGGCAGCGATCTCCGCGGGCCGGCCGGCGAACACTCCGCTGGGGTCGTCGACGTGGTAGTAGCCGGCGATGGAGATCAGCTGCCCGAACGATGTCGGGTGGCGCAGGGCGATGTTCGTCGCGCCGTAGCCGCCCATGGAGAAGCCGGCGATCGCCCGGTGGGCGGCATCGCGCACGTTTGCGCCCTCCACGGCCGGGATCACCCTCTGCAGCACGAAGGTCTCCTGGAGGTCACGCCGGTCGGCCGAATCGGCCCATTCGGTGTCGTAGTGCTTGGCG
>JAABUX010006771.1_pt1 | contig 13587 bp, 18 predicted proteins | sample 5561851 | NCBI WGS metagenome assembly JAABUX01 (sample SAMN10711883, study PRJNA513361) | rock metagenome | isolation source: Antarctica rocks | place: Antarctica: Victoria Land, Richard Nunatak red sandstone | collected 2016-01-03 | reverse complement strand
AGTCAAACACAATGTCGGCGGAGCCCGGCATCTGCTCGCCCAGGAACAGCGGCCCTGGCGTGTGCGCGCGGTCGTCCGGGTCGAAGCCCTCGCCATCGGACGCGCCGTCGGACGGCGCGCGCGGCGTGATCGCCGGCAGGTTCCGGATCGGCGCCTTGCACACGTCGCACACGCTGTCGCCCTGCCGTGCGCGGCGCCCGCATCAGCGCACGCCTCCAAGACGCTGACCGCGACATATATACCTTGCTAACTGCTCAGCACCCTCTCAGGGCACAGCTCTCTCATTTTGAGCGCGGCCCGCCCCCGCAGCGGTGCTGGACGCTGCGCAAAGTGCTCGCCCGGGTCGAACGGCAGCCAGCGACTCCCTTTGTCTGCCACCGCCACAGGTTGCGCGCACAGCGCGCGCCCGACGCGTGCGAAATCCCCGCGGCGCGCGCCTTGACGCGCGCCCACTTCTCGGCGCAGGTGCGGTGCCGCAGCGCCAGCTCGCCACGGCACTGGCACTCCAGCACGATCGCCTCGCCGCTCTCAAAGTCCGCCGGCTCCAGCGCGTCCAGGCAGATCAGGCACACCTGGGCCCCCAACGTCACCTTGCACGGTCGGCGCAGCCCAAACAGAGGTCTGCAAGAGTCAACTCGAGGACCCTGCAGCCTCCCGTGACCACACCTCCTCTAGCCTTGTTGACATGCAAGCACAAGCAGTAGCCCCATCCGCATTTGCGGCAACACAGTACACAGTACCCATGTGCTCACCCTCTGTCAGTCCTGCCTCACCATGCAGCAGGCTGGGGCACACCGGCTGCATCTGCCCATTGCTGGCGCTGCGCTTCAGGCTGCCGCGCTCGCCGCTCAGCCGGCGGCCGAAGAGCGCGCGCAGTGCGCCCGCCGCGCCGCCCGGCGAACCGCCTGACGCGTCGGGCGAGCGCGGGCTGCCGCGCTTGCTGCCTGCGTCACTGCTGCTCGGCGCGCCGGCCGCGCCCGTGCTCACCGCCTGGCATAGCACACATGCCCAGTCAGCACGGAATTGTCCGGCAGGCTGGCCTGAACCAGGGCACGGCGGGGACCGCGCGCCCTGCGCCTGCCACAACCAAAGCATGGTGGTTAACAGGCACCTGCCCTGCCCGTGCCACGAGCCGCCCTGGCCACGTCTGGCAACACACGTCCTTGGATGCAGGCAACGCATGACGCATGAAAAAGGCGATACAGAGCCATATGTGAGGCTGTCCAAAACAGACAGGCGTCCCGCCAGCCACAACTCTACAGCGTTGTCGGCAGCAGCGCCCTGCTGTCGTAGCAACCCCCCAACCCGTCGCAGCTTCGGCGCGCTGAGGCGCGGGAGACACACAGTTCAATACCGCCTACTCCCCGTCGAAGAGGAGCAGAGGAGGCGCGCCAGGCCGGCGTCCGCAGCGGCGTCGGTAGATGCGCACGGCGCTTCGTGTATCTCGCCGCCGGGTGCGGCCGCTGCGCCGGGTGCTGCCGCCCCGTCTGCGGCGCCGGCCGCCGCCGCGCTGCTGCCCGCGGCCGCGTCGCCGTCGCGGCTGCTGCTGCGCTCGCGCGACAGCAGCTGCTCGCCCGTCTCCACATCCCCGGTCGTCGTGGGCGTCAGCGACGCCCCCGCGCCGCGGCGCCAGCCCAGCGCGCGCCTGCAGAACAGCACATGAGTGAAGTGTGGAAACACAGTCACCGCCGCAGCCACGGCTGCCATGCCTGCAGACCGTGGACGGGCGCCTGATTTGCACCTACCTGCGCAGGAGCCTGTAGAGCAAAGCACACAAACAGTGTGCGACGTGGCGCCGGATGTTAACACGAGGACTGCTGACAGGCAGGTTGTCCCCAAGACGGCGGCGCAGTCGGCTGGGAGGCGTACCAGAACCCCCCAGGCGCACGCGACGCCTGCCCCAGCCGCGTCATGTAGCCCGGCAGCCAGCCGTCACGACGCCCTGCGCACATCCAGCCGCGCGCTACCGTGACGTCGAGTCCCATGCAGAGCAACACGATGGCAGGCAAGTGGGTGTGCTGTCCACCAAACAGCGCAGCTGTCGGCCGCACACAAGCGGAACAGGCTCGCCCCAGCCCGTGCAGCGGCAAGGTACAGAGCGCGCAGCCAGGCACGCGCAGGGGAAGCCAGCGGAAGCTGACAAGCCCTAGGCGCGCAGTGCTGCCGCGCACACGCGTGCGCACGCACGCGCCGCCTACCCAGGCGATGTCTTCCGCACACTCCTCGCAGCCTGGCAGAGGTGCGAGGTGCAGGACACGGTGGCCGCGCCCCCGTCAGCAAACCCCCGCTCGCCAGGCAGGGGCGCGCACTCAGCAGCGGGTCCTCGGCGCTGCCGGCCTCACTGGCGCTGCGAGAAGCTTCGCGCGCCGACATGTCTGCCGCGCGCCCCCCGCGTACTCAGGTGCTGACCTCTTGGAGCAACAGGGAGTCGCCGCGAAGTGGCCGCCGGTAGTGTCTCCTTTCCTTGAAGATGAGGGGCCACATATGCAGCTTGCGCCTGACCAGAAGCCCTGTAGGGCCTACCTTTAGTCAGCAACCAGCCATGCAGAATGTGAGATCAACTGCGGTGGGAGAGGCGGATGAGGAGGTTGCTTGGCCGTGTTTGCAACGAAGTCGCTGGTGCACGGACGACTGGCGAGCCTGGCTGTTGCAATCTGTGTGTCCGCATACTTAGGCCGCACAGAATATATTGCCACAGCTCAGAATGACGTGATAGCGCAGCTGGCGCACCTCGGCATGCGTGCCTGATGCCCGGCCGGTCAGAGCGCCGCGGACACCACTTCCCGCCACTGGCGCCGCGGCTGCGCCAGCTGCTCGACAAGTTCCACAGACACCACGAGCATGCAAGCGTGGACGGCTCCCCGTCCGCGGGCCTCGACCACCGCGAGCGGCCGCTCTCGCGCGTGGGGCGCTCTGCCAGCCACGATGGCCTGGATGGGCAGCACTTTCCTGCGGCTGCCAGCGCGTACCAGCTCCTGGAGACTGTCGGGGCGGGCTCGACCTCCAAGGTGTGCCGTGTGGGGCAGGAGTTTTGCTCGCAACAGCCAGCAACCAGCTAGGCGCCAAATGCGTACCCAGCTCACGGTGCTCCTGGGCGAGGCTGAGCTCCAAACTTGCGTTCAACCACTGATCTGCAGCAATGTATATCTTTGCGGTTGTCACCATTGACTATGTTGAGTGCGCACAAGCTGCAGCGAGCAGCTGTAACTCCCCAGGTGAGAATGGGGAGTTACGCCACACGAAGCTCCTCACATCTCACAACGGCCTTCAGAACGGCCTCAGGGCGCTCCGCAGCGCACAGCGGCGCTCACCACACCACACTCAGCGAGCCCATGGCCAGTGGCCGCCGGCGGCCAGGGAGCTCGCCTGCCGCAGGACCCGCGCCGTCGGCTGGCGCGCCTGTGAGCGGCGCACGCGCGGCGCAGGTCTGGCGCGCGCTCTGCCGGCCGCTGGCGTGCGACGTGGCGGTGAAGGTCATCGAGCTGGAGCGGCAGGATGTGGACCTGGTGCGCTGCGGCGCGAGCCTAATAAGGCTGTGCCTGCGCGGTAGAGCAGGCGCTGGGGCACGGCAACGAGCGCTGGCCCGGTCCTGTTGTACTCGGTGAGCCATCGCGGGGCGAGAAGTGTATGGCAGACATCGGCACATGACACGCTGCCATGCTGCCTCTATGATAACTGCTTGACACGCCTGAGAGCGCGTGGGCCGTGGTAGATGGTGGAATTCAGAGGCGCATGGCGGCGGGGCCCGCTGGTGCTCCATGCAGGGCGCGTTTGGCGCGCAGCAAGCACTGGCTTGCAAAGGTAGTCTGCGCTGACTGTGCCGGACTGCACGCCCCGCGCGCAGGACATGATGGTAGGCGAGGCGCAGATCGCGCGGCGGCAGCGCCACGCGAACGTCATGCCGCTGCTCGCGTCCTTCCTGCACGGCCAGGAGCTGTGGATGGTGCTGCCGCTGTGCCGCTGCACGCTGCGCGGGCTGCTAGACGCAGCCTACCCCAGGGCGCGGCCCCGCCCAGCTCCAACAGCATTTTACACTGCCGCTGCTGACAATACTCGGCCAGCCTTGCACTGCACTTCAAGCGCTCCTCCTTTGCAAGTCGCCCCTTCTGCGTGCCGGTCGCGCTGTCTCCGCGTGTGCGAATGCCTGTCCATGGCTCAACGGCGCATGCAGACTGCCACAGAGCGACGAGGGCAGCCGCTCTTAGCTGACGCCAGACCCTGGGTGCAGGGTCTGGACGAGCGCGCGCTGGCCACCGTGCTGCGGGAGGTGCTGGCCGGGGTCGCATACCTGCACGGGCGCGGCATCGTCCACCGCGACATCAAGGTGCCGCGCCCGCTCCTACCAGGCGCCGGTGCGGGGCAGCCGTGTGCGTCACGGATGCAACCTGCCTGCAGCTCAGCGCGCTGACATCGTCTAGCCTGTATGGCTTGCTACAGGTGCGCGAATGTTTTTTGGCGTGATTCGGTGGGTGCAGCTGTGGGCCAGCAGGGTGGCAACGTGCCAGAATGTCCATGCGTCGGGGAAGCAGGAACATGGCAACGCACGGGGCAGTGGGAGACAGCCCCGCGCGCAGGGTCAGGGTTAGCGCTAGCGCCCAGGCCAGCAACGTATGCGTCATGGACGGCGGGCGCGTGTATCTGAGCAACGTCGGGCGGACGGCCGCGTGCACAGGGTCAAGTCTTGGGTTAGCGCGCAGGCCAGCAACGTGTGCGTCACGGGCGGCGGGCGCGTGTACCTGAGCGACCTCGGCGCGGCCAAGAAGCTGCAGACGCGACTGTCCAGCGGGCCGTGCGACTTTGGCTCCTTCGTGCGCCTGGCCACCTTTGTCGGCAGCCCGGCGGCGATGGCGCCGGTGCGCGCGCAGCGCGCCCTGCGCCCACCCTCGGATGCGGAGGTGCCTTTTGTTCTGTGGTTTGCGGACTGGTTGCCCATCGCATGCTGTCGCGCGACTGCAACCGTCACGTGCGATCAGGAGGCTGCTTAGGCTCCAGCCTCCACCGGACATGCATCAGTGCTGGCAGCCAATCGGCTGTTGCGCAGAAACAGAGCGAAGACATGAAACATGGAGCACAGCCAATATCATCAGATAGTACACTACAATATCTGTGTCGTGTCAATATTGTGCAAACATGCACAGTTGAATGGTGGCTTGTAGGCTGCATGCAAGCTCATTGATGGGAACGCAGTGCCACATTGTGTCATATAAGTAAGCATGCAATGCGCTGCATGTGAGCGAACGCGCCCGGCGGACAGGAGCTTTTCGGCAACGAGGGCTACACGCAGCTGGCTGACATCTACAGCTTTGGCGTGCTTGTGGTGCTGGCCCCGCTCTCGGCCCCTGTCCGGCAACACCAGCCTCGAGCGCATGCACTGCTTGCACCTCGCGCATGCGCGCATACAGCTAGCAGCCTGCAAGCCTCCGCGGTGTTGGTTGGCCTTCCTGTGAGCCAGCCTCGCGTCACCCCGCTGCCCAATGAGCGTGTGGTGTTCACAACAGAGTTAATTCACACCAGAGCAATGGATGCTGGACCGTGACCATGGCCTGCATCAGCGCCCCAGCCTTCCAGCAATCCAGGAGGTTGATGTCTGCGAGCAGGCTGCGGTGCAGCAGCGCGGAGCCCCGCAGGCGGCGCCAAGCGCGCAGCCGCGCGCCTGCTGCGGCTCAAACATCATCAGGCGGCTCGGCAGGCATGGCTGTAGAGCGCGGCGCGGCCGGCGCGCACGGGCGCCCGCCGCGCGCGCGCGCTCACGCGGCTGCGCTTGCCCGGCGCAGATCGAGCTGGCGGTGGGCGAGCCGCCGTTCGCGCACATGCCGCTGGACGCGCTGGCGCTGAAGAAGGTGCAGTGCGCGGCGCCGGTGCTCACCGTCGCGGCCGGCGGGCGCGACTTCTCGGAGGCGCGCGCCCCGCGGTTCTGACACCGGGTGGCGCGGGGACATGCGCGTGGACGCAGGGCGCTGCTTGCTTGTGCGCCAGCGTGCGATCGGCCGGCGCCGGCGGCGCTTGCACGCGGTGCTGGGCGATGGCAGAGGCGGCGCCAGCGCTCTGCGTGCTGCAGAGCACTTGATACGCCACTGGTGGCTGCTCCGTGGAGCGCCTCCTCAGGTTCCCGAGTCAGGTGCACCGCCTGCATGGGGCTGGAGAGGCCCCCCCGCTCCCCGGCACAGCGCTGCCATCCTATTGCTAGTAGGCTGCACTCATGCCGCGGGGGTTGCGCGCGCGCAGGAGCTGTGCGACGTGCTGGCGCAGTGCCTGATGACCAACCCGGCGGACCGCCCGTCCGCCAAGCACCTGCTGCGGCACCGCTTCTTCTCGCGCCGCGCCGCGCGCGACGCCGGCGGCCTCGTGTCCGCGCTGCTGCTGCGCCTGCCGCCGCAGCCGCCGCCGCAGGGCGCGGCGCCCGCCGGCGGCGCGCGCCTGGCGCGGGTGCGCGCGCGGCGCCGGCAACGGCCCCAGTGCTGCCTATGGGCGCACATGTATGCCGCAAATGCGATGGGTATGGGTTACCCAGCACAAGTGTACACCGCAGTGGCTCGCCATGCAGGGTAGCAGGCGGTGTGCCTGGCATGGCGTGCTTGGGCGCAAGGGAGGGGACCCAGAAACAGCCCTGCGCGCATCGCAGGGATTCGGGTTGGGCCTGGACGCCAGGCGCGGCAGCGGGGAGCTCGCGGCGCGGCACGGCGCGGAGGCGGGCTGGGCCAGCGAGGCCGACCTGGGCCGGCTGGCGGACAGCGGCGCGCGGGGCGCGTCCGCCACGGGCGCCGATGGCGGCTGGATGGGTGCGAGGCCCGCACCGCGGCCACCTCGTGGCAGCGCGCGCCTGTGCCTTTGCGGCACCAGGCTGTGCGGGCCGCTGCCCAGCTGCCCCCGCTGCATCCTGCATCATGCTGTCCCTCGGGTGCCCTGCGTCGCAGGTATGGCACTTTTACGCCACGGCCTCACGGCTGTCCGGCGGTGCGGCAGGCGGCAACAGCAAGTCGCTGCGCGGCCATGACCCCTTGCCCCAGGGCCATTTTGATGGCACATACGCGTGCGTGCTCCTGCGGCGGCTGGTCCTGCGCGGCGAGGCGCCGCGCCCGGCGCCCGGGCGCGGCGCGCCCGGGCCCGCGGACGCCCCGGTCGACCCGCGCGTCGCATCATTTATTGCCGCGCATGAGGGGGGCGCGCGGGAGGCCATCGCGCCGGGCGGGCGCCCGGGCGAACAGGCGGGGGGAGCGAGTGGGGGCGTCGGAGAGGGCGCGGTCGCCATGGCCTTCGAAAGGTTCGGAAGGTCTCTTGGTGCCGTCGCAGCCCGCTCCGACCCGCCTGGAGAAGCGGCCCCGGCTTCGACGGGCGCGGCGGCTGTGCAGGCCGTGCAGAGCCGCTCAGACGAGGCGGGCGTGGGCGCCGCGGCGGGCGGGCCCGAGGCGGGCGGGGCTGCGACGGCGGGCGGCCGCGCGTGGCCGCCTGCAGGCCCCGCTGCAGACCCGGCTGCCTGGTCGGCGCCCGCCGCGGAGGCCGCGTCCGCGGGCGCGCTCGGGGCGGAGCCTGCAGGGAGCGGCGGCCCGTTGCCGCAGGCCTCCTTGGACCGGCCGGCCGCACGCGGCGCCGGCGGCGACCCCGCGGAGGCCGCCGGCGCCGCGCCGCCGGGAAGACAAGCGGCGGCGCCCCCGGCGGAGCTGCAGCCGCCGCCGGGCAGCCCGGCGAGCGGAGCGGACACGCTCGCTGGCTCCGCTGCAGCGGGCGCGGCGGCGGATGCCCCGCCCGCCGCGCCGCTCGCAGAGGTGCTGCACGCCGCTGGGCGCGCGAGCGACCTGCCGGCACTGGTGGCGGCGGCGGTGGCCGGCTGCAAGGGCGTTTTCTTGGGCCGCGGCGGCATGCGCGGCGTGGGCATCCAGCAGATGTTCATGGCCGGCTTCGTCGTCGCGCACCTGCCCGGACGGCCTGCCCATTTGGTCGGCGCCGTGCCCCATGCGCATCACGACCTCGCACGTGGGCGTCGGCGTTGGTGCGCGCCCGCGCGGCCGCGCCGCCGGCCCATGCGCTGGCCAGCTGCGCGCTCGTCCTGGCGCGTTGTCTGTCATGCCGGCTTGCAGCGGCCGGTCGTAGCTCGCGTCTGAATGGTCCCTGCACTTGCTACAAGCTGGTCTGTGTGCTTGCGGCAATGACATCATGGCTGCGTCTGGTTTAGGGCTGCTGGTAGGGTTTGGAAGCTTTGCACGGCCGATGTCTCATGCTGCCCCAGCATGCATCCGGGTGCTGAGACTGCCGGCATCGCAGCCTGCGCCGGTGCCTGAGCGCGGCTCGCATGCTGCCCCGCCGGCCCGCCACTGCAGGCCGCTGTGCTCCACAGTGCAATTGAACCTAACCCCTGCCCTGTCCTGTACCGCGGCAGGCTGGGTGACGCACGAGATTGTGCACTTCATCGCCAACGACTTCACGATGGCCCAGCTGGCGGCCTCGGGCCTGGGCGGGCGCGAGCTGAGCATCATCGACCTGGACGAGGCGCGCAGCGCTCGCAGCCCGCCCATGGCCAGGCCCTTTCACGGTCCAATTTGTGCTGGACTTGAGTAGCGCTGACTCTGCGCCGTGCGCGCCGCGGGAAAGATAAGGCTCAGGCTGTGGCAGCAGCGAGCAGGACGCGGCGGTCGCCGTGCCGGAGCTCAGCTGGCGGGCGCAGGGGTCTGCTGCTCTGTTGAAGGCATGCCGTCATATTCACCTGACAGCGCTGCCATTGTGCGGGGCGCTGTCCTAGTTTCAAGGACATGATAGTACCAGGCTGGTCTCAGGGCGGTGCGGCTAGACCAGCGCGTCTGTATGACGACCTGGCGGCGCTGCGCGTCCGGCCGCAAACCAACGCCTATGTATCAACCTGACGGCGCAGCGCAGCTGGGCTGGACTGCCGTGCCAGCGAGCTGGCCTGACGGCGGCGCTGCACGCGCGGCGGAGCGCAGGCGGGCATGGACGTGGCTGCCGTGCGCGAGCACTTCCAGTATGCGCAGGGCGCGGGCGCGCAGCGGCAGTCCGCGCTAGCCGTGCGCACGCGCTCCGGCGTCGCGATCAACGTCTGGCGCACGTACGGTGCGCGCCTGCGGGCCGGGGAGGTTGTGCGGCGGACGGCCGCGAGGCCTGCATGGCTCGGCAGGGGCCGTGCCGGCGCCGGCGCCGGGCAGTGGGTCCTCGCAGGCGTGTCCGATGTGGCATCCCTGGGAGCAGTATGTGGCGCCATCAGACGGGGGTGCATGACTGGCGGACTGGGTGCCAGCGCATGACAGCCTGCACGCTGGCTGCTGCTTGGTGGACTTGTCACTGCGTGGCTGGAACGAAACCCATTTGGCATGTGCCACCTTCATCCTTCGTCCATCTGCCAAGGCCCGAGCCTGCTGCGCCGCACCACAGTCAAGCCGCGCGCGGCCGCATGCCGCTCAGTGCTGTGCCCGCGCGCAGGTGTTGCCGAGCCTGACCGCGAGGAGATCCTGCGGCTGTACCGGAAGCCCGCGGAGCCGGCCGCGCTGCTGCAGGGCAAGGCGCGCGCCTGGCCGTGCACCCATGCCTGGCCATGCATATCGTCTAATCAGCGTGCTGCTCGCTGCATCTCGCCACTTGTCGGCAGCTCCGACTCGCCACCGTGCCGCCATTGCCACCAGTGGATGTTGTCCTGAGCCTGCTGCCTTCGCATGCCCGGTGCTTTGGGTGGTGATGCGCCGGATTGTGCGCACACGTATATACCAGGCAACTATATATTATACTGCTCAGCGTTGCTGCTGACCTTGACTCTCAGATGCTGCGCAGGTGCCCCCGCCGCCCGCGACCGCATTCCGCGGCTTCAGCCAGCTCGTGGACGATCTGACGCTGCTCGCGTGTGCCGACGGCTGCGGCGCTGACAGCCAGGCGGAGGCCCCGCCCGGGCGCCGCGCGAGCGGGGACGAGCGCGCGAGCGCGCCCGCGCCCCGCCTGGCCTTCTCCACGTCGCTGGGCGTGCACCGCTTCCGGACGGGCGAGTAACGTGGGTGTTAGGGCGAGGCCCATGCTGCCATGCTGGCCCATTCTTTTGCGGCAAAATTACTGAAAGCAGAGCGTAAGAAGCACGCTCTTTTGCTGTGGACGCATGTTATCATGAGAGAGCGCGTTCCTATTTTGGGGGCCGCCCTCACGTGAGCTATGTCCATGTGCCGGGCATGCGGCGCTATGCTGCGCTGTGCAGGGGTGTGCGCCTTGTTTGGGAGTGAACTCAGAGTGAAAATGCATGTGTGTAAGGTGCATGTGAGCCTTGCCCGCATATTTGGTGGGTACTTTGACAGCGCACTTCACCAACTCGATGCTGCTTGAATGCGACATGCGCCAAGCGCATGTCTGTTCTCCTTGGCTAGTCTGCCGCGCACTGCTCCTTATTACGCATGTGATTCCTTGGGTTGAGGCATGCCATTCCAACGACTGAATATGATAGGATGGAACCATTCCATTGGAATGTATGCACCCAACATGAGCAGGGCCTGCTCAGCAGGCAAGCTTATCCAGGTACTTGCAGAGGCTGGGCCCTTGGGAAGTGCAGGTTTGCGGGCACACATCACACAACTCCCAGCAGTGTTGCTTGCGAGCTGAGACATGCCACCTGAGGTTCATCAGGCAATGTGCAGGGACCAGGCCAGATTTACACGTTCCTTTACCACTGTGCCAGGTCCAATTTGCTATTCTGTCCCTTGACCTGGCTAGGGCTGCAAACCTATCTGTGCAAATCACGCCTAGCAGCTGGGAGCACAAAAGCAGTGCACGACGTCAACAGCGAGCTCGGCCAAGGACTGAGCGCACAAGCTGCCTCGACGCATCTTAGAGTATTGTGAGGCGGTTTGCTCAGGACTGCCTATATCGGTACACAAGTCCACACCTTTTCAAATAGCCAGCTTGGCTTCAGCAGACAAGCAGCACCAGCATCAATAACACACACGATCGCGTGGCACAGTATTTGCACCAGTACTTTCACAATGAGCAAGCAACAGAAGATTGAGGACACGCCGTTGCTGGACGGGGAGGCAGGGAAGCAGGGCACCAAGCGCAAGGCCGAAGAGAGTGGCGCGCAAGAGGACAAGGAGGCCGCGCCGCCTACGAAGGACGCCAAGTCTGATGGCCATGCCACCGCAGGCACGCTCATTTTGGAAGCTGGTTCGGGCTACTGAAGCACGCGCGGCGCTGTGGTGACAAAAGCTCTTGCCATTGCACGTGCAGCGTAACCTGCGCTGAGTGCCCACGCATGCCCGCAGAGTGCCCACGCATGCCCGCTGAGTGCCCACGCATGCCCGTGCACTGCTTGTTTGCAAGAGATGAGCATGGCATCGAGGTTGGCGTGCTCACAATATGCAAGCGCTGTGTCTCATAAAGGGTGTCAGGCACACTGTGCAGGCGCCAAGGAGGAAGTTGACGCGAGGCGGCCGCTCGAAGGGGGCGCTCCCCCCGCGGGCGTGCTGGAGGAGGGCCGGGTCTTCTTCCTGTACAGGTATGAGTAGCACAGCACCGGCCACGCGACTTAAGGGTGTGTGCAAAGCTGCTTGAATGATATCAGGGGTTGTATGTGCGCACACGCCTTGTTACTCAAGGTGTATGTTTACGCACTTTGCTTAGAATGCTGTCGGCACAGTCATATCCTTGCAGAGGCCATATGCTCATTGGGCCCTGCGCATCACTTAGGACACCTCACAAGCAACGGGTTGCGAACTTTTACAGCACAAGAGTTAGTAAAGGCGCCAACTGCTGAGGCGCCAGCGCAGGCCGCGGGTGGGTCTGGAGGACGCGCAGAGCGTCTCCGACGTACAGCGCCTGTACATGATCCTCGCGCCGACCGCGCGCCCCGCGGGCGAGGGCGGCGGGCCGGCCGCCGATGTCAAGCCCAAGGCGCGGCTCATCATCATCGCCAAGAAGGTCCTGCCGGACGCTGCGCGCCATGACCGCTTCATGGGCTTCGTGTCGGTGCGGCGCCCCGCCGCGCGCATGCCTGACAGAGGGTGCTCTCACCGCACCCGCTCGTGGCGCCCGCCTGCACATCATGCGTCGACGCCTGCTATTTGGCTACCCGGCTAATGGCACAGCTCGACAGCAGGGCACATGTGAGCTGCGCAAGTGTCCCCGCCACACGATGGTGTCAGCGCCAGCAGAGTGTGTGTTTGTGACGCGCCCGGCACATAGCGTGCTGTGACGCTGCGCAGGCGCTGGCGGACAGCATCGATGAGTTGGTCAAGGGCTTGGGCCCCAGTGCGCCCCAAAGCCGCCTTGCACATCTGGTGTGGGGACCTATCATGCGCACGCGTAGGATACACCTGGCTCTTTTCCCTGATGCCTGGTGGTTTAGAAGCTCTCCAAGCTGCTCACGCACTGCAGCGGGTTGGCACTCAATCATACCTCGGCAGCAACAAGGTGTTTCTTGCGCATCGATTTGTACACGTAGCGTCAGGGTAGGGTTCAGAGTTGCACATTTTGCAGAGTTGCAGTGGGTTGGCTTTGCATGGGCGCTGTTTCTCGGCAGTCAATCAGGGCGTGACGTGCTTGTTCTCCATGCACTTGCTTGTGCATGCAATGATGGCTTGGGCACCTGTCCGCGCAGGCGAGTATGAGACAAAGACGATGGGCACACGGCGCCAGGAGGGCGCGCGGGCGGTCGGCGAAGGTGTGCTTCCCGGTCCCCAGCTCAGGGCTCCGGCATGCTTGGAAACAGCCCGTGGCAGTCGTGCTGTGCTAATTCACTGGTCTCATAGTTCAAAGGGTGTGCCGCGCAGTGATGCGATCGGCAGCACAGCGCTCCCATCTTGCTGGGCTGCCCCGGCGCGGCAGGCGTGTACGCCATCGTGCAGAACAAGGGCGACCGCGACACGCACCTGGAGTACCGCCTGGAGGTGCCGGAGGAGCCGGGGCCGGTGCAGAAGGAGCTGCGCATCGGCAAGGAGGGCAACATCCTCGTCAGCGTGAAAAGCGCGCCGCCGCTCCTTGCCGGCCACGCAGCAACGGCTTGACACTGATGGGACTAGGGGCACCTGCGGGCATTCACGCGCTCCAGTTGCTGTCAGTACAGGACCTGCATGCGTCCCCGTGTCCTTTTTACCTATTGTAAGGCAGTCCGCTCAGCGGCGGTGGCATCTTTGGGGCCACAGCCCGCATGCTGTGCCGGAGGGTGGCTGAGTGTTGCGGCGCGCGGCGCGCAGACCCAACGAAGCGCAACCCGCCCGGCGCCGGCCTGTCCGCGGGCTCCAAGGCCGACTTCCCGCCGGAGAAGCAGGCGGAGTTTGGCGGCGAGGACCGCGGCCCGCCCGGCGCGGCCCTGTCCCCGCCCTGACAGTCCCTGCCTGCTAGGCTGCCATAAATCAACATAGATTGATTTTATCATTGGTTCAAGAGCGAGGTGCAAAGGCGTACACTATGCTCAGCCGTGTACATTCAGGTTCGACAGGGTTCTTTTCCCTAGGTTAACGGCTGCCACCGTCGCAGGCGGGTACGCATGGATCCCGGTCAGGGACCCCTCGCTGCTGGACTTCCCGCGCTGCGAGCTGCTGCTCATCGGCGCCAAGCCCGAGGCCGAAGGCGCGCACCGAACTGGCGCCCGCGCAGAGGCCGCGCATGTCCTGT
>JAABUX010006770.1_pt1 | contig 13591 bp, 19 predicted proteins | sample 5561851 | NCBI WGS metagenome assembly JAABUX01 (sample SAMN10711883, study PRJNA513361) | rock metagenome | isolation source: Antarctica rocks | place: Antarctica: Victoria Land, Richard Nunatak red sandstone | collected 2016-01-03 | reverse complement strand
AGGGCGCCGCGGGCGGCGAGCCGCCCACGCTGCTGCGCGCGCAGAAGCCCATTGTGCTGGTGCTCGGCAGCGGCTGGGCCGCACACGCGCTGATCAAGGCGCGCCGCTGCGTCCACTCCCAGGCGCATCAGGCCGCTCTGTCCTTCAGTTATTGGTCTGTCACTGCATGTGGAGGTTTGCCTGTGGACATGCGGTGCCTGGCGGCAGCGGGACATGGGTGAGCCTTGGAACATGTCGGGTGTGGTCTACCTCGTATCACTAGGCCTCTTTTCAGCGCCGCATTGGCGTGCGCAGACGCCGTTACGCTGTGAGAAGCAGTGCACGCCTGCATGTCTGGCCAACCTTGGTCACGTGTCAGACGTGGTAACACGTTGCACTCCAGCTTAGCTAGTGCTGTTGCTGCAAGCAGTGTGCGCTTGAAGGCCGCACCACAGTTAAGCCAGTGTTAATGGGCAGCCAGTGCCTGAGGCCAGTGCGCGCATACCGTGCGCCCGCCGAGCAGCCCGCCAGCGTGCGCGGCGCGCGCCTGAGCCGGCCTGCGCGCCGCAGGTCATCGACGTGGAGCGCTACGAGGTCGTGCTCGTGTCGCCGCGCAATCACTTCATGTGCGCCCTAAATCTACCCTACCGTAGCCCAGCACGCCACCGCGCGCGCGCCGTGCATGCACAGGCCGTGCTGTCCGGCAAGTGAATGCACGGGCCATGCTGTCAGGCAACAAGCTTTTACCCTTGTGTTGTTGATTTTGCATCTTATGCTCTGTCCGGCAGCCGGTCCGTTGCCTGGATTGGGCTGCCTGGATGGAAGATGCATGCGCCCCCTGAGGCGCGGCCGCGCCCAGGTTCACGCCCATGCTGCCGTCCACCGCGGTGGGCACGGTGGAGTTCCGAAGCCTGTGCGAGCCGATCCGCGTCAGCAACCGCTTCGTCGAGTACGTCGGCGCGACCTGCGACGTGCGGCCTCAAGCACACTGTTCTTTGCACAAACCCTGACTTTGCATGTGGACGTGTGTGTCTGCAGGTTGTCATGTAGCAGCTGGTTGGCACGTGTTGCGTTGCGTGCTCCAGGTAGGAGGCGCTCCATGCATGCCGCATGCGCGCAGGCGCTGCGCGCCGCCTGCCTGCTCCGCGCTCCGCGTCACGGAAGCCTGCCTGCAATCACCGCGTGCCGGATGCACGCCTCACTGCCCCGCCTGATGCGCGCCTCACTGCACGCATGGTGCAGTCCTCTCAGTGCAGCTCTCACTGCATGCATGGCTTGGGCCCCAGGAGCTGGACGTGACGAAGAAGAGGGCGCTGTGCACCAGCAGCGTGGCCTACCAGGGCGGCCGCAAGCCGCAGTTCCAGATCAACTACGACCTGGTGGTGCGTGCGCTGCCCCCAACCTGCTCTGCAGTGCATCGCCTGCCGGGCACACCTGCCGTGCTCAGGCCTCAAATGCTCAATGCAGTGCTCTGGTGTGCGGCCTCCTGCGTGTGCCCCTGGATCTGCCTTCAGCGCAGAGCACGCTGTTTTTAGTATGCACCTTGACGACATCGTTGGGGGGGGGGACTGCAGCTCTAGACCCACTGTCGGTCCGCCAAGTGGGCGCGCGCGCCGGCGCAGGTGGTGGCCGTGGGGGAGCAGTCGGCCACCTTTGGCGTGCCCGGCGTGTCCGACTACTGCTTCTTCATGAAGGCGAGCCTTGCCTAGGGTATAATATGGGTATGGGTTAGGGTAGACGCAGCAGTCGGCCACCTCTGGCGTGCCTGCCGCTCAGGGCAGCCTTGTAGCAAGTCACCGTGTTGCTTCGACATGCACCACTTCTCCAAGCGAGCGCATGCCTGAAGTAGGCAGCTTGAACAGCGCTATGTGGGGCTGCATGCAGCTGCGCTGACCCACCAGACCGCCGCAGGAGATCGCCGACACCATTGCGCTGCGGAAGCGCATCTCCGACTGCTTCGAGCTGGCTGCGCTGCCCGGCGCGCTGGAGGTGGACGTGCGCCGCGCGCTGCACTTCATCGTTGTGGGCGGCGGGCCCACAGGTGCGAGGGCAACGTGTTTGCATTGCCTAACGAAATGGACCTGGCTTTTCTCTCATTCTGCTACAGAATGCTCAGTGCATCATTTGACTAGGCATCTGGATCTGCAAGGAGGACTTGCACCTCAGCAGGCGTTTAGAGTCGCCTCATACGTATTGGGCTGTGAGCGCATGAGCAGAGGGGCTGGCATGCCCGCAAATATAATGTTTTACTAAGCTCCTGGATGCAAAGCCACTGATGCATAGTGCTGCGTGTTGTGCAACTGCCTGGGTTACATCACTGACCGCGGTGGCGCTGCAGGCGTGGAGTTCGCAGGCACGCTGGCCGACTTTGTGCGCGTCGACCTGCGCCGCAAGTATGCGGAGCTCATGCCCTCCGTGCGCGTGACGCTCCTGCAGGCATGCCTGACGCTTCCCGCATTGCTCGGCTGGTCTGCGACGCGCTCCCAGGCTGCCGCCTGCTACTGATTAGGCTGGAGAAGCACCTCCGGTACCCTGCCGCCCATATTTGCTGACTCATGTGCCCCAAGGACTGCTTCTCAAATCGGGTCCCTAACTTTGCAGTGGTGAACCAGCATGTATGTGCCGCGGCCTGTCCTGTTGACGTCATGGCGCGTCTGACAGCGTGCGTGCGCTGCGGCGCGCAGAGTGCGCAGAGCATCCTGACCATGTTCGACGAGCGCCTGCAGCGGCAAGCGCTCGCGTCCTTCGAGCAGTCCGGCGTGGAGGTGCGGACGGGCGTGCGCGTGGTGGAGGTCACGCAGGAGCAGGTGTGCCCCGGCACTCTGGCACCCCACGGTACCATTGCACGATGCAGGGATTGCGAGCATGCAAAGTCTGTGCTTGTGCAGCATACACCTATGCAGGGACGCGTCGCAAGTGAAAAAGCTGTGTGGATTTGGTGCATGTCGTCGCCGCGTTGGCAGAGCGGCGCGGCGCGCTTGGGCGCAGCCCTGCGCCAATGCCTGCATAGGGCACAACGCTCTGTCCTGGCGAGTGGCCGGCTGCGTGGGCAGCCACCCTCATGCGCGCACGTTGGGTCGCGCTGACACAAGCAGCCGCGTGCGCTGGCGGAGCTGGAGGCGTGATGGGGGGCTGATGGCGGCCGCCCCGTGCTGCGCGCGCGGCAGGTGGTGTTGTCCAGCGGCGAGCGCATGGACTACGGCGTGTGCGTGTGGAGCACGGGCAACTCCTCGCGGCCCCTGGTGCAGGCGTGCGCGGCCCCGCCGACCCTCCCCTAATGCTATCCCATTAGCACGAGACACGGTCGGCCTTCACATGCGCGCCTGAAGTAGGCCAGGCGGGCACGGGGTGAGCGGTGTGCTTGGGTGCGGCGCGCTCTGTGTCCCCGTGAGACCAGGCACGGGGAGCGCTGAAGCATAGAAGGCTGACGGACGTGCGCCGCCCCTTGACATGGTGACCAGTGCGAAATTGGCAGTTACGCGGCACTGCTTCGTGCGCACACAGCGCGACCGCAGCATGACGTGCGCGAAAGCGCGCAGGCCGTCGCCGCACAGCTGCCGGCGCAGGCAGAGTTCAGCGGCAGCCGGCCGGCGGCTACCAAACTGGCGGTGGACCCGTTCCTGCGCATTGTGGGCGCGCGCGACGCGCTCGCGCTCGGCGACTGCGCCATGATGCACGGCAACCGCCTGCCCGCGACCGCGCAGGCGCGCGCGCGGCCATGCTCGAAGCTGCGCTGCTGCGTTAATGGCGGCCCGCAAGCGCATAATATCGTTTCAGCTCTCTCAATGAGACTGTGCGAGCGGCTGCGGTGTGCTGCGAGGCTGGGGACTGCTCAAGGAGCACTCTTTGTCCAGGTGCCACCGGTGGAGCTCCCCTGTACCGTGTCAAGGCAGGCATGGCAGACGAGCTTCATTTCTATGTAATGATGTGAACCTGAGGTGACCAGTGCCTTTGTGCGGCACGTACAGGTCAGGCGCTCATAACGTGCATGTCTGCGGCTGCCGCGGCAGGTTGCAGGCCAGCAGGGCGCCTACGCGGCGCGCATGATCAATCGCAGGTACAAGATGGGGCGCGGCGGCCTCACGGCGCGCCCCAACCCACTCCCAGACGTGCAGCTTCTGCCATGGTAAGCTGAATTTAGCAGAGATTGGGATGTGGAGGTGGTAGCTGCAGCGTGCTGTTTCAACGGACAGCATATTCACTTGTCCGTTGACCTCACGCCGTGTTGAGCAGCACCTCGGCCGGGAATGCACAGGTGACTCGGTGTTGCCATGAGCGCTTGCTTTGGCGAGCGTCGAGCAAGATAGGAGGACTGGCGCCTCGCATCGCCTGGCCCTGGAAGCCGTCATGGTTGGGATAGGGCGCTCCTACTGCGGCGCGCAGGAGGCCTTCCCGTCACGCAAGGTCGCGCGCGCGCCCGGGCCGCTGGAGTCCATCTCGGAGAGCGTGGACGAGGGCGGCGCGCCGCGCGAGTTCTTCAGCAAGCCCTTCGAGTTCCTGTCGCTGGGCCTGCTGGCGTACGTAGGCGCGCCCCCACACCGCGGCAGGGCTTTAAATGTCTGCACTGAGGTCGTTTGTTCCAGGTGTGACTTTATTCACTGTTGGTGTGCGAAGTATCGTGACAATGCCGATCCGTGCGAAGTATCATGACATATGCTGCGCGCTTACACGCCCGTGCTGCTCATAGCTGGTGTATGTTAATAAGCTGCATGACGTCGTTATCAACACCAGCCACAATTGCGCCTTGCTTGGCGTGCCCGGCGGGCTCGCCTGCAGCAGGGCGTTGCATGTCGGTCGGGCGCGTGTGCGACACCGGCGCGGCCGCGCCGGCAGGCAACAACCAGGCGCTGACGCAAGTGGACCCCATCTCGCTGCGCCTGTCCGGCTACTTTGCCTTCCTGGTGTGGCGCTCCGTGTACATCACCAAGCAGGTGTCCTTCCGCAACCGCGTGCTCATCCTGTTCGACTGGGTGAAGACGCGCGCCTTTGGCCGCGACCTCTCCAGCTTTTGAAGTGCTTGTCACTGCTGTTTGGCGGGGGCTTGATGAGTGCAGAGACTCGCGTTGTGCTGCACACATCATAGGAGGAGAGCGCTGGTAGTGCAGTCATCATAGAGGATTATTATGAGCTGATTGAGAGACTGCCTGTGTGCTTGGAAGTGCGTATAAGACTCATGGGTGGTCGCGCCTGACACCTGCAGGTGCCCTTGTTGCAGCGCTTTTCTTTAACATGTATTGTAGCCAAACTTGTTAAAACATTGAATGGATCGCTGTACGTTTGCAGCTTGAATGGGTGCTCGACGAGCGGTGTGAGACGAAGTGCATGCACGAAGCATGTGGCTTGCGTCTACCTTGCATGACCCTGCTCTCCGTGGCCTTCCACCTTCCCAATGTGGGCTATAAATTTACAGACTTTAGCACGTCCACCTGATTAGCCAGCAATCATCCATCACCTTCATTGCAGCTCGTACACATGCAGGCGCCGCTGAGTACCTCCCACAAGCAGCACTCGGGCCCCTGAGGCCGTACACGCAGCATCCACGCAATTCACCTTCGCGCCGTGATTGATCGCATGCAGCAGCGGCGCGCCCGCGCCCCCGCCGCTCGCATCCGTCGACCACGGCAGCGAGGCGGGCAGGACGACCGTCCAGTCCCAGAGCAGCACGCGCCTGTCGTTGGCCCCGGACGCCAGCCGCCGCCCAGTGCCGTCCGCTAAGAAACACCTGGATCATCGCAGACACCAGGGACCATCAGCACAGGCTGTCCGCTCAGCACACTCGGTTCCGGAGCACTTCAGGCGAGCCAAGAAGGCATGCCACCCGTTCCTCGCCATGCACCAACCCCGCGGCACATGCGCCCGCAACGGAGCCGCCGCGCCGCACAGGGCATGCCACGCGCGCTGCTGGGAGCAGGCCCGCACACGCAGCTCGCCGCGCTGCCGTGCCCACCCTGCTCGCGCCCGAGTAGCGCCAGGCGGCCGCCGGCCGCGACGGCCGCTTCATGTGCGCCGGCCAACTCGCCCGACGCGTGCCCGTTTGCGTGTGCGGCGCCGCGGTCCTCCCGCGCTCCTCGCTGCCTGGCAGCGGCATGTCTGTGGGCCAGCTGCAGCCTGAACTATTCTCTGCCTGCAGAGTGCGGCTGAGGAGCATACTCACATGTATGTGCAGCCCTGTATGCTTGGCAGGCCATTGCGAAACACAATGGTCCGCCCGACGTACTGTTTGCGCCCAAGGTGCTACGGGCAAGGCAGCTATAGAGCAAGCCATCACCGTCATGACTGCGCAAATCCCACAGTGTGGATCTTGTCGATGCTTGGACCTGCCATCACCTGCCGCCGCCGGCGGGGTCGACAGCAGGCGCGTCTGCATCGTACACGGCGACGGCGCCGTCGCCGCGCGCAACAGCCGCCAGCCGCCCGAACGGCCGCGGCGCGGTGGCGGGCCCTGCCACGACCGCATGCACCAGCGGCGGGTTGAATACCTGCGCACATGCGCAGCTGTATCAGGTATTGCGTTTCAGCCTTGGCTGCCGTGCGATGCAGGCCGTCGTGCGTGCCGCCCTCTTCACACGCAGGCAGCAGCACATGGCAGCAGGGCAGGGCAGCAGGGGCCGATGGCTGGCCGTTTGCCTGGACACACAGCGGCTCTGCCAGCAGCCATGAGAGTGCCTGTGTGCCACCAGCTCGAGACATGGGTGAAGAGGAGATACAGTGTGATTGCAAGGCATCACTGCTTGGGTATAACAAAACTGTAGGGCTGCCAGCTTGACGCCATCAGCGCCCCGGGTGCCATTATCATATTCAATTGAGCAGCGCCCCGCATGGGCTGGGCCACGCCGCGCGCGCCTGCGCGCCGTCGGGCCCGGCCTCTTCAGCCATCCGCCACACACGCCGCGGCCGGCCGCTCGAAAAGTCCCAGCGCGCGAGCGCGCCGTCCAGGCCGCCGCTCAGCAGCTCCCAGGGGCGCTGCGGCCGGAAGGCCACGGCGGCGCAGATGCTGGCGTGCGCGCCGCGCAGCGCCCGGTACTGCGCGCCCGCGCGCAGGTCCAGCACCTGGCAGCATAAGGTAGTTGGATTTAGGGCCTGCCCGTATGGACTAACCTTGACCTGGCGGCCGGCGGCCGGGTCACGCCGGCGCCCGCCCCCATCGCGCGCGCGCCGCGGCCGGCGCTTGGCGCAGCGCGCCAGCAACAGCGCCGCACGCTCGCGCGCAGGTGGCGGCCGCGGCAGCGCAGGATCCAGGGCGCTGGCCTCCAGGGAGTTTCGGTAGACTCGGGCCTCCCGGCCTTGTTATTCAAGGTCTCTCAGCTGAGCAGAGCCTACTGGGAGAGCTCGAGTGCCAGCCACTGTGACATGCTGCAGCTCTGGAGGGGTTTCAATACACTGCCGCAGTCAGAACCCCCGGCGCCGTGTTGCAAGTGCGCTCCGCCCAACCGCAGCACGCCCTGCAGTCAGGAGGGCGCGTTTCAGGCGGGCGTGCCTGGATGTCTCCAGCGTCGTCGCCCGCAGCCAGGTACTGCCCTCTGGCGTGCACCGCGAGGCTGTTCACCTCGTCGGCATTTGCCTCAAGAGCTTGCACGGCGGGGACGCCACCGCCGCCAGCCTGGAGGCGTCCTGCACGCTGCCGGCTGTCAGGACAGCGCTGCCCTGCAGCCAGCTTGCCTTGCTTGGCCACCGCGTGGCGGCCCGCCGCACACCTGCCTGAGGTCCAGCGTCTGCACGGCCCGGCCGCAGGCCGCAAACGCGGTGTGCGGCTCGCCCGGGTGCACGGCGAGCGAGGGCACGGCCTCCCCGCCCCGTGCAAGGCCAATGCGGTGCACGGCAGCCCCCTGCCGCAAGTCGAAGATGCACATTGTGCCGTCCTCGCCGCCGGACAGCACGGTGTGGCCATCTGCCTGCAGTTCGCAGCACAGCACTGGCGCGACGTGCCCGGCTAGGCGCCTGTGTGCCCCCTGCGGCATCCTGCTCGTGCCGCAGCTCAGCACAAGCTGTATGGACAGTGCCACAGTTCCCTGGGTCACTGTGGGGCGCTGGCGCGTGACGTGCGCTGTGTCCTGGAGGCAGGTGCCTGCTGGCAAACCAGATCGGGTTCAGTCTAGACTGTCCTGCTGGAAGGGTGCAATGCTAGACGCGCGCATGATGAGCGCGCACGATGCACTCAGTCGCATGAACTCAGTCTCATGCCATGGCACCATGTGGTACGTAGTGGATTCCCAGCCGCGGCTGCGGCTGTTCAGGTCACCTATGTGCCGCACTTTCAAATTTAGCGTCCAGCAGCTAGGATCCAGCTGCAGCAGCAGTGCACGTCAGTCAGCGCGATGTGCGCACTGGCGAGCCTGCCAGCTGCTGCCCAGCTCAGGGCAGTTGAAGCATCAGCCCCAGCATTGGCAACTGATGCGACCACCCCTGTGCGAGTTTTTGAGCTGTTAACGCCTGTTGTAGCAGATGTTTTCTCACAGTTTACTCCGCCAGAACTCGTGCTCGCTGCGTCCGAGGGGACGAGCTTTTCACTGCGCGATGCGAGGCGCTTTTACACGGACACGTGCTTGAGATGGCTGCTCAGCATAGTCAGACGCCTGGTGTGGTGCGACTTGCTGAAAGCGTCTGAGGTCTATGAGAGCGTGGACGGTGACCCGAAGACCGAGCTGATGTCGCGCGTGGTTCGGCCTGTGCGGGCGCTCTTTCTTCTGCTCTCCTGCCCGTTCTACGTGGACGACGAGGTTGACCGCAAGACGGCTGTGCGCGAAGCCGCACAAAGGTGAGCGTGATGCGTACAGCGCACTCATCTCTGGCCCGACGCGCATGCTGCTGTGAAGTGCTACACCGGCTGCACCTTGTCTCAGCTGACGCAGCGTTGTGCATACAGGTACGCAGATTATGACATATACGGCCTAGCTGCAGGCCTGGCCACGTCGTGGGCAGTGCTGGCGGCGAGCAGACCGGACGAGTCCGGGGGGTCCTTTGCCTCTGACGTGGTGCGCAATTGTGTGTTTGCACTGCGAGAGGTGCGCCCCTCACGCGCACGCATTTGGCAAGCCGCCCTGTGCAGACCGCTCCACAAGAGGCTGCGCCCCGTGCAGGTAGTCGGGAGGTGGTGCCGCGCGGACGAGTCCAAAGCGTGGGGCGAGGCCGCCACGCCCCGCTCTGCGGTCCTGTCGCAGTATTACACCGGCCTTTCAGCAGTGCTGGTCTGGCTGAGCAACCATCCAAAGCGGCCTGACGTGCTGGCATCAGGGCCGGCGGCCTCAGCACCCGACGCCACCTATGGTGGCAGCACGAGATGCTCCGACTGCTACTGGGTGCGTGTCGTGGGGCGCCCCTGTTCCAGCAACCCATGCATGTGCCATCAGGCGAGCCTTGTCCTGCCTGCCGCAGCACCTGCACGACGCCGTGGTGCTGTACGAGGCGATGTGCCTGGCCGGCAAGGCGCCGCATGCCGCATACCTGGCGGCCTTCTGCAGCGCCCCCGGGAGCGCCCTCCTGCTCGGCGTCATGGAGCACGCACTGGCCGTGCGCTGCGCTGCGGCTGCGCCGCCGCCAGCAAGCGGTGCGGGGCCTGCATCTGCCGGCAAAGAAACGCGTCCTGATGCACGAGGCTGACGTGAGCCGGCTCACCATACGGCGTGCCGCGCAGAGTGCGCCGCCCTGGACAGAAGAACCGCAGGCGATGCATGGTGTAGCGCCCTGGACAGCGTGGACTGTGCAATGCGCGCGTATTTTGCGCTGCTTGACGTCGGCGCCGAAGCGCTCGCCCCGGAGGTGGAGCGGCGGTGGCTGGCCCTGCTGGCCGACCGCGTCACCCCGCTGCTGCTGCGCTGCCTGCAGATGTGGAGAGGCGGTGCGCCGCGCCGACCACGCACCCGCATCCTGCGCACCTGGCTGCTCTGATCGCTCTGCGCCTGGTCGTGAGCTCCTGCGTGGCCTCCTGTGCCGCCCCGGTCAGCTCTGCAGGGGCGCCCAGCCGACACGACTCGCCCGCGCGCGCGCCGTGCACGCTGTCGGTGCTGCAGCAGCTGCTGTCTAATGCGTGCACAGCCACGCAGCGCGCAGCGCGTCAGCACACGCCTGCACGCCCCAGCCCCTGTCACGGCCAGGGGCGGGTCGGAGGCGGGCGGCATGCCGAAGCAGACCCCTGGCAGCGCGGCGCCGCGCTGCCGGCCGAGCAGCTCCGCTCGCCGCAGGCCGGGGGCGCACGCCGGACGACATCGCGTGCCGGGGCGGCAGGATGCTGGGCGAGCTGCTGGAGTGCGGCCAGGTCGCCCAGCGCATGCGCGGCAGCGCACGCGTTCGCGGCGTGCGCTACCTATACACCGTGCTGCACTGGGTGTCGCAGCGCGTCGAGGAGCAGGTGCGCGCGCGCGGGGCGCGGGCGCCCACAGGCAGAGCATGCGAGAGGCAGTGCAGCGGATCGCACATGCGCTGGCCGCCAGCGGAAGGCCGCACCATGTCATGCCGGCATGCATGCATGGGCGACGGATTGCAACACCTCCTGTGTCCTGGATCTCCGACATTTAGTATTGTGACCCCTGCGCTGCAGCGCCTGGTATTTTCAGTCTGGCGTGACCAGGATGCTTGCTACTCGAGGCCAATCATGATGCTACCGCATCCAATGGTGAGCCAGTGGGCCGTGTGGGTCGCAAGAAAAGGCCGCAGCCTGTCCCTGTCGGCACCCGCATGCGCCATAGCGTCTGCTCAGCGCAGGACGCGCGCGACGCGAGCGGGCGCGCCGACGCATCGCCAGGCAGCATCAGTACGCGCGAGCTGCAGCGCACGTACGAGGACATCGCCTGCTGCCAGCCGCCCTGGGCGCTGCTGGTGCGACCTTGGCCTGTGCCACAAAGCGCGCAAGCGCGAGGCGCATGCCCTCCGCTCGCTGCCAAAATGGTGCAAGGCCGCACAGGCCCGTCAGGCTGCTGCGTGCAGCGCTGCAATACGGCATTTCATAGCAGCAGGCAGGCTGCTGTGCGCTCTTTGCAGGCAGGCGGACACCAGTGGTCTGATGAGCTGTGCTGCAGCAGCCGAATCTCACCCCGCTGCGTACGCAGCTTGATGCTGAGGCGCCCTGCGAGGAGGCCCGGGAGGGCCTGCTCACGCTCGCGCTGCCGGCCATGGACGCCGCGCTGAGGCGCGCGCCGGACGCTCTGGCTGACCCCGACGTCACCAACGAGTCCGTGATCCGCGTGCGCCCCCGACCGGGCGGCACTGTCCGGTACCCGGGCGGCCGTACAGGTCCTCTCTCATGCAGCAGCGCGGCGGCTGGTGCCCTGTGATGAGCGCAAATGTGAGAAGTGCGATGGTACCAGTTCCGGCGCTCGCACCCTTGGAGGACACAGCGCGGGTGACCAATGAGTGCAGCCGCCGGCGCGCAGGCGGTGCAGCACGCGGCGCGGGTGCTGCTGGCGGTGGGCGAGATCAGGAGCGCGCTGCCGGCCGCAAAGGCGCTGCTCACGACGCTGGTCAAGCTGCTCGTGGCGCCGTGCGTGCCCAGCGGCTTTCGCGCAGAGCTCGAGGTGCGCCGCCGGGGCGTTGGCCGCCGCGGCGGCCCGGGCGCGGCGCGCCACGAGCGCGCGGAGCATTTTGCTGCGACAGCCCTGCGAGCGCCCGCCCATGACCGCATGCCGCGCGGGGCCGGCAGGACGCCTCAGTCGCTGTCGCTGTGCACCTGCTGAACCCGAGCGCGCTCCTGCGGCCCAGCGGAGATGCCCTGCCTGTGGAGCTGCAGCCGTACGCGGCGGCGCAGCTGCTGCCCCTGGTGCTGCTGCCGCCCGAGCGCGTGCGCGCGCTGGACATCTCAGGCCTGGAAATCATTGTCGGCACCAACTTGGTGTCAGTAATCCTCAGAGACAGAGTGGTGCGCGCGCCGCCTCCAGCCTCCGTTCTGCGGCCGTCTGAAGTAGCAGCAGTGCTGCGCGCCGCGCCGCGAATTGACGCGCGCGTACGTGCCTGCCGGGACGCAGGCCGCAATCGGCGAGCTCGTGGCAGGCGACAGCCCCGCGGGGTGCAGAGCGGTCGCGCTGGCGTGCCCGGGCCTGGTGCCCTTTGTCGCGGCGGCGCTGACCGAGCTGGCCGAGCACTGTGCGCGCGCCCCTGGCGGGGTGCATGCAGGACCTGTCAGGTGGCGGGGGGCCTTGTGTGCTGCGGCGGCAGCTTGGGATAGCACGCTGACCAGCAGGCGCGGTGTGCATGCCTGCGTTCTCAGCCTGCGCAGATGCTCACTATCGCTGTGGAGCATGCATGGCCAGGGAGCTCCCACCAAGCTGCTCCAAGCGTGTGGGCGCATGCCTGGCTCCATGAGCCTGCACGCCAGCAGCGCGAGCGCAGTCATGCAGACGGCGCGCGCGGACCCGGCGCGGGCGCGCAGGCGGGCCGCCGCCAGGCGCGCGCGCCGCGGGCGGCGGGGATGGCGCATGCGGCTGCGCGCTGTACACGGCGTGGGCCACACACGCGGAGGAGGAGGTCATGCGCGTGCTGGCCAGCGTCGCCCAGCTGGCCGGCGCGTCGCGCGCGCTGGCCGGCGCGCTTGCGCGCGCCGGCGCGCTGGGCGCCGCGGCGCGCCTGGCGCGGCGCTTTTTGGACGCGCACGCGGCGGCCGAGCGCGGGCGGCGCGCGGCCTGCGCGCTGGGCGGCCTGCTCGAGGTGATGCAGGCTGTCGGCCGGCAGCTGCCGGAGGTGCGCGCCGCGTGCTTGCAGCCCGCCTGTTTCGCTGGCAGCGCTGCGGCGGTGACACCGCGCGTGCGCTGCGCAGGTTGCCGCGCTGCTGCATGAGCTGGGCTTCGACGACGGGGGCTCCAGCGTGCGTGCCGTTTGCGGCAACAGCATGCTCCCGTCCAATCATGCTGTCCTGCACACGCAAGACGCACGGCGTCTGCCTGCGCAGGCCGAGGGCGGCGACGGGGCAACGAGCGACGCGGCGGCCGCAGAACCAGATGTGGGCCCTCGCACGCCTGGGCAGCTGCCCCTGCCCATGCCTCCGGTGACGCCGCAGCACGCTGCGCGCACCCTGCATGCACGCTTGCGGCCTCAGGAGCTCGCTCCCGCCTGCACAGGCAACCGACGCGAGCCGGGGAGACAGCGGTGCGGCGCTGCCGCGCGCGACTAGCGCACTCGACCTGGACGCCGCTGCGGCCGGCATCGCGCGGTTTGAAGCGGAGGCCGCGCCGCGCATCCCGGCAGAGCCCCTGTCGGAGGCCCTGGAGGAGCTGCGCCTGCAGACGCCCGCGCTGCGCCCCGCGGGCTGCTGGTGCACGGGGTGCGCGCCGCTCCCGCCGCGCGCGCCGGCTCAGGGCCGGCCACCAGTCCTCGCCAATGCTGGCAGAGCACGTGCTGTGGCTGAAGCACTGACGCGCTGGCGTGCGGTGCCCGCGCAGGTGCTGCGACCTGTCCGGCGAGACGGAGGCGGGCCTGCGGCTGCGGCTGTGCTCCGGCTGCAGCACCGCGCGCTACTGCTCGCCATCGTGCCAAAAGGCGGCCTGGCGCGCGGGCCACAAGGGCGCATGCCGGCGCCTGCAAGCGCGCGCCGTGCAGACGCCGCCGCAGGGGTAGGGCATGCCATTGCGAGCGAAGCATGGGGTAATGTAGGGGGGGGTCAGATGAAGACGCGGCTATCATGGGTGGG
>JAABUX010006769.1_pt1 | contig 13592 bp, 29 predicted proteins | sample 5561851 | NCBI WGS metagenome assembly JAABUX01 (sample SAMN10711883, study PRJNA513361) | rock metagenome | isolation source: Antarctica rocks | place: Antarctica: Victoria Land, Richard Nunatak red sandstone | collected 2016-01-03 | reverse complement strand
AATGGCAGTGTCTTCAAACGTATGACTCTGCATCTCAGCATCTCACAGCCCAGGCAATGCAGATGATGCGCATGCTAGCCATCATATTTCGACCGCCGGACATTGTCTGAGCAGGAAACGCGGTGCGCAGGTGGTCATCAACGGCGAAAAGAAGCAGGTGGAGATGTGGCTGGTGTCCAAGGCGGACACGGGCGAGGTGGCGCCGGGCATATCCATCGCCGCAGGCGAGCGGGTGCTGGTCGAGATCTCGCGCAAGTTCACCGTCGAGCAGCTGCAGGGCCTGGCCTACAACGCGGGCCTGTACATGCAGGTGCCTTGCTCCATGAGCCAGCAACCATAGGACGAGCGGGATAGATTGTGCTGCGGCTTGGCCTCTGCTCATTTTACGCCATGTTGTTCTGCACATTTGCTACTGCCGCATTGAAGCAGTGACGCAGAAGCGGACGTGTCGCACCTCTTTCCTGCGATGCAAGCAATACGGTTGATGTCTGTTCTGTGCTGGAGGATTCTGTTATTGCCATGCGCAGGCATCATGGCGCACGAATATGTACAGCATGCAGATGCTGCTGCCGGCGTTGGATGCCCTCGAGCTCTGCTGGCGCGACACAGATGCCCTGTTTGCCACCATGCCGGACTGGAGCGTCCAGCCCATCAGCATGCGGCACCCCTTTGGCTTCTACTACGGTGTGCTGCTGCCGGCTGTGTCGAATGTCATCATGTGTACAGCCTTTCGCGGTCCAAGCTAAGTCTGCTTGTTTGAATGTGCAAGTTGGCTCTCCTGCATGCAACAGTCAGTGTGTGATCACGCCATCTCCGTTCGCAGGGCACTTGCCGGCCTTCGCAAAGCTGAAGATGCTTTCGCACCTGCCCAGCGTGAGTCGCCTACCCGTCCTGACATGCAGCCGTGTCGATGTGATAAAAATATGTATGCGTGACGTGTCGGCTGTGCATGCGTATCGTCTCTTGTCTTGTGACACACTGTGGTTTTGATATGCATATCGAAATTGATTTGCCGTCCCTCACAGGAGCCGCTTGACGAAATGCTGTCGCGCGGCATTGACCCGGACGTGACAGACCCGTCCAAGTGCCACTCGCACCCAGAGGTGCCGAAGCGCTGGCCAACACGGTCCGAGTTGCAGGTGCGGACTCTCTGATCTCGGCCTAGCTCTAGGGACTGAAATTGTGACATCCCAAATTAGCTCGATGTCTGAGCTGGCGCTGCGCCCTCTTGAGATGTTGAATCAGACAGTGCCTGCGCCTGATTACCACCTGACACAGACGTACTTGAGATGAACCTTGGCTGGCATGCGGCACGGCAGGAGTACTGCGACGCGGTGCGGAGCCTGGTACGGGAAGCTCTCGCGGGTGGTCCGTGCGGCAACATGCGCCTCGTGTGCCTGGCGGTGGAGCACGATCGGATGCATCAGGAGACTCTATCCTACATGGTCACTCAACAGGTGACCTCGCAGCTCTCGGTGGTACTCAGTGCACCGAACATGACCGTACATGATCAACCTCGGACGCTCTGCTGTCTGCACAGCTATGCCTGTCAGAAGATGCACTATGACAACCTTCTCACACCGCCCTCCCGGCAGCTCGACAACCTGTCTTGTGCTGCGTGCCCAGGTGAAGGCGGACTTCGACAGCAGGCCCGAGGCGCCGCTGACGCCGCCTCCGAGCCCGGACACGACGCCCGTGCTGGAGTCTGTGGACTGCATGAGCCTCGTCGCCGTTCCAGGTGCAAGCACAGCCTATCTCCTTCTTACAGCTAACATGTTGTCGCTTTCAGCGATTCTCTAAAGCTAGCCTTCTGTTGTCTGATATCGATCGCACATGCGTGATGGTTGCTTGCGCCGGTCACGGTTTCAGTTGTTACGAGAAAAACTGGAAGATCCAATGACCGAGCTCATCACCACCCACCGAAAATATTGTCCGCAGGCGGCGATGTGACTCTTGGCGTGCCGCTGGACGGCAGTGTCGGCTTTGTGTGGGACAACGAGGGCCCGCCGAGCGCTCCGCAAAGCGTGGCCGACTTCCTCGCGGCGTCGACGCCGGTCAGCGTCGCAGACTTCTACGTCTTCGCCATCGCGGAGCGCGGCTACAGCGACTCTGCATGGTGGCAGGAGGAAGACTGGCAGCACATGTCGAAGACAGGCCAGGTTCGTTTCACGAGCCTGTGGTTTACGCCCAACGCACTGTGTGCGTCGTACAGGCTTGCTACAGATGTGCATGGTATGGCAGGCGTGCTTGCTTCGGCTCGCATGCAGCTGCGTGTCATGTCATGAGTTGGCACTGCGCGCAGCATTGTGTCAGCTGAACCCCCCTTGCCGATAGCCTCAAAACCCTCGGCAAGCCCTGCACCGGCTTCGGCAGGACATGCCGGCTACGTGGTCGAGGAGTGCCAGTGGGCGCGTCACGGTGCACTCGCCGTCCGGCAGCGTGGCGTGGAAGGACGTCCGCGACGCGCCGGTGCAGTGCAGCTTGGCGGAGGCGCAGGCGTTCTGCGCCTGGCGCGGCGGCGGCGCGCGCGTCATGAGCGAGGCGGAGTACCAGCGCATCGTCGACGCCAGGCTGGACACCAAGTGAGCCTTTCCTTATGGGTTTGGGTCACATGTCTTCACTCGAAAGGTGTATGCAAGTGTCCCTTTTGCGCAATGCTGTTTAGCAGCAGGATGGCTGCACATGTCAGCATGTTGCAACGGTTTGGGCTGCTTGCTCATACTGCTCTATCTATTAGCATATTTTGTCACGGTTGCCTGGCTTGCGTGTCCCCATGCGTGATGCTGTCTTACATGAATATCTCATCAGCGACATCTGGGCTTGCAGGGTTGCACACTTGCGTGATGGCGGCTGGGAGTGGACATCAACACCGTTCGAGCCCTTCCAGGGCTTCGAGCCTATGCCGGAGTACCCTGAGTATAGCGCCGACTTCTTCGACGGCAAGCACTACGTGCTGCGCGGGTCATCTGAGGCGACGCACCCCGCAATGCGTCGCGTCAGCTTCCGAAACTTCTACCAGCGGCTGTATCCATTCCCGGCAGCCCACTTCCGGTGCTGCTTCGACAGCAAATAAGCATTTAATGTCAATGATGTCTTTGCGTTCCGCAACTTTTGGTTTGCGGACCAGTGCGTCCAGCGGTTTCTGAACACACACAGCAGTTTTGGGCCAAAACTCTGCTTGAGAGACTCGGCTCTCCGGCGTGTTCCGCCGACGAGCTTCGGATTGGGCGGAGCAAGCAACGACCGTCCTGGCCGTGTGAGGGCGCAACCTGAGGCAGGACCGAGTTGGCGCCCATTGGGCGCCAGGTTGGATTTTGAGCCAAGGTCGTTGTGGCATGCGGAGCCCCAGAGGTGAACCTGTAGACACTTGAATGACACCAGAGAATTACGCACCGAGAGTGGACACGTCGTCATGATGATTACATTGGACTCACAGCAACACATTCACCCGAGACTCATCTGGTTTTGTTAAGCAACATGGTAGCCCAGCTAGGCTATAGCCTATGATCTTGCCCTATGCAGATGGGTTTACTCAGTACTGCAAATCATTGAGAAGCTAAAATCAGGCAGCGCACTTGCAAGCTCTGTATGTAGTTTACGCGGTGGTCTGCTTCTGAAGCTGCACGTGTGGGCAAGCCACTCATGATGTACACCAAAATTGAGTCAAGCTGACGAGAGCGGCATTAGCAGGCATCTTCAGATGCGGAGCAACTCGTGGCCGATCTCGCTGACCGTAAGGTGCGAAGCAATGAGCGGCAATCTCCCAGCTCAGATTAGCGCTAGCGGAGCTGTATCTAGGGCTCGGTGGCTGGCTGCATTCTCTGCGGAGATTGACAAAATGCATGGTCAGCTCATCAGCGTCGGGGCGACGGCTACGGATGTGTTGGTCCTCAAGTGACAGGGTCGCCCACCTGATCCCGCTGCACTGGCCGCAGCGAACCGTGACGTGCGCTTGGTGCAAGCCGTGCTGCCCTTAGCGAGCCCCTTGCCATCGAAGGCCGGTGCGCTGAGCAGACCGGAAGACTTATGCTGCAACGGCGCCAGGGCCGGCCGTACAGCACCTCGCGCCAGCTCGCCGGGCGAAGGCATCGGCGACGGCGGCCTGCCATCGCAGGCATCAGCAGCTTTGACAGCCGGTGAGCAGCTCGGCCAGAAAACAATCCGGCCATCTACGCAAAGACAACGCCATGTTTGGCGTGCACTCTCCGCAGCACCTGTTCTTCGTCTGCGTCAGGCGCTTGAGGGCACGCACGCGCGGCGCCTGGGGCGGCGTTCGAGCCGCCGGGCTGGCTGCCGCCATGCTGTTATTGGGCTGCTTCACGTCCTGGGGGTCCTCAACAGCATCCCTGTTGAGCAGCCTCCCCGGCGTATGCGGAGGGCTTGCCTCCGCGGACTCCGGCCTGCACACACACACACACAGCGCATAATAGGAGCACGTGAGTCCGCTGGATCACACAGAACACCGTGATGGTGGTGCCACTGCTTCATGTCAGAGACGCACGTGTACTCTGGTGCCTGCTGCTGACATCTGCTGAATGCAGGGCGCTGAGAGTTCGGCAGGCTGTGGTAGTAGCTGGCACGCAGCAGGACCGGCTCGTCGCCGCCTTCTGCCTCCAAAGTGGCGGGGGTGCACTTGATAGGGGCCAGCTTGGCGTGGAACGCGTCCAGGTTTGCTCGCATCCCGTCCTGCGCTGACCTGCTCACCCCAAGGCATCAGTGTGACAAACATCGTCGGCAAGCAAACCTGCCTGCTCAGCGGACGGAGCAACGCACCTGGAGGGCTGCGTAGGTGTGCTGACTCGTCCATCTTGGGAGGGGGACCACTTCTCCTCTGGCTCCTTTGACCCAGATCTCTTTGGCGAGAGCAGGCGAGCAATGCGCTTGACAGTCTTCATCCTCCAGCAAGCCCGAGGCTAGAGTGTGCAAGGCAGAGGAGCCTTGTCAACAGCTTCTGCAGCTGTCACTTGCGTGCAGCGCTCAGTGTGCGTGAAGTGCTCAAGCTGTCAAACGACTACTTGAGATCTGTTGGTTTATCGACCTGACAGGTCTCGAACCCTAGCCGGACAGCTCGAGCCTCGATTGCTTCCTTGTGCATGTCGCCACGACACCGCTCCAGCGTCTGCTAAGCGGTCTAGGTATAGCGGCCGATTGCCAAGGTGAGGCACGAATGCCTGTAACTCAAGGTGTCGTTACGCCGCATGACATTCTGCTATCTCGCGAAGTATGGTTTCTTGCTGGCCCATGTCCCTACCGGGCACCAATCGACAAGTTCGAAGGTCGCGTCCAGGTGTCCATCTGTACCTTCAAGGGCCTCTGAGAAGTGTGGACAGAGCAACAGCTGACAACAGAATCACGGTAGTCACACGCTTCGCGGGCATGCTGCCGGCAGTGCATGTTCTCCATCATGTGCGGACAAACACTCTGATGGATTTGGTCACCTGGTGCAGATGCATGAGCTGGCAAACTCCCTGATGTTGGACGACTGGCGAGCACAGAAACTGTTCGGACAACCTCGCGTGAAGCCGGCAGCTGAGATTGGATCGGTATGTCGCGGACTTTGCTGCGCATCCCATGGTTTACTCACGTGAGCAAATGCTGGATAAGTCGTGACTCACAAGATCCAGTGTCTGCCGTGCAGTGCTTCGACACGACCACCCTGCGTTACGCGTCCTCCTCGCGGGGCCGCGGCGGGCGGCGCGCATCTGACGGCAAGGGTGCTGACAAAGATGCGCTCAGGTGGCAGCCCTTGACGGACGGTCATGAAGCATGAAACAGTTGGTGCCTGCCAGCATGGGGATGTCCATGTGAAACCGACCTGCAACCCTGTCCTGAGGAAGAATGTCATCAATGCTTTATGGCTTGGCATGTTCCAGCGTGCTAAGATATCGTGTGTTGCCGTGTGCAGCACCAGCAGGCCAGACCCGCTGCACTACCTAATCGCCGGCGAGGGACAGATCATCAAGACCGGCACCAGGAAGCGCGTCAGGGCGCAGCCCAAGGCGCCAAAGGCCGGCGCGCTGCTGCCGCGGAAGAACCCGCCGAACACAGCGTTCCGGCGGTTCTACGAGCGGGGCGACTTGCCGCTCCGGGTGGATCACCGCACCAGCGGCAATCAGACCAGATGGGATGTGAGTTCTCATGTACTTACCTTCTCAATGGAAATTGAATGCATCACTGAGCTTGTGATCACCTGCACCTAGGGGCGCTTGTATGCGGCGTTTATGGAACCTACATGGCTATCGTTCTACAGGGCAGCGTGAGCCCTCCTGTCTGTCGTATAGGACCCGCACAATGGAGTAGCCACAAGCTGAAGCAATCTGTGCCGCAGGTGGACCTGAACACGGTCGACTTTCACCACTACCTGCCCATCTTCTTCGACGGCATCCGGGAGAAGCAGGAGCCCCACCGCTTCCTGGCCGTCCAGGCATGCGCAGGACTCGCTTGGGGTAGGGTTAGGGATAGGGTCAGAGTTAGGGTCAGGGCTAGATTACCCTAACCCGCCCATAGAGCGAAACATCCTTTCCTGCATACTCCAATGATACCTACACGTATGCACAGTCCCCACATCAGCGCAAAAAGACGGCGCTGCTACCGCTGATGTTCTGCCCTGCACCCGCGCAGGATGATGCGCACTGCCTGCTCACTCTGAATTGACCTGTGTGCAGGGCACTGTGGACTTGCTGGAGGCCGCCGGCGAGCGCGCGTTGCCCTGCATCCCGCAGCTGATCGTGCCGCTGAAAACAGCCCTGGACACCCGCGATCCCCAGGTGCGCTGCGTTTTCCCAGCACCATGATGCCAGGAAATTGCGGGTCAGTCGCCGGCCAAATCAACGCATCGCAGGCGCCTTTGGCTGCACAGTCACCTGCCTGGCGCTGCAAGGTGGCGGTGATGGCAACAGGAAGCCATAGCCTGTGCAGACCCTGACCGCTCAGGATGCTGCATGACAGGTCATCCGCATCGGGCTGACGGTGCTGCAGAAGCTGGTGATGTCCAGCGAGCAGGCAGGGCAGGCGCTCATCCCGTACTACCGTCAGCTGCTCCCCGTCTGTTCCCTGTTCTGGGGCTCCGGCACTTGCGGCGCCCGCAATGGCGAGATCGACTATAGCCAGGTACGCCATGTTGAGATGCCACATGTCCCAAGTTCAAGTGGTGCTACATAGCATTCAGCATCTCCTGCATGGCAGGGTTCCACGCGGGCACTTTCCGCTGCAGCTCAGCACACTGCCACTCTAGAAGCTGTGTCGAGAGATTTCCTCACAGGTCTTGCGTTGCCTGCACAGGGCTCTGCGTCAAGTCTAGGCGAGCACATCGCCAAGACCCTGGCGCTCCTTGAGCAGCGCGGCGGCATCAATGCCTTTATCAACATCAAGTACATGTGCCCGGCCTACGAGTCTGTGCGGGGTCGCTAGCAAGGCCGCGGCAGGACGATGCATTCAAACACAGCGTGACATGGCTGCGAATGCCAAAGACATGCGCACTGCCTCAAACAACCTCTGCTAACAGCCCTGCAGGTATTACCAGTGCACCAGCCGCCATGCAGTGTGATGAACGTGTGTACGTGTTCCTCTGTGGAATCCATTATATGCGCTAGTGTATTTATGGAAGGACATTCAATAAGCATTTATGGACGGTCTCGCTCTGTAGTTGTGCGTCCTGCCTCAGCTTTAAATTCTGGTGTGCACTTGAACTGATTAGCCACTGTATCGCCTGTCATGGTACTTGCGTCAGTTGAAGACGGGTCAGGTCTCAGGCGCTGCAGGACAACGAACGGACGAGCCACTCTGCACCACCGAGGATAACGCGCACTGCGGATGCAGTACCTACCTGATTCAACACTCTCTTTCGAACACTCTCCGCGCTTCGGCAATGTACAATAGAAAGTGTGCACCGCATACTCTCTCGCAGCTTCGAGGCAAACGCGCGAGCATGCGTCACCGTAATCTGAATATGTCATCGGACTTCGCAGTTTCTGGTGCCTGCTTAGCTGCATCATGGTGAGCGTCAGCGGCGTCAGCTTGTACGGGTTCGCCTGCACGCGCACAGCTCTCGCATGAGACCGGACGTCTCATGAAACTGATCATGAGGCAAGACGTAATTACAAGCCCAACACGTACACACTTGTGGGCACAGGCCACGGAAGGCATGAGGCACGGGCGCAGCATTGTGTGCAGAGGCGCTTGGCATCCATATACCTAGTAGCGGGAGGCTGTCCTCCGCTGGCGCATCTGACGAGCTCCTCAAGCCCAGGCTGCGACACGACCGAAGCGCGAGATTGCGCAGTCCCAGCCAGCCCGTCTGATGCCTGCACACCCAAGTGATGCCGCTTTCAGTGCATGCCAAAAGATGTTGCTGTCCGCGCTAGCCGGGGCCACATACAGGCTGTGACAAGATGGCAGGACTCCGGCGCACTGGTTCTCATAGGCGGAGACCGGGTTCCGGCGCCACGATCCCGAGCCCGCGGCTCGGTCCAGGTCCTTGCGGGTGACGATGCCGACGGCGCGGTTCCACTCGTCCACTACGCACAGGTGGCGCAGGCCCAGCGCCACGAACACCTGGTGCACCCGCATCGCCGAGCACTCCTGCCTGCGCAGAGGATGGCCGAATACCACCATTGTCAGAAGCGGACGACGATAATTCGCCTGCCTCCGGTGTCCTGCATGCTTGTGAGACCAAGCGACGCAGATGGATGCGTTGGCATGCCAGGTGCGGAACATAGCTGCATGATACTGAGAGAAGACATACAGTGGGTCATGCCATTGACGATGGCGGCTGGGATCACAGCACCAACTTGCAAAAGAGGGTGGGGCGTAGGCGAAGTGCTCAATCGAGCGCATGACCAGGGTCCGCGCCTGATGGCGAAGGGCGCGCAGTTCATGAAGGGTCGCAGGTCGAGGTACAGGCCCGCCTCGCGGCTGGCCTTCGTCGGCGTCGAGCTGCCGCTCCTCAGTGCCGCCGCCGCGAACGCCGAGGCCGCGACTGGCGGCGGATACGGCTCCGGCACTGGCACTGAGACCGCCGTGTCCGCCGACGCCCCCGACTTGATCCGCTGCAGGCGGTCCGACGGCATTCGTCCAATGAACGATTCCGTGCGGGGCGGGCGCACGGCGGGCTCGCTGAAGGCGGAGGCTCCGGGGGCTGGCGCTGCGCTGTGGGCATTGCGGACGCTGTTGACATGGCCGTCGTGATAGCCATTGGCCAGCGGCAGCTCATGAGAACCGTCCTCCCTCGACGGTGCTGCGCAGCGCGAGAGTGGGGTTCACCGTGATGCTCACGTGTTGCTCCAGGGAACGGTGGATCTGAGCCAGTGCGCAAATTGGTATGAGCAGAACTAGGCGATGTCAAAGCTTTGGAGCCTTTCATTGCAAATCAACACATTGGGTCAGCAAGCGCACCATGCACAAAGCCGTTATGCAGGGGCATGGCCTCGTCAGAGGACTGGCTGCCGGTTGCGAAACGTCCGGGCATGGACAGCGAGTGATCCAGCACCGTGCGCGACAAGTGCCGCGGCTTTGACAGCCTGCACCACACTGTGCGCACGTGTGAAGCTCTGCACGAGAAGAGGCCTTGTCTGGGGTCATGAGCCGGAGCAGCTGCCGACCGCGTTTTGGTCGTCAAGCAGGCCGATGACGATGAGGGTTGGAATGAGAGCGGCAACAGCTGAATAACGTCAGCTGGGGCAAGACAGAGCAAGGGCAGGTCCATGGGCGCGACAAACCCGGACACAGCATCACGTGAGGATGAAGGTCGGTGGCACCTGGTGGAGAAGTGGCGCTTGAAGTCGCGCCGCATCTCGTGCTCCAGCTCGCGCTCCAGCCCCGGCCGCTGCTCCTCGGCGCCCACGTAGTTGCCTGCAGCCGCCAGCCATTTTGCTCACCTGGTGCGGGTTGGGCCGGCGATCCTGACGAAGCTAATACTCATTGACGGGCGGGGTCCCCAGCGCTCAGTGCGCTTCCGATGGTGCACTCGCATAGCGCCGTGACATGAGGTCGACAGCACAGCCCGGAAGCAGTGTGACACACTGACATGATGAGGTTTGGCAACGGGATGGACAGTTAGGGTGCAAAGTGACAGGCAGACATTGACGGGATCTGAGGTGCAGCGCGCCTTCTGCATCGCACAGGGCGCCGCGCTCCAGCAGCACCTGCAGCTGGCTGCGCAGGATCATGCCCAGCAGCCGCCTCGGCGCCCGCGGCTTCCTGCCGCCGGGCTGCTGCAGCCGCCCGTCGAGACCTAGAATCCCCGACCCGCCGCCGGCGTCGGCGCCGAGGTCCTCGGGCGGCGCCAGGACCGGGAAGCCGTTGTGGCCATTCATGCGCAGCAGCGCGACGATGCGCGGCACCGACGCGATTGGGCTGACCCCCACCACCGGCGCGTTCATGATCTGCACGTGGTGTCAGCAGCATTGGTTCAGTTTCTGATGAATCGTTCCCTGCAAGTGTGCATTGACATTGTCTCGCAATGGTCATCAGTCAATTGGCACTTTATGAAATGCCGACGAAAGCAAAGGATACAGCACTGCTGCAGTTGGCTTGGCGCTGGCGTCATGCTTGAGACTATACAGGACGGGGCTGATGCGGCGGCTCACGGTGGCGGCGGTGTGGGGGCGCAGCGCGTGCGGCGGCTCCTGCAGCAGGAAGTACACCGACGAATCCCGCTCCAGCTCGCTCTCGTACACGCCCTCGCTGTGCACGTGCTGCGCGATCCAGTTGCTGGCGACGACCGCGATTATGACGCCGAACAGGAAGTCGATGCCCCGCGTGCCCTCCACCACAATGACCACCTGCAGATATGCAGGCACTTTCCATAGGTTCGTAGAGCGCATTGCTTACAGCACGCCGTCGACCATTCTGAGCGGAGGGAGCCGAGGTTTGAGAAACCAATGGGTGCCGATGGTTTATGCTGCAGGTCACTGGAATATATGAAGCATATGCCCTGCTGGCGCTGAGTAAGCACAGCGCGCAGGAGATCTTTCCACAGTTTTCCAGGTGACAGACGACATGCAGGCGGCCAACAGGGTCGCACCAGCGAGATGGACGACCGGAAGACGCCGCCCAGCATGGCGGTGGCGCCTACGATGGCGTAGATGCCGGGCTGGATGTTCCACTCCACGGGCAGGTTCTCCATCAGCACCAGCCCCGCCGCCGCGCCGAAGGACCCGCCCACCTGGGCACAGCCCGGGTGCCAAGCATCAGCATCGGCGCGCCAGAAGCATGTGACCACACTCTGCACGCGCGTCCAGCACTTTACAATGCCGTCTGCAAGCGCCGACGCAGGTGCGCAGCACCGTATGCAGTCGCTATGACCGGGGCCTGATTCCGGCTCGGAACTGGGCAGCAAGCAACCGTACACTGGGGCTCATGTTAGCAATCAGCGTAGATGCCGTCAGCAGAAATAACCTCATGCAGCGCACTGCCGCATTATGTTTCCTGAATGCAGAAGTCAGGTGCGTGCGGCCCTAGCGGGGGCGTTCATCATCAATGGGTACGCACCATAATGGACGGCATGAAGAGGCCGCCGGGGACGGCGATGCCGGACGCCAGGCTCATGAGGTGCAGGTAGACGACCGCCAGCAGCGCCAGGCTCTTGATGGTGAAGTTGCACGGCACGTCCGTGGCGCACCGCCGCCAGTTGTGCATCTGCCGCAGCAGCAGATGTTTATAACAACAGCACGACGCACCGTCTCGAATAAAACAGCCGCCACACCAGTTGATAACCTGCTGCAACTTGCGGCGTGCATGAACGTTGTACATCAGCCTCGGAGCAGCACTAGTTGCATGCAGCATGCTGGAACACACAGGACGGCGCTCGCCTCATTGGTGAGGCTGAACATACGGCGGATGGTCTCCGGCGGCCGCGACAGCAGCGCGGTGGCCAGGTCGTTGTACTCGCCGTGCTCGCAGCCGAAGGAGACGCCGTACGGATGGGCACCCTCATTCCAGTCGTCAGGTTTCTGCGTGAGGGCAGGGTATTGTCAACTGATCATCACTGATACAGTCGTGGGCATGCATCCGCGGTGAGGTCTGCATGCCGGATGGATTAATTTATCGAGCTGATATTGCAGACCGGCCAACCAGCTAGGCACACGCACAGTGAGCAGCAGGACTGGCAGGCAGACAGCTGGTGGGCTTGCCGACCGACACGGCTAAGCATTGAAAGCTGCGCACCAGGACGCAGGTCCCAGCGGCGAGGGAGACGGCGAAGATGACGCCGACGGTGATGAGCCCCACCGCGACGGCCTCCGCCAGTCGCAGCGCGTGGCGCTTACGGCTGGCGCGCAGGCGCCACAGCCACTTGCGCTGCAGGTTGAACACGGCGCCGAGGAAGCCAGCGAGCAGCGACACGGCGACGATGAAGGGCGCCTGCCACAGCCACTCCTCGTTGCGCAGGCTCACGATGCCGTCAAACGAAAGCATCGCCGACTTGGAGTCCGGGTGCACCTGCGCGCGGAGGTTGCTCTGAGCTGCGTGGTTGGTGGCACGAGCGCCGGCAAAATTGCGCCAGACAAAAGCGCGGCTTGCTGTAGGACTTGCTTACAGGAGCGTCGACTCAGCAACTGTAACAGCAGTTGCACGCCGCTTGGAGAGCACAGAAGAGGGCGATGTGTGCTTGAAGTATAGCTTGCACATGTGTGGATCCTGTGTTTGGCTGCGGAACATCTGTCACACCTGGTGGGGGTGGTATGTCATGCCACGCAGGGTCCGCTGCAAGCAGAGGCAGCGCGCCTGGATGATTGTGAAAGCCGCCACAGCGGCGCAGAGGAAGCAGCGCCAGGCGACCTTGCGGGACCAGTAGGAGCACGCCTCCTCCATCGAGAACAGCACGCCGCCGATGGGCGCGCCGAATGCCGCCTGTCGGCATGCATCTGAGGAGGTTAGTGAGTAACAGCAGGTGGTACGATCAGAGGGATCTCAGCGAGCACGACCGCATCATCAGGTGTCGGCACGCAGCATGCCGATGGTGGTGGTGGCTTACCCAACTCGTTCATTTTGTGTGGCAGTCTTACGCGCATGATTTGGCAGAGCTGCGCCCAACATCAATGCCAAGCGAGTCTGCTTTGTGCCGATAATGACCCAACGCGCACCGCGATGCCGGCCGCGACGCCGGCGGACACGAACTCGCGGTGGTCGAAGTCGGTGAAGTCGAAGTCCGCGTCCGCCCCCACCGGCGGCGCCTCGCGGTCGCCCTCGCCGGTCGTGCTGCGCGCCGACGACAGCCACGCCGCGCACCGCCCGCCGCCCCGCACCAGCCACCGCATCACCGCTGCACCCGAATCCATGGCGGCTCATTTCAATACGGGTCACGACCAGGTCAAGACGGGGAGTGGGAGGTGGTTGGTGCTTGAGAGGCTAATTAGCGGCATCATACTCTGCACACCGATGCGGCGTGCGGCAGCCGTCTGCGGTAAATCAATGAAGAACAGTGCATGTACGCATGTTCTACGGAGCTTTGGCAGTGACGAGGTGCTCGTTGACGGACCGGCAGCGGTCGCTTTGCTGCGCACTCTCTCATCTCGAGCAGCACCTGCTTGCCAGGAGCAGACGATGGAGGCGACGCAGGCGCCCAGCTGCACCATGGGCCCCTCCGGCCCGAT
>JAABUX010006765.1_pt1 | contig 13594 bp, 13 predicted proteins | sample 5561851 | NCBI WGS metagenome assembly JAABUX01 (sample SAMN10711883, study PRJNA513361) | rock metagenome | isolation source: Antarctica rocks | place: Antarctica: Victoria Land, Richard Nunatak red sandstone | collected 2016-01-03 | reverse complement strand
TCTCGCTCCCTACTAAAAACACCTGAGCGGCCACCGCGCACCTCCTATACATTTGGGTGCGTTTCATCCGTGTTGGGGACACCCTCACCCCCCGACCCCCTCTCCCTGTGCGCGGGAGAGGGGGGGGACGCCGCGCCAACGACAATTCAGAAGCCCTGCCTACACATCTGGCTGCCGGGCCTATGCCGGCGCCTGGCTATAACGGACTATTAGCCAGCGGCGGACTCGGCGGCGAAGCGCGACATCACGCGCGCCAGGTGCTTGACGGCGCGGCCGAAGTCCTCCAGGCGTACGTGCTCGTTGGGGCTGTGCGCGCGGTTGGCCCAGTAGCCCACGCCGGGTGCGACCACGGGTATGCCCTCGCTGGTGAACAGCGACATCGGGGTGGTCCCGCCGGAGAGCGGGATCATGCGGGGCGGGAGGCCGTAGACGGCCTCGGCGGTCTCGGCGGCGATCTTAACCAGCGGCGCGTCGGGGTCGACCAGCGCCGGCTGCCCCATGCCCAGCGCCTCGATCCGCACATCGGCGAAGCCACCGGCGTCGAAGTGGTCGCGCAACTGGCGCAGCACGTCCTCGGGCCGCTGGTCGGGTACCAGGCGGACATCGACCTTGGCCGAGGCGCGCGCCGACACGATAGTCTTGGAGCCCTCGCCCTGGTAGCCGGAGGTGAGCCCGGCGATGTTGCAGGTGGGCTCGAACGGCGCTGCCGGTACGTCCGTCCCCGTTCGGCCCAGCAACAATCGGTCGAGGCCGTAGAGGTCCTTGATGGTGTCCTCCTGGCTGGGTAGCTGAGCCAATTGCTCCTGCTGCCGCGTGGAGAGGGGCCGCACGGCATCGTAGAAGCCGGCGATGGCGATGCGCTCTTGCGCGTCCTTGAGGCTGGCCAGCGCCCAGGTGAGGCGCCACGCCGCGTTGGGCAGCAGGTTGGCGCCGCCGGAGTGCGCGTCCATGGACAGCGTCGTGACGGACAATTCGACGTAGAGCAGGCCGCGCACGCCCAGCGAGATGACGGGGTGGCCCTGCGCGTCGATGCCGCCCTCCTCCCAGATCGCGCCGTCGACGCGCAGGCGGTCGCGGTGGCCGCGCACCCAGTCCGGTAAGTGCGGGCTGCCGATCTCCTCCTCGCCCTCGACCAGGAACGTGATGTTGCAAGGGTACGACCCGTCCGTCTGTTTGAGCGCGTCGAGCGCGGCCAGGCGCGCGATCAACTCGCCCTTGTCGTCCTTGGCGCCGCGCGCGTAGAGGCTGCCGTCGCGCAGGTCGGGCTCGAACGGCGGCGTGCGCCATAACTCGAGGGGTTCGGGCGGCTGCACGTCGTAGTGGTTGTAGCAGAGCAGCGTGCGGCCGGCGTTGGCGCCACCGGCGTGGGCCAGCACGACCGGGTGCCCACCGTCGGTCGGCAGGATGTCGGCCGTGAAGCCGCGCGCGGCGAGCAGCCCGGCCACCAGCGCGGCGCACTCCTCGATGCCCTCGTGCCGCGCCGAGATGCTGGGCTGCCGACAGAGGCCGGATAGCTCGCGCATCCACCTGTCAATGTGCGCATCGACGTAGGCGTCGACGCGGTCCACGCGGTCGTCGGGTTGAGACATTGCGTCCTCCCAGGGTACGGACTTAAGCTATGAATGCATCGGCGGGCAACTTGAACCGCCCGGATAAACGCCGGATATGAGACAGAGCGAGGGGGCGCCGCCCGGAGAGTATCTCCGATACGATGGACGGCGTGCCAAACAACGGCGCCAGGTCCTTCTGCGTCAGGCCCCCCTCCTCCATGAGATACCGTAGCAGTTCGACGCCGGTCACGTCGCGGATATGCACGTGCGCATCCTCGTACGTCTCTACCAGATCGGTCAGCGCGCCCAGGTACGCCTGCTCACCGGGGGAAAGCAGTCCCTTATCGAGCAGTTGATGGATCAGCGCTATCGCCTGACTCAGATGAGCGTCGTCGCGCATCGACACGAGGGGAAATACGTCGACGAGCGCCTGGTAGTCCGCGTCGAGCGGTTGGTCCCTGAGCGGAATCCTGGCCTTCGTCGTCAGCATCACTGCGTCAGTCATTTTTCCAGTCCCCCTTGTCGTACTCGGCATGCGTGAGCAACCGCTTGATATAGATGATGCCCGTGTCGTATCGGATGTGCACGATCAGACGGTAGCGGTTGCCCGTCCGATGACCGCGTAGAGCGGGTCGCCACGCCAGCGGCCGCCGCGGTGGTCGCGCGTCTCGACGCCGCCCCAGTTGCCGGCCGTCTCGAAGTACTGCCTGACGAGTTGCTTGTGCCCCTCGTCGTCCAGCGACTGCCAGACGGCGACGGCCTTGGTGGGGAAGCAGCGGTTGGAGAAGGTGACCACGAACGGCGCGCCGGGCTTGAGCGCGCGCCCAACCTCCCGGAAGACGGCCTCGGGGTCGGTCAGGTATTGCACCGAGACGCAACAGCCCGCCGCGTCGAACTCGCCGTCCGGGAAGGGGAGGTGTGACTCGCGATTGAGGTTCCGCACCACGCGCTCGTCGAGGCGCGGATTGGCGTCGAGTTCCGCGGCGTTCATGCCCAACCCGACGACCCGGTCGTAGGCGACCTCGGAGGGCAGGTGGCTGACCCAACTGCTCATCAGGTCCAGGATGGCGCCCCCAGCAGGGAAGAACTCGCGGTAGAGCCCCGTGACAGCCGCGATGGCGCCCTCGTCGATGTGCGTGACCAGGCGCGGTTGGGTGTAGAACTGTTCGTCGGGGGTGTTGTCGTAGCGTCGGAAAAGGTCCCGTGGTAAAGCTGACATCGGATTGTCCTTGCTGTTGGATCGCTGCCTACACCTACCAGGTATACCTGGTATACCCGCCCACGACGGCCGTGGATCACAACCTATCATTCCATTCCCAACGCGATCCGCAAGCCGTCTTCGACCGCGCGTAAGTGGACCATGGTCAGGCTGCCGAGCGGGGCATCGAGCTTGGCGCGATCTAGTGTGGTCACCTGGTGGCACAATGCGACGCTCTCGTGTGCCAGGCCCCCGGCGCCGGCCGGGAGCGCGATGGCTGTCGGCCCCCGACGCGCCTGGGACGCGGATGTCGACACCGGTACCACGATCAAGGAGCGCCACCCTGGAGCCCGGTTGAACGCGTCCCGCGAGACGACGATCACGGGGCGCCGCCCTGCTTGTTCGGACCCTGAGCGTGGCGCCAAGGTCGCCCAGTAAACGTCCCCTCGCTTCACACCTCGCGCTCCAGCGACTCCAGGCTAGCCACCTCCAGGGCGGGATCGAGATCGGCCGCCGTCCCGGCCATAGCCTGCACATAGGCCAGGATCTCCTGGTCGATGCGCTCTTGCCGCTGCAGCCCTACCCAGTGCGCGATGGCTTCGCGCGCCAGGGCGTTCGCGGGCCGTCGGGTCCGCTCGGCCTCCGCCTGGAGGGCGCGGTAGAGGTCGTCAGGTAATGGGACGTGGAAGTTCCGGCGTGCCGGGGCAGCGGATGACGCGCGTGGCATAAACTAAGCCTCCCTTTTTGCCATCAGCATACCATATCCACGTGCCAGGACGCGATGGCACTGGCGAACGACGGCTACGAGGACTGTGGGGACTATGAGGAAGGGCATGATGGATAATGTATGCTCTTTTCCGCCCGGCCACGCCTATGTCACCCGTCACTTGAGAAGGATGAGGTCGACCCTGCCATCGGTCGAGAAGGGGTCGCCGCCGGCGTTGCGCCCGTTGGTAGTGCGGCCCATGCCGGGCTCGATCACCAGGCTGGAAATAACGCTCGCCTTCTTCATCAATGCGAAGATGTAGTCGCGCTCGCGGTCAAGGTTGGGGTCGATATGGTGCGTGGTGCCGACGATGATGCCGTGCTTGCGCAGGGGCTCCACGTTGGTGTCCTCCGAGCAGTCGCCGATCCACAATTCCATGTGCGTCCCCGCGTCCTGGCGCCCCGTGTCCCAGAAGCGGGCGTGGTGCCGCGTGGAGACCGAGCCCAGCTCGTGTTCCACGGCGATGTCTTCCGGGCGGTTGAACAGATAGAGGTTACTGACCGGCGCCGTGGGATAGGACTGGTGAGCCAGGAAGGCTTTAGCCAGCCGGATGTCGTCGCGCACCGACAGCGGGTCGGCCTTGACCCAGCCGATCTTCTCGAAGGCCGCCATGATCTGGGACTGCGTGCCCTCGAACGCGATGTTGACCGGGTCGCCGGGCGTGCCCGACTTCACTCGGGTGCGCGTGGGCACGCCACCCCATAGCGCGGCCGTGGCGCCGGCGCCCGACCCACTGGCCATGACCGTCCCTGTTGGCGCGGGCGCGGGTGTCCCCGCCCTCGAGGCCGTGGCCGTACCCGTGGCCGTCGCGGCGCCTGCGGCGGCCGCGACAAGCGGCGCGGCAGTTGGGGCGGTACGGGCAGCAACGCCGTTGCCCGCGTAGGACAACAACGCGGTCAGCCCCACAGCGGCCGCTAACGGTGTGAAGAATCGAACGTGTCGCACTGCGGTCTCCTTCTCGTATCACATACTATCGGCAGGGTGGTCTTCGACGGCAAGGTAGCGGGTCAAGCCCGCATAGTCGGTCTCGAGCCGCACCTCGGTTCGCGGGAAAGCGGCCCGCGCGGCCGCATGGACGGCGTCGGCCTGGGGCGGACCAATCTCGGCGTAGAGGGCGCCGCCGGGGAGCAGGTAGTGGGGCGCCGCGGCCAGCAGGCGCGCGGTGAGTTCGTGCCCGCTCGCGCCGCCGACGAGGGCGAGGCGTGGCTCAAACAAACGCACATCTCGTGCCAAACCCTCGTACTCCTGCTCCCCGATGTAGGGCAGGTTGGCCACGATCAGATCCACCGGCGCGGGTAAGGGCGCTAACAGATCGCCCTGTAAGAACGTCACCGCCGGCCCTGGCCTATCCGGCCCTGCTCCCTCGGCGATCCGCGCGAAGTTTTCTTGCGCCAGGGCGAGCGCGGCGGGAGAGACATCGGTGGCAAAGACACGGGCATGGGGCAGCGACCGCGCCAGGGCGATGGCCAACGCGCCCGACCCGGTCCCCACGTCGACAACGGCATGTACCGCGTGTCGCTCCGCCCAGGCCAACGCGCGCTCGAGCAACCCTTCCGTCTCCGGCCGCGGTACCAGCACAGCGGAGGTGACGCACAGGTCGAGATCGTACCACCCTTTGTGCCCGGTCAGATAGGCGACCGGTTCACCGGCCGACCGCCTCGCGATGAGCGCGGCGTACGCTGCATCCTGCCCAACAGACAAGGATTCGTCTGCATGCGCGATCAGGTAGATGCGCCCCTCTCCCAGCACATGCGCCAGCAGCGCCTCGGCCGACAGCCGCGCATCCTCAACGCCAGAAGCGCGCAGCACGTCGGCCGCCGCCACGAGGGTTTGGGAGATGGTCGTCATACGAGTCGGAGTGACGCATCCCGGCCAGCGGAGCCTGCGACTGAAGTCGCATGGCAAACGACGGACACTGAAGTGTCTTGGATGGATGAGCTAAGAACTTGTGTCCGGGCAAGCGTATGCGAGCCAGTATCTACCGATGTCAAGCTCGTACCGATTGGGTTATCTTGGCATACATCATAAACACTTCGGTATTCGTACTCTAAAGACACTTCAGTGTCTATGGTTTGCCATGCGACTTCAGTCGCAGGCCCACGGCTGCCACTAATCACTCGCCTCCGCGGCGAGCTTGTCGGCGCGGTCGGCCGTGACGAGGGCCTCGAAGAGGCCGTCCAACTCGCCGTCGAGGATGATGGGCAGGCCATGCAGGGTTAGCCCGACACGGTGGTCGGTGAGGCGATCCTGCGGGAAGTTGTAGGTGCGCACCTTCTCGGCGCGCTCGCCGGAGCCCACCTGCAGGCGGCGCTGCTGGCCCAGCTCGGCCTGGCGCTTCTCGTCCTCCATAGCGTAGAGCCGCGCGCGCAGCACCGTCATGGCCTTGGCCTTGTTCTTGATCTGGCTCTTCTCGTCCTGGCAGGTCACCACGAGACCGCTGGGCTTGTGCGTGATGCGCACGGCCGAATCGGTTGTGTTGACACTCTGGCCACCGTGGCCGGTCGAGCGGTACACGTCGATGCGCAGGTCGTTCTCGTTGATGTCCACCGTGACCTCGTCGACCTCGGGCAGCACCACCACCGTGGCCGTGGAGGTGTGGATGCGCCCCTGCGCCTCCGTCTCGGGGACGCGCTGCACGCGATGCACGCCGCTCTCGAACTTCATACGGCCGTAGGCGCTACGCCCATGGACCTCGAACACGGCCTCCTTGAAGCCGCCGGCCGCGTTCTCGTTGCTGTTGAGCATCTCGATCTGCCAGCGATGGCGCTCGGCGTAGCGGCTATACATGCGTACCAGTTCGGCGGCGAAGAGGCCGGCCTCGTCGCCGCCGGTGCCGGCGCGCACCTCGACGATGACGCCCTTCTCGTCGAGGGGGTCGGGCGGGATCAAGCTCAGTTTAAGGCGCTCCGTGATGTCCTCTTCGCGGGCGCGCAGGGTATGCAACTCCTCCTGCGCCATCTCTTGCAGCTCCGGGTCGGCGCCGTCGGCCAGGAGGGTCTCGGTCTCGGTGATGTCTCGCGTCACCTCACGCAACTCACGGAAGGCGGCCACGATCTCCGAGAGCGAGGACTGCTCGCGACCATAGCGCTGCAGCAACTCCGGGTTCGAGGCGACATCGGGTTGCGAGAGCAAACTGTTCAGTTCGTCGTAGCGCGACTCGATGCGCGCCACTTTATCCAGTATGGCACTCATAGTATTCCTCATAGTGGGGTTGGCCTGCGACCGCGGTCGCATGGCAAACAAACGCCGACTGCGGTCGGGTGTGGGCGCGGCGCGAGACGCTGTCGTCTCTGCCCTGGCGCCGCAGTGCCCGCCATTTGCCATGCGGCGCATGCGGACTGGCCCCCGACCGGCTGCGGCCGGTCCCGGTCCAGCCGGGCAGTCGCAGGCCTCTTTGGCTCGAATCCGCCATGGTAAGGCGCATCCCTACGTTAGTTCCTCTTCATTGACCGCAGGGGCGGAGCCAGCGGCCTGGTCCATGTCCAGCGCGCCCTTCATAGCGGCGATGGCCACCTCGACCTGCGCGTCGTCCGGCTCCCGCGTGGTCAGACGCTGCAGGGCCAGGCCCGGCCCCACCAGGATGCGGGTGAGTGGCGCGTCGCCAGCGCGGGCGCCGACGCGCAAAAGCTCATAGCTGAGCGATGACAGCACCGGTACCATGACCACGCGCAGCAGGATGCGGCGCCCCAGCGACGGACGCCCGAACAAGGAAAAGATCACCGCCGAGAGCAGCATGACCTGCAATAGGAAGGCCGTGCCGCAGCGCGGGTGCGCGGTGGGGAATCGCTGCACCTCGACGGCCTCCAGGGGAACGTCGTGCTCATGCGCGTGCACGGCCTTATGTTCGGCGCCGTGGTAGGCGAACACGCGCTTGATATTGTCCATGCGCGAGATGAGGGCGATATAGCCCACGAATAGTCCCAGCCGCACGGCGCCTTCTAAGAGATTCGAGGCCAACGGGCTCTGAACGCGCTTGTTGGCTCGGTTGAGCAGCAGCAGCGGCAAGACGAAGAACAGGGCCACGGCGGCGGAGACCGTGCCCACGACCGTCCCTGTCACCGACGCGGGCGGTTGATCGGCCGGGGAGAGGCCGGCGGCGACGTTGGCCGAGTAGAGTAACATGCGCGTGCCCACGGTCAGCGTCTCCCATAGGGCCAGCACGCCGCGTATAAAGGGGAGCTGGCCGACGGCGGTGCGATACAGGCCGCCCTGTAGGGGCTCGGTATGGGTCACGATATGGCCCTCGGGGTCGCGTATCGCCACGGCGACGCCATGACGGCCGCGGATCATCACGCCTTCGATCAAGGCCTGGCCGCCGTAGTTGAACGGCATTGTCCCTATCCTTCCACTAAGTAGGTGTTGGTACGTTCCTGGGAGCGCCGGCTTCCGGCCGACAAACGACGGGCTGGCTGGAAGTCGGCGCTCCCAGGTGGAACTCCTGTGCCTCTATGCCGCAAGAACGTAGCGGCATCCACTTAGCCCCAGCTGGCGGGCGGCGAACTGCCGTGCCGGTTAGGAGCACAAAAAAGACGGGAGGCAGAACGTACTCTGCCTCCCGTCGCGGTGTCCCCGTGGTGTCGTTCCCTGGCCACACCGATGCGTGGCCAGGGCCGTGACATACCCGCCCCAGGAGCGGGTGTCGTTACGCCTCTTGTTCTTGTTTGCGCGCGCCCGCGGCGGCCGCGGCGCGACGACGGAAGCGCTCGACCTGGCCGCCGGTGTCAATGATGCGCTGCTGCCCTGTGTAGAAGGGGTGGCAGTTAGAGCAGACATCGATGCGCAGGTTCGTTTTGGTCGAGCCAGCCTCGAAGGTTGTGCCACACGACGCGCACGAGACGCGGGCGTCGTGATGATACTCGGGATGGATGTTTGGCTTCATGTGTTCCTCCAGGGGACGACATTGTACGTCCCCCTCTCCACGAATTGTAACAGCCGGGTTAAGATATGTCAAGTGGCGCGGGGCTGGCGCCAGGGTCTGTGAAAAGTCGTCAGCGCGGTGATGGTGTGGGCATCTCTGGGAGCGCGGGCGTCTCGCCCGTCCCTGGTTCAGTGCAGGGACGGGCGAGACGCCCGCGCTCCCAGGTCGACAATTCACAGGCCCTGGGGCGGGCGCGCCGGGCGCTATATCCTTGACTTCCCTCGCTGCAACTCGCGGTTGATGGTGCGTATCTCGCTGAGGACGGAGGGGATAGCGCGCGCCAGGGTGACGGCCAGGGTCAGGCGGATGGCGCCCTCCAGCCCCGCCTTTTCCCGCTTGGATTTGCCCATCTGCTGCGAGATGGCCACTGCCGCCTGGGCCGCAATGGCCGCCGCGCTGAGCGCCGAGGCCACGACGTTGAGCAGGCGCGGCGCCTCAGCGCTGGGATAGCGCACCGGGGTGGTTTCTTTAACGTCTTTCGCTTTGACGTCCTTGTTTTTCTTATCGTCCTTATCGTCGGCCATGTCCGCTCTCCTCCCGCAGTAGGGCAATATCCGCGTCGACCATCAGCTCTACCAGCTCCTTGAACGATGTCTTCGGCTCCCAGCCTAGCACACGGCGTGCCTTACCCGCATCGCCGAGCAACAGATCGACCTCGGCGGGTCGTACCAGGGCAGGGTCGATGCGTACGTGGTCCTGCCAGTTGCGTCCCACACGCCCGAAGGCAATCTCCACCAACTCCTGCACCGAGTGCGTCTCCCCGGTTGCCACCACGTAGTCGTCGGGCGCGTCCTGCTGCAACATCAGCCACATGGCCTCGACATACTCTTTGGCGTAGCCCCAATCGCGCTGCGAATCCAGGTTGCCCAGCGTCAACGACTCGCTCAACCCCAGGTGGATCTTGGCGACATTGTAAGTCACCTTGCGCGTCACGAACTCGAGGCCGCGGCGAGGGCTGTTATGCACCACGAGGCCGCCCACCCCAGCGCACAACACGCCGCTTTCCGTCTCCAGGTCGAAGACCCACTCCTCGGGCGCGATCGACTCGGTCACGCGCCGCACCTCCGCGGCCGGCTTGCGCAAGTGTTGTCCCTTTTGACCGATGGAGTTGCCCGAGTCGACGTTCAACTGATAGTACACCCGTTCGCCGCGTTGCTCGGCGTAGACAGAACACCAACGCCCTTGATTGGCGTAGAGCCAGTAGAGGCCCTGCGCCAGCAGCGCGCTGCCGGTCCTGATGCTGTCGTCGTTCCCGGCCTTGAGGCCGTCACCCGCATAGTAGCCCTTGAGGTAGGCCTGCTGCGCCTCGCGTGACGCGTTGAGGATCAGGCGCGGGACGCGCTTCTCACCATGGTCGTCGTATAACTGCTCGCGCAACCAGCAGCCAATAGCCCGATCACCGTTCAGGTACAACTGGCCGACCGTCCGCTCCGCGTTGAAGCCCGACAGCAAGAAGGCGGTCCGCGTCGTGCCCAGGAACAGCTTCGACCACAGCGTCGCCACCTGGTCGCGCAACTGGGCATCGTTGTTGGTGAACTGGACTTTCCCGGTCGGGGATACATAGCCCTCGGCCGTGAGCAAGCCGAGGAACTCGGCGGTCTCCGGGGACACCGATGTCCACTCGGGCGCGTGCGGCATGCCCTCGGCGAGGGCGAGCCGGCTTCCCTGCTCCACGTTGCGCGCCTGCACCGTCTCGCGGTCCGCGTCGAGCATATGGTGGTGCGCCGTGACCTCCACGACCCCGCCGCGCGCCTGAACCATCAGCATCTGGTGGTCGGGGTCAGTGGCGCGGCGACGCGTCGCCGTGATCGCTTGGACCAGCGTCCAACCCGTGCCATCCCAGATCTCCAGGCCAGGCACGTCGAACGTCTGTTGGCTACGCCCCTTCCGCAGCAGCGGGACTAGCTCGTCCGGCGTGGTTATATCGATCACGCCGTCGCGCTGCACGATCAAAGGAGTGGTGGCGCTAAGGCATTCGTGATTGAACAGTATCCCGGAGCAGGTATAGAGGTCGTAGCTCTCGCGGTAGTTGACGGTGATCCAGTGGCCGTAGACCTTGGCCACGCCGTAGGGGCTGCGCGGGTAGAACGAGGTCGTCTCGGTCTGGGGCGTCTCCTGCACCTTGCCGAACATCTCGGACGAGCTGGCCTGGTAGAAGCGGATGGAGGGATCGACCAGGCGCACCGCTTCGAGCATGCGCGTGACGCCGAGCGCCGTGAACTCGCCGGTCAGTACCGGCTGGTTCCACGAGGTGGGCACGAACGACTGCGCCGCCAGATTGTAGACCTCGCCGGGACGATACTGCTGGAGCAGGGCGATCAGAGAGTACTGGTCCAGCAGGTCGCCCTGCACGATCTCGACCTCGGGGCGGTCGGTGAGGTGCTGGATACGGCTGAAGTTCTCCGTGGAACTGCGCCGCACCATGCCCACCACACGGTAGCCCTGCTCCAAGAGGAACTCGGCCAGGTAGCTGCCATCCTGCCCGGTGATCCCGGTAATCAGGGCTGTCTTCACGCGCGAAACCTCCCATAGCTATTAGCCATTAGCCGTTAGTAATTAGCCGTTAGCCCGTGGCTGCCCGCGTGTTGGCGCGTCTCCGTTAGCGTGTTATCACTTGCTACGAAGCGGCGTTTCCAGCCAGTAGCTAACGGCTAATGGCTAATTACTAATGGCTAATGGCTATTCAGACACGATCACGATTGTACACTACGGGTGGAGTGGGAGCAAACGAAAGCGGAATGACGATGAAAACGGGCAGCAAGATCCTCTTCGGAGTGGGCGGCGGGATCGCCGCGTTCAAGGCGGTCGAGACCATCCGCCTGCTGATGGCACAGGGCGCGGAGGTGCAGGCCGTCATGAGCGCGGCCGCCGCGCGCTTCATCACGCCCTTCAGTCTGGAGAACCTGACCAACCGGCGCGTCTTCGCCGACCTGTGGGCCGAGTCGCCCGAGGGCGAGACGCATATCCGCCTGGCCGCCTGGGCCGACGCGCTTGTGATCGCTCCGGCCACCATGGAGTTGATCGGCAAGCTGGCCCTCGGCCTGCCCGACGACGCCCTCTCCTGCACCACCCTGGCTTGCCCCGCCCCGCTGGTGCTGGCGCCGGCCATGAACTCGGTGATGTTCGCGCAGCCGGCCCTGACCGAGAACCTGGACACCCTGCGCCGGCGCGGCGCGTTGGTGGTCGGACCCGTCTCCGGGCGGCTGGCCAACGGGGCCAGCGGTCCCGGCCGCATGTCCGAGCCCGAGGACATCTCCGCCGCCGTGGCCATGGTCCTGGGACGCGGCGGCGACCTGGCTGGCCGGCGTCTGCTGGTCACGGCCGGGCCAACAGAGGAGCCGTTGGACCCGGTGCGCTACCTCGGCAACCGCAGTTCGGGCAAGATGGGCTACGCCATCGCTGTCGCCGCGCGCGACCGTGGCGCCCGGGTCACGCTGGTCAGCGGACCCGTCGCCCTGCCCGCGCCCTACGCTGTCGAGACGGTGCGCGTCATCACGGCCACCGAGATGGCCGCGGCGGTACACGAGCACGCGCCGGCGGCCGACGCGCTTGTGATGGCGGCGGCGGTGGCCGACTACCGCCCGCGGGAGGTCGCCGCGCATAAGATCAAGAAGGGCGAGGCGTCGCTCGCGCTCGATCTGGAGCGCACCACGGACATCCTGGGTTCGCTGGGCAAGGCGCGGCTGCTCAAGGTCGGCTTCGCGGCCGAGACGCGCGAGGTCGTGGCAGAGGGGCTGCGCAAGCTGCGGCGCAAGGGCCTGGACCTCGTCGTGGCCAACAGCGTCGAGGGCGGCGCCGTGTTCGGCTCCGACGACAACCACGTCCACCTCATCCGCCCCGACGGCGCGACCACGGAGGTCGGCCCCGCCCCCAAGCCCGCCATCGCCGAGGCTATCCTGGACGAGGTCGCCGCGCTACTGGCGGCACGAAACGCATAGCTGAGGAGCCTAGCTATGGAATGCGTATTCTCGTTACATCGGGCGGCCCATCTGCTTGTCGCTGTCGTTGCTGTCCCCACGGGGTGTCGCGACGGATTTGTGCGGCGACGAAGGCCACAGTGGCGACCGCGAGCGCCACGTTGAGCGGGATAGAGGGCTGCGGGAGCAGGGCATAGTGCAACGGTCCTGGCCACCACGTGTATTCGTTCTCCATTACTCCCGCGAAGGTGTAGAGCGCGGCCAGCGGGAGCGCGCCGCGGCGACGATGGCGCAGGCCCGCGACGATGAGGAAGGGGAGCGGCCACAGCAGGTATTGCTCGAACAGCGTACCGCTCAGCGCCGTGAAGAGCGCGTAGCAGCACGCCGTTTTCACGTAGAGCGGCGCGCGGACAAGCAGGAACGCCACGAAGGGATAGAGTACCACGCCGACATGCGCGATGGTCACGGCCAGTGGCCGGCGCCCGAGGTCTAGCAGGAGGAGATACCAGGAGAGGCTGCCGAAACTGAAACGGTTGAGATAGAACGCGTGCGTGAGCAGGCCGCCCGGGTCTGTGACGACGTAGGGCAGGGATAGCGGCGCGACAAGCAGGCACGTCAAGAGCAGGCGACGCGCCGGCTGCCGGTCGCGGCCCACGGCCAGGAGCGGCAGCAGGAAAAGCGGGAAGGTCTTGGCCGCGATGGCGAGGGCGTAGGCCGGCGCGAACAGGCGTGTGCGGCAGCTTTCCAGGGCCAGCAACAGGAACGCCAGCGCGATGGCGTCGAAGCGGCCGTAGAAGGCGCCGTCGTAGAGCGCCAGCGGGTTGTACAGGTAGAGGGCCATGCCCGCGACGGCGCGAGTCGGCGGGCAGCCATGGCGCCGCAACGCCGCGTAGAGCAGGGTCCCGATCGCGACGTCGGCGGCGACGATGGGGAGCTTTGCCAGGACGTAGAACGACCAGCCCGTGGCCGCGGCGAGGCGTGCGAGGCCCGCGTACAGATCCAGGAGCGGCGGGAAATAGGCCCAGGGAGTCGTGAGGTGCACGTCGAGGGCGTAGACATCCTCGCCCTGCGCCGCCCGTCGCGCCAGCCCCGCGATCACGCGCAGGTCGTAGCCGGCCGTGAGCCCGAGCAAGGGCAGGCGCACGGCGAGCGCGCCAAGCACGAGCGCCAGGGGCAGGAGGGCAGGACTTGCAAAAGATCGGCGTGGCGAATCGGCTGGGGGCCTTTCTGGGAGCGCGGGCGTCT
>JAABUX010006762.1_pt1 | contig 13598 bp, 32 predicted proteins | sample 5561851 | NCBI WGS metagenome assembly JAABUX01 (sample SAMN10711883, study PRJNA513361) | rock metagenome | isolation source: Antarctica rocks | place: Antarctica: Victoria Land, Richard Nunatak red sandstone | collected 2016-01-03 | reverse complement strand
ACGACGAGCAGGATGGATAGAAGTTGGTGGTGGTAGGACCGTGAACTGATTGGTAAACGTACTGTGCAGCAATCTTCTCGTTTTTCCACTGACCGTCAGCACACATGTCTAGTGTTGGTCATCAATGCATCCCGTGAGTTCGAGGCTTCAGCAAGTGCTTCCTTGGGTCCTTTCCCGCTTGTAATTCCACCCGCCAGTGTGCTCCCACAACGTGTCGGGCATGTGCTGCGCCGCATGTTTTGTTGCTGGTACTTCAGCCATCTTTCTGTATCGCGGCTGCCACAATGAAGATTCATCGTCACTGCAACAACGCATTACCTTGTAGGTTTTTCGTGCGCCTCTTGACAAGCTTCTGCTAGCTAGAGGCAGCGTCTGCACTGGATGTATGACGCGTTTATCTCCCATGCTCGAGCGCTGCTCCGCGTAGCACAGGCTAAACGTGCATTTACTCGTCAGATGGATTCCGTTGCAGCCCAGCACAGGCATCATAGAAGACAGCCTGCAATGCCTTTCCATACTTCGCATGATCAAGGCCAAGGGAACACGAGGAGGCAACGATTTGCGATTGGAACACATGCGGACATCACGATGAGCTAGAAGGCAGCAACATGATCATGCAAAGGAGGGTCGCGGGGTGTGCCAGGGCTATTGCGCTCTTGAGAACGCAGTTCGTCGGACCAACGAGCAGAGCAGCTCGCAGCCATGTATATGCTGCCCAGCACCATGCCGCTGTTTCTTGCTTCGCTCCGGCGCGAGCCGCAGCGCATATGCAGAGCCGCAGCTGGCGAGTTTGCAGCCAGCTGATACACGCCAGCCCGACCGCCCCCCAGCCTCCTGAACCCGCAGATCTCGATCAAGACGTGGACGTCCTCATCGAAGGCGCTCCGCGGTCTCTTGACCGGTGCGCTGGTATTGACACTGGATCAGCAGCAGCAAGAGTCCGCCGCGTAGCAAGGCCTGTGCACAAGGATGCTCTCGTCACCAGCATGCTGCGGCTTTGCGGCAGCTTACGTGACAAGCGGCGCAGCAGAGCTCGTGCGACTCCAGCATCAAGCACAGTTGATCAGCACCCACGCACCTTCCGTCGGTACGCCTGCTGCAGGGCTTCACTCGAGTCTCTCGCGGAGGGCTTGCGGATGGACGCGGTGCGAGCCGTGCACGCCGCCCTGCTGCTGGAGGCTGCAGAGCTTGGTGTTGAGAAGCCTGCACGTGCGACATCCGGCGTGGCTTTGTCCTGTCCGGTCTTCTATAACGACGCTGACTCCCAGCCTGCCCATCAGCAGAGTTGCGGGCTCTGCAAACGGGAATGCAGTGAGGAGCATTGGGCTGAAACCCGTGTGTTAGTTTGCTATGAACAAGGAAGCAGATACACAAAGGGCATCTGACTGCACATAATGTTGCATTTAAATAGGAGTGCACGCCGGCGCACAGGGCCAGCGGAGCTGTCGATCGTGCTCTGCGACGATGCGCACATTCGCGGGCTCAACGCCGAGTGGCGGCAGAAGGACGAGCCGACGGACGTGCTGTCGTTCCCCATGGACGCGGACGACGTGCCGGCCGCCTACCCGGCGCGCATGCTCGGCGACGTGGTCATCTCCCTGGACACGGCTCAGCGGCAGTCTGAGGAGCGAGGGTGAGGGTCGCAACCATAGCCCGCTCACACATGGACTCTGCCCCATGCCAACGGGAGTCGCCGCGTTCACACTGAACCAGCATGGTACTCAATGAGCTGGCCATCAGGATTGCAATCATCATGAGCCCTGCAGACTTGCAGCCCTGCTCCAGGTTACGGAAGCACCTCATTGGAGGGCGCATACAGGAGACTCAGCTCACTGAAAGGCCCCGCTGACCCAGGTTTGCTCAAGTTGACACATGGCAATGCAGGCACGACCTGCTGGCAGAGTGCCGCATCCTGCTGCTTCACGGGCTGCTGCATCTGCTCGGCTGGGACCACGAGCTCGGTCCTGAGGAGGCAGACAGCATGGCAGCCGCAGAGCGTAGACTGCTCGCAGAGCTGGGCTGGCAGGGCGACGGGCTAATCAGCACCGGCAATGCCACCGCGGACGGGGATCAGTCGGCGGTCGCCGCGGCTGACGGTGAGGTCAGTGACTCCCAGCCTCACTGATAATGCGTGAATTGCCATAATCGCCCATGTGTGGCATGTAGATCTGTGTCAAGCAGGAAGATGAGCAATCCCTTTTCTGCACGGCGGTATTGGGGTTCCAAAGTTTCCTGAGACTATGTGCGCGCCAAACAGCTTTGATACAGTTCAGATTTCATGAACTGCCAGGTGTTCGGCCCCTCGCCCACAAGTGTTCTTGTCCTGCATAATGCAGCATTCACTGGCAACTGACAATGCGCAGGGACAGCACTGAGTGACGCCACTGCGGCAGCACCGGTGACGCCACGCCAGACAGAGGCTGCGGCCGGTCCGCGGGCGTCCCGCGTGAGGCGGCGGGACATCCGGCTGGTGGCGCTGGACATGGACGGGACGCTGCTGGACAGCCGCAGCCGGGTGCTGCCGTCCAGCGCGGCGGCGCTGCGGGCCACCCTTGCGGCGGGCGTGACGGTGATGCTGGCCACCGGGAAGGCGCGGCCCGCCGCCATGGCCGCGCTCGCGGAGGTCGGCCTCGCCGGTGCGGGTGCAGCGGCTGACTGCCTTGATGTCCGGCTTCACAACCTGCTGACGTTGTAGTGTTCGCGCGATGGTGCTGACTTTTCATATGCAGAGTGCGAGTGGTACAACAGGGCTGCCACGATCGGCAGTTGCGACATGAGCTGACTATGGGACACCAGACTGCGTGCTCGCTGCGCGGACCCTCTTGGCAGCCATGTGAGACACGGGTATGAGACGTGAAGTCTGCCGCAGGTGACGGCCTCGTGGTCTCCACCAGCGGGCCGGGCATCTTCCTGCAGGGCCTGGCGGTGCATGGCGTCAGCGGCGAGGCGCTGCCGGCCGCCGCCCTGGACCGCGCCGTCGTGGCCGCCGCCTTCGAGTACGCCGAGTGGACTGGCACCCCGCTGTGCGCGTTCCTGGGGGACACGTGCTCGACGCTGCGGATGACGCCCGAGCTGGAGGTAAGGACCCATGTGTGTGGTGATCGTGTTTGACCTGTCCTCCGCTGAATGGCAAATCCTCAGGGTCCGCTGCGTCCATGAACCAGCATGCCTCGGGGCTCTCTTAATCAATCGGGTGATCAGCAGAGATCCAGATGTAATGAGCGCTATGATGTCAGCCAGTGTGCGGTCTCATGGCTGCACACCATGCAGGAGCTGAACAGCCGGTACTATGAGCCTTTGGCAGCTGTGAAGCCATCAGCCGATGATTTGCTCAAAGACACAGTCAGGAAGCTGTTGTTCATGACTGATCCGGCTCTCGTGGATGCCAAGCTCAAGCCATTCTGGGAGGTGCGGTCGCAGTCTCAGAGTGCGTCATGCCTGACATCGAGAAGCCACTCACACGGAATCAGTACATTGACTCGCCTGTTCTGGTCACTGGGACTAACCACAATGCGTATTGCGAGTCCATTCCTACATGCCCGGGGTAAATACCGCCATGGATTGTTTTTGCCACTGTTGCAGGCGGCACTGGTTACTGCAGATGCGCAGACCATGCAGGCGGTGCCAAACATGCTTGAGATCGTTCCGAAGGGCGTCAACAAGGTGAGGAGTCCTCAGCGCCCGTTGTCATTATAATCACAGCAGATAGAGCGCGACACTGTGCGAGTGGCTCATGCGAATGATGGGTAAATGCCACGCTTGGGAGCCTCGCAAGCGTTCACGCATTTGGTTGCCATGCAGTGGGTGGGCATGCAGCGGTTGCTGACAGACATGGATATCCCACACGACGCGGTGATGGCGGTGGGCGACGGCGGGAACGACTACGAGCTGGTCCTGAACTGCGGCCTTGGCGTTGCCATGGCCAATGCCGTCCCCAAGGTGAGCACCCTCATCGCCGAGCAGCCGGTTGCTCCACGACGCTTGCCGATGTGTTATATGTTTGCATGCGCTGTGTAACATGTTGATGGACGGTAGGCTCATAAGATGCAAAGTGCTTGTAGGTGCTGGACGCGGCCGACCATGTCACGGCGTCCAACGACCAAGATGGCGTCGCTGAGGCTTTGGAGCGCTTCGTGCTGTGAGTTTTGTTGCGGCACAGCGTCAAATCGGCAGCCTAGTCGCAGTGCCGGACTGCATCAACCATATGGTATATGGCAGTGCATGACTAAGATATGGCTTTGGGCAGGACAGTCTCGGATGCTACAGCGGTACCAGGCAAGGCCTTCAGGGGCGCGCAGGACGCTCGTCAAATCCGCAGATAGGGTGACTTCCTGGCAGGCCAGCTAAATGTGATCTGCATGCACGTGCAGCGGATGCATGCAATGAAGCCCGGCCCGAATGGCTGATCAGCGTCGCAGGCGGCATATTGCTAGGACAAATCCAGTCAGCCGAGTCAGCTGCTCGTTCTCTGGTCGCAGATGCTATGCAAGCTGTGCCCCAAGCCCTTGGCCCGAGATCGCCTGCCTTGCGAGCTCGGCTACTCTCTTTTTGGCATCAACGCACTGTCAGCGCCGAGTGCAGCGAGTGTTCCGCTGTCGGAGACGTCGGAGGTCGTGCAGCAATGCTGTTCGCATCGAGGCCGGACTTCCCGAGCGGGCTGAGGGTGAGACCCCGTGTGCAGTTGATTCTTCGACGCCTGGCCGGTCACAGCCGATCTCACACCCCACGGCGGTTGCGCAGGTCCTGCTCATCAGTGGGGAGGACGGCGCGAGGCAGCGGATGGCGGAGCAGCTGGCGGAGCTCTCCTATGAGGGTGAGCTCGCCGACCCTGCCCCGGCGAGCCAGTATATGGCAAGGGGTCCTCTTCTCCGACAGCTTGATGCCGCCTGGGAGGTGTCAGGGAGCCGAGGATCCAATCAAAGAATCGAGCGGTGCTCTGGCCCTTCCAGCCGAGCGATATGCTCTCGTTGAGCTCTGACTCTGGTCACCTAGGCCGCTCGACTTTACGTTACTGCGGCCTCCGCGTGCTGGCAGCGTGGACCATGCGTGCTAGATATCTCCAACCCAGTCGCTGACCGATGCCACTTTTCGCAGTTGTCTCGGTGGCGGACGCGGAGGCAGCACGGGCGTCTGTGGCCGCCGCGGAACAGCCTTTCGACATCCTCCTCGCTGAGGTGTGTCCTCAGGACCCCCGCCGGGCGGCGCTGCCTGCGGCGCACCTGGGCTCAAGTGCGTTCTTACCGGGGATACGTGGCCAGTCGCAGTACGATGCCAGGGGCGTTGCCTAGCGCCTGCATGCCGTGCGGCCCTGGGACTGCCAAACTCGTCCACATCAGCTTCACCGAGTTTCTGGAAGGCTGCCCGCCTTCCCGCGGTCCGGGAGTGGCGTTGCATGTTTTTGAGATGGTCCCTGGACGCCTGGGCGGTTGCCCGTCTTGACCTGGTCCAGCGAGCGTGGGCTTGAGGGGGCAGTACTGCACCACTGCAGCTGGGCTAGCATCATGCTTCGTTGGCTTGTTCACTCGTAGCGCCGGTCCTGTCGGAGCCGTTCGCTATCGTGCAGTAACATCACCAACCCGCTACGTTGGGTACGGAGGGAGTGAGTCAGGCAGAGCGAATGAAGGACAGCTCTCTGCAGGGTGCGGAGCTGTCGCTGCGCTGGTCGCCTCCGCGATCACGTCGTGTCTGTGGCTTATGGCACCTGCTACTCGGCTGCAGGCGAGATGTCTGGAGGTCACAGCGGCGCCTAGCCAGCAGCTTTTGGCGAGCGCCAAGTCCGGCGGGCTGCCGCTCGTGCTCATGGGCGCTTCGACGGGTCCGGACGAGGTGATGAAGGGCATCGAGCTGGGCGCGGTCGACTTCCTGGAGATGCCCATCTCCCCCCTGAAGCTCCGAAACATCTGGCAGCACGTCGTGCGAAAGGTGGGTGACTCACAGTCTGATGGTGTCTTGTTGCCCGTATATGGGCATGCAGTGCCTTGCACTCCGTCGTGTCATGAGCACAACCTGCCGCCCGTCGACGGTGGACGTTCTGCGTGCAGATGATGTGCGCGCCACTGGCGGTGGAGAGCAGCATCAAGCAGGAGGCGTTCCTGGACAAGGTTCGCCTTCCACGCTGCCATAGGCTCGCTCATGAACACTCGGCATGTACCTCTCATGCAGCGACATACCAACATGCGCTGCTAACAACTGCCATAGCAAAGCTCTCCGCGGAGAGTAAGGTGTAAGCGAATTGCCTTTTGCTTACAAGCGTGAGGGATGCCTGTCAACTCTATCATGGGGACCTTACAAGCGTCTCTATAACGCACGCAGGCCATCAGCGGCATGAGCTCGCCGCATGCAGCGTCCCCAGCGGTCTCGGCGAACCCAGTTGGCAGCACGTTCACCAACCACTCCAGCAAGTGCTCCGAGACCGAGGCGTCCTCGTACACAGAGGTGTGTGTGGCGTTTGGATGATCTCCGTCGCCTGAGTGGCTACGTCTCACAGAGCACATACAGGCGCACATAGCTTAGATGTCGCCCTGGCTGATGGTGTCGGGAGCATCGGACCGCCCCTGGCGACGAAGCCAGCAGGGTGTTGCGGGCCCCACGAAACCTCTGCTACCGAGTCCTCTCTTTGCATCAGTGTGCTGAGTATTCGATCGCTGGTGCAGGCCAAGCTCGAGGCGGTGGCCGAGTCGACGGGCGCGGTGCCATACCAGCACCCGCGGCTGTCGCGGAGCACCTCCCTCAGCTTCTCCTGCGACGGCAGCAAAGCCAGTGGCAGGTGCGTTCGGACATGACGTTGCTCATAGCAGGGACGTGGTCAGACACTGACCAGACGCGTTCGTCACCCGGCAGCGATGGTAATTTACGCTGAACTGGTCATTGTTTGACAGGCTGACATCCACCTCGTGCAGGTCATTGAACTCGCGTGTTATGACCCAAATGATCCACCATGTGACCATGCATGACCCGCCTGTCGCACTGCAGCGTGCTGCCTGCGCCGGCGGGCTGCTTCACCGCCGCCATGCGAGCCTGCGCCAGCAGCCGGGCCAGCAAGCGGGCGCGCCTCAGCACCGCCGTCCCCGCAGCAACGGGTGGTGCCGCCGCTGTGCCGCGCACGCTGCGGTCGGCGCCGTCGATGCCCGCCATGGGCACCACCAAGGCGTGCGCCGCCGGCGGCATCCTGCGCGCGCCGTCGCTGCCGTCCATGGGCCTCGGCGACGGCCTGACGGCGGCGCCTCCGCTGCCGGGCTGCGTGTGGGGCACCCCGGTCGCGGGGCAGCCCCTGGCGGCGCCGCACTGCTTCAGCCGCCAGGGACTCATGAGCTGGCAGGTGTGCACCGCGTGGCGACCAGTACTCGGGCATGCGTTGCAAGCACGGCGGTGCTGCACTCTCAACAGCTGTACGCCACGCATGTTCACCCAGTCTGTGACAGGGTAGCGATACCTCTGCCACATCTCGGGATTCCCCTATTGATGGGCCAGGGGGTCACACAGTCCTGCAAATGGCCACGTCTTGGGATGAGCAGCAGTGGTGAGCTTGCACATTGCATTTAGCACCTGCCACTGTGGTTTATGCTGTTTGTCAGCATGTGCGCCCACGCTGACGTCAGCTCGCTGCGCATGCAGTCGTCCGCGAGCGTCATGGTGCCGACGGGGCCGGCGGGCGTCGGGATGCTGGGCTCCCCGAGCTGCGGCTCCCTGGCCGCCGTCGCGTCCACCGTCGACTTTGCCCGCAGCAGCTTGCAGGTTTGCAAACTTTAGCCACTCACTCCCTGTTCATGCTGCGGTTTTGCATGTAGAGGCGATCACCTTGTGCAGTGCGCCCTGCTGGGTGGTTGTATCAAGGAGCCAGATTGTGCAGCATGAAACTTACGCTGCCTCTGATCACTGCAATGCAGAGCACTGGGACCGCCCTCCGAGACCTGGAGTCGCCGCTCGCCGCACCCGCGCTGAAGCTGGACCTGTCTCTGGATGGCGCGTCCTGCGCGGAGCTGCTCGCCGAGCGCGATGCCTCCTTCAGCGGATCTGGCGATTCCATGCATTCGGACTTCACAGGTGTGCGCAGACCGAGGGCTTGTGCTGCCCGCAGCTAGTTGAGTACCCGTGCAGTCTTTGTCTGATACGTGGAATGTTGCTAGCATAGGCAGCTGTCGTGGCAGCTGAGCTGTCGTCTGTTTCTGAACGGCAGCCTGCTCAAGGGAGGAACCAGGCCGGTGCAGTCCACCTTGACCGCAGCTATATCCCCACTGTGGCAGCGCCGCTGCTCATTTTGCTCTTGAACCTGCTGCTCACCATGTCAAAACCACTGCCTGTGCAGAGCTGCTGCTGCCTGAGGACCTGGAGCTGGACGCCATGTTCGGCGACTCCATTGCGGATGCGCTGCCGGAGCCGTGCATGCAGCGCCCGCCCATCGGCCTCAGCCTGCGCAAGTCGGAGTCCTTCGTGGACCTGATCAACCAGCACCTGGCCGCCGCGCGCCCGGCGCCCAGCGCAGCCTGCTGACTGGCAAGGCCCCTGCCAGCTGGTGCCCGCCATCGCGCGTTGGAAGCAGCGACCTCTTCCGGATGCAGCCTTGTCTGTGCCTGGGCTGGGTGCAGGGGGCGACCGCATGCAGTCGGGGCTCAGTGCAGATGCGAGCGGAGGGCGGTGTACAGCGGCAGCCCGCGTGCTCGGAGTTGCCGCCGCATGCCAGCGGACGGGGTTTCAGCATCATCGAGCAGCATCGTAGCATAACATTGGGAGCGCAGCTGGCAAGTGTGCCCCCCGCAGAGCCTCTTACAGGCCGCGTAGAAGCTCGGAGAGCGAGACAGGAACACAGCGACAGTCGCATCGCACGCTGTCACAGCCAGAACTGCCTGAGCGCGAGGCACGAGCGCGAGTGTTGAGGAGCCGGACGCAGGGGCGCCGAGAGTCGGTTGCGGGGCCAACGGGCCCGGACCGAGCCGCCTGCGAGTTTTGTGACTTCACACAGCTAGAGAGTAGCAGCTCCCGCTGCACGTTCTTCATTTTTCTGATCGGCACCGGCGTATACACCCGCAGAGACCGCGGCAGACAGCCGCCGCGGGTGGTGCCGGTTGTGGGCACGTCCCTTCACAGAGCGACAGCAGCTTCCGTAGACATCAGACTGAGTTGTTCCGTCATGTCACCCCGACGGGGGCTCCTTGCCGCCACATGATAATTCTTACAGCCCGGCTGCGGCGTGCGGCGTCCTCACGAGGCCCGGTCGGCCGGTCAGACCAGCCGCAGTGAGCATCGGGGGACTGCTGCTGCCGCCGAGGTTGGAATTTTTAATTTGCGGGCAGGCATGGGTCGCCGTGCACGCACATGCAGCACGACGGCTCCTCTACCAGCTCGCGCGTAGCACAGCGAGTGGTTTTATTACATACCGTGCGAAGGCGTCAGCCGTCGGCTGCGCCCACACAGGCGCCGGCACGCGAAGTGCCAGCAGGGTAATCTCCCCATACGTGGCTTAGCGTGAGGCAGGTGGGCAGCACAATCCAGTGCAGTGCCGTTGGCAAAGCTGCTGCGGACCAGCTTGGACAGCGACTGGCATTTCAGCCGCGGTTTTCCGGGTGTCTTCCAATGCAGTATGCTTCCTGCTGTTGTGCGGCTCTACATGCTTCGAGAGCAATGGTCATTACCTTGCACTGCATCTGGAGTACGCTCTGGCGTTGGGGAGGAGTTCCAGTGTCTCTCCCAGTCCTAGTTTCGCTTGCCGAAGCCATGCTGATGCTAGTCCGCCTCAGACCGGGACTTGGTGTCAGTTCTGACGGCGGCTACTGGCTGTCTGGCTCGGCAGCTCTAGGTGCAGGGATGTGGGAAAGCGACAAGCACATACACTCTCTTTTCAGCTTGTCGCCTCGTTCAGTCCCCGAGGGCTTCTTGATATGATACAATAACGCGTTGTTGAACCAACTGCTTGTATCTATCAGAACTCTTCTATGTAATGGATGGCAAGCTCCAACAGCTGTTGGCGAAACCGGCGACGGGGTGCCTGTATGCTGCACACGTCGTGTGCATGGCAATTCACTGTCCTTACTGACAAAGCACGATTGCACTTGACTTGACGTCGCATGCAGGCATGCAAGGTCGTTGCTGCAGCAAGATAACTACTACTGGTGGCAAGCCAATGAATGCACACACAACCGTGCAAGACATTGCAAATCACTGAGACAGTCAGTAACATGAGCGCGGCCTACGCTCGCTACGCGGTGCAAGGCATGTTTATAACCATCGCGTCAATATGGTAGACGTCCGATGCCGCTCGCCTGGAGCGGTCGTACGATGCCGTCTCCGGATGCAGAGACGATGCTCTGCTGGCGAGGCGTACCTGCTGCACTGCGCAAGGCTACCGTCCTATAGCTCGTCGGCCACCAGGCTGTCTTCCTCCCAGTCGTATCGCGGCTCATACCAGCAGCGCGGTTCCACGCCGGTAACAGCGGCCACGAGGCGCTCGAGCCTCCTGAAGAAGCCCCTGTCGCTGCCGCCCTGCGCAGTAACGCAGAAACTACCAGTCAGGCGCTGGCCGTACGCTCCTGCGCACTGTGGCTAGCTTTCAGACGGTATGGGAGTGCATCCCGACCCTGGGGTGTTGACGGTTGATTCATGCAAGCCACGACTGCCGCGGTGACAGCCATGCATGCCTCACGAGTCGACAAGCTGAAGCGTGCCTGGTCCAGGACCGGATTCCAGATGCCGCTGACGATGCAGTAGTTGCCCTCGAAGGGCGCCCGATGGTGCGCGCCGTGCGCCCGCCGAGACACCAGCACGCCAACGTCCTGCAGGAGGAGGCACCGATCAGCCTATGCTGAGGAGCCACTGCTGACACACTGCCACAGACAGAGGTCGAAGCTCAAGATAGCCGAGTACTGCCAGAAAGAAAAGCTGTGTGCAGAGTCATCAACTGACAAGCATTTTATCAGGGCTACCGCTGGATGCGCCAAGTGTGATGCGCCCTCCTTTCAAAAGGCAATCGCTGCAGCCTAAGGTCTCGTTTTAATTGTGCTGATAACATTGTTGCACGATGACGAGCCCCTGCACAGGAGTACACCCCAGGGACCAGAAACTCGGCATCCAGGCACACCTGCAGCGCGACTATCGTGGCTGGCAGCTCGCTCTTGCGCATGTGCGCCCACGCGTGCGACTGCTGTGCGAGCGCCACGGACACTGTCGCGGTGGCTAGCCACATGCATGCCCAGCCGGGGAGCCACGGCGAAGCAGCAAGGAACACTGCTGCAAACGGTGTGGAAGGCATGAACACCTGTCCACGTGCAGGACTGCCAACTCAGTACGTGTGCTCGCAAGCACGTAACGCGTCCCTTGCTGGCGAAAGCATGCTGGATGGACACAGGGCGATGCCGCAACACCACCACCGTGTTTGGCTGCCACAGGAGCTATCATTTCGGGGATGACACACCTTGTGCACATTATTTGCAAACTGGCGCTGTGTTATTGTCCACGGCCGCTGGTGATGCGCCTGCGGAACACAGTCATGCGCGCTGAGCTGGTGAGCGACCGCCGCATAACCGGCTTGCGATCCGCATCGGACAGGCTGCGGAGTTTGTTGGCTTGCATGCTTGGGCTCACCTGGAAGCCAGCAATCTGGCTGCCGAATATGGGGGTGCCACCGTCGCCATAGTTGTCCACGCCCCAATGATACACGCCGGACAACAGGTCTGCACCAGCACGCATGACACGCGTCTAACATCCTAGATAGCAACTCACATAGTAAAGCACTACACGAAACCTTCACAGCATAGGTGACAATAGCACAGCGTCAAGCCGGAGATGGGTTCCGACGCCTCTCAACAGCGTCAATCAAAAGTAGCATGTGATGTATTGCGGCTGATCGCGCAGCTGTACGCGCCTGCGAACACGTACGCTGAGACGACAGCCGCGGCTGCAGCAGCAGCTGAGGGCGCGTCGTTGACACGGACTGCGCCAGCAGCAAACAGAGCCCCCATGACGCTGAAACCTGCGGCCACCCACGCCCTGTGCTGCCATTCGCTCGAAAGCGTTTCGCCCGGCGCCAGTATAATCTCCCTCCCTTGTGCGTCTCGCATGATGGCTGGCGCTGCTGCTGACGCTGAGGCTGAGGCTGAGGCTGAGGAGGACGCTGCTGCCTCCTCTGTCAGAGGCTCTGGCTCAGGCACGCGCGCGACCGCACTGCTCGCCTCCAAGCTGCGCTCCAGCCTCTGCGCGACGTCCGACAGCCGGTCGTCCAGCTGCAGACCTGATGGCCCCGCCTGCTCGGGCGGGGCTGGGCTGGAAGCCGGGCGCACGGACGAAACCGCGCGGACTGGCAGACGCATTTGCCGACCGCATCGCGGTGCGCCGCTGTGCTGCTGGAGTGCGGCAAGCCTAGCGGAGCGCTGCATGTCGGTCTTTGTGGGAGCCGGCGGGCGCGTCACGAGGTGCTCTTGTCTATAGTCTGCAGAACACAAAATCGATGCTCCCGTTGCACCTGAGCCCTGGCATCTTGCTGGTATCTGCTGACCACAGGTTCGTGCTCCGCCACGTCACCGCCTCTCCCTTTTCCTCTTTCGGATACGAGTGATCAGCTGACTGTCGATGTGTGCTTATTTGCTTCTGTGCATGTCCGGGAACTATGTACTGGTCGTCATCGTCGTCAGCATGCACACAAACCAGTACGCTGGTTCGACTTGCGGCTATGCTCTCAGTCTGATGCGCTCTGCATTGCCTCTTGGCCAGGGTAGCAATCCGTTGTGCACACTTCAAGTCAATCAGAGCTGCCGCTGCACACGGCCCTCCGTTGGCAGCAGGCTCAGCCCAGGACTCTTGCAGCCCATGAGGAGGGCCACCAGCGCCTCCGTATGATGGCGACAGTCGTGCCGAAACAGCCGCAGCTCACTATCCCACTGTTCCTGGAAGCCCTCGGCCACGACCAGAGCCTGCGCATGCACGCACCCAGAGCTTTAGCATTTCCATTCTATTCGAGCGTCCGCCTCGCCGAAGGTGGCTGACAACATGCGCCGAGTTCGCACGTGATGTCGCATGAGGCGGGTTTTGTAGTCACCGCTGCATATCGCTGCACACATGTTGCTTCTGTGGATCGGTCGGATGCTGAAGTTTGGCTACCTCCGGCAAGCTGATGTCGAGCTCCGCAACAAGGCGACAGCGGCGCGGCGGCAGGCGGGACAGCCGCCTCGTCCGCACCTCCCCTGGAGCCGAGCCCCCGGCCAGCAGCCTGCCAATCAAGACAGCAGTGTCTGCACTGTTGCCGCGGGTGCCATGAGGGCATGCCGTCAGAGCGGAGCCACGGGTGAGACAAACCATGCATGGTGTCATGTGGAAACTTGTGGGGAAACTTGCACCTTGCGCCTGTGGCAGCGTCTGTGGGATTGCAGGGCAGGAAGTCGAACAGGGCGCACGGGCCGCCTTCGCCCTCCTCGAGTACCGTCATGGTGTGCATCGCCAGCTGAGGTGGATACCTGCTGGAGAGATGTTGCCTCATGATCGTCTCTGCGTGTCACGCTCCGCATGCGCTTCTTGTGATCATGTGGTACTGCATGCACAGTCGCGGGCGTCCGTTGTGATATGTCAGCACACGGACGGCCTTTGTTGGAACACAGCGGCTTATGCTGTTGCGC
>JAABUX010006758.1_pt1 | contig 13600 bp, 4 predicted proteins | sample 5561851 | NCBI WGS metagenome assembly JAABUX01 (sample SAMN10711883, study PRJNA513361) | rock metagenome | isolation source: Antarctica rocks | place: Antarctica: Victoria Land, Richard Nunatak red sandstone | collected 2016-01-03 | reverse complement strand
TGTTGACGCTGGGGTTGTTGGTTGGGATGTGCTTTTTCGCGAGGAGATGTTATGGGATGCGGAGGGTGGGGGGAAAGGGGGGGCGTGATGGGGATGTAGGAGTGAGTGGCGGTGGTGGGGAGGGTGTGGGAGTGGGAGTGGATAATGTGGCTGGGCATCCTGTTAAAGAAAAGCTTGGACGGCGGATTATGGATCGGGTGGTGAAGAGCTGTAAGAGGAAGGAGGCTTGGGAGAGGTGAGTGGACATCGGAGAGGGTGGGGGGAATGTGGGTGGTGCATAGGGATGGGTGGGTGGTGACGGGTTCGGACATTGTGAGTAGAAGGTGGAAAGGCAGGTGGTATTTGTGAGTTACCATTGACATTTAGTTGGCCTTTCCTGTTCATGGGTCGTACTCATGGACGTCTTCATCGTAGGTATTCTCTCGGGCTGTCGAAACGTTATTGAGCAGTCACCAACTCCCATCCATACTTGCAGCTTTCTCCACAATCTTGACCATCTCATCAATCTTGCTGAGTATAGGCTCATGTCCACTCTCCAACCTCTCGACCACATCGAAAGCCTTCGGCTGCACCTCTTTTGCATTCTTGATCATCTCTTCCTGTTTCTCGACGCTAACCACCCTGTCTTGATTACACATCACATACGTAGACGGGATGTCTTTCCAAGCCGCATAAGTCTGTTTGCTCCACATAGCGCCCAAGCTGTGTGATTTGAGGAGGGCAGACCAATGCTGAGCATCCTCCTCAGGTAGGTCATGGAAGAACATGTAGGCCGCTGCAGCTGGGGCAACGAGGAGGGTGCCAGCCTGATGATGTACCACAGGTGTCAGCTTACATATTCTCGAAAATTAGAGCAGTAGGACCGTGAAGACAAACCTCTTCGTCAAGGCCCTCGTTTGCATATTTCCTCAGCCGCTCTATATTACCCGCATCCGGGATCTGCTCTTCCTCCCTCAACGCGAAGCTGCACACGTATAGCAACCTCACCACCCCATTTTGCTGCTGCCAGCCTTCCCTCGTATACTTTCCCAACCCTTTGAGAGCAGCCGAGCCGGGTAGTCCGCCGTACGAGTGCATCAGGACAATTGAGTCCTTGGACTCACTGATTAGCTCGCTGATGGTGCTGCGGATGAGAGCCACATCCTCTGAGAAGTCCTTCAGACCTGGGGAAGCGCCGACGGAGGGGGTGGGGACGACGATTGTTGGGATAGAGTGGGCTTCGAGACCTTTGGTAAGTGGGGCGTAGAGAGAGGGTGGTTGGCAGGCTGCCGGGACGATAACGACGGTTGGGATTGCCATTGTGGTTGTCGAAGAGGAATCAGTCGTGTTTGTGGAAAGTACATAGAATCACCATCAATTATGGAGGCATAAACGGCTAGTTGCACAGGAGACAGTGGATTTGTAACCATACTTACTAAAGTAACGTAGGTACCTTGGACACCAAACGTTCCCAACAGGTGTGAAGAAGGCTTAGCGCGCCAAGGCGAAGCGCGCTGATGAGGAGGAAATTACTTGGCGTCCCCGTTATAGTTATATAATAAGGCCTTAGCTAGTAGTATTACCTATTATATTTATTTAGATTATTTATAATAATATATATATATAGATTTAGAGTCTAATTAATATTAATTATTATTATTTCTAGGTATATAAGTTTACTTTTAGAATAGTATATCTAGTATTAATTAATTAATCCCCTTTTCTAGTAATTATAATATAATTAATAAGTTATAATCTTTTAAATATTTAAAGTAAGTCTTCTTCCCTTTAAGAAGGTTATATTATTATAGAAGTTTCTACTTATTTAATATATTAATAATAGTTATATTTTATATCTCTTTTATTTATATACTTTATATAGATATATTAATATTATTCTTATAAGTTAAAAGAACTATTTATATACTTAAGTTAAATTATTTATATTAATAATATAGAGAAAAATTATTATTATTTATACTATTTTATTATATAAAAAAATAATTCTTAAATCCTAAAAAGGGGTAATCTACTAGTTATTTAAAATTAAGAAAGACTTAGGGATAGCCTAAATACCTATAAATTAGGGAGTTATTATTACTATTAAATTATAAGAAGTTATTATCTAGATATTAAATTAACTATTATATAAATTATTCCTATTATTAGCTAATTACTATCTACTTTTCTTAGTACTTAGTAGTATAAATATATATAGTAGAACCCCTCTTCTTAACCTAATTTACCCCTATTAAAGAAGTGTTTAACGATAACGCTTTATTAATAATAACTATTAAGGGATTATATAATTAAATATATCCCTATATTATATTATATACTTATAATAAGTTTAAAAAAAATAGTCTTAATATTAATAATAAAGTCTATTAATTAGTTTTTAAAGTACTTAGAAAGTACTTTCTCTAACTAGAGAAATAAAAAGTTATAACTCTTAAAGAGTTACTAGAATTTTAAATAGCTAGCCTAGTATTATTATTATTAGGGTTAGAGGTAGTAATACTTATATTAGCTAATATAATAATACTATTAAGAATAAGGATACTATTTAATAGTATAAGTAATATAAATAGGTAGCTTTATATATTAAAAGAGGAGCTCTTTAGAGACCTTAATATCTTTATATAGCTTAAGAGGTTTAATATAAGGCTTTAAAGGAAGGCTATTAACTAGTTAGCTTATATATTAAAAGTAGCTAAGATCCTAAATAAAAAAGGAATTAATTATAGGAATAAAGAAGATAAAGAGATTATTATTACCTTACTTAAAGAAGAATTCCCTAGAGAGGCTTAAAATATTAAGTTTAATATTAATATAATAAATTAAATTAAGGTACTTTATTAAACTTATAATAAGGGCTTAAAGGCTTATTTTAAGTATATAAAATAATTCCTAAAGATAATAAGAGATAGAGATTAAGTAGAAGAAATAGCCTCTAATATATTAAGTATATTAGAAAAGTATTAGCTTATTAATATAATTTATAAATAAATCTCTAGCCTTATAAACTAAAATTTATAACTTAGAATATTAAAATATAAGTTAGAAATAAATAGGTTATTATATAGAGTATTTAAGAAAGCTTAGGTATATATGAAAATCCTATTTATACTTAAGGATTTTATAGTAAAGAACTATTAATAATAAGAGTTAGAGGAATTTAGAGTATTTTATATAATAATAGTAGTAAATAATAGTAATATAATCTAAGTATTTATATTTATAATAACTAGGCCTTAATATTAAGACTAAAATAGAATTTTATAAGATATAATATTTTACCCCTAAAATAATAACCGCCTAGGCTAACTAATAGTAAACTTAAATATATACTTTAAATAAGATAAAGGTAATTATAATATAACTAGAGTTCCTCCTAAAGTATATAATAACTTATAGTTAATAGTAGCCCCTTTAAAGTAGATAATAGTACTACTAGTAGTAGGTACTAGAAATAGCCTTAAGTTAAATTCTTATTTTAATCCCTAGTTATTATTAGAGTAGTAACCCTTATAAAACTATAAGACTAGGAATAAATATAGCTTATAAGATTTATATAAAAACCCTAGATAATAGGATAGAAATTAAAGGCTACTTATAAGGCTAAAAAATAATTTTCTATAAGGTAGTAGATTAATATAAATAAAGGATATCTACCTAGAGTTTATTCCTAATAAATTATATAATTAAAAGATATTAGTAAACTTATAAGTAAATAACTTAAAGTTATAAGAACCTTAAAAATATAATAATAAAAAGTTATACCTAAAATATAATAAACTTAGATATATTAGTCTAGAATATATAAATCCCCCTCTATTAAGAGAGGAATAATACTAGATTAAAAGGGAATTAAAAGACTATTAAATAAAGTAAAAGGCTTATAAGGAAATAAAAGAGGTATAAGCTAATCTATTCTATCTCCCTACCTAGTATCTTATATAATAAAATATATAATAAAGTTATAATATTAATAATAGGTCTTATTAGGAAGTTATAAGATAGGTATTATTACTATAAAATAATATTATTTTATATCTTATCTTATTAGGAAAAGTATTAGAAGTTCTAGACCTAAGGATTAAAGAATTAGAAGAAGAGGGGAATTCTTAGATACCCTATTATAATTTAATATTTAAAGATATTAAGTTAATAGGTTACTTAATAAATTTAAATATTCTAATACTTAAGTAGTTTAATAATAATACTCTTAAAGTATATAATACTTAGTTAGGTATAAAGAGAAGGAAAATTAATAAGCTTAAAGAGGAAGGGTTACTACTACTAGTAATTAAAAGGAAAACTTAGAGAAAGAGAACTCCTATTAAAAAGATAAGAGTTAAGAAAGAATTATTAATAATTTATAAGTTAATTAAAAAACCCTAACTAGATATTAATTAAATATTAATAAATATAATAATATTATTATTAATAATTTATATATTATAAATCTTACTATTCTTTAAAAAAGAGTTATAAAGACTTAGTTAGGCCCTTAAGAAAAAGGGGAAGAAGAAAATATTTAAAGACCTAGATATTAATATTAGGGTAATAAAAATATTTATAATATAGTATATTAATAAAAAGAGTAGGTCTATACTCCTAGAGAATAGAAGTATAGATTTATATTATATACTATTAAAGACTTTATAATAATAGTTTTATAAGATTATATATAAGGAGATAATAGTATAAGTTATAAATATAATTATTTAAAAGATAAGTAAAAAAAAGAATACTTATTTTTATATAATATACTAAGGTAAATTAAGGATCTAATATAGTTATTATAAACTTATTATTAATATTAGTTATAGATTTACCTATTTATTCTATCTTAGAGTTTAGAAGTAAAAGGGTTATTATATTAATAGTAAATAGTAAAGATAGTAAACTTAGATATTAAATACTTTTCTAGCTTAGTATAACTAGAATTAAGAGGGAGTAATAGGTATTTATCTCTCTTATAAATAATCTTAGTATTATTATTTTACTTAGACTCCCTTAGCTCTAGTTAATAGATATTAAGATAGGTATTATAAAGGATAAGTTAGATTTAAGTAATATAAAGAAATATAAGATAGTAAAAAGGATCTATCCTATTAAGATTAAGACTATCTTAATAGTAATAGAAATTACCCTAAAAAAGTATTAGCTTCTAAAGTTAATAGTAGAAGATATTATTAAAGGTAATAAGATTATTAATTTATATACTTCTAATAATAATTTAAAGAGTCTCTTAAAGGAGTCTAGTAATAAGAGTAGTAATAAAGATTTTAAATTAGAATCTAATAATAGAGTTAAAAAGTCGGGAAACTAAAGTATCTTTAAAATAATATTAAAACCTTAAGGAATAAAGAAGGAAGTAGATCTACTAATACCTCCCCTTAAATATTAAAGCCTTAGGAGGAATACTTTAATAAGTATATAAATAAAGATAGAGTAAGTAATAGCTTTTAAGTCTATTATATAAATATTAAAATATAAATAGTATTTTAAGAAATATTAAAATATAAGTATATCTCCTAGGATATAAAGTATATATATTTACTCTATTAAGATAAGGATAAGTATATAAAGAGATATAGATTTACCCTTATAACTTATAATAATATAGTTTTATATAATAATAAGGGGAATTTAAGATTCTTTATAAGTTAATAGGTAATCTATTAACCTATTAATTATATAGAAATTTTTAAATTACTCCTTAAATAGGTAAGAGATAAAGGGATTATACTTAAGGAAGTAATTCCTAGTAATAATACTAAGTTATAACTATTATAACTAATCTAGATATATAGGGATATTAGAGTTAAAGAGGTTAAGGAGATTCTAGTAACTAATTTAATAATATATAAGATTATACCTTATAATAGATTAAGGGAGGTATTACAGTTACACCCCCTTTACCTATAATTACACCCCCCAACTGCCTATAATTACACCCCCTAACTACCTATAGTTACACCCCCCCGCATCGGGTTAGATTAGTCGTTGCCAGGGTAACCCCCCCGCAACGCGACTCTGCAACTCAACATTTCAGGTCACTCATCATACCCCTACTCCCCTACATCCACTAACGATATACCCTTCAGATGTGAAGCAAGTACGCCTATAGCAGGAGCTTAGATAGAAACAAGGGCTGACTCGTCAGTGCTAGAGTGGAGGTCTACACTGGGAATATTAGGAGCAAGAGAAGGTCCAGCAGCGACACCAAGGGGACGCGGTAGGGGCCGGAGCCTTCTCGCCTTGCCAGCACGGCGACGACGTGCTCCACAGCCTGAGCAGCCTGCTCCCCAGCCCGAGCCATCTACCCCTGCGCCTACAGAGGGTGCCCTACCTGCGCCTACAGAGGGTGCCCTACCTGCGCCAGCCTCACCCTCAGCTGAGGCGACCATTGGGCCTACGACGGAGCCAGCAGGACGTGGACCGGCCCCTGTACCGCAGGTGAGGAACCGAGTAGGATATAGAGGTGTATATGATATCAACGCGTGGTAGCTAGACATGGGAGAAAGCGTGCATGTTTAGTAGGGGGCTTGGTGGCAGCGTCTCTGTCTGAGACTACGCCCGGGGGACATCGCCGTCACTAGATATTGACCAATCAGAACACGCGCTATAAAGGTTCCAATTATAAAGACTACGGCAATGGAATATTTCAGGTCCATTGGATTTCACGAATAATTAATCCGGTCTGAAGAAAATCGCGTTGGAGATGTCACCAAAGTTTTGGTGGTGGGATCTCCGTAGGGCGTTACCCTGGCAACGACTAATCTAACCCGATGCGGGGGGGTGTAACTGTAGGTAGTTAGGGGGTGTAATTATAGGCAGTTAGGGGGTGTAATTGTAGGTAAAGGGGGTGTAACCGTAATATCTCCCTAGATTAAAGTAATATAAGGCTCTCTAAAAATATTTTATAAATAATAAAGAATAGTAGCTATAAAAGATAATAGAGTAAGGTATAAAAGTAGGATATTATAAGAGGTATATAATAGTAAATAGAAGGGTATCTTAATAAAATACTAGAGCTATCCTAATTAATAAGGAGGGAAAGGCTAAATTATACTTAATATTTAATTATTATTTTACATATAAGGATCTAGCAGGATCTTATATAAAACTAGTAGTAAAAGTTTATAATTTATTAAGACTACCTACGTATATTATATTCTTTTAAGTAGATATTAAGTATAAATACTAGGTAATATTTATATATCTAGAAGATAGATATTTCCTAATATTTAATATCCTAGGGATTAGCTAGTTATAATTAATAAGAATACTTTAAGAGATAAGAACTTTATTATTTATATTTATAAAATTAATAAATATTACCCTTAGGCCTATCCTATTACCTAGTTCAAAGCTATTACTATTATAAAGTAATAGGCTATATAAGTAATTAGAGGTAGTATTTTATATTAATAATATCTTTAATATATATAACTTATAAGAGAGGTAATTTAGATTTCTCTAGAATTACTTCTTTTTAAGGATATTATAATCTTAATTAAAGCTTTTATTTTCTAAACTTCTACTAGGAATAACTAAGGTTAAGGCCTTAGGTAAGATATTAAAGATTAATAGATATATATAAATTAAGCTAGTAACTACTAAAAAGATAAAGAACTAGCTAAGACCTTAAGAGGTTAATAAAGTTTATAGATTTCTAGGGATATATTAGTCTACTAGGAAATAGACTAAGGGATATATTAAGATAGTAAGGCCTCTTTAAAGGTTAATAGGTAATATTAAATAAATATAAAGGGAATTAAAAGAGTTTTTATTTTAACTAATAAAGAAATTATATACTATTATTAGAGTATTATTTTTATAAGATCTAATATTTAAGATTTATATATTTAGTAATATATTAGGTTTTAATAGAGGTTATTATATAAGGTAATTATAAAATAATAAATAAAGGTTAATAATATATAATTTATTTACCTTTAATAAATTAAAAAGGAATTATAATATATACTAAAGAGAGCTAAGAGCTATTATCTACTTTAGATAGAAATTCTCTTATATAATAAGGGCTAATAAACCCTTAATAATTTAAATAGATTATAAACTATTAGTAGGCTTTATAAATATTAAGTTTTATAAGGATATCTTTACTAAGTAGGCTATAAAGCTTAGATAGCTATATATGTAACTTAAATATATTTAAAGGAAGGAGAATATAATTACTAATAGCCTTTCTTAAGTAATTTTTAATAATATAAATTATAAGATAAATAATCTTATAAGAAATTTATTAAAAGGAGTAGAGAAATATTAAGATAATAAAGTATAATTCTAGAAATTTAAAAAGGGTAGTTATACTTATATACTAAAGTAACTTAGTAAAGAGGATTATATAAAGAGAAATTAGAGGTAAGGAGAGGAGGTAGTTATTTAGACTATTAGGTAGATAATAGTTACTATTACTAATATAGAGGTAGGGCTATCTATCCCTATAATACTAGTTATAGTTAATAGGGAAATACTAGACACTCTACCTTAAGGATTTATTATTCTATTCTTAAAGGACTATCCTAAGTACTAGCCGGAAAGATATAGGATATCCTACGGGATATCCCACGTGGAATAGTATAGAACCGTGGAATAGGATAGGTAAATTAGATCCTAATCCTATATCTTTATAAAGATATAGGACGGGAATAGGATAAGATTTTTTAGTAGGATAAGATTTTTATAAGACCTCTTTATAGGATAGGATATTTATAGGATATCTTATAATTACTAAGAGAAGCTTAGTATTTATAGAGAGGAGTATAAAAGGTTATATTAAGTAAATATAATAACTAGAATAATAATTATAAACTTTTTTTAAAGTTAATATTTTATTCTAGTTTATAAAAACTTTTACTATTAATTAAATAAACCTAGTCTATTCTTAGACCTTATAATCCCTTACTATTATTACTTATCCCTCCTATTCTACTTTATAATAATTATGGAGAGTAATAATAGGCTAGTTCTACTAGATAGTATTACTTAAACCCTAGTAGATAGTAACTATTAGTCCTACCTCTACCTTTTTAATATCCTTATATTATTACTAGTAGACTCTCGCTAATTATAAACTTACCCTCTTAATTATAAGAGTAAATATTAATATTATTTTCTAAGATATATAAAAAGGGCTTATAACCTACTTATTAGATTACCCTTATTATCTTTATCTCTATTATTAATATAACTATTATTAAGATAACCTTCTTCTACTTATATATTATATAAAATACTATTAGCCCTTTTTACCTAATTAGATATATTAAAGTTAGCTTCTAGATTAAATCCTACCTATTTAAATAGATTCTACTAATTTTTAGTATAAAGGACTATTATTAAGGTATAGAAAGTAGGGGGTATATAATATATATAGCTTATATAATACCTCTTTATTATAGAGAAGTATTACTTATATATAATAGCCCCTATTATAATAGTAAAGATATTACGCGTTATATAGGTAATTAATAGATATTAAGGCTCTAAAGCCTTCTACTACTTAAGAATAGACCCTTATTTTAAATAAGTAAAAGGAGTTATAAGAATATTAAAAAATTAGTAATAATAATAATAATAACTAGAAACCTTATTATAAGCCTTATACTATTATAACTAGTTCTTTATAATATTATTTAAATCCTCTAATAAAGCTTCTAAGGTATTATTAAGGCTAAAACTAGTATAACCCCTTATTAATACAACCCTTTAATCTTAGCTATTTACTTTATAATTTTAATAGTTCTAAAAGATTCTTCTCAGCGCTTATTAGTAGACTTCTACCTATAGCTACTAACTAGTTTTAATAACTTAATTCCTATCTTTAAATATTATATCCTTATAACTTAGATAAAGAAGTACTACTTAATTATAAAAAAATCTTAAACTTAATTATATCTAGTTATAATATATAAAAAGCTTCTAGTAAGCTACTTTAAGGGCCTTAAGATACTTAACTTTTTATAAAACCCGCTTATACCTTAATTATTTAAATTTTATTTCTATATAATTAAAGAGCCTATTATAAATAATAAAAATATTATATATTATAACCTCCTTCCCTCTACTTATTAATAATATAAATATATAAAAAGGCCTAGTAAGTTATATTAAATATCTAACTTATAACTACTTATTATTAATAAGCTTAAGGAAGCCTCCTAGTTTTTTATTAAAGTAATATTCTAAATCTTTATAAAGTAGATATACTTATTTTAGTATATAAAAAGTTAAGTCCTAGCGCGTTTTAATATCTTAAAAAAGCTTAAGAGGGTATCTCTACTTATACCTCTCTTTAGTAGTAGGTATACTATTATCTAGGACTACTATTATACTATCCTTTTATAACTACTCTTTTTATATATTAAAAAAGGGCTCCTTTTATTAACTACTTATATTAATAAAGATTATAATCTTTTATACCTTTAATTAATTAGTTAGAAGATAACTAGAATAATAACTAGAAAGATCTTACTTTAATTAGGGTTATTAATAGACCCTTCTTTACTACTTAAACTTCTTACTACTTATTATTATTAACCTAGTTCCTTTAAAATTCTTTATTAGTTAGATTAATATAAACTTTTCTAAGTAGCTCTTTTAATATTAATTAGATAATATATATTATATATAAAATATATATTAAAGAATACTTAGGATTATCTTCTCTTAAATTAATAAAATTATTAAAAGGGCTTATAAGAAGGGAGTTAGTAAGTCTATTATATAATAAAGTATTATTATTTATATTATTAATAATAAGGGTAAAAAGTTAATCTTTAATTTTATACTACCTAATAATTAGATTTATAACTATTATAAGTTATAAGCTATTATATTAACCTTTAAGATACTTAAAGCTTATAAGTTTTTTATATTATATCTAATCTTTATTAATAAAGAAAGTTATAATTATTATATATAATTAATAATTAGAGGCTAACTAATAATTAAGTAATAGGGAGACTTTAATACTATTAGTAGGTAAGTTTAATAGAAGACCCTATTTAATCTCCTTAACCTTTATTATTAGGTAGTTCTTAATTATAGATACTAAGTCTATTTAAAGAGTAGGGTTAAGGTAGTAGAAGAGTTATAATATCTTAGGGTTATTAGTAATATTAAATAGTATACTTATAACTATAATTTAATATTAATATTAAAATTACTTAGGGAAGTCTTTATATATAAGTTTCTACCTACTTAATACTAATTTTATATCTTTACCCTTATTCCTCTAGGGTAGATAGTAGTATATTAGTTCTAGTTATTATTCTACCTATTAAAGCCTAGGAAAATATAATACTAATATACCTTATCTTAGTAACTATTAATAATTAATATTTATTATAAAGTACTAAGACCTAATTTCTTAATATATCCTTTAAATAATAGGTAGATACTTATACTATTAGTATTATAACCTATAAAGGGGTAAATAATAACCTTATAATAATAGTAGTATATAAGCTATAAAGCTCTACTAGAGATAAGGGTATATTTATAAAGATATTCCTATCTCTTAGACTTCTTTATTAAACCCTAATAGATATTATAATAATTATAACTAGATTTTAATTTATTCTTAATAGTTTATATTATCTTTACCTACTAATCTAGCTACTTATCCTTCTACTTATATTAAAAGATATAATAGGGTTAATTTTTATCCTTAGCTACTAAATTAGTAGTTAAAGTATTTATAGAAGTCTTAATTATAAAAGAGGGTAGAGTATTACTATTTAAAGAGAAGGATAATATAGTAAAGCTAATATTTTTAGTATACTATTAAGTTTAAGAATTTAAGTTAGGATTTATAAGCTTATATTATATTATAGTATTTATATCTACTATTTTACTATTAATCTTAGTAATAGTAAAGTATAATTTAATTAGAGGCCTAAAAGTAGTATAATTAGCTACGCTTTAACCTTTTTAGTTATAATTCTAGTTATTACCCTAGCTAGTTAAATACTATAGTCCCCGCTCCTAGACTAATAGGTAGACTAAGTTTTTAGTATATTTTATAGCTAATATTAATCTCCTAAAATCCCTTATACTCTTTCTCTCCTTTATACTTAGTATATAATACATTCCCTATATTTTCTATTAATAGCCGTACTACTATTTTTAATTAAGTATCTACTAGTAGTATATTTATAAAACTTAATAGTATAGTCTCTAATACTAAATATCTACTAAATAATTTACCTAATCTACTATTAAATAGGTGAACCCTATTAAAATATTAGTAACCTTAAAAGATAGTAAATAGTAAGAAAGCTATTAGAAGAAGGATAAGGGGGAAGTAAAGGAGATAGCTAATTATAATATAATAATAAAAACCTAGATATATATTAAGAATATAAATAGGGTTAATTATAATTAATATAATATTATAATATAGGTATTACTAGAAATTTAATATCTATAAAAAATAATAGACCTAGTAATACCTATTACGACCCGTCGTCTTCTAACTAGAAGGCTCCGGAGTCTAGGTGGATCTCGTAGAGAGGAGTATTAAGGACTAGGGTAAATAGGCTTCGTACTAAACTAGTCTAATACAGGTTAAGTATTATATTTAATATCTAGGAGATATCTAAGTTAATAATATAAGTTAAGTACGAAGCTTCTATCTAAGGGAAAGATTACGCTCTCTATATAGATATAGGAAAGTCTATACTCGCGCTAGTCGCCAGCGACCGACCCGTATTAACTAGAGCGACTAGGTCGAGCGATCGCTCGACCCGTTATATTAAGGCATATTCGACTTTAGTAAGCGCTTATAGCGTCCGCTAAGGCTTCCTCTACTAAGGTTATAATATTACCCCTTATCCCCTAAACCTTTATCTTAAAGGTTAGATAAATATTTATACCGTCTCGTCTATAATAACGCCGTACCGAGCTATCGGACTAAGTGGCTTATAAGGGAGTAATTATAATAGTATCGTGTCTACGCTACGTAAGATCTTAAAAGGAGTATCAGGTATCTTCTCTTTCTTAAAGGTGCGCGGAATATATTCGGCTTAGAAAATAATACGAACCGGCCGTACCTATTATCTACTTCTCTAGTATTAATAAAGCTATAGAGAAGCTCGAACGCGAAGAGATAGAGATAGAGGTAGCGTAGGAGGCCGCTAATAAAATCGTTTATTAAAAATAGATAAAGCTAAAACGCCTTCGCTAATAGAAGCGTTTCCTAAAAGAGAAGGAATAGCGGATATTTAATAAGGGCTTCGACGATATTAAGGAGTTAGAACGCCTAGAAGAGCTTAAGAAGGCCGGTGAAGTTAAATAGGTACTCGCGGAGTGTCCTACCTTTTTAGAGTTCGAGGGTTCTAGGACTCTCTCGCCTAGAGCTCTCGAGTGGATCGCTTAGGGTGTGCCTAGGTTTAGTAATACTACTAGAGGAGCTCTTAATAGTTCGTAAGATTTGTAACTAGTTCCTAGGTATTTTCTAAGTCCTCGTATCCTTTCTATTTTACTAGGTAGCTCTAACCTCGTTATAATAGAATCCTTTCGGCTTCGAATTTATTCTCTTCTTCTATCTAGAAGTAGAAGGTTTCTTATAAAGGTGTGT
>JAABUX010006756.1_pt1 | contig 13602 bp, 14 predicted proteins | sample 5561851 | NCBI WGS metagenome assembly JAABUX01 (sample SAMN10711883, study PRJNA513361) | rock metagenome | isolation source: Antarctica rocks | place: Antarctica: Victoria Land, Richard Nunatak red sandstone | collected 2016-01-03 | reverse complement strand
TGAGCTGACGGAGATCACTCACTGGAAGGACGGGATAACGGTCGTATGGCCGCTGCGCGATCTTGTGCCATTGTTCGTCGTCAAGCTCCCACAACTCGAATTGCGGTGATCGATAGGACGTCTGGTAGAGCTGCGGTGTGTCGACCTCGCGCAGCCGCCTGGCCTGTGCGTCGTAGCGGTAAGCGTACTGAGCGAGGATGGCATCCTGATAGGCGATGTGGAGCTGTCCCTCCCGAAGCCAGATCGACACCCGCTTCCGGGAGAGTCCGCGCTCCGCATAGAGATAAAACCGCTGCACGCTCACGTAGCCGCGGAGAGTCACGACACGCTCCACCTGGAGGTGTCGGAGCACTCGCCGCAACGCCTCGTGCTCGATCTCTCCACCACGAATCCAGGTGAACACGTCCACCGGCGTGCGTAGCCCGTCTTCTCGATCTCGATGTGCCCAATGTGGCGTGGTGTTGAACAGTTCAACGAACGCCGCGTGCCGTTCTTGGAGCTCCTCCAGCGTGGTTGCCTGCTCGAAGGCAGCGTCGGCCAGGCGCAGCTCGATCTTAAACTGTGCCTCGATCAAGTTCTGCCAGGGCTTGCCCTTCTCGATGTGGCACACCTGGGTGCCGAGTTCCTGGAGCAAGCCTTCATAGGTGGTAGAGGTGAAGACCGAGCCGTTGTCCGACACCAGCCCTTCGGGACGACCGTACTCGGTGAACGCAGCGCTCAGGAGTTGGAGGACGGCTACGACATTCTGGTGCTCACACGCCATCCCTGCCAGAATCTTGCGGGAGTAGCCCTCAATGATCAGGAGCGAATAGACCCAGTGCTGGTCCTCGCCGATGCGAACGAGGTAGCGGAAGTCTATGAACCAATACCGGTGGCGATAGGTGGGCGTGAACGGAATGAACTTCACCTCGCCTGCGTGGGGATCATCGTCGATCCGATCTGTGCTCCACGCCGGCGGTGCCCCATGGTGTTCCCGATTCACCGCCATGGCGCGACGGATGGTTGCCTCGCTAAGCGCCTGTCCTGTCCGTTGAGCAACGATGCCACGCACTCGGAAGTGGCCAGCGCGAGGATGCTCCTTCTGCACGTCCAGCACCTCTTTCAAGAACGGCAAGGAGAGCTGATTCTCCGGGTGTGTTGCCGGACGGGTGCGCTGATCCTGGAGACCGGCAAACCCTTCCTGCTTGAAGACGGCGAGGATGTGCCAGACGTGCTTGGGGGAGAGCCCCAGGCAGTTCGCGATGCTCTGCTGATGCCAGCCCTCGTAATACATCCGCGCCACCGTCCACCGAGCCCGATACGCGTCCTCAAACTGGTGGAAGCTGGTGACGGGAAGGGGAAGCTGCACCGGGATGGGATTGCGCTCCAAGAACGCCTTGACCGTGTGGTGATTGGTCTTATAGCCGTACTTGCGCTCGACAATCCGGGCGATCTCCCGGTAGTGAATTGCCGGATAGAGCTGCTTCAGATACAGGATCGTGCCGGCAACGATGTCCGGGTAGCGATGCTGGCCATTCTCCGTCGTCGTACGGTGACCGACCAGGCCGAACATGCCGTGTTGGAGGAAATGCTGGGCTTTCTCGCTGACCGTTTCTCGGTCAACGCCGGTGATCCGGCTGCGCTCTGCAACGGTCTCGTCCGCGAGCATGATGCCACGGATGACTTCATAGTGATGCTGCACCGGATCGGTGAAGCGCAGGGCCAGTTGCTGGAAGCTCTCCGAGGCGGGCATCGACTCCGTCCCTGACCATCATCGCAATGGGGAGACATGACAACAAGGTATATGAGCCTACCACGAAAGCGTCAAGTACCGAACATCAGCTTCCCAAAATCACTACCTGTCATGTGAGTCGCTCCACAATGCGAGCCGCTTTAATCTTGCCCGCATGAATGTATCGGCGGACCGACTTGATGTCAACGCCGAGTTGCTGGGCTACCTCTTGTGTGGAAAGCAAAATGTCCATAATGTCCTGAGTGGCACCCTAAATATAGGTCCATAGTACCCATTCGGGGACACTGATGAACAATGTACAACGAAATTCGACTCGCGTCAAGATATCAAATCGTATCGTTTGTCACGAGCTGCCTCGTACAGGAGCCCTGGGCCCGGCCATCAATTGAGAGAGCGGTTGATGGTAGGGTACCTATAATTAATCCGTCGTTATGGGTACCGAGGTTCTTCACGCGAAAGCTTCTCCAGCTCAGAGGGGCCAGGTGGTTGCGCATAACCGTGTGTGAGACTTCCGCATGACAGAGCCACAGCCGAGGGACCTGGCAGAAGGTCTGTACATGAAGTTCGCTGCGGAGCTGTTGTCCCGCTTGGCCGCGTGGACGGAGCAAACGGGCGTACCTCATATAGTAGAGGAGCGGCCCCACTTTCATGACGACGATCCCTTCCCTACACGCATCACTCGCGAGACTCCTTACTATGCATGGACGCTTTTCTCCCATCTACATGATCCGTTCTGGGGAAGTGGGGTAGTCCTAGACTGCGCCCGGGAGCATTACGAGCGAGGGCTGTATCCGGGGTCTCGGCGGCGAGATAAGGCACCCAAAGAAAGTTTGATGCACAATCTAATCCATTCGTACCTTCCCGACCCGGTCGTTTACACGTTGCAGATTCGCGGTCCAGAGGCAACGCTGGAGGAGGTTCGCCAGTCCTATCGAGAGTTTGCAGACAAATGGTCGTCGTCCATCAGCCGGTATGACATTTCCGTCCCTCTCGTAGGCATTACCGGTGCTGTGTCGGGTCATGAGTTGGAGTTGGAGGCCTCGATCAGCGATCGTTTGCGCGTCGCTCCGATGACTGCGGACGACAAGAATCGGTTGTGGAGGGACAAGACTCAATTCCCCTACAGAAATCGACTGGAGGAGGAACTGCTAGGGCAGGTTCAGTTTCAGTTGACGGGCACGTTCTCCGAACATCTCCCGCGGCAGTTTCCAAGTCTGCCTCTCGCAAACGACATCTACAGTTTTTTGCTTGCACTGCGCCTTTATAAGGCTGGTGATGTTGGGACACCGACGATTTTCCGGACGAGCTTGGAGCCCACGACATCAGATGCGACGGAAGCGCACTCCTTTGAGTTAGGGGAGCTGCGATCCTTTCCACAGAAATACATTCTCGAGCCGGGCGACCTGAATCACGTGCGCGCTGTGTATCAGAGACTGGATGCTTTGGATGCCCGGAATGGTCTAGCCCCCTTGCATGTAGCACTCCATCGCTACATGCAATCCTGTTCACGGTCTAGGCCAGAGGATTACATTATCGATGTGACTATCGCGCTAGAGAGCTGTCTCTTGGGACGCGAGTCGGAACTGGCCTACAAATTTTCCCTGCGTGGGGCAGCCCTCCTGGTGGGAACCGCGACGCTCACGCCTACCCGCGTAAAGGTCCTGCTCGCGGCTCTGTACGCCAGCAGGAATAAGATTGTGCACGAGGGCAGATCACTGAATGAACTTGCGAGTCTGCCTGGTGTCATGGAGGCTGCTGGAAATCTCGATGTCTCGGAACTCCCGAAACAGTGGGAGGAATTGGCAAGGCTTGTCCTGCATGAGTTTCAAGTGCGCTTGTTGACTGGCATGGAGAACCGGCTCCCATCGGGGAAGATGCCGAAGCCTAACGCGGCGATGGGGCAGATTCGCGAGGAGCTTGATGGTGTACTCGTGGAAGGACTCGAAGCACTCCACCGAAAATCCATAAACGCCGCTCTCGAAGAAGACCGGCTATGAGTGGGCCTCGGCCTGGGCTGACTGGGCTAATTACCCGCGCGGCTGAGATTCAGCTCGAGCAGGCGCTCTAAGATTTGTTAGTCACTGAGATCGTGTTCCCAGCCGTACGCGTCGAAAACAGCGCGATCCAGCGTGCTATGCGCCTGTTGCAACCAGGTAGGAGATTGGTTGTATAGGGTCGTGAGTGTTCGCGACTTCAATTCCGCCCGTGTCGCTCCCTCGGGGTTGAGCCACCGATCACGCTTGGTCACCAGATCCTCTGCCGCTGTGGTTATCGCTTTCACATGTGGATCATTGGATGGTTCACGACCCGGTGGCCAGGGGAAGGGAAAGGTCTCGAAAGTCGTTGAGGGCGTGTACCGAGGGCGATCTTCTAGTGACGTGCCCATACGAAGCGCCCAGAGTTCGTGTGGCTTGGAGTGCAGGACCCCGAAGAAGTAGTCGTCCTCGCGCGCTATGACGATCAACTGGTGGTCCGGCAATGTTGGATGCTCGAGCCAGGCGAAGAGCCGATGCTTTGCCACGGTCGGTGTAGTGAACCCCATATAGCGGACAGTGGGCAAAGTCACACTCTCCAAGATCGTAGACTGACAAGCAGGAGACGTGATGATGCGTGGACGAGTTCATACCCGAGAGTTCAAGCTGGAGGTCTGCCAGCAGATTGCCCGCGGCGAGAAGCGGCCGGCCCAGATCTGCCGGGAGCACGAGGTGGCAAACAGCCTGCTCGCTCGCTGGCGCAAAGAGTACGAGCAGTACGGTGACGGCGCCTTCCTGCCGGGACCCAGGACGGAGCAGGAAGCAGGCGAGCGTAAGGTTGCTGAGCTGGAGCGATTCTGTGGCCAACTGGCACTGGAGAATGCCGTGTTAAAAAAAGCCTTGGAGACGGTCAAATCGCGGAGCGTCACGCGGTGATCACGGCCACAGCGGAGGACCAACGGATCCTGTCGATCCAGAGTCTCTGTGCGCTGCTGGGGGTGAGCCGATCCTGGTACTACGAGCGGTTGAGCCAGCCCGAGGCGACGCCGAGTGAGGACCTCGCCCTGCGAGACGTCATCGAGGAGTTGGTGCTGGCCTTTCCGGGGTATGGCTATCGACGGGTGACTCATGCTTTGGCACGGAATGGCTGGGAGGTCAATCACAAGCGGGTGTTGCGCGTCATGCGGGAAGAATCCTTGCTGTGCCAGCTCAAACGGCGCTTTGTGGCCACCACTGACTCACAGCATGGCTTGCGCCGCTATCCCAATCGGATCACGGACCTGGTCATCGACCACTTGGACCAGGTTTGGGTGGCCGACATCACGTACATCCGGTTGCCCACGGCGTTCTGCTATTTGGCGGCGATCCTCGATGCCTGCTCCCGTCGCTGCGTTGGCTGGGAGCTCTCCCGGTTCATCGATACCGAACTGGCCTTGGCGGCCCTGGAGCGCGCGCTCTGGAGTCGTCGGCCGCAGTCAGGGCTGATCCATCACTCCGACCAGGGCGTCCAGTACGCCAGCCACGGCTATGTTGACCGCCTGGAGGCAGCAGGGATCGAGGTCAGCATGGCCGCCAAGGGGAATCCCTACGAAAACGCCAAAGCCGAGCGATTTTTCCGCCCCCTCAAAACCGAGGAGGTGTACCTAAAAAACTACGAGACTTACCAGGACGCCCGAGCCAACATCGGCGATTTCATCGAGGAGGTGTACAACACCAAGCGGCTGCACTCCGCACTGGGGTATGTGCCGCCGAGCGAATTTGAGGCCGGCTACGCCGCCCTCAAATTCATGGGGTGACTTTGGCGACTGTCCGGTCACAGGGGTGCACTACAGGTGTGCGATGGCGGACTGGGAGCTGTGGGGTGGGACGGCATCAGAAGTCTCCTCTCTCGCCCTCAGCATGGCCTGGACATGGTGCGCGAGAGGGAGGAGGGTCCGAACGGAGATCAGCGGGAGGCAGAAGGGGTGCGGGGAGTCAGGGGGCGATCCGTCGATGTCGGTCGCGGAGCGACGCACAGCACGATGGTGACCATCAGGCAGGAGGAGAACGAGATGGCCGTCCTCGCCCAGGGATAGTACTCGATCAACGGGCAGTGTTCGACCACAGAATGGATGCGCTGGGTCAGTGACGGTGACTGTACGCGGTGACCAGTCACCGATAGATGCATTCTGCTGTATTTGGTTCCTGGGTGATATTTGACCATTCCATCAGGCTCTTGTTGGAGGTAATTATGTGGAATCAAAGCCAGGGTCAAGCGGTTGATAGGGCGGGGGTGACAGCGCGGCGGGTCGCGTGCTATGGTAGCAGCGTCCGTGACCGGTTTCTCGCAGGTTCCGGTGGCGGATCGACGGGGGGCCGCCACCAGGCGGCTCTTCTGTATTGAAGCCGTCATTCCAGCGGGGCGACGGCGCAGGTTTTTAGTGACGACGGGGGGCCGGCCACTGGCAGCCTTCTGTGAGTCGGTGCTGGGTCCTGGGGTCATCGGATCGTCTCCTGTGGTGACGGTGGGGCCGCGACGGGTCGAAGTGGAATGACGCCGCCGGACGAGAGATCGCGGGGTGTGGGACCGGCTGGTGTCGGGATATCCACCAGCCGTTGCACCAACTGATCGACCGCAGCGGCCCCATCCTCGACGGCCGCACGCTCGTCCTCGGTCAAGGGGATGGCCTGCAGCATGCGCTGGAGATGGTCTTTTGCTTCCAGGAGCTGCGCCTTGGTCGAGTCCTTGGGCAGATAGAAGTCACAGCGAGCGCAGGCCATGCGATGGGGACACTGCTCAAAGAAGCTGTAGGTGCAGTAGCCGTGGCCTAGATCGAAGTACTGCCAGGGCTCTCCATCCCCCGCTGCTCCGCTCTGCACGGCCTCCCGATCAAGCAACACCTCAATGGTCCGGACGTTGTGGGCGAAGTAGCCGGCATCGGCGTAGGCCTTGGCGAGGGTGATCGGGGTGATCCGCGCGTAATGCTGCGTCGTGGCCGGGGAGCGGTGGCCCAGCCACTCCTGGAGCTCGAAGAGCGTCATGGGTTCTTTGGCATTGTAGAGCTGGCTGGCAATCGTCGAGCGGGCGCGGTGGCTCGTGATCCGGCCCCATGCATCGTGCTCCGGGACACCGGCCTTACGACAGAGCGCCGGGATGACGGCATGGTTGAGGTACTCGCGGGCGACCCGCTTGGCCCGATAGCAGAAGAGCAGCGCCACCGGCTCACCGGTGCGCCCATCGATCATCCGGGGCTGGTCGGGACGAACCTGCTCCCAGGCGGCGATCGCGTGACCCAGGAGGGGATCAACCGGTTTGGTGAAGGCGGTGCCGGTCTTGTGGACTGGAACGTCCAGCAGACAGACCTCCTCCTTCGCCAGCGTCCCGTCCGTCTCACCCGGGACAGCTACATCCTCCCGTTGCCATCGAACACAGCCGACCCGGAGACGCACGATCTCGTCGCTCCGCAACCCGCCAAACAGCCAGACGAGCGCCAACGCCCGGACCAGCTCCAACGGGTAGAAGTGACCTCCCGTGGAGCCGGTCGGGAGGTCGGCGTGCTCGAAGTTGATCCCCGCCCAGAGCAGCTTGGCCCAGACATCGTCGGCGATGACGCGGGGATCAGGGCCGATGAGCGCCTTGATACTGCGAGGAGTGGCGAGCGCGCGCGCCGGATCGAAGCGCCGCGGGATCCAGCCCCACTCCTGACAATCACGGAAGAACTGGCGCATAACGCCGAGGTAGGCCTCCTTGGAGCGGACGGAGAGCGGCTGGCCCACCCGTGACGCGAGGCCGGCGGAGCGTTGGATGTGCTCGCCGATGCACATTCGATCGACCGCCGCGACATAGGCGGCACAGAGCTCGCGGGTCCAGGCTGCCGGCTCCTGCACCGTCGGATGGGTGGTCGCCAGCCAGCGTCCCGCCTTGAGCAGCCAGGTGCGGGCGTGGCGCCGGGTGCGTCGTGCGAGGGGGGAGGCTGCCCCCCAGCGCTCCACCCAGTGTTGCCAGATCGGATGCACCCCTTCGATGAGCGGCGCACTCGCGCCCGGTTGTGCTGGCATGTCCCCAAGGCCCAAGGCCGAGAGACTGCGCTGCAACCGATGGAGCAGGGCGTGATCTTCCGGGGAGAGGTCGGGGATAGCCCGCAGCGCGTCGAACACCGTCGGCGTCAGGTCCCCCAGGCGAGGACTGCGGTTCCAGAGCAAGGCCTCACTCACGATGCGGGGGAAGCCCGGGCCATCCGGGGAGCGGTAGTAGCCCCATTGCCGCAGCACCGCGTCCACGCGCTCGAGGGCAGCACCCACGCGCTCCTGACCAAAGACCTTCTCGGCCAGGCGGAGGCGCTTGAAGCCGCCGAGCTGGCGCAGATCGCCGAAGCAGCCCAGCAGATAGGCCAGACCAATGAGATACTGGCGAGCGGAGCGATCGACCCAGCGGGGGTGGGTGGCCAGGAAGGCATGCTGGGTTGCGCCGAGGGTCCGCACCCAGGTCGCCGTCTCCCAGGCCCAATAGCTCTGCCCCTCCTGCGCGCAGCAATACAACAGCCGCGCGACCGCGGCATCGGCGGAGACGGTGTGGTGGGTGGTAGGCGTCTCCAGCGCTGTCCGAGCGTCAACCAAGGGACGGAGGAGCCGGTCGAGGGCCGCAAACTCGGGACGCTCGCGGCGACGCCACCAACGGAGGTCATTCCCCAAGGCCTGGAAGGCGGTCACTTCCGCTGGCGACAAGCCCGGCGTCCGATCGTAGCGCGTCAGATCGATGGGCCACGCCCAGGACGGCTCGTCATGGATCGGCGGGGCGCCGAGGGGAAGCCTGCTCGCCTGCGTCGCGCCGCTCGGCCAGGGTGCGAACCCGCCAAGCATGAATCTGCTCCATTCCCCGGCCGAGCTTGGCGGCCAGATCACGACCGGAGAGATGGATGTACTGCAGGGTGGTGGCCGGATTGCGGTGGCCGGCGAACTGCGCAATGGTGTGGAGCTCCCAGCCCGCTCGGGCCAGATCGGTGAGACAGAGATGGCGCAGCGTATGCGTCGAGAACGCGGGGACCTCGGCCCGCAGGGCGAGACCACGCACCACCTTGGACCAGGTCCAGAGGGTGATGGGCTCGGCATGGTTGCGATGCGACTCAGAGAGGAACAGCGGACCGCGGGCGGCGCTGATCGTGCGACGGTGAGCAAGATAGCGGCGCAAGAGTTCGCCGGTGGTCGCTGAATACGGCACGACCCGCTCCCGGCGCATCTTGGTCGTCTCAGCACGAATCCGGACCATCCGGTGTGCCGGGTCGAGATCATCGGTCTGAAGGGAGCACAGCTCCTCGCGGCGCAAGGCCGCATCGTAGGCCAACGCCAGCATCAGGCGGTTGCGGATCGACTCCTCCTGGGCAACCGTGACGATGGCCTGCCACTGCTCATCTGTCGGGATCCAGGGAAGGCGGGTGGAGCGCGGCACCAGGCCACGATCGCGTCCGGTGGCGATCATCTTGCCCGGCGTATAGCGTCCCCGGCCCACTGGGTTGTCGTCGCGGCGCTGTTCCTCAACCAGATAGTCGTAGAACAGACGGATCGCGGTGAGGCGCTGCTGAATGGTGGCATTGGCCAATCCCACGCCGGAATCGATCGCGACGATGGTGGCGCCGCGCCTGCTAGGCTGCTCCCGGAGATGGCGGACATAGCGCGCAATCTCCCCGCGCCCGGCCGTCAGCAGATCGATCCCTTCTGCCTGACACACCTGCACATAGTCGGTGAGGCCACGCCGGTAGGCATCGATGGTGCGTGGTGCCAGTCCCAGGTCTTCTTGGATCTGGAGCCAGGTCTGGGCATCGGGAAACGCGTCAAGCGCCGCGACCGACGATGCGGCCGAGCTATCCATGGAATCCACGGAGAACGACTCCTCTCTGATAAACAGGGCGACGACACCGCCTACCGTATCAGATTTGGATTCCAAATAACTTACATGATGATGGGCCACCGTTCGTACCGACCGGCCACGATCTCGTACAGGACAGGACCGAAGTCAGGCGTGGCAGGGAGGTAACCCAGCTCATCCCGCTTCATTCGTTTCCGGCCCGTGGGGTCTCAGACGGGGTGAAGGTAGAAGACATCGCCGTCGACCTCGATCTCCTCCCCGTTCTCACGCTGCAGATCGCTCCCGAAGCGGGGTCGGAAGCGATCTGCCAAGCTTCTTTTCTTCAAGGTCGATGTGCGACTCACTCACCGGGAACGGCATGGTGTTTCTCCCTTCATTCCTTGCCAAGTCAGGGCTCGGAGTCTTCCGAATCTTGTCGCCAGATTACCAGAGGCGCTCCATACGGGAACTCTGGCAGGTATTGAATGACATGGACGCGATGACGGTTGGGAATGTCCAGACTCTGGCGCACCCTGTCGACCACATCGTCCGTGAGGGCGTGGAACATGATGCTTGATTGCTGCTCGCCAAGCAAGCCTCCCATGAAGGTCCCTCCCGCGTGCTGTACGGCCTCCAGCACCTCCCCAAACCGCACATCAGCGCCTTGATAGATCTGCTCGTCTGGGGTCGGCGTCCACAGGTGATGAACGATGACACGATACAGGGGACGTGGTGGATCTGGCTCGCCTACAGGCGGCTCCCCTCCTTCCGGAATCGGTGCTGGCTGACTGGACGGGGGAATCGGAGGGATAATCGGCTTGCCCTGCACCTCTTGCATTTGGTTGTGGAGTGCGATCAACTTCTTCTGCATCCGCAAGAGAATCGTGCCAATGTTCGCCCGATCGACAGGTGTGACCGGATGGTCCAGATCAATGAGCTGCCGGATCAGTCCCTCTTCCGCACGGAGCGCCGCGGCACCGGCCTCGAGTTCCTGCCGCTCACGGTCTGCCAGTTGCTCTGCTGACGGCGGGTTCGGATTGTGCTCGGCACAGAAGTACTCGACCCGTTCACCCTCCTGGGCGTTCGGAGAGACACTCATGACGCCATTCGGATCATTTCCCACATCCGTACCGCAGATCATGCAGGGTTTGAGCTCGCTCATCCTCACGCCCTCCAACAGCATGATACCGTATCGATGTGGGGTATGCGCCGCCGAGAGCACCGTCAAGAGGCGCGAGACATGGACGCAACCAGTGATCGGCAGCAGGCCGCTCTCCTGCGACTCCTCCAGGAGACAGTCAGCGCCTACCTTTCGCCGGTCGCGCACATCACCGCCTGCCGAAGCGCTCGGGGTCACACGATTCCGTATCTGGGACCTCATCAAACGAGGCGAGTTGACCTACACCGTCAATCCCTTAGATCGGCGCTCGAAGCTAATCGCGGGAGCCGATGTGGCTCGGTTGCAGGAGTTCAACACAAAAAAACTGGCGGCGTGAGTTGACCACGCCGCCAGTCATGAGACGCCTACCGGCTAACACCAAGCAAACCGGAAGACGTCTCCAGTATGCAGGCCCGATAAGCAGTCTTAGGCAACGTTGACAATTCAACGATAAGGAATAGCACTATGGCAGACCTGAATCCACAGGACCGTATACGCCAGACAGAAGAATTGTCAGACGCGGGCCAGGCGCAGGTCCAGCAGACTCGTGCCCAGCTGGAAAAACTCGATACCCAGATTGCCGGCGCACCAGCGAAGATAGAGCGCCTCCAAAGTGAGCTGCATACCGTCTTGCTTGACTCCTCCGAGTCTTCGCCGCATGAACGGGAACCCCATGCGTTGCAGGACCGCATACGCCGTACTGAACAACTGGCGAAAGACCGCCAGACTGCCCGCGACCAGCTAGGCTGGCAGTATCAAGCAGAGCAGGTCACCGCGAAGGAGCTACGCCTTAATGTGACGAGAGCCCATGACAGCGCCCTGTGGCACGAGTTTCAGGCCACGCTCGCGCCTCTGGATGCTACTCTCCGGCAGGCGGAAGTCGCCTGGACCACGTGCGCCGCCTCCGCCCAGCACATGGTAGCCACGCCAGCCCACCTGGGCGGGTCGGATAGGGCCAGCAGCCGGTTAGCAGAGATTCGCGCCCAGCTGGCCAGAGCACGGGAAGGACTGGCGGATCCCCTCAAACTCCCACACTGCCGGGAATGAGCGAGCACCAAGGCGCCAGAATGGCAGGAAATGACACGTTTTGGCAGGCCAACCGGCGACAGGCGGCGCTGATTGACCGCTTAGCTCGCCCGCCATACGTGACGGTGACCGACGGCGCCCGCGAGTTGGGCATCCCCATTGATACCGCCCGTCGCTGGCACTGCCATCCCGAGTTTCGGGCAGCACTGGAAGAACGCCGGCAGGATGAAGGCGATACGCTGCGGGCCGAGTTGGTCGCCCAACTCCTGGCCCAAGGTGAAGCGGCCATAGCCACCAAGGTTGAGCTGCTCACCGCTCAGAGTGAACAGGTTCGCCATATGGCATCGTCCTACATTCTGGACCGGATTCTGGGCAAGCCAACCGAGCGCAGCGAACAGACGATTGACGCCGGCGTGACGGTCTGGGAGCAGCTAGCCCGCCGGCTCCATGAAGAAGGCGACGGTCGAACGGTCACGCCCGTCGAGCAGCACGTTCTCGAAGACCACTAAAGGGGAAGGCATGTCGCGACAATGCACCGTCTGCACGAATCCGAAGCGTAAAGCTATCGACAAGGCACTCCTGCAAGGGGAGTCGAACCGGCGCATAGCGGCGCAGTTTGAACTCGCTGCAACCTCTATCCGACGGCACAAGGGGGAGCATCTTCCTCTCTCCCTGGTTACCGCCGAACGGGCGCAGCAGCAGGAAGCCCAGCAGATCCACGCGCTTGACTTACTCCAGCAAATCGCCCGCCAGGTCGAACGTGTTGGTCTACTGTCTGATGCGACGGACCACTGGTTACGTGACCCGGAAGACCCCAGCCGCTACAGCATTGATCCTCGTCCGGAGGACATTTCGGTGGTGTACCACAGTCCCGGTGACGACGGGAAGCCAATCCGGCGTAAGCGTCGCCTCTCGGAGATCATCGGCGAGATTGAAGGCACCGGTTTGACCGTTGACCACGTGGAAACCAAGCACGCGGACCCGCGAGAGTTACTGCTGAAAGCAGCGGACGGCATGAAAGGGCACATGGCGCTGCTCGTCTCCGTGCTGGAGACGCTCTACAACGCGCAGGAGATGGAGGCGTTTCAGGCGGCGTTTTTGCGAGCCATTGGGGAGGTAGCGCCGGATGTTAAGAATGCCATCATCGACACGCTTCGAGAGCGGCAACCAGTGGGGCCGCTTACTCGCCCTGGCCTCCGGGAATCTGAGCGATGACCCACGCACCGCCCACCGCCTACACGCTCTACTGGGCGATGATCCGCGCTATGGTGGTCAAACAGGTGGCACACTGGCCACGGACGGCTGGCCGGCTATTGGGGAATCGCACCGGCACCCCGTCCACCAACTCTCGCCGGTCCCGACAGCGCGGTCAAAAGGCTTGCAGCACGCCCGGCTGGGCAGGGGACAACACCGGAGGTAATCGGCGCTGGTAGGTCCGATGCGTCCGCGGCCGGCCAGGCGGTCGTGTCTCTCGCACCTGGGGCGGGCGGATATGCATCGTCTCGGCGACGATGGTGGCCAGGGCTGGTTTCATGGCGCGTTCTGCAGCGACGCGCTCCGCCAACGACTGGGCCACGTCAAAGAGCGCTTGAGCACGCCAAAAGCGGCGCCACATCCGCTCAGTCTCGCTCTCGTACTGACTGGCATACGTGATGGACCTGCTCACATGACAGGGGGTCTCCCGCACTTTCGATGAAAACGAGCTTCTCACCACAACCACTGGCCATCGTGGCGGGGGAATATCCCAGGTCTTGGGGCCAAGAGGCCGAAATCATCAACTTTGACTCGACTTTGGCCCTTTTCTCAGGTGCCAGGACAAGGGGATGGGGGTGAGGCATTTAGGCTGAGAGGTGATTCAAGCCACTCAGTGGAGATGTCGTCATGCCCACCC
>JAABUX010006755.1_pt1 | contig 13604 bp, 10 predicted proteins | sample 5561851 | NCBI WGS metagenome assembly JAABUX01 (sample SAMN10711883, study PRJNA513361) | rock metagenome | isolation source: Antarctica rocks | place: Antarctica: Victoria Land, Richard Nunatak red sandstone | collected 2016-01-03 | reverse complement strand
GGGTGGGTCGGCGTCGGCTCGACCGCCCTCGACGCGGCCACGCTCTGGGTGACGCCGCATGGGCGCGTGGTCGAGGTGGACCTGTGGCCGCCGCTGGAGAGCGCGCTCCCGATCGCCTCGCGCAGCCTGACCGCCGCGTGGACCGCCGTGCGCGGCGGACTGGTCCCGCTCGCGGTGGAGGGCGTGCCGCCAAACACGCGCGCGCCCGGCGACGGACGGATGCGCACGGTAACCATCACGCACGTCCTGACCACGGGGAGCGACCATCATCTCTACCTCGTCCCGACCTACCACTTCAGCGGCACGGCCGTGCTCCGTGGGATCCACGGGGAGCGCATTTGCTATGCCCTGGCGCCGGCGGGGCAGGCTGGATAATCGGCTTGAGCACCTTGAGAGGCTACGGGATCAGCAGCACCTTGCCCCTGGTGCGGCGCCCTTCGAGATAGCGATGCGCCTCGGCCGCCTGATCTAGCGGGAAGGTCGTGTCGATGCGCACGCGCAGCCCGCCGGACGCGATCCAGGCGAAGAGGTCATCGGCGCGCCGGAGCAGCTCGGCGCGGTCGGCCGTGTAGTGGGCCAGGGTCGGCCGCGTGACGAACAGCGACCCCTTGGCGTTAAGTTGTTGCGGGTCGAACGGCGGCACGGCGCCGCTGGACTGGCCGTACAGCACCATGTAGCCGCGCGGTCGCAGCGCGTCCAGGCTGCCCTCGAAGGTCGTGCGCCCCACCGAGTCGTAGACGACCTCGACGCCCCGACCCTCGGTCAGGCGCCGCGTCTCGGCGCTGAAGTTCGTCTCCGTGTAGCGGATAACCTCGTCGGCGCCGGCCTCGCGGGCCAGTTGTTCCTTTTCAGCGGTCGACACGGTCCCAATCACGCGCGCCCCGCGCCGCTTCGCCATTTGCACCAGCAGCGCCCCCACGCCCCCGGCCGCCGCGTGGACCAGCGCCGTGTCCCCGGCGCCCAGAGGGTAGGTGCTATAGGTAAGGTAGTGCGCGGTCATGCCCTGCAGCATCACTGCAGCAGCGGTGCGAGTATCGACGCCGGAAGGTAACGGGACAAGCGCGTCGGCCGGGCCAACGGCATAGTCGGCGTAGGCGCCGGACAGCGCGACCGAGGCGACGCGGTCGCCGACCGCCACCACGGTCACGCCAGGTCCCACGGCGTCGACGACGCCCGCCCCTTCCGATCCCACCGTGAAGGGCGTCTGGCCGGGATACTGGCCGCTACGGCGGTACGTATCGATAAAGTTGACGCCCACGGCCTCGACGCGCACCCGCGCCTGGTGGGGACCCGGCTCGGGCAATGGCACGTCGTCATAGCTCAGGGCATCGGGATCGCCAAACGAATGGACGCGGACTGCTTTCATCAGTGGGCCTTTCTTCCATGGACGAACTATAGTCTCAAGATACCTGTGCTCCGATGATGGCGCCCGCGCGAGCAACCGAAACTGCCCCACGATTGTAGACGTGGCCTGCGACTAAAGTCGCATGGCACACCACGGACACTAAAGTGTCTCTGGATTGGCCGTCCGCGCGACTTTAGTCGCCGTTGTTTGCCATGCGACTTTAGTCGCAGGCCCTCGCGCATCCACCATCACAATCGTGGCGCGCCCCTCCGCCGACGAGACATCGTTGCACCCCCCTCGTCGGTCTGGAGTCTGCTATAGTAGAGTCCGCTGGGAGGCCGCGCTTTCCTCTCGGTCACGATCAGACGATGTCGTATGCCCGCCCGACGGCGAGGCAAGACACGGGACGAGGGATGATGATGGCCACAGTCCGCGAGGCGACCTACACGCTGCTCCGCGCCCTGGGCATGACCACGGTGTTCGGTAATCCGGGCTCCACCGAACTGCCCTTCCTGCAAGACTTCCCCGACGACTTCACCTATGTGCTGGGCCTGCAGGAGAGCGTGGTGCTGGGCATGGCCGACGGCTACGCCCAGGGGAGGGGCCGCGCCGCCCTGGTCAACCTGCACACCACAGCCGGCCTCGGCAACGCCATGGGCGCGATCGTGACCGCGCGCCACAACCGCTCGCCCCTGGTTGTCACGGCGGGGCAGCAGGACCGTCGGCAGCTGGCCCTGGAGCCGCTGCTCTCGGGCGACCTGGTGGAACTGGCCAAACCGTACGTCAAGTGGAGCCACCAGCCAGGCCGCCCGCAGGACGTGCCGGCGGCCATCGCGCGGGCCTACCACCTGGCCATGCAGGAGCCGCAAGGACCTGTCTTCGTGTCGGTTCCCATGGACGATTGGGCGGCCGAGGCCGCGCCGCTCGACCCCACCGCGCACGAGGTGGTCTATCGTAGCGCGCCCGATCCCGTGGCGCTGGCGCGGGTGGCGCGCGCGCTGCAGGAGGCGCGGCAGCCGGCCATCGTGGCGGGAGCCGATGTCGACCGCGCCCGCGCCTGGAACGCGGTGGTCGGCCTGGCCGAGCGCGCGCGCGCCAGTGTCTGGGCCGACCCCATCGGTTCGCGCGCCGGCTTCCCGCAGGACCACGCGCTCTTCCGCGGCCATCTGGCCCCGGCGCAGGCGCTGCTGGCAGGCCAGCTGGCCGAGCATGACGTAGTGTTGGTGCTGGGAGCGCCGGCGTTCCTGTACTACCCGTACGTGCCAGGGCCGACGGTGCAGCCTGGCACGCAACTGTTCCACATGACGACCAGTCCGGACGAGGCGGCGCGCGCGGCGGCGGGAGTCAGCCTCGTCGGCGATGTGGGACTGGCCGCGCGGCGCCTGATCGACCTGCTGGGCGAGGCGGTCCGCCCCGCCCCCGCGGCGCGCCCGGCGCCGGCCGCGCCCGAGGCGACGACGCCGCTCTCGGTGGCCTATGTGATGCGGTCCCTGGCCGCGGCGCTGCCGGTCGGCGCGGTGATCGTGGATGAGTCGATCTCCTCCAAGAGCACCCTCAACCGCTATATCCGCGTCAACCAGCCCGGCGGCTACTACACCTCCGCCAGCGGCGGCCTCGGCTTCGCCATGCCCGCGGCGGTGGGCCTGCAACTGGCCGTGCCCGAGCGGCGAGTGGTCTGCGTGATCGGCGACGGCTCCAGCATGTACTCTATCCAGGCCTTGTGGAGCGCGGCGCGCTACAACGCGCCCGTCGCCTACATCGTGGTCAACAACGGGCAGTACGCCATCCTCAAGGGCTTCAGCGCCCTGCTTGGCGTGAGCGGCGTGCCCGGCCTCGACGTGCCGGGCCTCGACCTGGTGAGCGTGGCGCGCGGCCTGGGCGTCGCGGGCGAGACGGTGGAGCGGCCCGAGGCGCTGGCGGCCGCGCTCGCGCGCGCCCTCTCCGGCGAGCGCCCCTACCTCGTCAACGTCATCGTCGACCCCGCCGTCCCCTCGCTGCTGGGATAGGACATGATTACTGCCTGCGACGAAAGCCGCATAATAGTAGGGAACGGATTTGGGCCGCTTGGACTGCAACCTGTTGCTGCATCGAAAGGGCCGTGCGCGGATAATTTGTGTGCAGTCATGAAATCAATGCCCTGACGCGTTACCCTCGCCCTGTGGGATACCTTACCAGACCGCGCGCCCGCTGGCTTGGGATGGCGAGCGGCCCGACGAACTGTTGGTCGGCCACGGCGAATGGCTTAACGAGGCGCCGATCGAGGGCCGCGGCTACGGAATGACGACGGGGAGGCGCCAGGGGCCGCGCGTGGGGCGCGGGACGGTCGGGGGGCCGAGCTGGACCTTCGGGGAGCCGAGCCGGGCCCCGCGCAGGCCAAGCGGATCGAGCTGGACCGCGCGGATGGTGAGCGTCAGGCGGGCGCCGGGGGGCTGCGGGGGGAAGACGAGGGTGACGGCGCAGCGCAGGAGGCGGGGGCGGGTGGCGCAGACGGTGGGGCGCGCGACGGCGGACACGAGCTGGCCGGCGGCGTCGCGGAGTGCGTCGGGAAGCGGGGCGAACACGTCGCGTCCGGGCGTGGGCAGGGCGATCCGAGGCAGGGCCGGGTAGGGGGCGCCGCCGGGTGGGGCGTAGGTGTAGGTGTAGGTGAGGTGGGTGACGCCGAGGTCGCGCAGGGCGAGGGTGACGCCGCCGGCGTACGTTGTCGTGCCCGGGTGGGCGCGGCGCCGGAGCGCGGCGGAGCGCGGGTCGAGGGGGACGAGGATGGTCTCCACGGGCGAGCAGCCGCGCTGGCCGACATTCAGGCAAAACCGAAGGGTGGCGGCGCGGGCGGGGGCGGGGAGCGGGGGGAGGGCGGCGTAGAAGCGCCGGACGGACGTGGGATGCCAGGGGAGCCACGCGGGCAGGGCGACGGGCAGGGTCCACCCCGCTGCGGGGGAGACGTCGCCGGTGGAGAAGCGGTCGCCCCCAGAGACCGGGACGGGGACGCCGCGGCCGTCGGCGAGGATAGGGAGGGCGGGCATAGGATAGGTCGGCGTGCCGACGGGGACGGTCATGTGGTACTGGACGTAGGTGGCGGCGCCGTCGACGAGGACGCGATCGACGGCGACGGGCGCGACGGGCTGGTCGGGTCCCGGCACGCCGGCGAAGCCCGCGTCGAGCAGGGCTTGCTCATGGGGGATATGGGGGTCGAGGGGGACGCCCGCGGCGGGGCGGACGAGGGAGGCGAGCGCGGCCGCGATGAGGATGAGGAGGAGCGGAAGGGCCGCGGCGCGCAGGGGTGCGCGCCGGCGGGGGCGGTGTCGGGCGTGGGGTATCATGGGGTGATGATACACTGAGCTCGCCTACGCGGCAATTCGGCCGCCGCCGCGTGCGAGGGCGTACTCCGAGTGCCCGCGCCGCGCGCCCTCCATTACCATCGTCCCCTCCCGGCGATCATCCGATGCCCCTTCCTGTTCTCGTTATCCTTGGGCTCATGAAAGAAATATGTCTCGTCAGTCCAATCATGTGGCTGAGTCTCAAGCGACGATTGGTGACAGAAAGCTGGTCGCGGACGTATCCTTATTGTGACGATCTGCTGTGTACATTGCAGATTTTCATCCGTGGGGGCGTCCCGCAGGGACATGACGATCTGCCATGCGACTAAAGTCGGGGGCTGTAGGGCTGTGGGACTCGCTTGAACCCCGCGGGCGATCCTGGTAGGCTGAGCCCAGCAGGCCCGAACGGGCGCTTGTGACAGACTCATCGGTCCCACGTTCAACCCACGAGCTACTGGCCACTAGCCGACGGCTACTGGCCACTAGCCGACGGCTACTGGCTACTGGCTACTGGTTACGAGCTACAAGGAGAAACGCGATGACGACGGAAGGAAAATGCCGCTTTGGGGTCACCGGCCTGGCGGTGATGGGCGCGAATCTGGCGCGCAACGTGGCCAGCCGTGGCATCCCCGTGGCGATACACAACCGCACCCAGTCCAAGGCGGACGACCTCTACGCCGAACACGGCAAGGACGGGCCGATGACGCTGACGCACTCGGTCGAGGAGTTCGTCGCGGCCATCGAGCGGCCGCGGCCCATCCTGATCATGGTCCAGGCCGGCAAGCCCGTCGACGCCGTCATCGCCGGGATCGAGCCCTACCTCGACCCCGGCGACATCCTGATCGACGGCGGCAACTCGCTCTTCACCGACACCCAGCGCCGCACGCGCGAACTCGAGGCCAAGGGCCTGCGCTACCTCGGCATCGGCGTCTCCGGCGGCGAGGAGGGCGCGCTGCACGGCCCCAGTATCATGCCTGGCGGCACGCCGGAAGCCTACCAGCGCGTCGAGGAGGTGCTGACGGCGATTGCCGCGCAGGTCAAGGGGGAGCCTTGCTGCGCCTACATGGGTCCCGACGGAGCCGGCCACTACGTCAAGATGGTGCACAACGGCATCGAGTACGCTCTGATGCAGTTGATCGCCGAGTCGTACGACCTGCTCCACCAGGTGCTGGGACTGAGCCCGAGCGAGTTGTCCAAGGTCTTCGCCGACTGGAACGAGGGCGACCTGCAGTCCTTCCTGGTCGAGATCACATCCACCGTGCTGGCCAAGACCGACGGGGCCACGGGGCAGCCCCTGGTCGACGTGATCCTGGACGAGGCCGAGCAGAAGGGCACCGGCCGCTGGACGGTGCAATCGGCGCTCGACATGGGCGTGCCCACCCCGGACATCGCCGAGGCGGTGCTGGCTCGCTCGCTCTCCGCCCTCAAGGACGAGCGCGTGCAGGCCTCCAAAATCCTGCAGGGACCCGACGTCCGCTTCGACGACCAGGAGCGGGAGCGCAACGCGGATCTGGTCGACGCCGTGCGCGACGCCCTCTACGCCGCCGAGTTAACCGCCTACGCCCAGGGCTTCGCGCAGCTGATGGCGGCCTCGCGGCAGTACAACTGGAACCTCCACCCCGGCTCCATCGCCACCATCTGGCGGGGCGGCTGCATCATCCGCGCGCGCTTCCTGGACCGCATCAAGGAGGCCTACGACGCCGACCCTGAGCTACACAACCTGCTATTGGCGCCGTACTTCCGCGACATCCTGGTGGGGGCGCAGGCGTCGTGGCGCCGGGTGGTCGGCCTGGCCGTGGAGAGCGGCGTTCCGGCGCCGGTCTACTCCGCCGCGCTGGCCTACTACGACGGTTACCGGCGCGAGCGCACGCCCGCCAACCTGATCCAGGGCCTGCGCGACCTCTTCGGCGCGCACACCTACCACCGCGTGGACCGCCCCGGTACCTTCCATGTGCGCTGGTCGGAGGACGGCGCCGAGGAACAAACCGTGTAGGCAACCCTCACCCCCGGCAGCCCTCACCCCCAACCCCTCTCCCGCGCGCGGGAGAGGGGGAGACGTGGCAACGCTGTCGATGTCCGAAAACCTAGCCGTATTGACGTGATGTACCCCATCGGCGACGAACGATGCGTCCTCCGAGGCAAGGTAGCGAACCGCGGCCGCGCTATCCGTGGGCCGTCCCTGGAGGGCCTATCAGGCGTCATCTCCGTTTGGCCCGCGCCGCTCGGCGAGGCGCTGGCGCAGCCGCTCCACTTCCGCGTCCTTGCGCGCCAACTCCTCTTCACGACGCGCTATTTCCTCGTGCAGCCGTGCCCGCTCCAGCTCGCCCTCGCCTTCGCGCAGGATACGCCGGCCGTCGCGCCTGTAGACCGCTGCCATGATGCCTTCCAGAGCAATCGCGACGTCGATCTGGGCGCTATGCCAGCGGCCATCGGACTCCGGCAGCCAAGGAAGATAGACGCCATCCTCCAGGCGCCAGGCGCGGATGCCCTCGGGCACGAACTCGCTCGCGGGGTCGAGCGCCAGGTACTCTCGCACCCCTGCCCGCGCGTAGCTGTAGCCCTTGCCTTCCGCGAGGTCGAGGTCGACATCGCAGGTAGCGTCGCTGAGCACCTCGACGATCAGCAGCGGAGGTCCATCGATCGCCACCGTCAGCGATCCCCGCCTTGGGTCGATCGGGCGAGGATAGACGAACACGTCCGGATAGGTACGATAGAGAGAATCGTTGGGGCGCTGGCAGCCCAACAGCGCGGTCTGGCTCTGCGCCTCCCAGGGCACGAGTTGCCCCGGCACGCGGCGCAACGACGCGACCTCGTTGATGCCCCAGCGCAGGTTAGTGATCGTCGTCTGATGCAGATTAGTGCCCAACACGCTCTCCTCGGTGTCGTGGGGCGGCCACGACCGCCCAGGGACAACCGTTCTCGGTCGAACCCGTGTCTCACTTGCCATTGTCGTTCCTCCTGCCTCTACTGTACTCCAAACCCCATGACCGTACGCCGTGCTACGCGGCTGGCGGAGCAATCCTCGACCATGGCGCCGCGATTGTGCTATCTCAAAGTAGATGACCAACGGTGATGCACCAACGGAGCAGCGATGAGACTTCCCGACCGGCTAGAACCTAACTTCCTGCTGCGCGCCTACGCCTCGGGCATCTTCCCCATGGGCGACGAGGACGGGACGGTCTCCTGGTACGCGCCTGACCCGCGCGCGGTGCTGGAGCACGACGACCTGCGGGTCAGCCGCTCGTTGCGCGCGACGATCCGCTCGGGGCGCTTCACCGTCCGCGTCAGCACGGCGTTCGAGGACGTGATGCGCGCGTGCGCCGCGCCGCGCCGGGACGAGGAAGGGGCGCGCACCTGGATCACCGCGGAGTTCGTGCGGGTCTACGGCGTGCTGCACGCCCGAGGCTTCGCCCATAGCGTGGAGGCCTGGCGCGAGGGCCGGCTGGTGGGCGGCCTGTACGGCGTGTGCATCGGCGCCGCGTTCATGGGCGAGAGCATGTTCTCGCGCGAGACCGATGCCTCCAAGGTCTGCTTGGCGGCGCTGGTGGAGCGCCTGCGCGCGCGTGGCTTCCTGCTGCACGACACGCAGTTCCTCACCCCCCATCTGGAGCGGCTCGGCGCCCGGCTGATCTCGCGCGACGAGTACGAACGGCGGCTGGCGCACGCGATCACCGTCCCTTGCCGCTTCCTCTAACTCGTAGGCGGCTACTACTAGGCGGCGATTCGATCGGGTGCGCCCTTCGATTGTGATGATGGATGTGATCGAGCCTGTGACTGCGGTCGCATGGCAAACGGACGCCGACTGCGGTCGGGTGTGGTCTGCCGCCCCGCCGCTCCTGGCCCCGGTCCGACACCGCAGTGTCTGTGGTTTGCCATGCGACCGCAGTCGTAGGCCCTGTCTCACAATCTCGGGGCGCCTTTCCCTGATTGCCGGCGCACTCATCGTTTGCCCGCGCCCGCTACACTAGAGGGTGAGGAGACGGATAGACCATGCGCATTGTCCTGTATACGGGGAAGGGTGGGGTCGGGAAGACCAGCACGGCGGCGGCCACGGCGCTGCGCTGCGCCCAACGGGGACAGCGCACCATCGTGTTCAGCACGGACATTGCGCATAGCCTGGCCGACTCTCTGGACCGGCCGCTCGGCCCGGAGCCGGTCGAGGTTGCGCCCAACCTGTGGGCGCAAGAGAGCGACGTGTACTACAATGTCGCCAAGTACTACCGCGTGATCCAGGACTGGATGCACTCGCTGTTTGCCTGGCGCGGCCTCGACGACGTGATGGCCGAGGAGTTGGCCGTCATTCCGGGAATGGACGAGCTGGCCAGCCTGTTCTGGATCGCCGAACACCACGATTCAGGGCGCTACGACACGATCATCGTCGATTGCGCGCCCACCGGTGAGACGTTGCGCCTGCTGGCCATGCCCGAGAGCGCGCGCTGGTGGCTGGAGAAGATCTTTCCCATCCAGCGGCGCGTTGCCAAGCTCACCGGTCCGTTGGTGCAGCGCATGACCGGCATGCCCATGCCCGATGACCGCGTCTTCGCCGCGGGTGAGGAGTTGTTTTTCCGCCTCGACCGCATGCACACGTTGCTGGCCGACCCCGGGCTGGCCTCGGTGCGGTTGGTGGTCAACCCGGAGAAAATGGTGATCAAGGAGGCGCAACGCACCTATACCTATCTCAATCTGTACGGGTACGTCGTGGACATGGTGGTGGTCAACCGCGTCATGCCGGTGGAGGCGGAAGGCGGCTACTTCGCGCAGTGGCGCGAGCAACAGGGGCGCTACTTCACCATGATCGAGGAGGGATTTTCGCCGTTGCCGATCCGGCGCGTGCCCTATTTCGAGCAGGAGGTGGTCGGCCTGGAGATGCTCGACCGGCTCGGCCAGCAATTGTTCGGCGACGAGGACCCGGCCGCCCTTTTCTACGAGGGGCGTACCTACGAGGTGCGGCGGCAAGGGGACGGCTACGTGCTCGACCTCAGGCTGCCGTTCGTGGAGAAGGGGCAGGTCGCGGCGCGCCGGCTGGGCGACGAGTTGTTGTTGGAGGTGGGCACATACCGCCGCACGTTGGTGCTGCCGCGCGCCCTGGCCGACCTCAACGTCGGCTCCGCCAGCGTCGGCGACGGTTTGCTCAGCATTGCATTTAGAGGGACAACGAATGGAACAGCGTGATCCGCAGCCAGTTGGGCTGGCGAGCGCAACCAGCGGCTCTTTGGAAGCCCGCGTGCGCGAACTCGAGGAGCAGTTGCGCCAGGTGCGCGAACAGCAGGGTCAGCAGGGACGCCGGCCGGGCGGTCTATTGCACGGCATCCTGCCAGCGGAGACGCGCAGTCATCTGCGCGCCGCGCAGCGCGAGCGGTTGCTGGCCGTGCGCTCTCTGGTCGATGCCGCTATCAAGCGCACCGAGCAGGAGCCCAAGGCCGAGAGTGCGGAGCGGCCGCGCCGGCCCGAAAGCGTGCGCATCGAATAGGGGGGAACCCGCGTGAGTGCGGCCCGAGGTTGTGAAACGCCTGCGATTGAAATCGCATGGCAAACCATGGACACTGAAGTGTCTTTGGCGCGCCCTTGAGCGACTTTAGTCGCCGTTTGTTTGCCATGCGACTTTAGTCGCAGGCCCACGACGCGCGCCATCATGATCGTGATGCGGGCGCTACCCAGCCGCGGACCGTGTAGCATAGATGTCGTGTACCATAGATAGTGACACGTAGCAACGCGCTCTGAGCGCACAGGCCGCACTGATCGCGACGCATGGGAGCCTTACGTCCGCGTCCGGAAGAGTGAGGCGAAGGGAGTAGCAGGGGACATGGCGATGGGAGAGCGGCCGCGGACGACGCGCGCGGGTGGCGCGAGCGAGGGAGGCAAGGCTATGAGCTGGCAGGAGCAGCGCCGGCGCGCGGTGGAATTGGCGGCGCGCGGACGGCAAGGCAGCGCCCTGCAGGCGCTGGCCCGCCCGCCCTTTGTCATCGCCAGCGTGGTGGTTCTGCTGGCGCTATGCGGTGGAGGGGCATACCTTGCCTTCGCGCACAACGGCGGCAACGCCGCCCAAACGGCCGCGCCTGCCGCGCCCTTTGTGCCCGCGAGCCAGCAGGGGGCGGGCAACGGCGGCAGCGGTCGCGCGCCCGTGAGCCTGATCGTCGCGCCGGGCGGGACTGTGGACGGCGTGCAATGCCAGGCCAGCGAGTCGGTCGTCTACCACATTCACATCGCCTTGACCCTGTACAATCACGGCAAGGCGGTCATGGTGCCCCAAGACATTGGCATCCCTGCCAGCAAGTCCATCAATGAGGCCGCTCAGGACCCTCAGAATCCCAACGTGTGCCTGTACTGGCTGCACACCCACGACCCCTCGGGCATCGTGCATATCGAGAGTCCGACGCAGAAGCTCTACACATTGGGCCAGTTCCTGGACGTGTGGCGTAATACGGCCGCGACCGACGCGACGGGCGGCTACCAGGATCAGATCTCCGTCGATGGCTCGTTCCCCCGGGCGCTACAGGCGGCCAATCCGCGCGACATCCACGCCTACGTCGACGGCAAGCCGATCAGTGCGCCGTACTGGACCATCACCTTCACGCCGCACAAGCTGGTTACCCTGGAGATCGGCGCGCCCCAGAAGACGCCGCTGACCCACTTCGTGTTCCCCAATGGGGAGTAACAAGCCGCTCCCATCATTCCGACTTGCGCCAGAAGCCAGGGCTATGTCGGTCTCGTTGCAGGCTGACCAGGACGGGAAATCGCCCGCGAGATCGACAACCTCGTGGCCCTGAGGGCTGCTAGTGACCGGCCTGACTTGCTCTACCCCGCCGCGTCGGTTTCCTCGTCCTCTTCGAGCAAGGGGATCGGCGCGGTCGTCCCCCGTAGCGGCGGGTACGCGCCCCATAGTTCCTCGCGCGTGTAGCCGCTGTTGGCGCTGTAGGCTGCGACGTAGGGATCGGTGACCAGCCGGAAGCGCACAAAGGCCTGCCAGTCCCCGCGCGCGATCAGACCATCCTTGCGTAGCCCCGCCGCCCGCAGCTTGGCCACCAGCGCCTCATACTCGCGGCGCAGGCTCTCCGTCGCGTCGGCGTCCGCCGGCGGAGGCTGCACGTCCAGGTGTTGCGACGCGCCCAGGCTGCGCAGCACCATAATGAAGCTCTCTTCCAGTCCCACGACGCGCGGGTCCTGCACCAGAGTAGGATAATCGGCCCGCCGCAAACCATAGCGCAGCAACGCCACCAGATGTTGCGTGACGATCAGCACGCGCAGGAACGACCGCTCCGGGCGGGCGGGGTGCGCGTAGAAGAGCACCGGGTGCGTGGCGTGCGCCTCGGCGAGGGTCATCAGCGCGCTGGCCACCTCGCGGCAGCGCTGCGCCAACGGCTCGGCCGCGTCCACCGCGAGGTAGCGCTGCACCAGGGGCACGGCGTCGAGCTGCCCGTTGCTCTCTTCGTTGAGGGTGATGGCCAGGACGCCGGAGAGCGGCAGCACGGGGAAGACGCCCAGGATGTAGGTGATGGCCACGCCCACGATGACCAGACCGGAGAGCCCCTCGCCCACCGCCAGGGCCCGCAGCACCCCATGCAGCGGGACGATGTCGCCGAAGCCGACCGAGGTCAGGCACACCCCGCTGAAATAGAAGGCGTCGCCCCAGCCAAGTGGCTGGCCCGCGAAGCGGAAGGCGCCGGGAGTACCCATGCTCGGCGCGTAGATCAGGGCAAACCCAACCAGCAGCCAGAACAGCCAGGCCAGCACCAGGCCAGCAACGCTCAGCGGCAGCGTCCAGGACAGCACGCGGCGGCACAGCGGGTTGGGCAGGCGCCGCGCGGTGTGGCGGATCAGCGTCCAGACGGCGCGGTGGAAGCGCGCGGAGACGGGGCTCTGCACGGTCGGATGCAGGGCGGTGAGCAGGATGTCCAGCACAGCCGTGCCCACGCAGACGCAGCCTAGCACAACTGATAGGACGCCGATGAGCGATATCTGCATATCTCCATGGTACACGCCGGAGCCGTTGGTTGCGCCGGATTCAGCCCCCTAACAACGCCTGTGATAGTCCGAGCACGCCCAGGGAGGCGCCGACGACGAGCAGCGTGACCCACCAGTTCTCGCGTATGTACTGTCCCCAGGAGACCCTGATGTCGTGCTGGGCCAGGATGCGCAGCCACAGGAGCGTAGCGAGGGAGCCGAAGGGGGTCAGCTTCGGCCCGATGTCCACGCCGAGGATCAGCGCATAGGTTGCCGTATGCGCGCCGTGACTGCCGCCCAGAGCGAACACGCCGAGCAGCGCGGCGGGCAGGTTGTTGACCGCGGCGGAGATCAGCGTCGCGAGGCCGCCGACCGCGAAGATGCCGGGGAAACCGGTGCCCGGCCGCGCCGCGTCGCGCAGGAGGCCGACGAGCCCCCCAAGCACGCCCGCGTCGTAGGCGGCGGTCAGCACCGCGAACATCCCCAGGGCGTAGACGAGCACCGGCCACGGTGCCGTGGCCAACACCTCCCGCGCCGAGCGGAGTTGGCGCCGGTCGACCAGCGCCAGCATGGCCACGCCGGCGGGGAGGGCGACGCTCGCCACAGGGAGGCGCAGGTTGCCCCCCACGATGTAGCCGGCCACCATCCCGCCCAGAGCGGTCCATCCCGCCCAGAACACGATGCGATCCCGGATGATCGTGGCTGGGTCGGCCGGGCCGGTCGGGTCGTACGGCGTCCCCAGACGGTGGCGGAAGCGCAGGGCGAAGGCGGCGCCCCCGACCAGGAAGGCGGCCGCCATCGGCGCCGCCAGGTGGAGGGCGGCGGAGGGGACATCGAGTCCGGTGGCATCGGCGACGATGATGTTGGTGAGGTTGCTGGGGATAAACAGCGCGCTCATGGCATCAGCAAAGAAGCCCGTCGCCAGGAGGAAGGGCAGGCGCACCGCCGCCTGGTCGTCGCGGTAGACCGTGCGCAGCAGGGTGGCGTAGATCGGCGTCAGCATC
>JAABUX010006754.1_pt1 | contig 13606 bp, 12 predicted proteins | sample 5561851 | NCBI WGS metagenome assembly JAABUX01 (sample SAMN10711883, study PRJNA513361) | rock metagenome | isolation source: Antarctica rocks | place: Antarctica: Victoria Land, Richard Nunatak red sandstone | collected 2016-01-03 | reverse complement strand
AGCGGAGGCGATGGGTGCGGCGTTCGCATCGCGCGGCGACGCGAACGACGCCGTAAGTGCGAGCGCGAGCCCGACGACGAGCGAGACGATGCGTGCGCGAGATACCACGCTAAAAACTCTTCCGTGTGAGCGGCTCGTCGAGTTCAAAGTGACCTCCTGGAAGCGTGGAAACCTTGGCGCCATCGACGAGCACCTGCACCGCGTCGATGCCGTGCAATCCCGTCAACGTCCAAACGAGTGCTTTGAACTCGCCACTCTCACCCAGGCTACCATCGGATGGTGCGGCGACGTTCCCGCCCAGATCGACGGTGGCCGTCGCACCGCTAACGCGAACGGAGCGCGCGACCGTTCCCGCGGGAAAACGAATCGCCGAGGTTTCCGCCGGCGGTCCCGCGAGCACTTGTGCGGTCGCATACAGGAGCACACTCGAGACATCGGTCATCTTCGACCCGAGGGATACCGTCCACTTGGCGAGCGCCTCACCCTCGGGCTTCACGTAATAGACCGCGACCGATCCCGCCGTTCCGGACGATGCCGGCGGCGCAATCGTGCGATACCCGACGTACGCGGCAATGCCAAGCAGCGCGACGATGACGACTGCGCGCAGCACCTTCATTGCGCGCACGAGTTCGTCACTGTAGCCGCGTGCTACTGCAGATACGTTTCGACGGTCCCTTCGGCGCGAAGGTGCGCGGCCTCGGGATCCTGGCCGAATTCGGCACGCGCGCGACGCTGGCGCAACAAATCGTAGTAGCGGTCGAGTTCGACTTCGATCTCGGCGAGTCGCTGTTTCTCAGCCGTCTCGAGCGCGCGTTCGTTCGCAACGTCGAAGAGCCGGTGCTCCTCGGCGATGAGCGCTTCGATATGGCCCTGGACGTCCGTGTCGGCACTCATGACGTCAGATCGACTCGCGCTCGGTCGCATCGCCGCCCGTGGCATCCCCGATGCCGATGTTGGCGAGCAAGTCTTGCTGCGCGACCATGCCGGTGTCGTCGGCGGCCTCGACGGCTTCGCGCTCGACATCGTCGTCGCGCTCGGGGACCGATTCCATATTGTCGTTGTGCATGGCGCAAGCGTACCCAGTCCCAGTGGCGCTCAGCGCTCAGTACCCGAGTAACGCGCGCAGCGGTCCGTCCGTCCGCAGGACGCCCGCGCGCGTGAGTTCCGCCCGCGAGAGATCGACGGCGACGCCTGCGAGGGCGTGGATATCAAAGAGATTGTTGATGTGGAAGCCCGCCCTGGTGACGTCGATGCCGTACCCTTCAGGCAGAAAGCGGCCGCCCGGGCCGATTCCGTAGGGACGGCCCGGGCGATCCGGGGCGTCCGCAAGGCCGCGGTCGAGGACGCGCAGTTTCACGCGTATGAGCGCGTCGAGGGCCGCGATCGAACGTGGATTCGTCCGAATCAAGGCACCGTACCCGAATGTGCGACCGGAGCGCAGGTCGACGAGCAGCGTCGACCGCGCGGAGTTTGGATGAGCCGACGGCGACCAATTGTAATACGCATCACGGGCGATGCTTGCAAAACCGCCTCGAGCGTATGTGACGGAAGAAACGGCGTCATACGTAAACGTCGCGCGATCGAGCGCGCCCGACATCCCGTCCTTCGCGTGCTTCATCAAGGCCGTCGTGGTCCGTCGGTCACGTTCGCAAGCCGCAAACTCGTCTTCGCCGGCCGCCCGTCGATCTTCGAAGAAGTCGTGCATCGAGAACGCGGTCCCGAAGCGGCGCAACGATTCGTTCGTGCCCGCCGGCGCCGCGTGCCCGCCGATCGAAATTGCGACGGGATAATCGAACGAAACCGTGCACGCCCCATCGTGGCTTTGCCGCGTGATGCGACGCGCCTCGAAGACGGCGTCGCCGAACGCAACGCGCCGCAGCCCGACCACCGCATTCTCCGCAAGCGCTGCTCGGATGGCGGTGCTACCCGCGAACATGAGGCACGCGAGAGCCGCAGCTGCGACCCTTTTAATCCGAACGTTCACTCGAGCGACGATCATGTCCGTTGCATATCGTTCTCCGCCCGGAAGTCGGACACCAGTTCCAACCGACCGGCGGAGCACGACGCGTGCACGGCACGAAAAAGTAACGATGGAAGCGGCGAAACCACAGGACCGCCGCGCGCGTCCCAGCGGGTGCATTCTACGCACGACACAACTCGAAAGGACACGTTATGGCCAACGTCGCCATCATTTACTACAGCTCGACCGGAAACACATACGCGCTCGCGCAGGCCATCGAAGCCGGCGCGAAAGCCGCGGGCGCCGAAACGAAATTGCTCAAAGTTCGCGAACTCGCCCCGGACGAAGCGATCGCGACCAACGAAGGTTGGGGCAAGCACCTCACGGCGACGCAATCCGTGCCCGTCGCAACGAACGACGATCTGCTGTGGGCCGACGCCTACGCGTTCGGCACGCCCACCCGCTACGGCACGATTGCCGCGCAACTCAAGCAGTTCATCGACGGCACCGGCGGCCTCTGGTTCGGCGGTAAGCTCGCGAACAAGGCGGCGACCGGATTCAGCGGCGCGGCGTCGTCGCACGGGGGCCATGAGGGCACGATCCAAGACCTCCACAAGGTCTTCACGCATTGGGGCTGCATCCTCGTGCCGCCCGGCTACACCGACGCCGTGCAGTTCGATCCGATCAACGGCAACCCATACGGCGTCTCGCTCGGCGATACGCGTGGCGGCGAAACGCCGGACGTCGTGCTCAAGGCCGCACGGTGGCAGGGCGAACGCCTCGCACGCGTCGCCGCCGCGATCGTCGCGCAGCGCGATGCGATCGCCGCGCCTGCTTCGGGCTAACGCGAATCAGGCCGGTTCCGTGCCCTCGACGATCGCGCGTAGATCGTCGAGATCGTACGAGAGTTCGCCCGCGGCGTAGCGCGCGCGTTTGAGCGCTTCCGCTCGGTCGCGTCTCGCCGCCGATGCGACGACATCCGCGACGCGAGCCGCGTCGATCGCGAGCACGCCGTCGCCGTCGCAAACGACGAGATCGCCCGTGCGGATCGTGGTGCCGCCGAGTTCGAAGTCGCCGTCGAGGACACCGACGTGCGACTTCGACGCGCTGCGCGCGCGGACGTAGCGCGACCAGACCGGAAGGCCGAGCGCGCGGATGGCGGCGGCGTCGCGAATCGCCGCATCGGCGACGACCGCAACGATGCCGCGCGCGAGACACTGCGTCGCCAGGAGTTCGCCGAGCATCGAGACGGGCCGACTCTCGGGCATGCGAATCACGAGCACGTCACCCGTCTCCGCGCGCGCGATGGCGGCGGGGACCATGAGATTGTCGTCCTGGCCGCAGAACACCGTGCGCGCGCGGCCCGCAATCTTTGCGTCGGGCAGATGCGCGATCAGATCGAGGTCGACGAGTCCCGCGCGATCGTTCGCTTCGAACATCGTCGAAACGCCGTAGGATGCGGCCTCGGCCGCGAGTTCAGCGAATGCCATGCAGCGCCGTTTCCAGCAGCCGCGCACCGTTCTCCCGCACGATCGCGCGTTCGACATCGGCGGGTAGGCCGAGCGACGCGATGCCCCGCGCTTCACTATCGTACGCATGCGGGATGTTCGGGAAATCCGTTCCGAGCAACAGGCGATCCGGGTGCGCGATGATCGACGGCACGAACGACGCGAGCGCGTCGCCCGCGTGCATGGGGGAATCCGCAGCGAAGACCATCGTCGTATCGAGGTGAAGATTGGGACGAGCGTCCATAAGAGCGAAGAACGCCGCCGTATCGGGAACGCCGAAGTGCGCGACGACGATCGGCAACGACGGGTGCGCGGCGAGCACGCGAGCGACGCGCGCGACGCCCGCACCGGGATCGAATTGCCAAGGAATCGGCCCGACGTGCACGAGCAAAAAGGCGCCGCGTCGCGCCATTTCGGCGTAGACCGGCGAGAAGCGCTCGTCGTCGCAGGCGAGGCGCTGGACGTCCTCGTGCAACTTGAGCCCGATGCATCCGTCCGCAAACGCGTCGATCGCATCGCCTACGTAACCGGGGTCGTCCGGATGGACGGTTGCGAGTGGAAGGCCGTAGCGGCCGAGGTCGCGCGAAGTTTGCGCGAGCCACGCATTGAGGTCGCGCGCCATCCCGGGTTTGTGCGCGTAGCTGCAGAACACGAAGCGCTCGACCCCGTACGCGCGCATGACGTCCGCGACCTCGCGCGGTTCGCTCGGCTGCGCGGCGAGATCCCAGTCGCTTCGTTCGGCAAACCAGCGCCGGATCGCGGCGAAGAGCTTGGGCGGATGGAGGTGGGTGTGGATGTCGATCATGCGTCGCGCTCGTCCGCCCGCGCGACACGTGCGCGCACGGTCTCGAGCACGACGCCGTACGCGACGTGCGATGCGAACGCGTTCAAACGTTCCGTACGCGAATAGCGATTCCACGACCGGCCGAGTTCGAGCATCGGGATGAGGATACGGTCCGAGAGGACGAAAAGCCCCGCGCCGAAGGCGAGCCCGTTCGATGCGGCGAGCAATCGCGCGCGCGGGACGGCGACGACGTAGACGGCAGCGAAGCCGACACCGAGCACGTAGTGCACAACGTGCGCGGCGAAACGCGTGCGTCGTTCGCCGACAATGGACGGCACGAACGTCGTTAGCATCCGCACGACGGCGGCGATCGCCTCGACCTCTTCATCGAGATCGCTCGTCGCGCGACCCCGCTCGAACGCTGCGGCGAGCGCATCTTGTACGAGGTCCATCGCAAACGACGCGGCGATCCCGCCGCCGACGCTTGCTGTGACTAGGGCGCGCCTCTCCATCCGATGCCTCCGTTCCCGAGGATTCGACGGCGCACTCCGGGGTAACGGTGCCCCGAAGCTGCGCGATGTGACCCCGGCTCCGATACCGAACGGCGCACCGCGCAGACCGAATTCGATTGCACTGCGACCTTTGGAGATCGCCCGCCCGTGGACCATCCCGGAAGTTCCGCGCGCCCCATCGTCATCGAAGCCCTCGTGCCGCAACTCGACGGCGGACGGCATGCGGTCAAACGCATCGTCGGAGATGCCGTCGTCGTCGAAGCCGATATTTTCCGCGAGGGCCACGACGTCATTGCGGCCCGGCTGCTGTGGCGTGCGGCGGGGAGCGACGCGTGGCGCGACGCCCCGCTGCTCGCGCTGGGCAACGACCGCTATCGTGGCGAGTTCATCGTCGATCGCATCGGCCCGCATGAATACACGCTCGAAGCGTGGCCCGACGCCTTCGCATCGTGGCGCTCCGACGTCGCGAAGAAGATGCTCGCAGGCCAAGACGTCGCCGCGGAACTATCCGAAGGGCGGGCGCTCGTCGCATCCGCGCGAGCACGCGCCGATGCGTCGCTCGCGAGCGCGCTCGAGCGCGCCGAACACGACATCGATGCGATCGAGAGCGACGACACGCGGGCTCGTTTGCTCGTCGGCGACGCGCTCGCGGGACTCGTCGCACGCGTGCCCGATCGGTCGCTCGCCACGCGCTACGCGCCGGCACTCCCGCTCGACGTCGATCGCGCGGTCGCGCGCTTTTCCGCGTGGTACGAGTTCTTTCCACGCTCGGCCGGACCGCGCGGCCGCCACGGCACGTTCGTCGACGCCGCGAAGCGCCTTCCGGCGATCGCGGCGATGGGCTTCGACGTGGTCTACCTGCCGCCGATCCATCCGATCGGTCATGCGTTTCGTAAGGGACCGAACAATACGTCGAGCCCGGGGCCGGACGATCCCGGGAGCCCGTGGGCGATCGGTAACGCCGACGGCGGTCACACGGCCGTGGAGCCCAAGCTCGGAACGCTCGCGGATTTCGACGCATTCGTCGGTGCGGCGCGCGGCGCCGGGCTCGAAGTCGCGCTCGATTACGCGCTGCAATGTTCGCCCGATCATCCCTACGTACGCGAGCACCCCGAATGGTTCGCATTCCGTAGCGACGGCACGATCAAGTATGCCGAGAATCCGCCCAAAAAGTACCAGGACATCGTAAATTTCGACTGGTTCGGTGCCGCCTCACCGTCGCTTTGGAACGAATTGCGCGACGTCGTCCTGTTTTGGATCGGGCACGGCGTGCGCATTTTTCGCGTCGATAACCCGCATACGAAGCCGTTCGCGTTCTGGCAGTGGATGATCGCCGACATCCGCGCGCGCCACCCCGAAGTGCTCTTCCTCGCCGAAGCGTTCACGCGACCCAAGGTGATGGCACGACTCGCGAAGATCGGCTTCTCGATGTCGTACACCTACTTCACGTGGCGAAACACGAAGGACGAATTGACCGCCTATCTCACCGAACTCACGCAGACGGATCTCGCCGACTGCTATCGGCCGAATTTCTGGCCGAATACGCCGGACATCCTACCGCCGTTTTTGCAGACGGGCGGCCTCGCGGCGTTTCGCATCCGCCTCGTGCTCGCAGCCACGCTCTCGAGCCTGTACGGCATCTACAGCGGCTTCGAACTCGGTGAGAACGCGGCGCTGCCGGGTCGGGAAGAGTATGCCGATTCGGAAAAATACCAGCTGGTATCGCGCGATTTCGGTGCGGCGCGTTCGCTCGCACCGGAGATCGCGCGCATCAACGCGATCCGCCGCGCGCATCCCGCCCTGCACGACTTTCGCGACCTTACGTTCTACCGCGCCGACGACGATGCGGTACTCTTTTATGGAAAGCGGCGTGGCGACGACGTGATCCTCGTCGCGGTCAACCTCGATCCGTATGCGGAGCGCGACGCGGTGCTCTGGTTGCCCACGGGCGACCTGGGCCTCGGCGACGACGAGCCGTACGATATAGCCGAATTGCTCGGAGAAACGACACACGTGTGGCGCGGATCGCCGCATACGTGGCGGCTCGATCCCCAGACGAATCCCGCCGCGATCTTTCATCTGCGAGCGCGCGCGTGATCGAACGCGACCCGCTCTGGTTCAAGGACGCGATCATCTACCAAGTCCACGTCAAAGCGTTCTTCGATTCCAACAACGACGGCATCGGCGATTTCCCGGGACTCACGGAAAAGCTCGACTACATCAAAGACCTGGGCGCGACGGCGATCTGGCTCTTGCCGTTCTTCCCGTCGCCGATGCGCGACGACGGATACGATATCGCCGACTACCGCAACGTCAATCCGGCCTTCGGGACCATGCACGATTTTCGCGCGTTCGTGAAAGCCGCGCACGAACGCGGCATCCGCGTGCTGATCGAACTCGTCGTCAATCACACGAGCGACCAACACGCCTGGTTCCAGCGCGCGCGCCGCGCGAAGAAAGGCAGCATCTGGCGCGACTTCTACGTCTGGAGCGAGACGGATAAGAAGTACGCCGATACGCGTATCATCTTCACCGATACCGAAACCTCGAATTGGACGTGGGACCCCGTCGCGGGCGAATACTACTGGCACCGCTTCTTCTCACACCAACCCGATCTCAATTTCGCAAATCACCGCGTGATCGAAGCGATCCTCAACGTGATGCGCTTCTGGCTCGATACGGGCGTCGACGGTCTGCGCCTCGATGCCGTGCCGTATCTCTGCGAACGCGAAGGCACGAACAACGAGAACCTGCCCGAGACGCACGGCGTTCTCAAGATTTTGCGTGCCGTGCTCGATAGCGAATACGAGGATCGCGTGTTCCTCGCCGAAGCGAACCAGTGGCCCGAGGACGTGCGCCAGTACTTCGGCGACGGCGACGAGTGTCACATGGCGTTTCACTTCCCGCTCATGCCCCGCATGTTCATGGCGATCGCCGAAGAGGATCGCTATCCCATCATCGACATCATGCGTCAGACGCCCGAGATTCCCGACTCGTGTCAGTGGGCGATCTTCTTGCGCAACCACGACGAGATGACGCTCGAGATGGTGACCGATCGCGAGCGCGACAAGATGTACGCCATCTACGCGAGCGAGCCGCGCGCGCGCATCAACGTGGGAATTCGTCGCCGCCTGGCACCGCTGATGGAGAACGATCGCCGGCGGATCGAACTCTTGCTCGGGCTCCTGCTCTCGATGCCCGGCACCCCGATCGTGTATTACGGCGACGAACTCGGGATGGGCGACAACATCTTCCTCAACGACCGCGACGGCGTACGCACCCCGATGCAGTGGTCGATCGATCGCAACGGTGGCTTCTCGCGCGCCGATCCGGCACGACTGTTTCTGCCGCCCGTGATGGACAGCGTCTACGGTTTTCAAAGCGTCAACGTGGAAGCACAAGGCCATAGCCCCTCGTCGCTCGTCAATTGGTTGCGTAAACTCATCGCCGTGCGACGGGGCTACCGCGTCTTCGGGCGCGGCAGCCTCCATTTTCTCGCACCCGCGAATCGCAAAGTCATCGCCTACGTTCGCGAGTACGAAAACGAGCGCGTCCTCTGCGTCGCGAATCTCTCACACACCGCGCAACAAGTCGCCCTCGATCTCTCGCACTACGCGGGTCTGGTACCGGTCGAGATGATCGGCTGGAGTCCGTTCCAGCCCATCGGCGAAGATCGCTACCTGCTCACGCTTCCTGGCCACGGCTTCTTCTGGTTTTTGCTTTCGGATGTGGCGCAAGCACCGACGTGGAGCGCCGATGCGGGCGCCGGACCGGGCTTGCCGGAACTGCACACGCTCGTGTTGCCGCGCGAACTCGTCGCGGAGTCGTCGCTGGGTGGCAAGGCGCTCGCGATCTTCGAACGCGACGTCTTGCCCGCGTATCTGCCCAACCAACGTTGGTTCAGCGATAAAGACGTCGCGTTGCGCGAAGCGAAGGTCGTCGCGATAGCGCGAATGACCGAAGGCGGAAGCGCCGCCTATTTCGTCATCGTCGATGCGGCGAGTCGTTATTCCGTCCCGCTCGTCATCGCCGATGAAACCGACGACGAACGCACGCGCACGCTCGCGCGCGCGACGCTCGCACGCACGCGTCGCGGACCGCAGAGCGGCTTTCTCTACGAAGGCTTCGCGATCGACGGATTCGTGCTCGACTTACTTCGGGGCGTGCGCGAGAACGGCACCTGGCCGTCGCTTACGGGCGGAACGTTCGTCGCGACCGGGACGGCGGCGCTCGGCGCGCTCGAACGCTTCGAGAAACCGCGCGTCCGACGTATGGACGTCGAACAGAGCAACACCTCGGTCGTGGTCGGCGAGCGGATCGTCCTCAAAGGCTACCGACGCGTGCATCCCGGCCCGCAACCCGAACTCGAAGTCGCACGTTTTCTCGACGCGGTCGGATATGAGAACACGCCGACCCTCTACGGGTTCGTCGAGTACGTCGATGCGGCGGGTGAGTCGACGGCGGTTGCGATCGTGCAGCAGTTCGTCGAAAGTCAGGGCGACGGCTGGTCCGTGACGCTCGCGTATCTCGAGCGCTTCTTCGATCGTCGCCGCGAGACGATGCGCGCGACGGGCGCGATCTGGGGTGCGGACGGCAAGGGCGTGCTCCCGCAAGACTATCACGAGATCTTCGTGCAGCGCGCGCGACGGCTGGGCGTGCGCACGGCCGAAGTGCATCGCGCGTTCGCGACGCCCACGCAGGACCCGGCCTTCGCGCCCGAGCCCGTGACGCAGAACGATTTCGATGCGTGGACGGCGCAGGCGCGCGCGAGCGCGACGCGCGCACTCGAAACGCTCGCGCGCGAGATCGAACGGGTCCCCTTGGACCTGCAGCCGTTCGCGCGCGAGCTGCTCGCACGCCGCGACGACATCGTCGCGCGTCTCCATCTCCCGCGCCTGGGGAGCGCGGAACTGCTCAAAACCCGCTATCACGGCGACTTCCATCTCGGACAAGTCCTCGTGCTGCCCGACGACTTCATGATCGTCGATTTCGAAGGCGAGCCCGGTCGCGCGCTCGTCGATCGGCGTGCGAAATCGTCGCCGATGCGCGACGTCGCGGGAATGCTGCGCTCGATCAATTACTCCGCGGTCGCCGGCATGCGCGGTGCGACGACCGACCGTAGCGAGGATACGTCCCCGCTCGAACCGCTCGCCAACGACTGGGAACACCGTACCGTCGACGCGTTCCTCGCGGGCTATCGCGAGACGATCGTCGGCACGCCGTCGTACCCGCGCGATGGCGAACTCGCGGAGCGCATGCTCGAACTCTTCGTCTTAGAGAAAGCGTTTTACGAGATGTCCTACGAACTCGCAAACCGTCCCGCGTGGGTGCGCATTCCGCTCGAGGGCATTCGTAGTATTCTCGAAGGTCGCGTCGCGACGGAGACGGCGCGTGCCCGCTAGCATCGCGACGCCCGATCTCGACGCGATCGTCGCCGGCACGCACGGCGACCCGTTCGCCGTCCTCGGCCCGCACCGCACGGATGGCAACGGGGCGTACGTCGTCCGCGCGTTCGTCCCGGGCGCACGCGCGCTCGAGGCGATCGATGCGTACGGTACGACGCTCTCGACGCTCGAGCGCGTCGGCGAAGCCGGCGTGTTCGTGGGTACCGTGCCCACCGAAGCGCTTGCGTATCACCTTCGCGCGCGTACCGACGCGACGACGTTCGAATTCGACGACCCGTACCGATTCGGACCGACGCTCGGCGACCTCGATCTCCACCTCGTCGGCGAAGGTCGTCACCTGCGTTTATGGGAGAAGTTCGGCGCGCATCCGATCGTGCACGAGGGCGTCGCGGGCGTCGCGTTCGCAGTCTGGGCGCCCAACGCGAGACGCGCGAGCGTCGTCGGCGACTTCAATTTTTGGGACGGACGGCGCCATCCGATGCGCTACCACCCGGGCGTCGGGGTGTGGGAACTCTTCGTGCCCGCGCTCGAGATCGGAACGACATACAAGTACGAGCTGCTCGCGCACGATGGGACGCTCTTACCGTTGCACGCCGATCCCTACGGCTTCGCCGCCGAAAAGCTGCCGGGCACCGCATCGATCGTCGCATCGCCCGGCAGCACGACGTGGACCGACGCGACGTGGCTCGACGCCGCGACGCGCACCGATCATCGTCGCGCGCCGATGGCGATTTACGAGGTGCACGCCGGTTCGTGGAAGCGCGCCGACGGCAACCGCTATCTCACGTATCGCGAACTCGCAGACGACCTCATCCCGTACGCAAGTTCGCTCGGGTTTACGCACATCGAACTCATGCCGATCGCAGAACACCCTTTCGACGGATCGTGGGGCTATCAGGTCATCGGGATGTTCGCGCCGACGAGTCGTTTCGGCAGCTGCGAAGACTTCGCGTATTTCGTCGATCGCGCCCACGGCGCCGGCCTCGGCGTCTTACTCGATTGGGTGCCCGGTCATTTTCCGAGCGACGCGTACGGCCTCGCGAACTTCGACGGTACGCATCTTTACGATCACGAAGATCCCCGTCAAGGCTATCAGCCCGACTGGAATACGCTGATCTACAATTTCGATCGGAACGAAGTCGTCAATTACTTGATCGCGAACGCGCTCTTCTGGCTCGCATGCTATCACGTGGACGGCTTACGCGTCGATGCCGTCGCATCGATGCTCTATCTCGATTACAGCCGTAAGGCGGGCGAATGGATTCCCAACCGGCACGGCGGCCGCGAGAATCTCGGCGCGATTGCGTTCATGCAGCGCACGAACGAAGCCGCCTACGGCGAGCACCCCGGTGCGATCACCGTTGCCGAAGAATCGACGTCGTGGCCACAAGTCTCGCAACCCGTCCACGCGGGCGGCCTCGGTTTCGGCTTCAAGTGGAACATGGGCTGGATGCACGACACGCTGGAATTCATGCGGACGGATCCGCTGTATCGGCGCCACGCGCAAGACTCGCTGACGTTCAGCTTCGTGTACGCATTCGACGAAAATTTCGTGCTGCCGCTCTCGCACGATGAGGTCGTTCACGGCAAAGGCTCGCTTTTGGGCAAGATGCCCGGCGATCCGTGGCAACAGTTCGCAAATCTGCGCGCCTACTACGGCTACATGTACGCGCACCCGGGCAAGAAGCTGCTCTTCATGGGCTGTGAATTCGCGCAGGTCCGCGAGTGGAATCACGATCGTAGCCTCGATTGGCACCTGCTCGCGATCGGCGAACACGCTGGCATGCAGCGGCTCGTGGGCGATCTCAACCGAACGTATTGCGGTCTGCCTGCGCTGCACGAACGTGATGCCGAAGCCGGCGGCATCGAGTGGATCGTCTCCGACACCGCGTGTACGGTCGTCGCGTTCGTGCGCCGATCGCACAACGCGCACGATTTCGTCGTGTGCATCACGAATTTCACGCCGGTCGTGCGGCATCGTTACCGTCTGGGCGTGCCCGCGGGCGGCCGCTACGTCGAAGCGATCAATACCGATGCGGCGATCTACGGCGGAAGCGGCGTCCACAACGGTGCGCTCGAGGCCGAACCGCACGGCGCGCACGATAAACCCTACTCCGTGACGATGACGCTTCCGCCCCTCGCGACCGTGATGCTCAAACGCGAACCAACGGCGTGAGACGTACCGTCGCCTTTACGGCGACGGTCGTCGCCGTCGCGCGGCCGTTGCCCGTGAGCGCGCACGAGAAGTGGTTTTTCGATGCGGCGGGTCATCCGCTGCGCTGGGATCTCTTCTTCGCGCCGTTGCCGCTCGCGTTCGTCCTCTTCGCAGTCGCGCTCACGATCGGCGGCGCGATCGTCTGGCGTGCGCGCGGCGGCCGAGATCTCATCCCCGGTCCGGAAGCCTTCGGCGCGACGTCGGAGCGGTTACGCGTCTTCTACGGCCTCATGCCGCTCATCGTCGGCGTTCACGTCGCCGTGCCGTTGCTCGTCGACGGAACGCACACGCTCTTTCTCTCACCGAACGCGCCGCTGCACGGTTTCGCCGCCTACCTCGTCGGCGTACTCGAAACGTTCGTCGCCCTTTCGCTGTTCTACGGCGGCCTCACGCGCTTGAGCGCGGTCGTGCTCGCCGCGATCTGGCTCGCGGGCTTCGTTCTCGTCGGTCCGGAGATGGCGCTGGAGAACGCGACGTTCCTGGGCATCGCGGGCTTCTTCTTCTGCGCGGGACGCGGTCCGGTCGCGATCGATCGCGTGCTCTTTCCGAAACTCGAACCATCGACGCTGCTCATACGGCGCGCGATCGTGCCGCTGCGCGTGGGGCTCGGCGTGAGCCTCACCGTCGTCGCGCTTACGGAAAAGTTTGCGAACCTCCCGCTCGCACTCGATTTTCTCAAGAAGTATCCGCTCAACTTCACGCACGCACTCGGCATTCCGTTGCCCGACGAAATCTTCGTCCTCTGCGCGGCGACGGTCGAACTGATCGTCGGCTTATGGATCGCCTTGGGCATCTTTCCTCGCGAGATCATCCTCATCGCGTGGCTGCCGTTCAACCTCACGCTCTCGGTCTTCAACGCGACCGAACTCATCGGTCATCTGCCGATCTACGGCATCATGGCGATGCTGCTCGTCTTCGAACCGGGGCGTCCCGAAGCGGTCGACGATTGGGTGCTCGGCGTCGTACGCGGCGCACCGAGCGTGCTGCGACCGCCGCGTGAAGAGACGGCCACATACCATATCCGGGGATTTAGCAGGCCTGTGAAGTAATCGACGCTCAGCCCTTTGTATCATAGAGGTTTGCGTGTAGAATTATCAGGCCTGTGAAATAATCGACGATCAGCCCTTTGTATCATACGGGTTTGCGTGTAGAATTAGAGCACAGGCTTTCGATACTTCGGAGGTGCGCTATGCGCTCAAACGATCAGCAGCGTGCGTCAATG
>JAABUX010006753.1_pt1 | contig 13607 bp, 17 predicted proteins | sample 5561851 | NCBI WGS metagenome assembly JAABUX01 (sample SAMN10711883, study PRJNA513361) | rock metagenome | isolation source: Antarctica rocks | place: Antarctica: Victoria Land, Richard Nunatak red sandstone | collected 2016-01-03 | reverse complement strand
ACCGTCTCGGCGACCGGGACCTGCAGTACCTGACCGCCGCCGACGCAGTGATCGTCATCCCAGGCGATGCGGAGCCGTCCACCGCCGGCATCGCCGCGGCGCTCACCGCCAGGGCCGGCTACGTCGGCTTCTTACCACCAGCCGGCTGGTCACCCGCACCTGAAGAAGGAGCCATCCTCGTGGGCAGCCGTCTGCACATCATCGACGTCGACGACCGCCACGGCTGGTCCGCAGGCGAACACGCGATGCGGGTACTCGCCCAGATTATGACCTACCGGGCACGCACCTGGTGCCAGCCAGGGGTCCTGAGCTTCTCGAGCACAGCCCGCTTACCAACCTGATCCGGCCCTACTCCGACCACGCCGAGGCGGCGCAGGGGCAAGGTATGGCACCAACCATGCCGGCGCCCCGCTGCCCCCGAATCTGAGATGTTTACGGTCGCAGGAGCACGAGCCGACCTGCGGCCGGCTCACCGATCGCCGGCGCAGCCGGCGCTCCTTGACCACCCGGTCCGGCTGGCGAGCCGGCGGCGGCGCAGCACCATGGTGGGGTGGCGCGGCGGGCCAGCCGGCGCGCAGCGCAGCCCTCGGGGCCAGCGACCCGAAATGAGAGCATGGTTGTCGCTGTCCGGCGGGGGTCAGAGCCGGTTGGACCACCGTTCGTTGGCCGACTGGCGGCTCATTGCGGTTGCCCGGCCGATGTCGGCCCAGGACGCGCCGGAGCGGCGGGCGGTGCGGACCGCCTCATCGAGCTCGGCGGCCGCGGCGGCGGACCGCCCGGCTGCCGCCGAGAGCTATTCCAGGTTGCGGAAGGGGGCGATGTGCTGGCGCCACTCGTCGATCACGTGCCGCTCGCCGTCGTTGTCGAGGTCGGAGTACGGCCCGTCGACGGCCAGCAGCCGGGCCGCTGGGTCGGCTGCCTCCAATGAGCTGACCCGCTCCACGGCCCACCGCGCCAGCCGCAGGCGCAGCCGGCGGCCCAGCCAACGACCGCCGCGTGCGGGCGCCACTGCTCACCCTCAGCCAGGACCGTCCCGCCGGGCTCACCCGACCGGAGCACCGGCATGCCGGCGGCCCGGGCCCTGCCGCGGCCGGCGGGCCACCAGGATCCCGCTGCCGCTGCTCGTTCCGGCGCCTTCCGCGCCGTCAGCGAACAGCGGCACCACCCAGCCCTCGTGTTCGACGCCGCCGACCACCGGCCCCAGCCACCCCATCAGACAACCTTCCGTCAGGAACGCTTGTCGCCAGTGCGGCTCCTGTTAGGAAAGCCTGTCAAGAGTGGAAGCAGGGGAGCGGGCACTCATCCGCTCAGCCGAGGGCGGTGGCGCTCGGACGTCCGGGCTACGGCCGCCTGGTGACGTGCACTGCAACGGCGGACCGGGCGGTGGCCGCGGACGTCGCGCGGACGTTCTTCGCCGCCTTCAGGTCCGGACACCGCCGAGCGCCTGCGCGGGCTGCGGGATGTGTCCCTACTGGGTGCGGTGGTGCGGGCGAGGCGGTCGGCCGGGTCGACGTAGTCCCGGCCCAGCGTAAACGCCGAGGGCGGCCAGGGCATTGCGCTGGGCAGTCAGGTCCTGTTCGTCGGTGGAGGCCCGGGCGTAGCCGATCTTCAGTTCGCATCCCCGGTGGGTCGGGCCGCTTAGCCCCAGGTGACCGGCACGGCGCACCGAACCAGTCCTACGGGACACGCCCATCTGCTGCTTCTCGTCGCTGGGGGAGTGGATCGACCAGTGCCGGTGCAGGGTTCCTCATACGGCACGTGTCCGTCCTGCATGTCCGCTGCGTCAGGCGCTGGCGCGTGCCGTTGCCGGTGCCGTGAAGCCGACGACTGGAACGGCCATGGTGAGCTCGCCCGCTCGGGCGAAGTGCAGCGAGAGCATGACGGTCTGTCCCTGCCTGAGCAGGTGTGGCGGGTTCATCAGCATCAGGTGCCGGTGCCCGACGGTGAAGCGGGCGCTGCTGTGGGCGGGGACGGCGAGGGCGGCGAGCGGGACCATCGCCTCCCCGTCGCCGGTCGTGATGTCGTCGTGCATGGACACGGTGGGCGCAGCTGGGCTGGTCACGGTGGTGAGGGCGTCGGTGGTGTCACCGGTGTTGGTGATGTCGAGGTAGGCGGCGGCGACGTCGGGGGAGGCCTGCTGGGGGATATAGGCACCGGCTACCCGGATGGCGCCGGCCGCCCCGTGGCCGGTCGCCGCCGGCGCCATCGTAGGGGCGGCAGGTGCGGTGGCGCTGCTGCCGCATCCCGCGAGCAGCAGGCCCGCGCAGCCCGCTGCCACCAGCATCAGCGGTGGCCCCGCGCGCCCGGCCCTCACCCCGTTCCTGCTCAGAATCATGCGGCTCCTGGCTCCTGGAGTGTGCCGGCGGCCTCGACACGGTGGTCAGCCGCGGACTGCCGGCCCTGTTCGGCTGCTGCGACCGGCCAGAAGGTGGCGGCGAGCAGGGCCAGTACGAGTCCGGTGTTGGGGTCGGTGGCCTGCCCGGTCGCGAGGGCGCCGAAGTTCTCACCGACGACCCAGATCGCCAGGCTGAGCAGCCCGGCGAGCACCAGCACCGGCTTGACTGCCCGCCGGGCGAAGATGGCGACGGCCACGACGGCGAGCAGCACGGCCAGGACGAGGGACACCTCGGTGCCGCGGCGGTCGAGCAGCCCGGCGGCCCAGCTGTCGATGCCCTTGACCCAGCCCGGCTCGCCGTCGGCGTTGCCGGCGACCAGGTCGTGCAGCGCCGACGGCGAGCGGTCACCTGGCAGCAGCGCCTCGACGGCGAGCAGCGCCCAGAGCGCCAGCCAGAGCAGGCGCGCCCCGATCGGCCCGAGCGGACTTGCGGTCGCGACCGAGGGCCGTCGGGCGTCGACGCCGCGGGAGGGCCACACCAGCACGGCTATCAGCAGGTAGATCAGTACTGCCCCGGGGGCCCCCTTGAGCGGGGAGACGGCCCCGGCGAGCATCCCGCCCAGGCCCTCGCCGAGCCACCACACTGCCAGCGACCAGACGACCGAGGCCAGCAGCGCCGGCCGGACGGTGCGGCGGACCAGCAGCCCGACGGCGATGGCAAGTTGGGTCAGGGCGAACAGGGTGTTCAGGACGGCGAGATGACCGGCCATCAGGTTCGCGGCCCAGGTCACCGGATGCTCGACCCAGCCGGGGCTTCCCTGCCCAGTCGGGGCGATGACCTCGTTCGGGAAGTCGGTGGTGAACATGTAGGGCTGGAACTGCAGGGCGGCGTCGAGCAGCCAGAGCAGGCCGAGCCCGATCTGCAGCCGGCGGCGCAACGGACAACCCGCAGCCGCGTCGCGGGCCTGCTCACGCGCCGGTCCTCGGGCATAGGCGCCGCCGGCGCGGTTCGGCCGCGAGGGCCAGGCGTGGCCAGCGTGGATGTCGGCCATCAGAGCTCCTTCGACGTCGACGGCGTGTTCTGTGCAGCCGAGGGGGTGCGCCGCGCAGCGGGCGAGCTGTTGAGGCAAGCCAGCCAGTCGTTGTAGGCGAGCCGGCGAGCCTCGTCGTCGTCGAAGGCTGCACGGCCTGGTCGCCGCTGTCCGGGGGCGGGGAGCAGGTCGTGGCCGCCAGGGGGGCGGCTGGCGGTGTGGCCCTCGAACGTGGTGAGCCGGGCTCGTTCGAGCCAGCTGCCGCTTTGCCGGCGGGCGTACTCGGGCCGGCGCACCCAGCCGCGGAACAGCACCACGATGAGCACGACCATCAGCGCGTCACCGAAGAACCACATGATCGCCCCGCCGGTGCGGGTGTCGGAAAGGGCAGCCCCGCCCCAGCCGGGATGGGCCATCATCGCGATCGGATGGACGGTCTGCAGCAGCACCAGCCCGACGAAGGTGTCGACCGCCATCGCCACGACGACGAGCATCAGCCGGCCCGGGATCGACAGCCGCCAGCGGGTCGGTTCTTCACCGAAGACCAGGACGAAGAACAGGTAGCCCGCGCCCAGGTAGAGCAGGTGCTCGCCCTGGCCGAGCCAGACGTTGTTCATCACCCGGTCCATCAGACCCGACAGGTGGGTCGCCACGATCGTCACCGTGTAGCCGACCAGCGCCACCGGGGGCGAGAGCAGGACGGCGGCTGCCGGTGAGCGCAGCACCCGGATCCACCGGCGGTGCCAGGGGTTGCGCACCGAGTGCAGCAGCAGGGTGATCGGCCGGCCGGCGGCGAGCAGCGGCGCCGCCACCATGATCAGCATCAGGTGCTGGGTCATGTGGACGCTGAACAGGGTCATGTCATAGACACCGACGCTGCTGCAGGTGGCGACGACCGCGACAGCCAGGCCGCCGAAAAAGGCGGCGGTGTGCCGCTGGGGCCACCGCCGGTGAGGATGTGCGCGGGCCACCCTGCGGGTCGCGCGCAGGTAGCCGACCGCCAGCACGGCCACGAGCAGGACGGCCGGGGCGTCGAGCTGCCAGGCGGTTGCGAAGCGCCATCCGCGTAGCGGCGCCAACGGCTCGGGCTGCTGCGGCCAGCGGGCCCAGTCGGCGGGCCGGGCGTGGCCCGATACCACCAGCGCGCCGGCGGCCACCGCACCCAGCAAGGCGAGCGCACCGGCCCGCACACCACCAGGTGAGGAGCGGAAACGGTTCGGGGCGTACGAGCTCATCAGGCTCCAAAAGGGGGGACAGGAGGCACCCGCCCCCGGGGCTGAAGCGGCCGAGGGTCAGGCGGGTGCGCTCAGTGGCGGGTCGATGTCCATAGCACCGACCCGCGGCTCAGCCGGCTAGCGCCGCCGGCGGGCCCCGACGCTTCACGCTGCACACGACGCTGACCAGTGAGTGCAGCCACGGCTGCCCGGTCGATGGCACCGGCCGGATGCCCTCGCCGGCCGCCGTTACGGCCGGCTGGGCGTCGAGACGGGACCAGGAGGCGGCCGCGAGCCGGCGAACGGCGACACCGGCACGCACCGTCGTGAACAGCGCGCGCTCGCCTCGCCGGATCCACCATGCGGCCAGCACCGCACAGCACAGGTGCGCCGCGGCCATCGGGCCCAGGCCCATCCCGCCCATCGAACTCGCCCCGGCCATCGAGTGCATGCCGGCCATTCCCGCCGCAGCAGCGGGTGACATGCCGGCGGCGGGCGCGGCCAGCACGAGGACCAGGTGCAGGCCGAGCTGCACCCCCAGGACACAGCCGGCTAGCGTGCCGGTGCCGGGCTCACCTGCCGACAGCCGCCAGCCGACGAACGCGGCCGGCAGCGACACGGCCGCCAGCACCCAGGGTGAGAGTGACGTCCCTGAGACCTGCAGATGGCCCGCCACGCCGAGCACGGCAGCAGTCAGCACGAAGCCGGCGGCCCGCAGCAGGCGCCAGCCCGTCGCTGTCGCGTCGAGCTCCACCCGACCCAGAGTAGGCCCCTGCCTCGGGTGCCCTGGGTGCCTGATCGCGCCGAACCAGCGCCTCGAAGGGGGGAGTGCGCGGTCAGCAGATCGACAGACCGGTCGTGATGCGGCAGACCGCTTTTCCGTCCGGTACGGATCGCCGGCATTGTTCAGGCGGGGCGGCTGCCTTCGAGCAGGAGGGGCGCCAGTGGTTGCGCAGCCGCTGGTCCAGGGACATGAGGCTGCGTTCGAGGTTGTCGATCCAGGTGAGTTCCTCGGCGAGGACGCCGGTGAGCCCGGCGCGCAGGAACACGTTGCGGGCCGGTTCGAGGCTTGTCAGGTTCCGCAGGGGGAGCTGGCCGTACGCCGCGGCCGGGTAGGAGTGATCATCGTGGTGCGGGCCGCCGCGGAGCTGTCCCAGCAGGTGGCCGCCTCCGGCGAGGAGCCGGCCGGCGACGGAGACGGGTTTCCAGAGCCCGTCGATGACGATGACCCGGCCGTGAGGGCAGAAGGTCGGCCCAGGCACGGACAGCAACCTCGGGCTGCTGCAGCGTCCAGATGCCGTTAGGCGCTCCATCTCGGATGCGGCTGCGGGGCAGGGCGGCCACTCACCAGCGATCCTGATGTACGACGTCGCTGGTTGGCACGCTGCCCGACGAGTCGGTCGAGTCGGCCGGAAGCCTGCTGGGCCACGCGGCCGACGCTGGACGCAAGCGGTTGTGGCGCGCGTCAGCCGCTCCGAAGCGACAAACCCAGGTGCGCGTCCTTGAGACGGCTGATAGGGGTCTGGGTAGTAACCGAGCAGGATCGCCCGCTAAGGGCCTGGCCTGGCCGAGCACATGACGTCGACGAACGACTGGGGCCCGGAGCGTGGCAGCGGTGGGCTACTGGCCGGGGACGGTGAAGGGGTCTGCGATTGGGCGGGCCGGCCGCTTGGGTGTCGTCCAGGCAGCCGAGGCGGGCTCGGGTCGCAGACGTTCGGGTCTTGGAGTGGTCGGGGGCGGCGCGGCAGCCGGCCGTGTCGTCGCCCTCCCCGTCTGGTTAGGGGCGACCGACTCGTCAGTGCCCGGTGCCGGCGCCGTACTGCCGGCCGCGGGGTCGACCGTGTTGACGGTGAGGTGGCCGTAGACAGTGGACCTGGGGACACTGAACAGGGCGGCGATCTGGGCGACGGTCTTGTCTCGGGCGTCGTAGAGCTGCTGGGCGAGCGCCGCCTGCTCCGGGGTGAGCCTGGGCTTGCGACCGCCGACCCGGCCCCGGGCCCTGGCTGCCGCGAGGCCGTCACGGGTGTTGGCGACGATGAGCTCGCGTTGGAGCTCGGCAAGGACGGAGAGCATCCCGAACATCGCGCGGCCCTCGGCGGTGCTGGTGTCGATGCCCTGCTCGAGGACCTGCAGCCCGACGCCGCGCTCGCGGAGCTGAGCGCCGAGGGTGACTAGGTGGAGCAGGCTGCGCCCGAGCCGGTCCAGCCGGGTGATCACCAGGGTGTCGCCGTCGCGCAGGAGCCGGAGCACGAGGTCTAGCTGCGGGCGGGACGCCTTCGCCCCGCTGGCGATGTCGGTGTGGATGTCGGCGGGCGCGAAGGGCGAGCCCGTCGTCGAGGTGGGCGTAGTGGGTCGCAAGCTCGCACCAGACCGGCAGCAGCAGCAGCCCGGTGAGTAGCAGCAGGCTGTTGTGCACCCGGTCGGTGTACTCCCGAACCCGGACCAGGCCGGCGAGTACCACCAGTCCCATGACGGTGAGCAGAACAGTGGCTGCGACCCGGCCCTGCCAAGGATCCAAATGGCGCAGCGGTACCGCCGCCAGCAGGGTCAGCGGTCCGAACTGCAACTCGGGATGCGCGGCGTACAGGTGCAGACCGCCGCGGCCAGCTGCCGGACTGGTCAGCAGCCTGCCGCCGAGCGCGAAGAAGTGCCAGGAATAGCCGCCGCCGGCCGCGTGCACAAGCGCCCACAGCGCGCTCCAGGCCGACAGCAGCTTCCAGACGGTGCGGCGGCTCAGCCCAGCTTCATGCCGGCTGCCTCGAAGCGTCGGCCTCAGCGGTGCCCGGGTGGTCGGCCGGTGAGCCTGGGGATGATCGGCGATGGGCAGGTCGACGAGCGTTCCCGTCACCAGTGTCCCTCCTTGACGTTGCTACTGGCTGGGACGTGGCTGCTGGCTTGACGTGTGCTCCTGGGTCACCCGCCGCGGTGGTCGGCGGCCCGGCCGCTGGTGCGGTAGCGGCTGCACAGCCGCAGGTGGGCGGCGACCAGGACGGCTGAGTCGTGCTGGCCGCTGATCCGCACGCACGCTGCCGCGCCGGCCTGCAGAATGCTGACGACAGTGCCGGCCGGCGCGTCGCCGGTGACGGCGGCGACGATGACCGTGCCGGGATGACGCTGACGCACCTCGGTGACCGCATTGACGCTCTCGCCGACGAGCAGCACGATGTCGACGTCTGCCCCCGTCGCCCCGGCCGGTATCTGCCGGACCCGCCAGGAGACCGGCAGATGGTCGGCCAGAGCATCCAGACCGGCAGCGCCACCTACCACGAGCACTTCCACGGCGGGCTGGGACGGGCCATCGGGTGTGGCCGCATCGGCAGGGCCGTCCTCGACAGGCGTCGACGGGCTCGTCGAGGACACGCCGACGCGGGTTGTCTGGCTGGCATCCGCGGGCCGGTGGTGAACGATCCTCCATCTGCTGGAGGGCCGCACGAGGGACCTCAACCGATGCTGGAAGCGTCGGCCAGGGTGACGGTTACCGTGTGCACGGCGCCGCCCCGGTGGTAGGTGAGCGCAATCTTGTCGCCGGGCTGGTGGGTGCGGACGGTGGCGATCAGCGACTCTGTCGAGGTGATGACGGTAGCTCCCACTGCGGTCACCACGTCGCCGGCTGCCAGCCCGGCCTTGGCGGCCGGCCCACCGGCGGCGACCTGCCGCAGCTGCGCCTGCGGTGAGCCACCAGCTGCGGTGACGTCGGTGACGGACACCCCGAGCACCGCGTGGCTGGCATGGCCTGTCGAGATCAGCTGGCCGGCGATCACCTTTGCCTGGTCGACGGGGATGGCGAACCCGACGCCGATGTTCCCGGACTGCCCGCTTCCCGAAGCGCTGGAGCCAAGGGAGGCAATGGCCGAGTTGACCCCGATGACCTGGCCGGCCAGGTCAACCAGCGGTCCACCTGAGTTACCCGGGTTGATCGCAGCGTCGGTCTGGATCGCGTCAAGCACCGCGGGTGTCCCGGCACCGGCGCCGCCCCCGCCGGAGCTGCCACCGGTGCTGACCGGCCGGTCGAGCGCGGACACAATGCCCGACGTGACAGTGCCGGACAGTCCGAGCGGACTACCGATGGCCAGTACCGGGTCACCGACCTTGAGGGTCGCAGAGCTGCCCAGCGTGGCCGCCCGCAGCCCGCTGCGAGCAACTTTGACGACGGCCAGGTCAGATGCCGGGTCCGTTCCGACGATGCGGGCCGCAGCGGACGTGCCGTCGTTGAACGTTGCCCGGATCGTCCCACCCGAGCTCGCGGCTGAGACGACGTGGTTGTTGGTCAGCAGGTAGCCGTCGCCGCTGAGCACGACGCCGGAGCCGGTGTCGGACTGAGCGCTGCCGGAGACCTCGAGCACGACGACAGAAGGCAGCACCGCGGCGGCGACTGCCGAGGTGGACCGGCCGCCGGTGCTTGTCGCGGTCGGGGAGAGAACAGGTGATGACCCGCTGAGCGCCGCCGGTGCGCCGGACAGGTCGTTGTGGAGGGCGACACCCGCGACGACACCGCCGGTGCCACCCAGCAGTGCACCGGCGGCGACGAGCGCGATGACAGCGGCGGACCTGCGCCCCGGTGGGCCGGCTGCCGCCGGCGACCCCGCAGGCGGCGGCCCCGGCGCCGGCCAGCCCGGCTCGGCTGCCATCCACGGGCAGTGAGCGGTGGTCCCGGACGCAGTCTCACTGCTGGTGGGGACAGTCACGGCTTCTCCCTCGTTCGGTACTGCCAGTGTTTGCTCGCTGCCCGGCGTAGCGCTGCACGCGACCTGGGAACAAGCTGTGAAATCCGCTCCTGCGACGCTGGCCGACCCCGACCGGCCGTGCGGCAGCATCAGGCCTGCGCATCAGCCGTGCCCCCGGTACCGGGTAGCGGCAGCGGCCACCTGTTGGCGCTGCCGCTACCCAGCTTGTGGGCTAGTTGTTGCCCTCCGACTGGTTGTCGACGTTGCCAGCAGGGTCCTGGTGGCCGCCCGGGCCGTCGCCCTGCCCGGCCGCCTCGGCTCCTGCCTTCTCGTTTGCGTCGGCCGCCTCGGTGCCTGGCTTCTCGGCGGCCGTCGCCGTGTCGGGCGCGTTCTGGTCGCCTTGCTGCACGTTGCCGGCGGCACCGGCAGCGGGAGCCACGGCGGTTGACGGCGACCCGCCCGGCTGGGCGGCGAAGGCGGTGCCGACACCGGCGGCGCTAAGGCCGGCGACTGCCAGGGCCGCGACCGTGAGTCTGATCTTGCGCATGCTGTACTCCTTCGGTGGGTGAAGCGGACCAGGCCGACAGTGCCGCCCACGCATAAGAACCTGATAAGGAACGTCATTGATCACAGGCCGGGCGGGGCGAAGGATGTCTCGAGGTGCCCTGCCGCGGCTTAGCCGCCGCTTAGCTGCGGCTTAGGAAACTCGTTCATGATGGCGTCCCCCAAGGAGGAAAGGTGAACACGGTGACAGTCCCGACGGTGTCGCCGCCGCAACCCCTGGCGGCCGAAGCAGTCTTTCGAACGAGCGTCACCGTGGCGTTCTGTGTCTTCCTGCTGATCAAGCTTGCCGCACCGGAACTGCTCGACTCCGGGCTCAGTGTTGCCAGCCAGCTGCTGCTGCTGGTCGCTCTGCTGCTTGCAGCAGCAGCCACCGGATGGTCGGCACGGGCCGGACGCAGCGCAGAGGGGCGCGACGCAGCCGGCTCACACCCCCCCGACCGAGGGGCAGTGGGATGAGCAGCTTGATGCAGCGCCGGTGAAGGTACTGGTCGTCGAGGACGAACCAGTCATCGCCGAGGCGCTGTGCCGGGGCCTGTCGGGGGAGGGGTTCGTCGTCACGGTCGCCGCCAACGGCCCTGACGGGTTGTGGCAGGCGACCGAGTTCGCCTTTGATGTGATCATCCTTGACGTGATGCTGCCCGGGCTGTCGGGTTACGAGGTGTGCCGTCGACTGCGCCGCGGCGGGTTCGGCGTCCCCGTCCTGATGCTGACAGCCAAGGACGGGGAGCACGACGAGGCCGACGGTCTGGACCTGGGCGCCGATGACTACCTGACCAAGCCCTTCTCGTTCGTCGTGCTGCTGGCCCGGCTGCGGGCGTTGCTGCGCCGGGCGCCGGGCGAGCGGTCCCCGGTGCTGGCCGCGGGGGACTTGTCGGTTGACCCGGCGTCCCGCCGCGTCTGGCGCGGGCAGATCGAGGTCAGGTTGACGGCTCGGGAGTTCTCGCTCGCCGAGTACCTGGTGCGCCGCAAGGGGCAGGTCGTGAGCCGCAGCCAGATCGCCGAGCACGTCTGGGACGCCCAGCTTGACGTCGACTCCAACGTCGTCGAGGTCTATATCGGCTACCTGCGCCGCAAGCTTGACCAGCCGTTCGGGCTCGCCACCATCGACACTGTCCGCGGGGTGGGCTACCGGCTGGTGGACCCAGCAGCTCCAACAGCTCCAGCAGGTGTGCAGCTGGCAGCGACAGAGGGCGCGTCGCCACCGGTAGAGCGGGGGAGCCGCGCTGCGGCGCCGTCCACCTGAGCAGCCAGCGCCGGGCCAGGCCGGTGCCGGTCCCCGCAGCGGCGCCAGAACCGGACGATTGAAGAGGATGCCCTGGGCGCCGCTGGGGGTGCGAGCCAGCGCCACCGGTCTGGCAACCGCCGTCGTAGCGAGTGCGCTGGTAGTCGGTGGCCTGCTGCTGGTCGTATTGGTGCACCGGTCGCTGGTTAGCGGCCTGGACGTCGCCGGCTACACCCAGGCCCGCAACGTCGCGGCCCTGGCCGGCACCGGGCGATTGCCGGCGACCGTTGCCACCACAGGTGATGAAAGTGCGGTGGTGCAAGTCGTCGACCAAGCCGGGACGGTGCTCTCGGCAAGTGGCAACGTCACCGGAGACCCGGCGGTGCTGGCAACCGCCCCAACACGCCGGACCCCGACGGCTGTCACTATCGCCGGTCTGCCGATCGCCGACACGGGACAGTCGTTTCGTCTGATCGCCGAACCGGTCGATCTGCCAAGCGGTCCCGGCTGGGTCTACGTCGCCAGTTCCCTGGGCCAGGTCGACGCCAGCGTGACCCGGGTTGGGACCCTGCTCGCCGCCGGTCTGCCGTTGCTGGTCGTCGTGGTCGCCGCGGCGACCTGGCGGGCTGTCGGCCATGCCCTGCGGCCAGTGGAACGGATCCGGCGAGGCGCGGCTGCGATCGGCGCCAAAGGCCTCGGGGAACGGGTGCCAGTCCCGGCGGCCCGTGATGAGATCGCCCGCCTCGCCGTGACCATGAATCAGATGCTCACCCGGCTGCAGGACGCCGCGCTGCGGCAACGGCAGTTCATCGGCGACGCCTCCCATGAGCTGCGCAGTCCGCTCGCCGCCCTACAAGCCCAAGTCGACGTCGCCCTGAACTGCCACGACGAGGACTCGGAGGACGACGTGCTGCGCCACGTTCAGCGCCAAGCCCGGCGGATGGGGGTGCTCATCGATGACCTGCTGTTCTTGGCCCGCGCAGACGAACGCGTCGAACCCGCCACCTCAGGTGAGCCTGTCGACCTCGACGAGCTGGTCCTGACCGAGATCAGCCGCCTCCGCGCCGCCGGCGGGCCAGCCATCGAACTGGCCGCTCTGGTTGCGGCAAGAACCACCGGGTCGGCCCGCGACCTTGCCCGGATGCTCCGCAACCTCGGTGACAACGCCGTGGCCCACGCGCAACGAACAGTCGCTTTCAGCCTGAATCGTGAACGCGACCAAGCAGTGATAGCAGTCAGCGACGACGGTCCAGGGATACCGCCAGCGGACCGGGAAAGAATCTTCGAGCGTTTCGTCCGGCTCGACCAGGCTCGCTCCCGCAGCCAGAACGTCGCCGGGGGTACCGGCCTGGGTCTGGCCATCGCCGAACAGATCGTGCAGGCACACGGCGGCCAGATCGTCGCCACCGACCGCATCGACGGCAAAACCGGTGCAGCCTTCATCATCCGACTTCCCCTGCCGCTCGAGGACCCGCCCGCCGGCTGACCGGCCGCCTGCTGCGGCCGATGCTGTGCGGCGTGGGGCGGTGACGTGGACGCGCCGACATCGCCGGTCAACCCGCGCTGGGCATGGCTGTTGTGCTACACCAGCGGGTGTAAGCGAGGTAACCGGCCTGACCGACGGCGACAGCTACACGTTCATCGTCACCGCCACCAACAGCAGGGGCACCAGCCCGGCATCGGTGCCCTCGAACCGGGTCACTCCCCGGGCGCCTGCCCCGCGGGACCCGATCGCCGACAAGTACACCGCCCTGGGCGGGGCCCCCGTGGAACAGGGGCACACTCAACTGCGACCTGCCGGCTCTTCCGAGCGCGGGGCTCAACCGCCGCTGAGCCGCAAGCTGCTCGACCGGATCTCCGACAAGTGGGTCACGCTGATCCTCGCCGCCCTCGGGAGCGACGGGGCGCACCGGTTCGGCGCGGGCTGTACTCAGACCCCGGTTCGACGCGGACGACGGAGCCGCGCGCATCAAGCGAGTGGCGGGACTTCGCGAGAGAGAGATGATGCCGCGGTCAGCCGAGGCCGAGGCCGCGCCGGATGCGTGCCGATCGGCGTTCGTCGAGGCGGCGGAACAGTCGGGGGCCGAGCAGGATTACGAACTCGCCGGTTGCGACGGCGAGCAGTGCGAGGCCGGCCAGGGCGGAGCTGCGTAGGCGTAGGGAGGCGACGCCGATCAGCAGGCCGCCGATGAACAGCACTCCGCCGAGGGGGGCGGCTCGTTGGGCGGCCGGGCGTTGGCCCCACTGGGCGCCCATGCGTAGCTGGCGCCAGCAGAAGGCGAGCATGGCGAGGAACGCGAGCAGGGTGAACAAGACGCCGGCGACGGTGGGCATGGGGTACTCCTGACGGGGGCTACTCGTAGCCCGGCGGTGGGGTGAAGGGCCGTGGTCCGCGGTTGCGGTACGGGACGGGTGGTTCGTCGGGGGAGCGGACGTGGTTCTCGCGCAGGGGCGCGACGGGCGCGCCGCGTTGCTGGCGTTGCCGGCGGGCGTTGAGGTAGGCGGTGATGACGTGTCCGGGCTTGACGTGCAGCGCGGCGGCGAGCTGGTCGGCCATGGCGGGGGTGAGCCCGAGTT
>JAABUX010006752.1_pt1 | contig 13610 bp, 31 predicted proteins | sample 5561851 | NCBI WGS metagenome assembly JAABUX01 (sample SAMN10711883, study PRJNA513361) | rock metagenome | isolation source: Antarctica rocks | place: Antarctica: Victoria Land, Richard Nunatak red sandstone | collected 2016-01-03 | reverse complement strand
CGACATCCTCTCTACATACAGTACAAGCTGAGGCCTGCCGGCAGGCTCTTGCCCCACACCGCTGTCAGACCCGGACGTTGCTGTCCCTCGTCTGTAGCGGAGACTGCATCATGGCCTGTGTGCCCTCGCTCTGTGGCTGCCCTTTCGGCCGTCCGATCACGAACTCGCCGGGGTTGATGGCCAGACTCTTCGTCGCGTTGTCCGTCTTGTAGATGCCCACCTGCGCAGCGGTGGACGGAATCCTCGGTAAGCGGATGCGGACTGTATCGCAGCGCCTCATAAAGCGCGCGGCGCTCACCATGTGGATGGCGCGCGGCATCAGTGGCTGCCCGGCAACTGGCGCCGGCCGTCGAGTCACAAACAGACTGCACCGACAGGCAATTTCGGCCCATGCCCATGGACGGGTTTGGCTCATGGATATTTTGAGCGCGAGCACGCGCCACACAAGGCTACAGACCGGGCACACAGCGGCAACAGGCCTCACCAGGCGGTCTGCGAGCTCGAACATGTTGTTCCGCAGGCTGATGATGATGAACTGGGCGTCCTTCGTGCGCTCCTTGATGTAGTGCGCCACGATGGACACGTTCTTGAAGTCTGCGGCGCGGGATAAGGACAAGTGTCAAGGTAAGGCTCTAGGGTTCCACTGACGAGGTTTCCAAGGTGGACTTGCAAGATGGTCGAGCAGCAGCACAGCAGCAGCACCCCGCTTCGGTCAGTCAAACACTCTGATCTCGCTGACTTGTCACAGACGTGGTCGAGATAATCTCGGGAGCCACACTGGGCTGCAGCAGCATCGCTGCCTCGGACGCAGACCGCCCATGCTGACACGCAGCATGTGCGCATGACCCGAAAAGCCATCCCGCCTCAGGACTGGGGTCAGGGGGCCGAGCGCTGGGTGCTGTGTGCGTGGTGTAGCAGCACATGCCCCCAGCGCAGCATGATCTGATCCGCAACACCTAGCAATGCCGGCCTGTAGTAGCTGCTGGTCAGGGCTGATAGACGGTTTGACTGGTGAAGGCATGGCACAAACGCACCGAGGGCGGCGTCGATCTCGTCCATGACGTACAGCGGCGTTGGTTTGCAATGGTGCAGCGCGAAGACGAGCGACAGCGACGACAGCGTCTTCTCGCCGCCGCTCAGGTTGGCGATGTTCTTCCAGCTCTTCTTCGGCGGGCGCACGCTGAACACGATGCCCTGTTGTTGGGCCACGAATACGTCAGGCTGCTTGTCAATGCTGACGGCTGACTCAGTGAGCGGGCTCCAGAAAGATTGCTGCCCCGTGTGGACTTAGCGCAGCACAGCTCCCGCTGGCACAGACAGCTCTCAGGCAATGCTTCCATGCGCTTGCCCGCATAGCACGCAAAGCCTGAAACCTTGCTGAAGACACGCGGCATCTCCGGGGCGGTGTTGGTCCCCTGACCGGCATTTGGACATGTCAAGGTCACAGGTAACTGTGGGCTGGTAGAGGAGTACCGACGACGTAGTCAGCACACGAGACCCTGACTCCAGCCCATCGGCAGCACCCACCTCCGAGAAGGGGTCCAGGGAGTCGACCAGCTCCAGCTCGGCGTCGCCGCCGAGGGTGATCATCTGGTACATCTCCTTCAGCTTCAGGCTGTGATACGAAACCGTCTGCTTGCTAACAGTGTTTCCGCGGAATTATGGCGACCACAGGAGGTGGGCAGAAGTGCAAGCTGTGGTGAAGAATGATTGGCATGGTATTTGTTTCCACTTTCAATTGCACCGTTTTGTAAGGCAGACATTGTGTTCCCATGCCAAGTTGGCCGAGCAGCAGGGTCTTGCGCCGGACCTGATGGCGTTGAAGCCCGCCATGAACCCGTCCAGCCGCGCCTTGCGCAGCTCGTCGTGCCGCCGCCGCACCTGACGCCGGTGCACACACCAGGTCATCACACAGAATCCACCGCTGTCCCGCTTCATCCCCTTGCCATGCACGGCGCACTGAGTTGCCAACCTTGTGACAGGTGCAGGCGCAATGGCGTCGCTCGTGATCATGGGCAGGACGGTCCGCGTGAGTGGCATGCTTTGGCGGGAGCTCTGTATGTCATGGAGCCGCACAGAGGTGACTCTGGGCACCATGTGCGCTCTCAACGTTGCGGCCATCCTGTGTGAGAGGCCATGACTGGGAGGACTCGAGAACGCACCCCTTGCGATCCCTCTGGATCCGAGGTTTCAACCCCTCACCTCTCGCCTTCTCAAACCTCGCGGCGAAGGGCTCGCCCTACAGGGCTAAGCTTTTCAGGGTTCAGGGCTGGGCCACTGCGCACCGTCTCGCGCTCCCCGCGGACGACGTCCAGTTCAGCGACGCGGCGCGTGCACTCGACCTCCTTGTGGCGCCAGCGCTCGATTGCGTCCAGGTCCGGGCTCGCCAGCTTCAGCTCCTCGCTCAGCATCGTCACCTGCCGCAGTGACGGGAGATCGCACGACGGCTGTCGGCTGCAGCTATGAAGCTGTATCAAGCATGCACGAGAGGTGGAGTGGGGCTTGACCTCACGTCATGCAGTGCTTCATTGGTCAAGGCTTGCCATGCCACGTTGTATGCGTCATCCCTTGCGAGCAGGATCGATGGCATGGCTGACGCTGGTTAATTAGAAGCTAACTATCAGGTTTGGCCATCGCAGGCACCAATGCTGGCGCGATGTGTCTGCCCTGTACAACGCACGCAATGGATTTAGGTAGCGGCGCGCCTGGTACTGGATCGCGGTCGCCTCCTTCGCTGTGTCCATAGCGTCGAGATCTTCCTCAGTGAACTCTGCCGGAGCCTCACCTGCGGTCAGCGGCAGGGTCATGTGCGCATCGCTGTCGACATCAGCCACAGCCATCAGCTGCGATCGGATTGTCATCAGGCAGCTGACTGAGCGCGCACGTCCAAACACGAGCGTTTCTCAGTGTGCGAGCAATGGACCTCCCTAGATGATCCAGTCCGGCGCGCACCATCGGCAAAAGCAGCCGCGATCTGCTCGCGCTTCTTGGCGGTCTCCTTGTGCCAGTGGCGCAGCTTCCGCTCCTCGTTCCTGCGCGTCTCCCGCTGGTCCTTGACCTCGTTCTCGATGTCCACCTGCACCGACTGGATGGCGCCCACCTACGCGGACAGCAAACATACACCTTTGCTGTGGTCAGCTGCAGTCGCTGGGGCCGATGCGAGGAAAGTGAGCCCTCGCGACGGCATACACCCAACCAGGGACAGCAGAGGCATGTCCTCAGGTCGTCTATCATGGTCGGCTCGCATCGACCAGCGAGCGGCACGGGCCCAGCCGGCCGCCGGAAGCATGTAACAACGCTTCTGCTCGACGGAGCATGAGCGCCTGCATGTGCCCTCAATGTGAAGCATGCGGCAACAGGCTCCGCAGAACTGCTATGACCAGTGGCGGGACACAGTGGGATTGACGAAGATGACATGTCAGGATCGAGATTCTCATTCCTGAACCCAATTGCGATTGACACGCCGACCCAGCCGCCCGCAGGCTGAGCTCCGAGTGTGAATGCAACATGACATGGCAAATAGTTGTCCAATTCTGGAAGAAGTAGAGAGAGAAGAAAGTCCTGAAACAAGAGTTTTAAACCATAATTAAAATTCGAAAGAATACAACGAGTATTTACAATTCGTACCGCCTCACCTCAACCTTCTTGCGCTCGTACTCGGCCGAGACGCCGGCCATCTGCTCGCCGCGCGCGTCCAGCCGCGCCCGCGTCGCCTGCTGCGCCTCCATCACCCGCAGCGCCATCGTCTCCAGCTCCTGCGCCAGGACGTCTTGTGGGTTTAGGGTTAGGGTTTTGGTGAGCACCACTGTGCAGAGAGCGCAATCATCTCCAGCTCCTGCGCCAGGGCGCCGTGAAGGGTTTGGGTGAGCACTGGCGTGCAGCGAGGGTATGAAAAACTCAGGTGATATTGCCGTGTCGAGTCTGGGACATAGCACCTGCAGATCTTCCATGATGGCGTTCATGTGTCAAAATCAAGATCACAGCTGAGCTGACGCAGGTTTCATCCTGGGTTCGGGCTGAGAGCGAGTTGCAGGCGACCGTCATGCTGACCATGCCAACGGTATCGTCTGGAACTTTCCTAATAAAGCCGGGTATGTGGGTGCTGCCAGAGCAGCTGGCTCCTGATGCCGCAGCAGGCAACAGTTTGACAGGCTGCGATGCCAGGAACGCATGGCATGATGATAAGAAGATCTGTTGAGGGTCACGGGAGCTCTCGATCCAGCACCTCGAACTTGGCCTTCATGCCCTCCAGCTCCGCCGCCAGCCGCTCGCGCTCCGCCTCGCCCTTGACGCCGTCCGCGCGCAGCTTCGCGGCAGCCTTCGTGGCCGCCGCGGCCTTCACCTCTGCCCGCGCCTTCTCCGCGTCCTTTGCCGCGATGTCCTGCGAAATAGCGAGGTACAGAGTCTGGTGTACATCAGTATTGATATGGTTAGATACCCCGGAGGACCCAAGCAGTCGTTCTGGCTTCGGCATGCGTCAGACGCAGTCGGGTCAAGCATTGTGATTTCTGGCGAAATTTGCTCCGATCATGGCTGCGTCAAACACATGCGTTCAGGCGCGTTGATCACGAGCATCACTTGCGCGTTCGCTCACATGTCAGAAAGTCCCTGACGACACTCGGCGGCCTTATCGCCGCGTTTTGCTTCGCAGGAGTTCTGAGCTCGTCAGCACTGTCAATGCGGCAGGTGCTGGTATTTATGTGCGACAGCCGGTCTGCCGCGCATAGTGCTTTGCAGCATTCGCGCCTTCTGCATCTGGTCGACCAGGGCCTTCTGGTTGCGCAGCTGCTCGCCGCCGGCGCCCTCGATGGCGGCCGACAGCAAATCTGCCTTGGCCTGCGCAGGCGCACATTAGTGAAGTCCAGCCGTGCCGTCGTGACGTGCGAGGGTGCTGTGGTCTGCTGCGTGCGGATCCCGTCTCTGCCTGCCTCTATTCACTCTGGCATGTACCAGGGAGACGCAGAGCCTGGCTCGCAGATTGGCGGAATCGCTGCCCTCTGTTCCACGCACGGACACTGCTACTTCTTGGCTGCAGTATACCGCTCAAGCAGGAAAGTTCACTGCTCACCTGCAGCCCTGACGCGCTCTGCCTGAGGTCCGTGAGCTTTGCCTCGGCAGCGGCGATCTCAGCAGCGAGCGCCTTGAGCCGCTGCGACTCCTCTGCGCTGAGCTGCGCACGTGACGGCGACCGCGATCAGTCAGTGCTTCAGCACGAAAATGCAGCCGATCGACACCAGACCGCAGTCTGCAGCGAGAACGATCGGACGCCGGTGAGTTGCATGTAACCAGATGCCTTCATGCAGGCCGAGGCAGGGTGTTTGACAGGCACACAGATGCGAGGACCGGGTGTCTATTACCAAGCCATGAGCGACCTCGATCAGGGCTAGGACATCACAGGGTGTCGCGCCGCTCTCTTCACTAATTGCACGGAGGCAGGCAAGCAGGGGCTTGTCTCAGGAAGGACTCATGCCTTCGTCGCCGCTCTGAGCTCGGAGAGGCGATCAGCCAGGTCCTGTGCCCTCTCCCGCAGCGACTTGGCCTCCATGCGCGCTTTCACCACGCCCCTCTCCAGCTCCGCCAGCTGCCGCTCGGCCGCCTTCACCGCCGCGCCGGCTTCCGCCGCATCGGTGCGGGCCTTCTCCAGCGCCTGCACACAGGCAGCATCAACAGTGGTTCCCGCTTCCCGCAGGACCGTGAGGGTCCCTACAGATAGAGGGCAAAACGCTGACGCAGCTTGTGGGCGAACTACGAGCAGCTCATCATCAGGGTTGCAGGGTGACCCAAAACTAGGGTGTCCTTCACGTCTTGACAGCATTGAGCAGGCACGACGAGCATCGATGCTGAGTATGTGGAGCGCTGCCCTGTCCCCGCCCACCTTCAAGTCAGCCGCGAGCGCTTTTCTGGCGGCCGCCAGCTCAGCGCAGTATTCAGTTCAAGGGGTTCTACCAGCGAAGCGCAAGCGTGTGTACCTTTCACTCGCACATGCGTCCAGCCTGCACATAGCCTCTTGCCAACGCGCAAATAAACCAAGAGGTCCCCAGTACTTGCCTTCTTCAGGCTTGCCGCTAATTTGGAATTGGCTTCACACCCTGGCAGGAGCCTGGAGCCCTCATGCCCACCTTCAGGTCTGCCGCGAGCGCCTTCTCGGCGGCCGCCAGCTCCGACGCGGCCTCGCGGTCGTCCCCCTGCCGCCGCGGCGCCGCAGAGCCCAGGCACATGCGCCCGCTCCGCGGCCGCCCGCCGCCGCCGGTCATCGTCCCCGACTCGTTGATTAGCTCGCCCTGCACGTATAGGCAGGTTGCTAGTCCGCAGGGTCGCGCCATGTGGTGAGTTGCACAGAGCTCCCACGCTACCGGAGCAGCTGAGCGGAGGACGTGCTGCTCCGCATACGGTCTACATACGGCTGTGCAGCGCAGCACCTTGGCGCATGATGTGTTCGCAGCCTCAGCTGTTGACCGGCAGGGCAGCACCGGGCTCGTACTTGCCAAGGATGGGCATGCTACATGTTGTGATTGATGAGGAAAATGCCGGAGCAGCGACACTCTGTCAGAGCTACATCTGTTTACAGCAGCACATACAGGCACATGGTGCTGAGGATGGGGCTGCTTGGAATGCACAGCGTGTTGAGGCTCATCACTCCAGATTGCCGGTTGGAGGATCAATGATTGCAGTGCCCAGGAGCCAGGGAAGCGCACGGCGCACCTTCAGCGTGACGACCTTCGCCCAGCGCTTGTCGTTGCCGTAGGCCACGCGGGAGGCCTGCTCCAGGTCGGCGGCCACCACCGTGTCCCGCATGGCGTAGTAGAAGGCCACGCCCAGGCTCCGATCGCGCAGCTTCACCAGGTCGAACAGCCGCGGCACGCCTGCCAGGCAGGTAGGACAGGATCATGTTGCTGACTCCATGTTCCGGCTCACTCGTATCGGAGATTTAGTCATGGCCCGAACACGCACAGAGGTCGGAAGAAACTGCTGCTTGCACGGATCGTGAGTGCGCCATGTGGTGCCATACAAAATCTCACAGCGGGAGGGAGCGAGGACGGTGGTGTGCGCTGTGTCCGTGCCGGGAGCGCTTGCCGACCACGTCGCATGGCAGGAGGTAGGGGCCGCACTCGTCCCTAAACCCAAACCTCTCACCTTCGGGAGGCGACGCCGCCTTGCTCATCTGTGCCGCCAGGTGCTGCTGCTTCTCCAAAATGAGGAAGGTGGCGACTCCCAGCTTCTGCTTCCTCAGCAGCTCCACGCATTTCTGCGGGCAGGCAGACCCGTCAAGGCTGCCCTGTTCTACCACCGCTTTCCGACAGTCAAGGGCTAGCTTTGCTGCTGCATTGTACTGACACAAATACAAAATGTACAGGTGCTGACAATACGCGGCCGTGCACGTAGCAAGATGGCAAGGAGCCGCAGGCTCGTCAGACTGCAGTCAAGAAGAGGTAGAGGCTGTTGATCAATTTGTGCATAATCGACCCAAGAGCACTGCTGCGCACCTGCGCCGTGACTGTCGTGTCGACGACGATAAAGTCGAGGGCGCCGACCGCCGAGGATACAGCAATATCATACTTCGGGTCTATGGCGCCCAGGTCGCCTGCAGCGCGCACGCCAATGCTGTGCATCAGGTTCTGGTATCACCCTTCGCAGCTAGGCTTCGGATCAGGGACACGCTCATGACGCACATGATTAGCGTCTGCTCAGGCGATGCGGCACCTCCGTGTCCCTTTCCGCGCCCAGATCAGCAACAAATGAAGTCAGGTTGGCAGCGATTATCCTGGGGCTTCGTGTTGCGGCCATCCGGGTTGCAGGAAGATAGGTCCAACACAACTCTTCGACACGCTCGTGTTGTCCGGTCCTTGAACCCGCGGAGGCGGGTGTGGACGGCCCACGCCACGTCGTCGTTGAGCCGCGTCTGCTGCTCCCTAACGGCGCGCCCATCACGTCTGCCGCTCATCACCCGCGCTGAGATGGAGCGCGCCGTCAGGGGCCAGCAGATGCGGCTCGGCAACGACATGGCGTGGGCCGTCCACACCCACCTCCGCAGCATCAAGGACGGGACCAAAGAGCATGTTCCCGAGGACATCGTTCTGGGACCCCACACGGTCGGCGCGCGCCGGAGCGTGGCTGAACACCGGAGAGCCCGGGCTCGTGCCCTTGGCGGTTGCCAGCGCCGTAGCGCAATGCGGGAGTTACAGGGCGTGGGCGCCAGGTCATCATCAGATGAGCTAGCGGGCACTCGGGTAGGTGCGGCCATGGTTCAGGTAGCCGTGCTGATTTGTGAACTTGTTGCGTCGCTCCCGTCCTCCAAGCCAGGGGACCGCTTGCCCCATCCCACACGGTGCAGTTGGTGTGTGTAGATGTGGTGTGGTGGATGCGGATGTGGTGAATTCCGACCGCGTGATCAGCCCCCAGTCAAGGCCGAAGCCGCGCACCCAGCCTGCCGTGGACGCCCGGCAGTGAGCCTGCCTGCCGCGCCGCCATGAGCGCGTCCACGATGGCGCCCGCGGACCGCCGGCTGCCGGCCTCGCCCCGCCGCTGCTCCACGCGTCCCTGACACAACAAGTCTGGCATCAGTCCTGTCCCGGTACCAACAACAGACAGAAGCACAGCTGTTCAATCATGTAATGCCCTGACTGACCAGTCAATTCACGGGATTCCAGAGATGTACCAGAGGAATGGCGGCCCTGTCACGAATCGTTTTTTGCACAATTCAGGCTGAGGGTCAGATTTAGGTTTTAAGTTGGGACAGCTATTTCAACACTCACCCGGACGTCCGCGACAGACGCCTGCAACCTCTCCGCCTCGGCCGAGGCCGCGGTCTGCTGCTCCTGCGCTAGATCCGCTTCTCCGCTGCGCAGAGCACAACAACCCAGTGACGACGAGAGGCGAATGCGAGTCTGGACAGTGGACTGTACAGCGGACTGTAAGCGTGCAAGGGAGTATCGAGACACATCGTTGTCCCTGCGTCGCACGGCGCTCATGAATCACGGTAGCAGGGTACAGCGCCCAATCAACGCGTGTGCTCTGGGGCATGGAATGCTGTGGTGCAAATGACGCATGGACGCGTGCAGCAGCTGCAGCACAGTGATACATATTAGACACTGTGCGACCCACCGCAGCATCTTCATGCGGCGCTCCATCTGGATGATGTCGCCGTCCTTTGCCGCGGCGGCCTCGCTCGCGGACATCCGTCCCTCCTCCGCTTCCTGCGGCGGCATTGGAATGCATAGAATGGTATAAGGTACGTGGGGAACGATGATTACGCAAACTAAGAATGTGCCGTTTATGTTCCAGCCACTGCTACTAACACGAGCTTTCCGCAATCCCTGGGCCATTCGCTGCGTACAGACTCCCTCCCGTGACAAGTTTCCCTGAAGGCAATTCTGTCGCGGCAGTTTATGCGCTGGGAAGGCACCACCGCTTGCAGCAGAGGCTCTGACAGCGGAATCATACCCGCAGGCGCGTCTGCGCCGCCTCCTGCTGCTGCAGGAGCAGGTCCCTCTCCGCCCCCGCCACGTCCGCGGCGCTGCGCGCGGCGTTGATGCGCGCCTCCCAGGGCGCCAGCTCGGCCCGCACTTTCTGCGATGCTCATCAATATATTACTAGAGCCTTACAAGGTATACTTCAAAGTGATCAGCCTGCTTCGCGTGCAGATAACTTCACTTCGTTTTAGTTTGGCAGATGCTCCAGGAGCTGAGCAAATGACATTTCAGGACCCCGTAACACCTGTTGTGCACAGGTGTTCGCACAGAACACAAACATCGTAGGCCGACAGGGGCAGAACGAGAAGACACATGTGCGTTGCGATGGTTGGCGCCACTTCCTTTCAGCGAGTTGATTTGCATGAGGCAATCATACTGCCGCAGCCGCAAAGCCATGCACGGCATCCCAGTGCTCAGTCAACAGACCTACTGTCTCAGGGCAAAATCGCAAGATTCTGCCGGGGGCGCGCCTGCAGCTGCCTCGTGAGCGCCTCCACCTCGCCCTTGATGCCGTCTCGCAGGCCTTCCAGCACCTGATGAGCATGAGCGATAGAGGTTTGAAGTTGGAGGCGGTAAAGACACTCAATGATGGGGACGTTAGCACGAATTGCATGGATGCTGCCACACACGATGAGAGTTTGGCCACCGACAGTGTCAGCGGACTGTGGGCAGCGTGAGCCATCACCTGCTCCTGCTTGGCCAGCTCCGCGGTGAGGCGCTCGCTCTTGGTGCCTATGGCCGGGATCTCCACCTGCAGTTTCTGCGCCTCCGCTTCCAGCTCCTGGTAGCAGCGTGATCGGTGATGTCAGAGGCACTTCACGGTGCTGCGCTCGTATCCGAACAGGATAGGGTCGGGCAGATGGCAGAGGAGTTAAGGCCACAGCAACACATACGCAGCCTTGCCAGGATGTACTTGGCATGTGTAGCAGGAGCCATGTGCAGCACCATGGCATGCGTGAATCACTGCCAGCACTCGAACAACGACCACGTGAGCAAGTGCGACCAAATTGGCCCCTTAACTTTAGAGTAAGCGTTGGGGTCAAATTTAGACTTAGTTCTGGTTACGCTGGCTGAAACCCTAACCCTAACCCTAGTCAGCCGCACCTGCAGCCGGGCGGCGTCCTTGGCGAGCTTCTCCTCCGCCTTCTTCAGCTTGGCCTTGCAGTGCCGGCGGTCCTCCTTGAACTTCACGTCCCGCCGCTCAAACTCGGTGATCTCCGCCGCTGCAGCGTCCAGCTCCGCCTGGTCCGCCGCCCGCACCCGGTCGCTCTCTTTGAACCTACGCTCGCATGTCAGCGTAAGGGTCAGGATCAGAGGCAGGGCCGGACTCGGAGCTTGAGTATCCGATCGCCTTCTCCTGATCCTTCTCGGCTCTTAGGGTTGGAGTAGGGCTCAAAAATTTGGGGAAGGGTCAGGGTCGGGGTGAAGCACCCTGGCGCGGTCCTTGAGCCTCGCGCCGCTCAGGATTTGATCTAGGGTTCGGGGTATCCGGGAAGGCTCGGAGTCAGTGCTCGGGTGCCACTTACCTGCTATCTGGCCGCATAACGCGGACCACCGCGTGATAACAAAATAACTGGTTCGTTCACATGGTAGACAGATACAGTGCCAAGAATCTCACCGCGCCTCGGCCTCCTTGAGGTCTTTGGTGTAGTTGGCCAGCTTCTGGGTCTCATACTGCAGGCGCTCCCCCAGCTTCTCCACGTTGCTGTCCAGCTTCGTGAGCGTTTTCTGCACCAGGGCACATGCGAGGCGCGGTCAGTTCCCACGACGAAGGTCATCCTCGCGCACTCATCGACAGCATGCTGGGCGTCGTTGCGCGTAGGCCATTGGGCGCCGAGCTATGGCATGTTGAGGCAGTGACTGCCACGCCACATCAAACACGCCAAGACAGATCAAGCCTGCACGCTTGCCGGCATTATCTGGGCTACATGAACACGGCTGAGATATGGATTGGCCCACCTGGCCGTCGTACATAAAGATGCTGTAGATGGCCGCCTCCTTGACCAGCAGCTCCCGCTCCTTGGCCTGGTACGCCAGCGCCACCTGCGGCCGCGAGGGTTGGGGTTCGCGTTGGAGTGGGGTCAGGGTAGGGTCGGGGTGGGGAAAGGGTTAGGATCAGAGCGTGGGTCAAAAACAGAGACCAAGCAGCCTTTTGCCACCCCGCATGCATCCTTTGATTGGGTCTGTCATGGCTCTTCATGGCTTCAGCCACTTGTGCCGCAGGTCTTCGCGTGCCATGGCATGGCGGAAGCTGGTGGGTGTGGATCACCAACGACGTCGTAAGCTCGTGTCCTGCTGCGCCAACCTTTCCCTGAAATTCTCAATTTTTTTGTAATAACTAATTTGATTTGATTTTTTAATTTGTTTAGTTTTTCTTTTTTTAAAAGAGTCTTTAAGTTGGAAAAACTCTTGAAACACTTTTGCGAAGATATTGTGTTTGGTGACGTAGATCGTTAATATGAATTGATGATTTTATTATCTTACTAGCCAGTCCTTACCCTTTGGTTTGTTTTGTCTTAAAAAACGAAGTTTCATAGGCCCGACGCAGGGCAGGTGCCACCACAACTCTGCGCACCTCCTTGGGGCCCTCCAGCCGGTCCCGCTCGTCCTCGGCCGCCTTGGCCCGCTGCCGCAGCCCGCTGAGACTGTCCGACAGCTCCTCCAGCCTGCATGCTCGACGTCGCCAGTACATCCCGATATTGCCATCGCACCTCTGGCATGTCCCATGATACCACGAAGCAAATAGCTAGCTGACAGGAGCTACATGCGGCCACCTTCGTAGGAAGGTAGCACATCCACAAGCAAGAGCGTAGCATCGTCTCCGGCGGCTTGTGCGCTCAGTTGAGTCGTCGTAGGTGATGGCTGAGGCACACGACTGTGCGTCCTCAGGTTTGGACCTTAAAGCGACACAGAATGGTGGCGGGGCTGGCGGAGGCTGCGCGCCTCTTGCCCTGCTCCTCGATGGACTCCACGTACTTGTCGGTGCCAATGATGTCTTCCAGGTACTCCAGCAGCCCCGTGTCGTTCTTGTCCGCGCCCCTCGGTTTCATCAGGCTGATCTGCTCCACCTCGCCCTGCACAGCCGACCAGCGTGCATTGTCAAATCAAATCATGGGGAGCGCGCTGTGCTGGATAGTGGTATCTGCCCAAACGTCCAGGTTCGTGCACGCAGCGCAAGGAGGCTGCCTGGCATGTCAAGCAACCGGTCATGGCAACCATTTATGAGAGCAGCAACAGCATGAAGCGCTTTCGAAGAGCTGCCCTATTCGTGACGCTCCTGTTACGCTCAGCATTCTGGGGTGCGAGCCTTGTGCCGTATCGTCAGCACAGCACTGTACAAGACTGGATGGTGAAGCAGACAGTTCACCCAGCTTGCATGGGTGGTATGCACTGGTAGCCCACAGATGGACGGCACCATGCTCGCAGTGCCATGGCTCCCGGCGGGCACCTGGAGGATGAGGAAACGGTTGTTGTCCAGATCGATGCCCTTGCCCTTGAGCAGCGCCGTGACCGCACCGAAGCTGCTCTTGCGCCCATCCACAAAGTAATCGCTCTTATTGTCCGCGTGCGCCGTGCGCGCCACGACCAGCTCCGAGCCGGACACCGTCTCGAACTCGTGGTCGCCCTGCAGATGTCGATGGCGGGAGAACCATGGGCTGCTGTATGCGCAGCGTCTGAAAACAGGCGTCGCAGGGCCGGCGGTGGGTTGCGTCAAGGTTCATGGAGCAGCGGAGGCACGAGCTCAGTGTGCAACCGTGCAAAAACTTGAGCAGGGCTTCCGCGGGTGATTGAGCATGTTACCAGCTGCACAAGTCCAGGTCGCACAGTCCTGCAGCAGGCAGCTGTGCAGCGTGCACAGGGAGGCTGCACAGTGTGTGTCCAGAAGTACGCGTTGAGTGCCTCATGGCGGCCGCACCTTGTCGATGATCTCTATGAAGTGGACAGACACGCGCGCCATGGGCACGTCCTGGTGGTGCGTCGAGTTGTGGATCAGCTCCGACACCTTGTTCAGCCGCAACTGCGCTGGGCACGCACGCATTGAGACAGGAGCATATCACAGGTCTCATGTCTCTCCAGATCATGCCCTTGATGGCATTGTCATTTTCGACTTCAGTTCTATCGTAGTTCGCGCAACAAACC
>JAABUX010006751.1_pt1 | contig 13611 bp, 13 predicted proteins | sample 5561851 | NCBI WGS metagenome assembly JAABUX01 (sample SAMN10711883, study PRJNA513361) | rock metagenome | isolation source: Antarctica rocks | place: Antarctica: Victoria Land, Richard Nunatak red sandstone | collected 2016-01-03 | reverse complement strand
GCCGCATGATCCGGTCGAGCGCTGCCTTGTCGTCGGGGAGAAGGCCGACGCCGACAAGTCGAGGAGTTAAGGTCCGCCAGTTGGGATCGAGGGTGAAGACGCGGCGGAACAAGGGTAATGATTCGTCGACGCGCTTCATATTGACGAGGGCCACGGCGTGCCAGTAGACCATCTCGGCGTTGTCGGGGACCAGGGCCTCAGCCCCGGCGTAGGCGCGTAGAGCTCCTTCCTGGTCTTTGCGCTCGATAGCGAGGTCGCCTTCGTTCATGAGGTTGTAGGCCCTCTGGAGCTTGACCAGGCGGCGGAGCTCGGCGACGGGTTCGGGGTGGTCGTCGACTCGGAGGTCGAAGAGGCGGTCTTGCCAGGGTTTACCGGTTGGTTTGCCGGCCACGACGATCAAGGCGGCGGCTTGCTTGCCGCGGATGTCGCCACCGGCGGCCTGGGCGGCTTCAAGGGCCGCGAGCATCCGCTCGGCGAGGTCCCCCTGGGTGGATTTCGAACGCTTGGGACATGGCGGGCCAGACCTTCGCATCGAGCATCAGGTTGGCTTGCACCGAATAGCCCTCGCCGACGTGGTGGCCGGCCATCGGGATGCACTTCGTCCCCGTGTGCGCCGCGACCTTGCCCACGGCGTCGATCATGGCGACTTGCCGGACCTCGCGGTTCTCATCGGCGGCGAGCAACCCCTTCAAGGCGTCCGGCCCGGAACGCCCCGCCTTCAACAGGCTTAAGCCGAGCGGGCCATAGCTGGCGTCGACGAACGACTGCGTGGCGACGGCTCCCACCCCCGCCTCGGCCCACGGGACGAGCGGGCCGATGGCGAACCAGTGCGACTGGACCGCGACGCCCAGCTCGCCGGTCTTCGCGTCGCGGGCGACGATCGAGTAGGTGTGGACCGGCCGGGTCGGGCGGCCGGCGGGCCGCTCAGGTCCCGGCTCTCCCGCTGGGGCGGAGCCGACGATCAGGAGCAGACCGAGGATCAACGAGATTAGCGCGGAGCGCGACATGAACACCTCGATTTGCCAGGGAGATCATATGAATATCGGCACGTAAATTCATGGCGGATTGCAGATCGCAAAGGGTGAATCGAATTCGGTTTGCGATTAGCGGACCGCGATGCGGGGTCTTCCGGGGATGCGTCCGAGTCGAACGAGTCAAAGCTGAGGCTCCGGGCCGGTCTTGGAGCGAACGCAGCGGAACCCGGTGTGCGAGGCCGCGCTGGTGGGTTCCCCTTTGCCTCGGGCGCCGGGGCGGTAGCGGACGCAGTAGTCGTCGCTGCAGAGGAACGATCCGCCGCGCTGGACGCGCTTGGGGACGCCGGGTTCGTCGGGGTCGAGGCTGGCGGAGGGGCCGGTCGGGTTCTTCGACGGTCCGTTGGCGTAGGCGTCGGGGTGATACCAGTCCGCGCACCACTCCCAGACGTTGCCCGCCATGTCGCGCAGGCCGAACCCGTTCGGCGGAAACGACCCGACCGGCGCGGTCGCCGCGAAGCCGTCGTCGCGGGTGTTCCGCGTCGGGAACCGCCCCTGCCAGATGTTTGCCTGCCATTGCCCGCCCGGCAAAAGGTCGTTCCCCCAGGCATACCGAGCCTGGTCGAAGCCCCCCCGGGCGGCGTATTCCCACTCGGCCTCGGTGGGGAGCCGCTTGTTGGCCCATCGGGCGTAGGCCACCGCGTCGTCCCAGCAGACCTGGACCACAGGGTGGTTGGCTTGGCCCTCGATCGAACTTCCCGGTCCCGACGGATGCCGCCAGTCGGCCCCCGGGACGTAGCTCCACCACGACAGCGGTTGATTCAAGTCGGCGTCGCTCCCCGGCGGCGTGAAGACGACCGACCCCGCTTGGAGCGACGCCGGGTCGGCCCCCGGGTAGAGTCGAGGGTCGGGCGCGCGCTCGGCGGTGGTGATGTAGCCGGTCGCCGCGACGAACCGGGCGAACTCCGCGTTGGTCACCTCGGTCCGGTCGATCCAGAAGCCGTCCACCTCGACCGCGCGGACCGGCCGGGCATCCGGGGCCTCGGTCGACCCTCGCCAGTACCGCCCTCCGGGAATCCAGACCATCGGCTGATCCGGCGAACCATCCCGATCAACCGTCAGCGGGGCGACATCGCGCCCTTGCTGGGCTAAACTCAGCGCGAGCAGCCCGGCGACCAGGGTACCGCCCACTAATCCGAAGCCGACCAGGGGATGGGTGTTCTGCGAGATGGCCACGTCCGGACACTCCTCGGGTTGCCGTCGCTCCGCAGACCGCGCCATGATAACCCAATCACGCCAGCGGCTGCCCCCAGATCAACCGGTCGTCGCGTCCCCGGATTCGGCCGATCACCCGGATCGTGAGGGCGAAGATGTCGGGCACGCCGCCGGGGACGGTCACTTCGGCGATGGCATTTTTGCTGGTATCGGCGTAGTTGGCCAGCGGTTGAAACGTGGTCGAGCCGCGCTGGGCGGGCTTGTACGCGGCGGCGGCGAACCCCGAGTTGATGTGCGACAGCTCAACCCGATCCGCGTACCGGTCGAGAAACCGGCGGGTGTCGACCTCGAAGACGGCTTGCTCGGACTTCAAGTAGGCTTTGAGCATCCGTGCCAGGCGGTCCTCGGTCGGCCAGAAGAAGACCCGCTCGTTCAAGGTCTCGAGCCAGGCTTGGGGGGTCAGGTCGGTCAGGCAGGTGGGGAGGACGTCGGGGTCGAGCGGCCCTTGGTCGCGGACGTAGGCGGGGCCAAGTTCGGGATGGGTGATCGGGACAACCGTCGGGCGGTGGCTCGACTCGATGGCGAACCGCTCGGGGCCGAGGACGGCGTAGCGGTCCAGGAGGGTGGTGGTGCTCAAGAGGCCGAACCGCTCGATACTCGCCCAGTTCCGGGCGTCGGCCATGTGGAACAAGACGGGGTGCTTGGCGATCAAGCGCTCGGGAGTCATGGTCGAGTTGCGCCCGGGGAGGGTGTGCTGGTAGCGTTCCCAGCCTATTGTCCGCAGGCCGCGACGGCAAGAGGCTTTGGAGGCGGTCGGCGTCGCCCTTCCCGAGTGCAACCGGAGCGCCCTCGTCGCCACTGGTGCGACACTTATGGCGGGTAGTACCCGGGCGTCGGCCTCGGTAGGCGTTTGGGCGACACGATCGCGTTCGAGTTCCAGTACCCCGACGGCCCCTTCTTCAACACCTTCGCCCAGGACGCCAAGGCCAGGACATGGACCTGGATGATGGAGTCGATCGCCGAGGACGAAACCCGCAAGCTGTTCGCCGTGGATACACTCCGCCGCGAGTGGCAGGAGCGGACTGGATCGATTGCTTGCCGATCAACCCCTCGAAAACGATCTCGGCGCGTTCTTGCCGAATGACTTGCATCGACCTGGACGACTTCGTAATGTCGTCGGAAGTGGTCATGCAACCGCGTCGCCCAAGTAGGGCTTGGGCGACGCGGAGGCGATCACTTGCGATCCGAGGTGGATGGCTTCCGACCGGTCCTGTGCGGGAACTGCACTCGGATGGGTCCGTTCTTGGTGCTCCACTCGATCGTTGGCTTGGTAGCCGCGATCTGCATGGCGAGTGCAACGCCCATCACGCCGCCCACAAGGAGAGCGACGCAAAGCACGGTACACAAGCCGGACCCATTTAATCCGGCCAACACCTGACAACACCACTGCAACAAAGCGTTCACTACAGTCACCCCAAGGCTGAAAGCCTTTGATCAGGGCTTCCAACCGTCCGACCCTGATTTGGCGTCGAATCGAACGGGCGGAAGGTTTTGCCCTTGGCCAGCCAGGCTGAACACCTGAGACACTGGCCTTCGAGACATACCAGCGCCCCCAAGGGTTGCTTAACCCTAATCTCGGGGGAAGTGGGACGTTTGTCGAGCATTGTGACCATTAGGGGTGCTTTGCGGATCGGGCACACTCTCGGGCCACTTCGCCCGGAGAGAATTGATCCGGTCCAACCGAACGGGTTCGATGACCGCGAAGACCGCCGACTTCTTTGGGATAATTTGAGTCGAAGCGGAGATGCCGGTAAAATGTCGACGCCTAGCGTGTGGCCCCTGATTGGCGTCGAGGCCCACGCATGAGGTAGATTTTGCCCCTGGCGGCGGAGTGATCTGGCCGGCCGGACGTCGAAGGTGCTTGCAACAGCGGTTTGGACCTCGTCGGGCTTCTCGCCCGGCGAGGTTCTTTTTTTCCTCCAGACCTCGAAAAAGCGCGGACCGCCAGGCATTGACCTTCGGGATGGACTGCTCCCGTGGAGGCCGGGTCCATCAATCCCGCGGTTAGCAACCTCGCCGCGAACAATCTTGCGAACGGGCAGTCGGCTAATGTCTACAATCGAGAGGTCGATGATTTCCCCGAACGGGCGAACCTCGACGGGGTTGGGGGTGTCGCCGTTCGGACGGAATAGGCCGACGCGAGCAATGTGGGTCAGCACGAGGGGTCATGGACAAGCACACGCTGGAATTGCTCGAATTTGACAAGGTCCGAGCCCTGGTCGCGGCGCAGGCCGCTTGCTCGCTCGGCAAGGACGCGGCGCTCCGGCTGGAGCCGAGCCTCGACCTCGGCGAGATCCGGACCTGGCAGAGCTTGACGACCGAGATGGCCGACGCCCTTGGGTCGGGGTTGTTTCCCCCCTTCGGCGGTTTGCGCGACATCCGCCCGCTGGTCCGCCGGGCGCAGGTGGGGAGCTTGCTCGACGCCGAGGAACTGGCCGGCGTGGTCGAGTCGCTCAAGGCGATCGGCAACCTCGAAGCTTGGCTCGACAAGGTGGGGAACGAGTTTCCCCGGCTGGGCGGGATGCGCGGGAGCGTCGCCCGGTTTGACGCTCTGAGTAACTCGATCGAGTCGTGCATCGACGAGCGCGGCAAGATCCTCGACACCGCGAGCCGCCGCCTGTCGGTCATCCGCGGCGAGATCGGCCAGGTCGAGGAGCGGATCAAGGAGACGCTGAACCGCTTGATCCGCTCGAGCGAGATCAAGCGGATCTTGCGGTTCCCGAACTACTCGATGGTCGGCCACCATTACGTCCTCCCGATCGCCAAGGAGCACCGGGGGGAGATCCAGGGGTCGGTCCACCGGACCAGCGCCACCAACGAGACGGTCTACGTCGAACCGCAGGCGATCGCCGAGAAGTCGGCCCAACTGTCGTTCCTCCGCGCCAAGGAAGCCAAGGAGATCCGGCGGATTTTAAGGTGGCTCGGAGCGCAGGTCGGCCAGATGGCGGATTCGCTCCTGGGAACCCTCGAAACCTTGGCCGAACTCGACCTGATCTTCGCCCGAGGGCGCTACAGCCTCGACTTCGGCCACACCCCGCCCGACCTGAACATTGACAGCAAGCTCCACCTCCGGGGGGCCAGGCACCCGCTCCTGGAAGCGATGTTCCGCGCCGAGAAGCGCAAGCCCGTCGTGGTCGAACCCACCACCGAAGCGGGCGAGCCGACCCCGGCCCCCGAGCCGGCCCCACCCGCCGAGCCGCGCCAGGTCGTGCCGATCGACATCCACCTCGGGTTTCAGTTTCGGACCTTGGTCATCACCGGGCCGAACACGGGGGGCAAGACGGTCGCGCTCAAGACCGTCGGCCTCCTGGCGATGATGGCGCAGTCCGGCCTCCACATCCCAGCGCACCAGGGGTCGCAACTCCCCGTCTTCGACGACATCCTCGCCGACATCGGCGACGAGCAGAGCCTCGAACAATCCTTGTCCACCTTCTCCTCACACATCCGCCGGGTGTCGGGCATCTTCAACCGGGCGACCGAGCGGTCGCTGGTGATGATGGACGAACTGGGAGCCGGGACCGACCCCGCCGAAGGGGCCGCGCTGGGCCGGTCGATTTTGGATGAGATCGACTCGGTCGGCTCGCTGGCGATCGTGACGACGCACATCGGCGACTTGAAGACCTACGCTTTCGGGAACCCTCGCGCCGAGAACGCCGCCGTCGAGTTCGACCTCGAAACCCTCCGCCCCCGCTACCGCCTCCACATCGGCGACATCGGCCAGTCGAACGCGATGCAGATCGCCCGCCGGTTAAACCTCCCCGAGCACCTCGTCGCCCGCGCTTCCCGCTACCTCGAAGCCGGCCAGGGGGGGACCAACCCCGACCTCGCGATCGTCCAGAAGCTCCGCAAAGACGCCGAGGACGCCCGCCAGGCCGCCCTGATCGCCCAGAGCGAGGCCGAGCGGAGCCGCGAAGCCCTCAACCAGCGCCTCGGCGACCTCCAGCGCCAGGCCGAGTCCGACGCCCGGATCACCGAGGCCCGCGCCCGCCTCCAGGCCGGCGACCGGGTGGTCGTCCCCCGGTTCGGCTACGACCGCCCCGGCCGCGTCGTCAAGATCGACCCCCGCAAGAAGACCGCTCAGATCGCCATCGGCGTCATGAAGTGGGACGTCGCCATCGACGAACTCATCCCCCAGATGATCCGCCAGCCCGAAGTCCCCCACGACCCCCGCGACAAGGCCAAAGCTCCCCTCGTCGCCACCAAGCCCGGCGCCCGCCTCGAAGACTTCGAGGAGTGATTTTTGGCGGATCAGGCGTCATCCCGAATAGGATGAGTGATCCACTTCGTGTCGCGCCGGATCGGAGGTTGCCGTGCAGTTTCAATTCAACTTCGAGAAGACGTTGCAGGCCGCGGCAGTCTTGATGACCCTGGACGGCGACCGGATGGAGTCGATCCGGCTCCTCAAGCTGTTGTATATCGCGGATCGCGAGATCCTGGCGGAAACCGGTGTCCCGATCACGGGAGACAACGCGGTCGCCCTGAAACATGGTCCGGTGCTCAACCACGTCTACGGCCTCATCCGCGGGCAAGCGACCCGGGCCGGCGAGTGGGCGGACACCCTCCGGACGGTCAACCACAACGTCGAACTCCGCAAGCCGATCGGGCGCGGTAAGCTGAACCGGGCCGAGGTGGACAAGCTCCAGGAGATCACCGACCGCTACCGAAACGACAACGTTTGGGAAATCTGCGACCAGACACATGACTTCCCCGAGTGGAAGGACAATTACGTTCCCAACCAGCAAACACCGATCCCGTGGGAGCAAGCACTCGAAGCCCAAGGGAGAGGCAGCCTGATCCCGGCCGTGGAACGCGAAGAGGGACTCCGGCGTCACCTCGATACCCTCTTCGGTTCTTGACCCATGCAAGCGGGTGATACGTTCTACCTCCAGCATCAAGCGGCCGACGGCCACCTCTGAGTCATCCTCTCCGACCCGGAGCAGAATCCTACTCGCGTGCTGTTCGTCAGCGTGACCAGTTATGATGTCGACAAGGAGGATGTTTGCCTGATCCAGGCGGGGGAGCATCCCCGAGTGACGCATCAGACCTGCATCAACTACCAACTCACGCGACATTCCACCCTTGCCAACCTCGATCAGCTTCGAGACAAAGGCGTGATCCGCCCGCAGCCGCCCGTCTCCCCCGAACTTCTCCAGCGGATCAGGCGTGGGGCCGCTTTATGGAGGCGGATCGACTTCGAGCATATCGAATTGATGGACGAACAAGACTTGCTCGATTGATCGATCCGTCCCGAGAAAATCGCCCACCGGATCGACGTCTGACGACTCGATCAACCAACTCTGAGTACTCTCCTCTTTGGTGAAGCAAGCCTGGAACCACCGGATGACTTCGACCCGTCGGCTCGCTTCCTTCCTGATTTTGTTCGCTCTGGGCTGTTCGCAATCGACCCTCGACCACCCGTCACCTGTCCTCGACCGCGGGCCGCATCAGGGGGCGCTCCGGCCGATCGAGGGCGTCAACGGCTTCATCGAGGTGGCGATCGAGCCGGTCCGCGATGCGCCGAGCGGGACGCCGAAGTTCCGGGTGGCGATTTATTTTCTCGACCGTGATCAGACCGCGTCGTTGAAGCCGATGCCGACCGAAGTGGTTATGACGGCCACCTGGCCCGACGCGCCGAACCCTCGGACGATCGACCTGACGATTGATCCGGTGCCCGGCGATTCCGCCGGTACGGCCAAGTTCGTGGCGCCGCCCGCCGATCACAAAGGAGAGCCGGCCGGGACCGTCCGGGGCAAGCTCGGCGATCGGGCGATCACCGCGGCGCTTTGAGTCATCGCGGCCGGGGATGGCTCACACAAGGTTCACGCGAGTTTCACCACTTCCGCACAGATCCGCACCTACAATGAGGCCGCTGTCGGCTCTGCCGCGGGATGGTCGCGTTCGTGCCCGCGCCTCCCGGTTTGCTCGCCTAACTAGGATCTGGCCTCCTATGACCGCGTCGCGCCGCTCGCCCCACCGCTCGGGCTTCACCCTGATCGAGTTGCTGGTTGTCATCGCCATCATCGCCGTCTTGATCGCCCTCTTGCTCCCCGCGGTGCAGGCCGCGCGCGAAGCCGCTCGCCGGAGCCAGTGCGTCAACAACCTCAAGCAGTTGGCCTTGGCCGCGTCAAACTACCACGACATCAACGGGGCGTTCCCGAGCGGTGGGTACACCGTGCTGAACTATTACGATACGAACACCGAGCCGAACTTCAGTTGCTTCGTCCGGATGCTCCCGCACATGGAGCAGCAGAGCATCTACAACGCGGTCAACTTCAGCCTCGTCTGGAAAGCGCCCGACAACATCACCATCGCCGGGGTGGGGATCAGCACCCTCTGGTGCCCGAGCGACGGCGACGTCTACAACGCCGTGCCGATCAGCACCATCAACTCCGTCCCCGGTGCCAGCGTTACCTACAACCTGGGGGTCCCGACGGGCAACTTCCTCCAGCAGTTCACCAGCTATGGCGCCGTGGCGGGCCTTTGGAACTTGACGGTCAAGACCACCGACAACAACGCCGGCGTCTCGACATTCGCGGCCCGGTACGCCAATCAGTACGGCCTGATCTTTTGCTCCAGCACGATCGGCTACCGCGACATCACCGACGGGACGAGCAACACCTTTATCTTCGGCGAGCGGAGCCACACCCAACTCAAGCGGCAGCTCAGCCCGGCCAACGACGGCAACGCTCAAGGGGGGGCGACCGCCGCCGCCAACGAGTTGCTCAAGCAGCCGCTCTACCACCAGTGGAACTCGGGGCAGCCGAGCGGGCATCAGATCCAGGCGTTCCGCCAGCCCAACCCGCAGGACCAGCCCGTGAGCGACGGCGGCGCTGGGGGCGCCGAGGCGACCGACCCGTCGAGCGAGCACCCCGGCGGCGTCAACTTCGCCTTCGCCGACGGTTCGGTCCGGTTCATCAAGAACACGATCAACACCTGGCCGATGGCTCCGGGCAAGAACTCGCCGCTCTACGTCCAGTACAACCTCAACAACATGAAGACCTGGGACTTCGTCCCCGGCGCCAAGCTCGGCGTCTTCCAAGCCCTGGCCACCCGAGCCGGCGGCGAAGTCATTAGTTCCGACCAGTATTGATCGGTCTCCCACCCGATCGCCCCTGCCGTCCCCTCTGACCCCGAGTTGGCTTCATGGACCGCTTTCGACCCTTTGGGTTGCTTGTCCTCTTGCTCGCGACCACGCCCCTGGGCGGTTGTGGACCCTCGCCCGGGGCGGTCGGGGCGGGAGTCGCCGCGCCGCACCGGGGGGCGCTGCTCCGGCTCCCCGACAACCTCGGTTACGCCGAGGTCGTTGCCGAGCCGACCAGCGGGAGCGCCAAGAACGCCTCGATCGAACTGGCGACCTACTTCCTGACCCCCGACGCCCAGGCCGCGCTGACGCCGGCTCCCACCGCCGTCACGCTGGAGGTGGTCCTGGCCGAAGCCAAAACCCGCCAGGCCGTGCCGCTGACCTTGAAGCCCAAAGCCAACGACCCCGCCGGCGCGACCCGGTTCGCCGCCATCCCACCCCCCGGCTTCGACGGGGTCATCACCGGTGGCAAACTGTCGGCCCAGGTCGCCGGCCGCGCGGTGGACATCTCGTTCTGATCGGCGGGGTTGACCGCATCGCCACACGAATGCTTGCCGACCAGAAAAAGCACGACCGGTCGTTTTTCTGACTTGTGCTCGCACGACCGGTCGTGCTACAACGGTTTGCATGAGGAACGCAGCCGAGACGACACGCGAGCGGATCTTGCGGCATGGCCTGGCCTTGATGAGCCGGGAGGGGCTGGCGGGGGTCACGCTGGGCGTGCTGGCGGAGCGAGTCGGGATGTCCAAGAGCGGGGTCTTCGCTCACTTCCGCTCGAAAGAGGACGTGCAGATCGGCTTGCTCGGCCACATGACGGAGTTCGCCGCCCCTCACATCGTCGAGCCCGCGCTGCGCGAGCCGGAGGGGCTGCCTCGGCTCGAAGCCCTGGTCCGGAACTGGCTCGGGTGGGCCGAGCGGGCGGGCCTGCCGGGGGGATGCCCCGTGGCGGCGGGGATGTTCGAGCTCGACGATGTCGAGGGGCCGGTCCGCGACAAAATCGTGGCGATGGAGGTGTATTGGCGCGGCTTGCTCGGTCAGCTCGTCCGGGAGGCCGTTGAGCTTGGGCACCTCCGTGCCGACCTCGACGGCGATCAGTTCGTCTGGGACCTCTGCGGGATCTACTTAAGCCACCACGCATCGAGTCGGTTCCTCCGCGATCCGGCCGCCGACTCCCGAGCGCACCGGGCGTTCCGGGCACTGCTCGACCACGCGCGACCTATCGGAGGCGAACGCGCGTCGGGCGAATCCGAGGACAGCATGAGGGATGCCCATGGCAATGCACCGCAATCCTGACCTCCAAGGCTTTGACTACATCGCGCCCCTGATCGTCGCGGTGGTGTTCATCCTCGCGTGTTCCCTGCTCAAGGAACCCCGGAGGCGAAACTTCTCGGCGGTCATGCTCGCGGGGGCCGGTGCCGCCTATCTCAACGGCGGGCTGGGGATCTGGGAGTTCGCGTTCACCCCCGTCGTCACCTACTGCGCTTACAAGGGGTTGGGGGATTACCGCTTCCTAGGCGTCGGCTGGCTGCTCCATACCCTCTGGGATGGGGCGCATCACTTTTATGGGACGCCGATCGTCCCCTTCGTGCCGACCTCCTCGGGGGGATGCGCGATCTGTGACGTGGGGATCGCCCTCTGGTACTTCGCCGGCGCCCCGTCCGTTGATGAGCTGGTCGCCAAACGACGCCGAGTCACGAAGTCCACCGAGAATTGATCGTCGCCCGCCGACGAGCGTTCCCGCTCCCCCGCAACCGTCCATCGCGTCGGGTCGCCGATCGCTCGGCGCGACGCTTCATGGGGCGATATGCCCCCCACGCCCGGAGCACACCGCGCGAGTCGCCTTGCAACCGGAGAAATCCACGAGATGAACCGCAGAACCTTTGGTGGTCTAATCGCCGCCACCGTCGCTTCGGTCGCGGTGCCTAGTCTACGCGGTCTCTTCGCCATGTTCTCACGAAGGCCGATCAACCCTGACGCAAGAGGTAAGAGCATATTGGGTAATCAAAGCATCCACAAGGTGAATGGCGTTGACATCAACGTCGTCGAAGCCGGTGAAGGGAGCCCCGCACTGGTCTTCCTTCACTACTGGGGCGGTTCGAGCCGTGAGTGGGCCCCTGTCATCGAGGACTTGTCCAAGACGAACCGCTGCGTCGCGATCGATTTTCGCGGCTGGGGCCAGTCGAGCAAGGAGGCCACGGATTATGGATTGGAGACGCTCGCCGCCGACGTCGTCGGCATTATTGACAAACTCGACTTGCGGGAGTTCATCATCATCGGCCATTCCATGGGTGGCAAGGTGGCCCTACTCGTCGCCGCCCAGAAGCCGGCGGGGTTGAAGCGGCTGATCCTGGTCGCGCCGGCTCCGCCGACCGCGCTCGACGTTCCGGAGCAACAGCGCCAAGGCATGATCGCCGCGTACCAGACGCGCGAAGGAGTGCTGGGCATCATTCGGGCACTTACTCTGTCCGACGCTCATGGTGAACAGATCGTTGAGGACGTGTTGCGCGGGTCGCCGGGCGCGAAGCGAGCCTGGCCTGAGAAGGGAATGACAGAGGACATCAGCGCGAAGGCGTCCCAGATCGCCGTGCCCGTGCGGATCATCGTCGGCGGCGCCGACACCGTGGAAACCGAGGCATCCCTCCGCGCCGCCTTCGGGAAGGTGCTCCCGGGCACCGATTTCGTCGTGCTCCCCGGCGTCAGCCACATGGCCCCGCTCGAGGCGACCGCCGAGGTGGTCAACGCGATCCGCTCCGCGCCGGTCGACTGATCCGCATGCGATCCGAAGCGCCGCGGCGGCCATGTCCGGATCGAAGCCATTAATGTCCTCGCGGTCATATCCAATCGTAACAACGATCAATCACATCTTTAATATCTGAGACATATAATGACTGCGACCGACCTTCCTTCGCTCAATTATCTTCGCTCGACCGGCGCGCCTGAGGGCGTGCCGCCCTTTCATGTCGGCATCATCATCGGACCGGGCTTCATCCCCATGGACATGGTCGGGATTCAAACGGTGTTCGCCGTCGTGCCGGGCGCTCAGATCCATCTGCTGTGGAAGACGCATGACTTGGTCGAGGGTTATCCGAACTGGTGGACCCGACCGAACACCACATTCGACGAATGCCCGCGAAAGCTTGACGTCATCGCGGTCCCAATGATGGCACCGGAGACTCAAAACGACCCCGAGGTCGTAGCTTTTGTCGCCGAGAAAGCCAAGACGGCCTCTTACATCATCGGGGTGTGCAACGGCGTTCTCGTGCTGGGCGCGGCGGGTCTGTTCAAGGGGCGCCGCGTGATGACAAACCACAACGCGCTTCCAATCTTGGATCAGTTGGGCGTCGCCGAGGTGGTTCCCGCCGGCAATGGCGTGGTGGTCGACGGCAACCTCTACACGTCAGGCCCAGGCGTCGGTAGCTACGAGACCGCCTTTCTGGTCGTCGAAGCCGCGTTCGGCCGGAAGGCGGCTCAGTTCGCCGAGGCGGCCATCGAATACGACCCGCACCCGATCTACGGGATGGGCGTTCCCGCCAATGCCGATCCGGCGCTCGTCGCGCAATTCGAGAGCCTGACGGAGCCTCTGGTCGCCGAGTACCGCAGGGGCTCCGTCAAGTCGTTCGAGGAGGCCGCCGCCTCATAGTGAGCGGTCGGACAAGGTGACGGCTGGTTTCCTGTCACCCCAGTTGGTGAGCGACATCGCGGGAGATTGCTATGATTGCAGACATCAGAGTCCCGGATAGCAACATCGTGCGTCAAGCGGAGGAGTTGGGTAACCGTTCACGGGGTTTTGAAGGCGATCATGGCCGGCACCCATGTGTTAGCAACCGTTTTGCCGCTTCTTCCCTGAAAACGGCCTCGGAACAACCGCGGCGGTCATCAAGAACGATCGGCGGTGGGCAACATGATCGTGCAATTACAGAATCACCCGTCGAGACACCGCTTTCGCCCCTTCAATTGTGGGGTGAAATTGCCTGATCCAGGCCGTGAACGGTTACGCCTGGTGCTTCGCGGGCGGCCCCTCGGCGCTGGGGTGGCTAGGTTGGTCGCGAGCCGAAGGGAAGCCCGTCGCGGCCTAATCCGACCAACGAATCGGCATGACATCGAATCAAGGCGCGAGGTCAGATGACCGCGTCGAAGGAAACTCGAAGGCGTCGAAACGCGGTGGCTGCCGCGCGGCGCCGCGAGGTGGCGGGGTCGGCCGCGCGCCGATCTCGTCGGATCTTATACGGTTCCCAGGAATTTCATGCGCCTTCGCCGACGTGAACATATGGAGCGGCACAGATC
>JAABUX010006750.1_pt1 | contig 13611 bp, 11 predicted proteins | sample 5561851 | NCBI WGS metagenome assembly JAABUX01 (sample SAMN10711883, study PRJNA513361) | rock metagenome | isolation source: Antarctica rocks | place: Antarctica: Victoria Land, Richard Nunatak red sandstone | collected 2016-01-03 | reverse complement strand
CGCGCGTCCAGAGCGCCGGCGGCTTCCTGCGCGCCCGCAACAGCACGATCCTCATCGGCGTCGAGGACCATAAGCTCGAGGACGCGTTGCAGGTCATCCGCGCGACCTGCAAGACGCGCACGCGCGTAATGGCGCCGCTGCTGCATGGCGGCGAGATGGGTGAGCTATTCGTCCCCCACCCCATCGACGTCGAAGTCGGCGGCGCCACCATCTTCGTCACACCTATCGAGTACTTCGAGCGCGTATGAGATGGCTGATCGCCGAAAGCTGATAGCCTTAAGCTAAAGTAGGCGCCAAGATAGAAGCGGGTGTATCACTGTGCGGGTAGCGGAGGACGACCGGGCCAAACAGGGTCCGGTACGCGCCACCCTGGCCTACCTCCACGTCTTCGTCGGCCTGCACCCCAACGCCCGCCGCATGCTGATCGGGAACCTGTGCATCAACGTCGGGCTGGGCGTCTTTGGCGTCCTATTCAACCTCTACCTCGTCGCCCTCCACCACAGCGTCGGCTACGTCGGGCTCGTCGCCGCCGCGACCACGATCGGCCAGGCGGCTATCGCGCCGCTGGCGGGCCTGGCGCTACGCCGCTACAGCGAGCGCGCGGTCCTGATGGCCGGCGCGGCGGTCATGGCGCTCGCATCGGGACTCTCCGCACTCGTCACCAACGATGTCCTGCTGGTCGTGGCGGCGGCAATCTCCGGCGTCGGGTTCTCCACCGCCACGATCCCCGCGCTGCCCTATATGATGCGCTACGCCACGATACGCCAGCGCACACACCTTTTCTCGGCCTACTTTGCCTCGGCCACAATAGGGACGATGATCGGCTCGCTGCTCAGCGGCGCCGTCCCAACTCTCACCGCCGGGTTGATACACGCTCATGGTGACACGACGGCGCTCTATAACCGCGTGGGGCTTCTCGTGGGCGTGCTCGTCACGGCGATTGGAGTGGTGTGGTTCCGGTCCATGCATGACAGCGCGCCGCCGCCCGACGACGAGGACTACCCGGTGCGGACAGTTACGCCAGCGCGCGACGAGCAGCGCACGCGGCGCGCCGTCCTCGTGATGCTGCTCGCCACCGTGATCATCGCCCTGAGTATGGGCGCGACCATGCCGTTTTTCAACGTCTACTTCGCCACGCGCCTGCACGCTGGTACGGGGACTATTGGGACGATCTTCGCCGTGTCGGGGCTGGTCTGCGCCGGCGTGGCCTTCCTGGCGCCGGTCTTCGGGCGCTGGGGACGCCTGCCTGGGTTCAACGCGGCGCGCATCCTAACCGCGCCGGCCTTCCTGCTCTTCTGGCTGCATCCCGGCCTGGGCATAGCCACGCTGGCCTACATCGCGCGCAACTCGTTCGGCACCGTTTCAGGCGCGCTGGAGAACACCTACTCCATGGAGATCCTGCCGGCGCGCCTGCGCGGCATCGTATCCGGCTGGCGTTCGCTCGCCTACAACGGCGGGTGGTCGATCGGCTCACTGGCTGCGGGCGTTATCGTGGCGCGGTTCGGCTACGACGCCATTTTTCTCGGCGCCGCCGTCCTTACCCTCGTGGGCTCGGCGGTGTACTATGGCTACTTCGCGATAGTCGATGGTCGATAGTCGATGGTCGATAGCCGATGGTCGATAGTCGATGGCCGATAGCCGATGGTCGATGGCCGATAGCCGATGGTCGATGGTCGATGGTCGTTAGAAAACAAGGACGGATAGGGAGGACATGTGGGGCGCACACTGACCCTGCTGCTCGCCGTCGCACTGTTAGCGCTCTGGATCACGAGCATCGCGCATAATCAACCGGTGATCGGCTCAGACGAGCAGACTATCCGCCACCAGTTGACGGCGGTCGCGGGGCCGCCCGGTATCGGCACGCCAACGACGGCGCCGCCCAGCCCGACGGCCACGCGGAGAGCCGCCACACAGAGGGTTTGATGAATGATGGGTTAGCATCCATAGGAGGGACGCCGCGGGACAGGCGACTCCGTGAAGGGGTCACATGGGCAAGCTCAAAATAGGGAGCCTCGCCCTGAGCGTCTTCCCCGCGATCGGCGGCTTCGTCGACATGGGCAATCTGTTGACGTACTCCCGCACGACGGCTAACGGCGTCAGGGCACGGTACAGAATCAGGGCTTCCAGCCTCGCCGCAGGCTCTGATAGCCCGGCGTCACATGATGCAACGCTGGCTCAACGGGTTAGCGGCCACGCGACCATGGGGCCAACCCTACGGTCGCGTGGCTGCGGCGATCAGCTCAGTACACGTCGGCTCATGTAGGTTTACATCCAGGGAACCCCCGCGCCATCCGGTGCAAACCTCTCTTGGTCAACGCGTACCAGCCACCACTCCATAAACAATGCGGGTGGATGAACGTCTAACGTGGTGTCATTGCGATGTCACGCCATGTCCCTGTCGTGTAATTGTCCCGGACGCCGATGGCGCCAGATGAGAAGGTCGTGTCCGTCGCCGTGAATGTCACGCTGTCCGGCGACGTGATGTTCTGGGCCGTCGCGGTCAGTGTACTCCCCACGACTTGCAGCGTGAGGTGGTACCATGCATTCGTCGTGACCCCGCCGGGCACGTTCCCGTTGTTAAGGAAGTGCCACGCGCCATTCTCACGGCCCAAAAACGCATCGCCCGATGTCTCGACGCCGAGATAGTAACCGTCGAAGGCGTCGGCGCCGACGCTTGGGTTCGTCACCCGTGCGATCAGGCCAGCCTGACCAGACGCCGTCACCTCCACGTCGCCTTGTACGGTATAGTTGCCCCAGGAGGGCGCCCCAGCCACGGACTTATCGCCCGGCCCGCTGCTAGAGTCACTGTAGGACTCGTTCGTCGCCGAGTCGGACCAGGTTCCACCGTACGTCGTCCACCCAGTGGCTGTCCCGCTGGCGAAGGGCGCGTCGTAGGGGGTGACAGTCGTGCTGGTCGCGCCGCCGGGGGTGACGGAGATATTGCGCCATGCCGCTGTTGTGTAGTGGTCGCGTACGCCGACCTGCCCCGACGTGAAAGCGCAGCCGTTGTCCGTGTAGGAGAACGTGGTCGGGGCGCCGGTCGAGCCAACCGGCTGCGCCGCAACGGTGAACGTACAGCCAACCGCCTGGACGGTCATGTGGTACCAGGTATTGACCGCCACACCGCCTGGCATCGCGACGCTCTGCAGGCCATGGTAGGCGCCGTCCTCACGCCCAAGGAAGAGGGTCCCGCTGCCGCTTGCGAGGCCGACATAGTACCCATTGAACGCATCGGCGCCCGTGTTCGGATTAGTGACACGCACGGCGAGTCCGGCCTGTCCACTCGCGGTTAACTCGACGTCGCCTTGCACTGTATAGTCCGTCCATCCGGTGGATCCGGCGACCGCTTTGTCACCCGGACCGCTTGTGCTGTCGCTGTAGACGCCGTTCGCGACCGACCACGCGCCACCGTACGTCGTCCATCCCGCGTCTGTGCCCCCGGCGAAGGGCGCATAGAACGGCAGTGTCCCAATACTCGCCGTCCCGAATCGCACCTCGCACTTGCCATTCGCTATGTGTGTGCCGGCTAGGTACAAGACGCTTGTCCCCGTCTGCGAGGGTAAGAGCGGCGAACTGTAGCCTGGGCAGGAGGTCTCCCCGCTATCGTAGCCTCCCGTCGGGTCGATGACGAAGGGCGCGGGGATCTCGGACCAGGGACCGACGCCGAGGTTCGTATTGACGAGTAGTGTGCGACCGCTCTCCGGCAACACAGTGAGCGACCCGTCCGGGCCCGTCACGAGCCGCTGGCCGGAGATGATGAGCGTCCCGTCAGGTCCGCCTGCGGGACTCCATGCGAGATTGGGCGTGTGTAACAGGTGGCGCCCGTCGCTCGTCTGCACGAGGGAGCCCACGCTGTTCGTCGGTGTCCAATTATCCCCATCCGGCGACGTCTTCACATAGACGGAGCAGGCCTGATCGGGGTCATAGCCGGCCTTGCAGTCCTCGAAGCTCATCATGTACTGCCCGTTGGGCAGCTTGACGACGATGGTCATGCCGGGCCGCTGGACGTTGTCCTGGACCGCCACGTCATACACTTCTGATCCCCACGTCTGGCCGCCATCCGTCGAGACGACGTGGCCGAGTAGTTGGTTATATCCCGCGCCGGACTGCCGTTCGTCGGAGAAGTAGCAGACGAGATGGCCCGCGCCATCGATCTGGAAGTCGGGCTCCCAGATGCCGTGCCCGATACGATCGGGCAGACCGGATTCGGACGTGCATGAACTCAGGTAGGTCCATGTGTGTCCCTGGTCCGCGCTCCTGAACACCTCGATGGCCTGCTGCGTGTAGTCGTTACGCACCCACGCCGTCCCCGCCGCGAGCAGTGTGCCAGCGGGGTAGGGGCCTTCCGGCTGGGGCAACTCGAACAATGTCGGCCCGTCAAGGTCCCAGTTGTGCACCGTGTCGCGCACCACGCCGATGGGTGATGACGACCACGCCCCCCCACCGTCGGTGCTCTGGTAGATCGGGAAGCTGGCCGGATTCCCGTCGCCGCTGTGCGAGAATGTGGCCAGCAAGGTCCCATTGGCTGTCCCGCTATGCGCCAGCCGGATGACGCGCGGGTAGCTGGCATCCTCGTTGGGATTCGCCGATATGTTGGGGCTGTACAGGACGTTGCCCGTCGCCGCGTGCGCCGGTGTCACGTCGCGCGCGGTGACACCGCAGAGGGCGATTGCCAGCGCAACAGCGGCAACAAAACGTGTTAACGCCGCGCCCCGTAGCGGCCGTAGCAGGCGATAGCCCGCGCGTGCTGATGGTATCATATGCCTACTCCTCTTTCTTTTCCCGTCATATCATCCTGTCGATCCGTTGTCGCTCCTGTCGCGCGAGGCATGTCCCGTTCCGAGAAGGCAAATTCCTTTCCGCCACCGTCCATGTGGCGCTCAATCCGCTCGTCGCGAGCCGTCGTAACGTCCAGGACACCCGAGGCGCGGCGTCGGCCAGCCTCGTCGACGACCCAGAGATGGAGGCGTCCGCTCGTCGCATCCGTGGGGAGTGGGCGCCGGATCGTCACGGGCTCCGGCGTCTCGAAGGGGTGTAGCGCGATCGGAACGCGCCCCGACAGCGCTGGCGCGCCATCCCAGGCCCAGACGAGGACGCCGGTGAGGGGCTGCTCTCCGTGGTGCGAGAGCCGCACGTCGACGGAAACGACGCCGCCCGAGACGACGAGGTCGCGCCCCGGTCCATCCGGCACGGCGTCGACGATGATGACCGTCTCGGCATTGACCGTCGCCGGATCGCAGCCCAGATCTTTGCTCCGCCGGTCGGCAGTGTAGATCCCACACAGTTCGTGCTCGACGTCGTAGAGCTCGCAATAGATATATCCGTCAATGGCGTCGTGGCGGCGCATCTCTTGTGTCTGCCAGCGCAGATGCCATCCCCGTTCCCGCTCCGTGGCGCCGCCCCCATACTCGCCGTTGAGCAGCGGCAGGCCGGTATGATCCCGCCCCGCCAAGCTCAGTTGCGTCTCGTACCAATGGTCCACCGCGAGTTGATGCCCAAACCAGGTTCGGGCGTCGTTCACGATGGCGGCGGTCACCTCGTTCCAGCGCCGGATATCGCTGTCGTAGTAGTGCCAGTCGAGGACGTCGGTCTTGACGTGGGACCACCCCGAGTTGTCGACGATGGGGCGGCTTCTATCGGCGGCGGCGAGAAGGTCGTAGGCACGCTCGACGGCCTCCTGCTTCTCGCTATCCTCCGCGCACCGCCAATCCAACCCCCATTCCTCGTTGTAGATGCCCCAGAGCACGATGCTGGGGTGATTACCGTCACGGGCGACCATGGGCGCCAATTGCGCCTCGAACCGGGTGATGGCCTCCAGCGAGTAGCGGCCGACACAGGGCGGTTCGGCCCAGACGAGCAGCCCCAGGCGGTCCGCCCAATATAGCCAGCGCGGGTCCTCAAGCTTAATGTGCTTGCGGGCCAGGTTATAGCCCGCCGCCAGGGTCAGTTCCACGTCGCGGCGTAGCGCCGCGCCATCGGGCGCCGTGTACCCGCTCCCAGGCCAATACCCCTGATCCAGGACGCCGCGCACATACAGGCGCTCGCCGTTCAGCAACAAGCGGCTGCCCCGCGTTTCAATTGTCCGTAAGCCGGTGTAGCTCCCCACGCGGTCCTCGCCGTCCGCGCTGTCCAGCCGCGTGACGACGTGGTAGAGGTGCGGCCTGCGCGGGGTCCAGAGTTGGGGCTGGCGCAGCGGCAGCGTGACGGTGACGGTACGGTCGTCCCCGACTGGGATCGCCCGCGCATCTTGGCCCTCCACCTGCAGCGAGAGCGTGGCTCCGGCCGTGTGAGGCCCGCCCACGGTCACGCGCGCTTGGATACCGGCGAGATCGTCGGCTGGACGCAATTGCACGCTCTCAATATAGGTCGCGGGCCGCCCTTCCAGCCAGACGGACTGCCACACTCCGCTGCTCGCCGTGAAAGCGCAGTCATCGTAGTCGTCGGGCGGCTGGCTGCGCTGCTTGCCGTGCGGGATCGATCGCTTATCCAGGGGCGCTTCGACCCGCAGGATCACCTCGCCCCCCCCGTTGTCCAGCGCATCCGTGACGTCGAAGGAGAACGGCAAATACCCCCCGATGTGTTCGCCGATCCACCGACCATTGAGCCAGACCTGGCAGGCATAGTGCGCCGCGCCGACATGCAGAATCGTGCGCTCGTTGGCCCACCCTGATGGACGCTCCACGACGCGGCGATACCAGCCAACCGGTAGCCACTGACGGCGGATACCCGACGCCGGCGCTTCCCAGGCGAACGGGACGATGATGCGGTCGGGCCACGGAGCCACGCCAGGCTGCTCCCAGCGCTCCTCTCTGCCGCGATCGTCGGGGTCAGGGGCGAAATCCCAGGCGCCATTCAAGGAGAGCCAGCAGTAGGAGCGGTCGAAATCCGGGCGGGGATAGTCGTCGTGCGGGTTCATCGTCTGTGCGGCCTTTCCGTGTGTATGGTGTGGTCGTTTCATGATGATGTGGTCGTTGCCGTGGGGTCGCCGATAGGGGTGCGCCCGTAACGGATCTCGCAGCCGCCGCCGTCGAGGCCCGCGGCGGCCAGCATGAACAGTCCGCCCCCCGTGGACGAGGGCAAGAGCGCCGAGCTGTAGTTCGCACAATCCGGCCCTCCCTGGGATACCTGGATGGGCGCGGCGATCGTAGACCAGGGGCCAGCCCCCTCCCGCCTGTTGACGAGGAGGACGCGCCGGCTCTGTGGCGCCACCGTGTCGTCGCGGCCGTACAGATCGTGCGCGGTGAGCAGAATTTCACCGTGCGCGCCACCCTCTGGAGCCCAGGCGATGTACGGGGTGTGGCCGGCATAAACGCCGGCGCTCGTCTGCACGCGCGGGCCCAGGTCGGCGGCGTTGCCCCACGCGTCCCCGTCGGCCGATGTCTTGAGGTGGACCTCACAGTTGGTCCGGCCACATACTTCGAAGCTCATCACATAGCGGCCGCTCGGCAGCCGGATCACCGTCGCCATCCCTGGGCGTGACGACCCATCGGGGACGGCAACGTCGACATGCTCAGGTCCCCAGGTCTTACCTCCGTCGGCAGACACGACGTGCCCCAGGAATTGGCTGTACGCGGCGCGGCGCTCGTCCGAGAAATAGCACACGAGACGTCCGGCGCGGTCGATCTGAAAATCAGGTTCCCACACCCCGCCCGCCCCCTTGGCGCACGAACTAAAGTAGGTCCAGGCGCGCCCCTGATCCCCGCTGCGAAAGATTTTGAGCTCGTGCCCGACCGTGCCCGCGGCTCCGGCCGACTCGGCCAGAAGCAACGTCCCCGCGGGTGTACCGCCCAGCGTGCGTGGGACCTCGAAGAGCGTTTCGCAGCATGTGCGCCCGCCGTAGGCGCTATCGGCGAGCGTGGACAGGCGCGACCACGACCGCCCGCCATCCGCGCTACGATAGATGAGCAGGCTATCCGTCCCGCCCACGTTGATCCCGAAGGTCGCCAGTAGCGTCCCATTGGCCGCCCCGTTGTGGGCGAGGCGGATGACGCGCGGATAGCCCGCGAACTGGCTCGGATCGGAGGGCCTGTACAAGACGCCGTCCCCGCTTACTGTGACATGATGCGCGGCGACGGTTGGGGCGCACACACTCAGGCTAAGACACATGCATGCGGCGAGAAGTCGCCGGCCGCGCCACCCTTTCGTGAAGCGGATGAAACGCGCGATGATGCGAGACAAGCTATACCCCTCCATGATTGTATGACGCGCCCGGTATCAGCCTTTGACGCTACCGGCGAGGGCGCCCTGGATGAATTGGCGCTGTAGGACCAGGAACAGCACGAGGATCGGCAGGCTGGCCAAGGTGCTCGCGGCGAGGATTTCGCCCCAGGCGCTGGCCCCCTGCACCCCTACCTGGACCGAGTCGATCTGGCTTTGCAAGCCTGACAACATCACTTGGAGTGTCTGGAGATTGACGGTGTTGGTGACGATAACGGGCCACACGAAGTCGTTGTAGATGCCGATGAAGGTCAACACCGCCAGCGCGGCCAGCCCCGGCCGGATGACCGGCAGCACGATGCGCCAGTATAGGCCGAACGGCGAGCACCCGTCGATACGCCCCGCGTCGAGCAACTCGTCCGGGATGTCGGCGATGACCTGGCGCATCCAGAAAATGCTGAAGGCGTCGACCGCCCCCGGCAGGGCCAGCCCAGCGTATGTGTTCACCCACCCCAAGGCGCCCATCTCCAAGAGGAGCGGGATCAGCAACACAATGACGGGCAGCATCAGCGTCGACAGGAGCACGACGAAGAGCGCGTCGCGGCCACGGAACCGATACTTGGCGAAGGCGAAGCCCGCCAACGGGCAGAAGAAGAGCGTGAGACCGCCCTTGATCGCGATCACGATCGCCGTATTCTCGAAGCCCACGCCCAGCGGCACGGCGGCAAGCATCGCCGTGTAGTTGTTCAGCGAGAGGGCGTGCGGATCGAACGAGAACGGCGCCGTCGCGATGTCTTCACCGTTCTTGAACGAGGAGGCTACCATCCACAGGAGCGGGAACAGAAAGAGCGCGGTGACGAGCAACAGGACGGTATAGCGCGCGACATTGCCCAGTGTGGCCCGGCGGTGTGCGACGCGGGCTGCAGCCCGCGTCGGGTAGGTGACGGTTGCCATGGTGTTAGGCCTCCTCGCGCGCGCGCAGCAGGCGCAGCATAACCAGCGACACCATGACGAGGAGCGCCAGCAGCAGGAACGAGTTGGCGGCGCCCGTGCCGAGATCCTGGCTGCTGATGTAGAGGTAGAGGTTGTAGCCGGCGGTCACGGCCGCGTTGTTGGGTCCCCCGCCACGGTTGAAGAGGACGAAGGGTTCGGCGAACATCTGAATCACGCCGATGGTCGAGGTGACCACGAAGAAGGTGATGATCCGGCGCATGAGCGGCATAGTGATGCGCCAGAACTGCACAAAGGCGGTGGCCCCGTCGATCGACGCGGCCTCGTACAGCTCTTGCGGGATGCCTTGCAGCCCTGCCAACATTAAGATGATGGCGAAGCCGCTGTTTTTCCAGAGCACGAGCGAGGCGAGCACCGGCCGCACCCACGCCCCGTCGGTCAACCAGGGGACCGGGCCGAGATGCGCGAGCTGCAGCAGATTGTTCACCATCCCGACATCGGGATCGAAGATGATGAGCCAGATCTGCGCCACGGCGACGAGCGGGACGACGAATGGGACCAGGAACGCGGTGCGGAAGAACCAGCGGAAGCGCAGCGTCGACCCCGAGAGCAGCACGGCGGCCAGGATGGTGAAGATGGTCTGCGCCGGGATGATGAGCGTCCACAGGATGGCCGAGGTCGCGATCGACCCCCAGAAGCCGCTGTCGGTCAGCAGGAAGGCGTAGTTCGAGAAGCCGACGGGACGCGGCGTCCCAGCGCCATGCCAGTAGGTAAAGCTGAGGCGCAGGGCATAGAGGAGCGGATAGAGGATGAAGGCGGCGAAAAAGAGCAAGGGCGGCGCCACGAAGAGGTAGGGCGCGTAACTACCGCCCAACCATCGCCGCAGGCGCGCGGCGCCGGACCGCGCGACGGCAGGCCGAGAGATGGGTACAGCGTGCATGGACATTCTGCTTTCGTGGGGGCCGCCGGTCCACGACATGCGGACCGGCGGCCAGGGCGCGCCCCTTTAGGCGCGGTTGATCAGCTTGGTCTGGATGTCGCGGGCGCCCTGGGCAAGCGCCTGGGCCGGCGTCATTTTCCCCGACAGGACGTTCTGGATGTTGCCCCCATAATAGGAGGTGGCCTGGTTGTACCAGGTGGGATAGTAGTAGTTACTGGGGATGTGCGGGGCTGTCGCGACCGCCACCTCCCAGATATCCTGGTTGCCCAGCGCGGGCACATCCTTGAACAGTTGACGCCGCAGGGCCGGCTTGTATGACGGCAGTGATGTATTCAGACCGCCCGGATAGAGCTTGTTGGGGCCGTACACAGCGCTGTAGCCGTCCGCGCTGAACACGAGGTGCTCGTACCAAAGCCAGGCCAGATAGGGATTTTTTGCCTGCTTGGGGATGATGAACGCGCTGCCGCCCATCACGGCGCCCCGCGCGCCGCCCTTGGTCCAGGCCGGCAGAGACATGGCGCGCCAGAGGCCCGTGGTCTTCTTGAGCTGGAACTGCGGCACGTAGTCGAACCAGATGGCCCATGGGTAGAAGACCTCGTTGCCCGTGTCGAGTTGCACGATGTCGCCCGGCCCCGCATACAGCGCATGCGTGCCCAGCCCCTCGTCCATGACCCGTTTGAGCCAGGTGACGTAGCGGAGATACGGAGCCGTATTCAACTGCAGCTTGCCGCTGCCGTCGACCAGGCTGGTCCCCTGCTGATTGGCGAACATCTCGCCCTGCAAGACGGTCAGGCCGGGGTCCTGCTCGACGTGGATCGGTTTCACCGACGAGCCAAGCTTCGACTGCACGGTGTGCGCGGCGGTGATCAATTCGTCGTAGGTGGTGATGGACAGGGGGTCAACACCGGCCTTATGCAGCAGGTCCGCGCGATAGAAGAGCAGGCCAGGATCGAGGTCCCAGGGGATGGCGATGACGTGGCCGTTTTGCGAGGCCACATGCAGCTTGAACGGCACGATATCCGGGATGTAGGGCTTGATCCAGCCGGTGATGTCGTAGAGATGGGCGGCCTGGATCGGGATGTTGACATCCTCGTAGAAGGAGCCGTCGGGGACGCCCACGCCCGTCGTGAGGGTGGTGGGCAGCTTGGCGTCGACATCGACGGCAACGTGCTTGACGGTGATGCGCGGATACTTCTTGTTGAAGGCCGCGATGGTGGCGTCGAAGACCTGAAAGAGGTCACCCGCGCGATCCCAGATGACGATCGTGCCCTCGGGGGGGCGGGCGACGTAGGGCGCAGCGATCGTGGACGCGGGAGCGGCGGCAAGGGCCGTCGCGGCGGGGGCCGCGAGAAGCGCGCCGGTCGCGGCGGCCGCCCCTTTGAGGAGCGCGCCGCGGGAGATGGGCCGCGCCGATGAGATCGTGTCGGAATCAGATGACGCGGATGACGGGGACGAGTGCGGCGTATCCATGAGAAATCTCCTAATCTCAGTACTCTCTTAGTACCCAATCACTCGACACATAGCGTCGAGTGGGCGATGGCCAGAACAATCACCTCCTTTCCTCACACATGTATATGCGTCCGTCTCTCTATGATCCAGTCGGCCGAACGGTGGACGCACGCACGACGAGATGAGTTGGGAACACCCTTCGCGTCGGGCCAATGGCCGCTCCATTCATCTGATCGAACAGGAGTTGGCCGGCGGCCCGGCCCATCTCACGCATAGGATGATGAACCGTCGTGAGGGGCGGGCTCATCATGGCGGCGAAAGCGATGTCGTCGAAGCCAGCCAGGGCGACCTGATCGGGCACCCGGATTCCCCGCTCGTGGAGCGCCTGGAGCGCGCCGAAGGCCATCTCGTCGCTCGCCGCGAAGACCGCATCCGGGCATGACGCGGCGTCGAGGAGGGACACCATTGCCGCACGCCCGCTGTCGGCCGAAAAGTCGCCGGGCGCGACCAGGCCAGAATCCGGGAGTCGTCCCGCCGCCACCAAGGCCGCGCGGTATCCCTCTTCCCGCGCCGTGGCCGATGCGTGGCCGTGCTTCCCCGTGAGGTGCGCGATGCGCCGATAGCCCTGATCGATAAGGTGCTCGACGACCGTCATCGCGGCGGCGCGATCGTCGATACTGACGCTATGCACGTTCGGGTGATGGCTCCAATCGCCAAGGAAAACGACCGGCAAGCCGGAGGCGGCGATGCGGAGGGCGTTCCGATCCTCTAACGGGACGGCCAGGAGGACGACACCGTCGGCGCGCCGACTCTCCAAGAGGCGTAGGTAGGCGTCCGCGCTCTCATCGCGGGAGGACACAGACAGGAGAATGGTGTACCCAGCGGCCACGGCCACCTCCGTGACGCCGCCAATCACTTCCGTGAAGTAGGGATGGGAGAAGATATGCTCGGTTGTTTGCGGAATGACGACGCCGATGGTATTGGTGCGGCCGTAGCGCATCGAACGCCCGAGCTCGTCGGGGACATAATTGAGCTTGCGGGCCGCGTCCAGAACCCGTGCGCGTGTGTCGGCGGCCACGCGCTCCCCTGTACGAAGGGCGAGGGAGGCCGTCGACACCGACACACGGGCCATAAGGGCCACGTCACTCAGACTAGCGCGCGCCATGAAACCTCTATCGTAGCGTTACGATGATAAGAATATTTACGGCCAGAATCAGCTATCGTAACGTTACGATAGGGATCATACACCGAACGGGAGGCGATTGTCAAGCGGTGGTCGGAATTAGGGTGCGGGCCACTTTTTCGCGTCTGATGGGAGCGCTGGATCAGCCGCCTCCCGTGGGCGCGGCGATGAGTGCGCCGATGGCGGAAGATTATCCCGCGACCGTACGCCTACAGGAGTTGATCGGGCGTGTCGTCGTCGACGCCACGGGGCGCCGCCTGGGCCGCGTCGTCGATGTCGTAGCCGAGCTATGGGGCGACGAGTTGCGGGTCACGACGCTGCTGGTCGGGCCACGCGCGTGGGCGTCGCGCTTCGGCGCGACGGGCCGGGAGGAGGGACGGCGCGTCCGCTGGGAGGAGATCGCCGCGCTCACCCCGCGCATCGCCCTGCGTTCGGTCGCGGCGCCGGAGAGCAGAGAGGCCACGCAATGATGTGGGTCGAGGGCATTGCCACCGTGACCATGGTCCTCTCCGTCCTGTGCTTCGTCCTCTACGTCATCGCCCTGCTGCGTATGCCACCGGACGCCGGCCCACGATCACGCCCCTGGATCGCCTCGGACGTCCCCTGCCGCCCGTCGAGAACCCGGACTATCACGACACCGAGGAGGAGCACGACGGCTAGCGGCGCCGTTAGCCGCCGTGTGTGAGGTAGCGGGCGAACCGGTCGCGGGCCAGCCCCGCCACCGTGTCCAGCGCCCCAAGCTCCTCGAACAGGTGTGTCGCCCCCGGCACGATCTCCAACCGCGTGGCGCCGCGTAACTGGGCCAGCGCCTCCTCGTTCATCCCGATCACTGGCATGTCGTTACCGCCGACGATGAGCAAAGTAGGCGCCCGGACGCGCGCCAGGGCCGCCCCGGCCAGGTCGGGCCGGCCCCCGCGCGATACGACCGCGC
>JAABUX010006749.1_pt1 | contig 13613 bp, 21 predicted proteins | sample 5561851 | NCBI WGS metagenome assembly JAABUX01 (sample SAMN10711883, study PRJNA513361) | rock metagenome | isolation source: Antarctica rocks | place: Antarctica: Victoria Land, Richard Nunatak red sandstone | collected 2016-01-03 | reverse complement strand
TGTTTCGGTGCACAGGACGGGGTGCGTGGGCCATCCAAGACTGCTCATGGTCCAAGAGCTGCGCCACATCTACCGGGAGGTGAGATACATGACCGGCTCACTGCTGGCCCATGCTCCTCGGCACAGAACGCATCCAAGCAGTCACGCCGGAGCCGCATATGACATGCCTCGTGGCGACCTGCGTTTGGCTCTCTTTCCCTTTCCTCCATCCTGCTCTCTGTCCCTTTCCTCCATCCTACCGCAATGTTTCTGTGCGCGCCGAGCGTCTAGACTAGCTGACAGATTTGGAACCCAGAGCCGCGTGCCTCCCCGCTGTGTCTGCACGCGTGTCCGACGGCGCCAGCATCGACATCACGTGGTGCAGCAGCGCGTCAGGCAGGGCCTCGAGCCCCGGTGGTTGACCCGGCTGCAGCGCTGCCACTGGCGCTGCCGCATCACGGACCGTGAAGCACGTTTCGCCATGGCCTCGCTCCATTGATCGCCTGCAGCGGCAAGCAACGGGCATCTGAGGTCGAGAGCATGTGGCGACCGCAAGAAGGGGTTTGCGGATGTGTTCGCTGGTGATCGTCTGCCGCCGGTGAATTTAAACGGTGAGCAAAAGATTTTGCCTGCAGCGTCGGCGAGCTTCAGCAGCACTGCCGACAGCGTTAGTCCTGCCGACAGCAAGCGACATAGTGGGCCGCCCCTGCATGGACCCGACTGCGAAAGTGGGTGCACAGCGGTGGCGGGAAGTCTGGACCGCCGCACGGTGGGCAGTATGAGCGGCTTCTCACAAGCCGGCAGGTGCGCAGTCACAGGGCAGTATGCTGAGCCTTGTGAAAGCGCCTGGGAGCGCAACCGCGGTGCACACAGCGCGGCGCAAGCTTCGCTGGGCAAGCATTCAGGGCAGCTGGCTGATTGACCAGCAAGTTGACCCTCTTGACCCAGGTGGATCCCTGCACAGGTCAGCGCCAACCCACTGGCGGGCGGGGATGCTGGTTACCTTGATGATGGCCACGCAGTCCTGTGTAGCCCCGCCGCGAGACGGTACGCAGCGAGAGCAGCTGGGCCGGATCGCCACGTGCGCGACGGGGTGCACGGAAACCAGCCGCTTGCGTACAGCGGACTGTATACGAGCTATCGCGTCGATATGCCGGGCCCCCGGCTGATACCTGTGGGCAGCCCTGTCCCGGGTTCAGCTCACGGGCAGCGTGCGGGTCTCGGGCGAGCACGAAGAGGCTTCGCAACCATCAACATACACAGCAGTTGAAAATCATGACGCTGTGCACCGCACCGCCTGAAGCGGATCGTTGAGGGGCAACGTCAGGCCGTCCATAACAGAGTGGAGCATAGTGATCGCACCACACACCTGGCCGAGCTGCCCCGGCGCTCGAATGCGAACGAGCAGCACCCGCCGGCGGGCCTGTCACTGAGTCAATACGGCAGTCGGGTGTGGGCAGTGGTCGTTGGCAGGGATACTCACCGGCCGTTGTTTAGGACGCCTTCCCAAGCGTGTACGCGAGGCGCCTGCCCTCTGTCGTTGAAGCAGCTGCCCCATGCAGCTGGCAAGCACTGCGCGGAGCTGCCGGCTGCTTTCGCAGCTGATGTCCACCACTGCCAAGTATGCATGCCGAGCTCTTGTCCAATGGTAGGCTGCACGTGCCACGCCTGCGGAGGCAATTGCGGAGCGATGAGCATGCACGCACAGCCCGATTGCGGTTTGCAACATGCGCTGTGGCAGCCACAATGCATTGCGCTTAGGTCAGCATGCGCCATGTAAACTGGCTTAGGAGAGAGGCTGCAGCTCTACAACCGTGCAGCGCGTCATGGGTGCGTCACGGCACCCACCGGCGTGCAATTGGCGACGGCACTGCAGGTGACAGAGGCAGGCAGGAGCGGTGCTGAGGCGCACACATCGACGCACTGAGGGCTGACATGCCGCAGCCCGTGTTCCCGATTTGCCTGCGCGTAGCGTGCGCGTCCTTGTCCGCCAATATGAGGCGGCTGAGCAGGCGCGGCAGACCTGCACACAAAAGAAAATACACTAGGCACCCCTTTTTCTTCAACGTATCCAGCGTGCATGCGAGGGTTCGCAGTGAGCTTGACCCAGACACAAACGTCTAGCCACTGTGTGGTTTCCTCAGGCGCTCACTGCTGACCATATAGGCAAGCGCGCGGAGCGGTGAGCTCGTCAGATGTGCTATCCAGCACGACTGCGCATGTCAGCCGGCGCAATAGGTTTGACGTTGGGGAACTCACACCGCCTCACGGCCTACTGTGCACTCCTACGTACCTTCACCCACGTGCAAAGCATATGAATGATGCCGGGATGCATCTGCACTATCATGATAACAGAGGTGCCTTGTGTGAATGCACGCTGAGCAAGCAAGTCACAAGATGGCACAGGGTGCGCGCACCGTCATTCGCTAGCCCACAGCTTTGCCAGCGTGAAAGCCCTGGCGGTTGCGCAGCTCCGCCATGACTTGTCACTGTGCGCGGTAGCCCTGCCGGAGCAACAGCGGCCTGTCGCAGCAGCAACAACCTGTCAGCCTTGCCCCGTGGCGCCGGCGCTGCATGGACCAGACATCAGTGTCCAGGCTATGGACTTGTGCATGTTCGTGACGATGCTAGCGACGGGTCCATGCTGACCGTAGCACGAACAGGTGTTAACGCGAAGTGAAAGAGGGCCGCATCGCGCGTGGAACATGAGCCATCCACGGACCGATTGGCCAGCTTGGGTAGTGGAGCTGCACCACGCGATTGGCCTTGCAAACCCAAGGCGATTGGCGCTGAATGTCACACAGCATGTTGGCGGGGCTCAGACAGGGTACGCGACCACACAGCTCAGTGCACGCTCTCTGCCCTCGGAAGCAGCGGCTGTGATTAGCAGCTCGCCAATTGGGAGCGTATTCGCGTCGACAGGTGCATGGATGGGCTTGCCAGCTGGGGCCCATGCTGGCAAACAAACAAACGAGCACGCAGCAGCCTGACATGCCTCATAGCACCTTGTCACACCTGCGATGCGGCGCGACGGCGCCCGCGTGTCCGTATGCTGCGCCTGGGCGCCTGCTTGTATCGATCGGTTTGCCGCTGAGCTCCGGTTTGAGCCCGACAGCTCCATTCGGCAGCTGAGCAGGATCTGCCGGGTGTCCTGGGTTTGCCTTGCTGCAAGGCACGCTGCCGCTGTGTCAACGCTGAAAGCAGCCTGCATCCTGTGTATGCGACGCGTTTGGGTGCGGCACGAACCCCTTCGACTGGCCGTGGTACCATGGCAGAACTGAAGCCCTGGAGTTCCAGTTGAAGCTCGACTTGTGATTCCAAAGCAGATGTGCGATGCATGCACAACGCATTCGGGTTGTACGCTTAAAAGCCCACCGCCAGGAGCCTCCTAGTCTGCGGACATGCGGGAGCCCTGTTCGCTTCTGGACGCTTACATGGCCAATGCATCGTGACGCGCAGGACGCCAGATCGCATCCTAACTTCGGCCTCGGACCCGTCGTTGATGGGGGTGAAGATCGCCGCGCACCAAGGCCGCGACACGCCGGCAGGATGCCGACAGGCCTGCTGACGGTCAAGTACCGGGACCCCAGGGTGAGTTGGTGACTGGCCTCGGCGTCGGTGCTGTTCGGCGGTCGTCGGGCTCACGCCGTTGCAGCAGGCTGCTGGTGAGCACTCCCAACTCGGTCCCCTCCGAGTGCTCGTTGCCAGTCGCAGAGTTGCGAAGCCTTGAAGGCCGTGCGATAGGCAAACGCGACTTCGCTCTTCGTCGTATTGCGCAGCCAAACCGCCTCTCTGTGCGAGACGGCACACACCTCTGCTGAGAGCAAACACGTTCAAACTGCAGCAGTGCAAGCATGGCGGCATACCTGCAAATCGGCTGTTCTCCTTCGCTATTTCGTGGCTGCGGTACATCGCGCAGGCACGACGGCGGCGAAGCGGCGAGCCTGCAGCCTTTGGTCGACAGGGCTCGATGAGTGCAGCATGATGTGCTGCGCCGCGCCCGCCACGGCGTTCATGGCGAACACAGCGGCTGAGTGGTGACCCGGCACGCCTTGTCATGACCGGCGCCATGCCTGCGCCCAACGAGCCGCCGACTTGCGACCTAAGGTGCCAGGAAGCAAGCGCACGCCTGCGTCTCAAGTGACACACATAGCGACCATATTAGCCTGTTTGTTGCTTGTCATGGCGGGTCAAGATAAGCAGGCTCAGCTAGACTTCAGCTAGCCTGCTGCTCAGAAGGAGCATCATGACGATCGGCGCTGAGCCCTTTGCTGTGCGCTACCTATGTAGACTCTGGCGCGGACGGCCTGGATCCGACGCTACGTCGCCAGCTGGGGTTTTGCATCGCAAGCTGCCGCATATGGCACGACGTGCCGCCTCCAGGGCGCTGGCGCATCCTCTGGTCTAATTTCAGCGGACATGATGCCAGCCCGGCAAAGGCTCGATACCTCATCACAACGTGGTCAGCTGTTGGCGCGCATTGGCAGCGGGCTGCCAGCGCTGACATGATTGGCCTAGCTACCGCACTGGCAGCGGATGCATGCGTCCGGGCGTGGTTCCGAGCGTGCTCCTGAGACACGCGTGTGGCAGCCTGTGCGGTCGCCAAGCGCGGCGGCGCAGGTGCTGGGGGACCGCAGCACTCGACCAGCCGTTCTTTGCCCGGACGGTGCAGTTGCGCGTAAATGATCACCGTCACCTGTTTTCGCAGTCCAGAGCGTTCAGTGTGTGCATGGTTTTCTGCCTTTTGCCTACGCCCTTGCTGGCGTTGCCATCAATTTATCCACAAACCTACCAACACTAGGTGTCAAATGCTGCCAGTCAGTGTATGCCTATGCATGGTGCTAATGGTGAAGTTTACACGACTTTGAACTCGGGCTGGTGCGGCTACTAATAGGTAGTACTAGTAGGTGTTGACAGTAACATCTGTTGGGTAGGTGAGTGGACCAGCATACGCGAGTAAATATCAACTGATGCAGCATGGCTGTCAAGAGCAACGTCAGCGCATGCCTATACGTTGACATTCCCCTCCAGAAGTAACAAATGCTGAGGTGGGTGGTGACTCCGCGCGGCCACAAGCGGCCAACGCGCCACAACTCACAACCTTGAAGGGCAAAGGCTGCCCTTATGCTGACCAGTCTTCTATGTGACAAGAAGCCACGGCTGATGGAAGAAAGGAAACTTGATCCGAGAACACAAAAGAAATTAATGGGTTCGGAAGCTCGCACGCTGTTGCGGGGTAGTGTTCTGCTAAGCTGGGTTGCTATGCTGAACACACAGAGCCCGGGAGGAACATGTCCTGGAGTCGGCCAAGCTCCGCACATGACAAGAGCTGTCCATGCACAGTATGGCATGGTCTCCTTGCAATGAGCGCAAACCCCAGGAACCAACGTCATGCTGTCGGCTGTGTCACAGCTGTTATTGCCCGAGACGGCAGGTCTTGGCTCTGCTGAGACACCGTACGATGAGCTCAGTAGTTGTGTGCGCATGCAGCTCGGCTGTGAAGTGCTGCGTCGCATACTGCCCGCCCCACAAGGGGCGAAGCTCGGCAACGACTGCTGAGCGCCTTGCACGCGCTGCAGCCGGGTGAACATCGCAGCGCAGAGCTGGCGCAGCAGGATTGCAGCGACACTGCCACGTCAAGTAGCAGTGTCTGACTTGCTGACTCGGAGATCGTGCGCATCTGTACATGCTCCTGCCACTGCCGGATGTCAATGCGCTGTGCTGCGCCTGGCCGAATCCGAGGAAGTCACCCCCTCTTCCCACGCCGCATTGCCGCGATCATTGGTTGTGCCCGGCTGCCGCATTTCTCGGGTCTCATGCGCACCGCGTGCCCGCTCGTCACGGTGAGCGCAAGTGACTCACAGTTGACCTCGCTGCTGGGCGGCCCTCATGGTGCGGCAGACCATCTGCCAGCAGAGCGCGTCGGCTGGGCTCAGGGCTGAGACGCGTAGCCGCGGACGCTGACACGCAGGCTCCGCAGCTGCGGCGCCGCCGACGCCAGCCGCTCGACCTCGTAGTAAAACGATCTGAGTCCCTCCTGTTTCAGCTCGCTCGGGTACCTGTGCGTGCATGGCATGCAAGACGTGAGATGCTCCCCTGACGCAGCAGCGTGAGCAACTACGCGCACCGCGGTCGTACGGACAGCACCCCTGGCGCCAGAACCCAGGCCATGCAGCGCGACGCAGTGATCGCACGGGGCCGCATGCAGACCACGACCTCCAGACTAGTTCTGTGGCACCCATCCGCCACAGCAGAGACAGGTCATCCCTCACTCAGCCAGCAGCCCGGCCCATGAATTTGCCCCAAAACATGACCCTGACCCTGACCGCAGCGACCCACCCAGCGCCGGCATTATCGGCGCTGACGAACAGGTTCCGCATCGTGGCGAGCGGGGCCCACAGCAGCGGCCCGCCGCCCTGGAAGGACACGACGTCCAGCCACAGCGCGTACACAATGCGCCCGCCGCCGGCCGCCAGGAAGGCGCGGAAGCTGCGCTCCCGGACGCGCCCGCCCGCCGCGTTGGCCGCCTGCAAGCGCAGATAGACCGTGATATAATGCGCGACATGGCAGTGTGTGGCTACACGCCGACCCTCTCGATCACGGATGCCGACGCAGCTCAGCCACCGCGCAAAGTCAGCGATGCTTGCTGTTCGGGGGCTGGAGGGCAGTCTGTGGTGTGATAGCGGGCTGATGTTGGTGACTGAGCCAAGGGCTGGGAGCGTCCGGCACAGCTTTGTCGACTTTGCCGTCAGGACGGGCCCTGTGACGGGACGACGCGGTATGTCCGACAGTCCGTCGGAGTGGAAGCCTCCAGATGCATGATCATCGGCGCATAATGAGATCTGCTGTCGTGGGTGTCCCAGAGGAGATCCGGGCCCGTCCACCTGGTGACCTTTCACCACCACTATCGACTGGATTTCGCTACTCGCTGCAGGGCGCGCCTGGGTTGCCCGGAGCGCGGCGACGTGGAGGTCCTCGAGGCTGCGCCCGGGGGGGCGCCTGGGGCTGCGCAGCGCGCCAGCGTACGCGGTCATTGCCTCCGAGGACGCCGCCCGCAGCGCCGAGGCCTCCGCCCTAAGGGCCTCGATCGACCTGCGCAGGTAAAATGAACTGGAATTGTTACGCCGGGCGTGATTGAGGAGGAGATTAACAGCCAGCCATAGGCAGGCTAGTCAAGGCGAAGGCTTGCCACCTTCGGAGCACAAGTGGTATGGGACCAACTTGCGTGGCATGCCACGGGCGCGGATGTCACACAGCGCATTTCATGCCAAAATAAACTTGCCCTGTGGTGTATCTCGGCAGTGCGCTGGGTCCGCTTCTGAGCGGCGGATGCATTCCGCTCCGCCACACACCACTCACCACTCACCATCAGCGCAAACATGCACACAGGGAAGGCGTCCGCCCAGTGTCCAGCATAGACACCAGCATTGCGAAAGGTCGGCGACGTCAGCTGCGGCGACACCCTAAGAGTCCAGCGCAGCATGCTTGTTGTGCACTTGATGTGAGCCCGTTTGCGCACCTCTGGCTGGACCGGCCGTTGGGCAGGCTGATGCTGAGCTTCACGAAGAGGCCGCCGGGGAGGCGGTGCACCGCGTCACGCAGCACGCGGCTGACGCCGCGCAGCCGGACGACGTCGTTGGACGGCAGGAACGACAGGACGTGGTGCAGCACCGGATCCTGCGGGGGGCACGACATGCTCAAATGTCGCCTGGAGCTTGGATGGCAGGCCCGGATGGTGGCAGATAAACTGCAGCGGTCTCTGGATGAGTAACATTGTTGTAACGGGGCAGGAATCTTGACAGGAAACTCATGGCTAGGCCTGATCCGCGTGCGCCGCCGCACTCCCTGCGGCTGCGCCAACCGCTGCGATGGATGCGCTGCCCATCAGGGCGGCTTAAACTGTGGCGGGACCGCATGACTCTGTCCGCCGGCCAAATGTTGACCCCAGACATTCACACCAGCGGCCGTGCCGCCTTGCCGCTTGCGCTCTGTGTGGTGACCAGCCCCTGGGCTTGCAACCGTTGGCGAGGCGCTCACCTGGAGGTTCTGCAGGGATGGCGGCCGATGGCGAAGCGCTTCCTCACTCTGCAAGCAGGCCAGCGCACTCTTGTGAGCTGCCGCTGAGCCGTGCTGGACAGCTGAACAATGCGAGCTGAGCAGGTGCTCCCGTAACTGACCTCATTCCTCACTCAGTGTGGATACTGACAAGCGTGTCGGCGGCAACACCCTGGCGGACGCGTCTGGGGCGGGGACAAGGGGATCGCAGGTCCGTGGGTCACCTGAGGCTGTGCGGAGCCGATCAGCATGCGCCGCCTCGCCGACCGTGCGCGGGGCCGGCACACATGAACGGTGGCACCGCTGCGCTCACAGCTCAGCGATACGGCAGGGCTGGGGCGGCGGCTCCGTCCGAACCTGAATCGGTATGTGTTGCGAGGTTCTACCCGAGAGCGCACACTACTGTCAGGATCACGTGCTCACAAGCGAGTGTCCAGTAAGGACGTCTGTTTGCTGACAGACCAACACCCGGCATCTGGTGCTTGGACCATGAGCGTGTGCCGCCACTTTTTGTACTGGCCGACGCACAGGCAGCAGCAAGGGGCCGCACCCAGCGGCATGTAATCACCGAAGTAGGCCATCGCCGGAGACAGCTTTGTGCCATGCCGCATGCTGGATTGACTACAGGGTCACGTGGCTGCCGTTGGCGGTCTTATCGCAACGGACCATGTCCTGCCGTCACGACGTCAGCAAAGGGCGTCAGCACGCTACATACTTCGCTTGTGGGCCCCGCACTGGAGGTTACCATGCGCCAGCTAGGCCGGGAAGTCACCACGAATTTCGAGTCTCAACGCGAGACAACGTCGATATAACCACAACTTCGATCGAGCCAAGTCACGAGTTCCAACAATGCTCGTCGGTCCAGTTGCCAGTTCTAGACGGCATTGTCCCAGTGCAGACAGGCCCTCGCAGCCATGCTTGCACGTCGTATGAGAGACACCAATAGCTGCCGGCAGCACCCCCGTGCTCCGGAGCGATTCCACGTCCGGCTGTGCACCCTCATCGCGGCGGCGGTGGTGCGGACGCGCCCGGTCACCCGCAGCGCCGGGTCGAGACGTCGGTCCAGTATGAGCCGCACCGGCGCGCTGTTGCTGCAAGAGCAGTGCTGTCAAAAGCTGTGCCATGCCTTCATCGCCGCGCGGACGGCGCCGACCGGAACAGCACCTGTGCATGCATAGACTTCACGGCTGGTCGGTACGTCGCTTGTGGTATCACAGCATGCATCGGACAGCTGGCCGCGCCACGCAAACTGACTCTGTGCACAGCAGCGGATCGCGCTTCAGGCCCACACGCCCCTCGCCCACCGCATGAGCCTCGTATGCTGCATCTGAGCCTCCAGGTCAGCTGACGCGTTCCCTTGCTGCAAAGGCGCCTCCCCAAACCCTAATCCTGACCTTAACGCACCTCCCGCAGCGCCGTGCCGAGCCGCCGCGTGTCTGCCGTGATCAGGCGCTGGATGTGGGCGGAGCTGCCGCTCAGGGACCGCATGTCGCGCATCCGCAGCTCCCTGACCTGCGTCAGGGTGCAATACTTGGTGTTTGGGGAACGTTAGCACCCCAGCTGGAGGGATGGAATTTCGCCACAACCTATACCGTAGCCTCACGCCGACCGACATATCCGGGCAACAGCAACCCTGGGTGCTATACACGACACGGGCCCTGCTGGTGAAGCAGCCTCTCCAAACAGCCATATGGAGAGCGGCCGCCCTCGCCGCGCGTGATCCGCTCCTTCATGCGTGCTGGCTGTTGACCAAATGGCGGGTCACAACATTGTCAGAGCGCTTATGCACAAGTGCTCGATGCTGAAGCTGCAAAGTCATGCGGGATTCAATTTACGGTGTGACCCCTGCGGAAGTCAGGTTCTCGGTGGCAGCTCGGCCGGCGCGCATCACGATCGGCGCAGAAGCCCATGCCAACACACAGCATTCAAAAACCTACCTCGGCGCCGCCGACAAGGAACATGAAGCACGGTGCGAGCCTAAGCATACTCGCAGTACGGAGGAGACGGCCTGGGGTCACCAGCGCGGCAGGGGCAAGGGGTCGGGTGAGGGTTACGGTCAGGGTTTGGTTCTGCTGCACGCACCTTGGCGCCGCCGACCAGGAACACGAAGCACGGCGTCGACCGGACGCCGAACATGCGGGCGACGTCGGAGGGGTCGTCGAACTCGTTGCGCACGTTGTGCTTGACGAATCGGAGACCCGCGCGCTGCGCCGCCGACTCGGCGCACAGCGCCGCGTACCGCTGCATCACCGTCCGGCACACGCCGCACGACTGCGACGGGGTGCACAGCAGGTGCTGAGACAACGCGGACCACAGCTGAGGGACATGTGACAGTGATGAGGGGATGGAGACCTTGAGGGAGGCTGCGGAAGCCGAGGCGCGGCTGGAAAGCGCATGATCAACTCTCGCTGAACATTGTCACCTCACGATACGATCAGCGCACGCTTGTTGCCGAGCCGGCAGGCCGACCAAGGATAGCTTGCCTCGACACTGCTGCTGTGCTGATGGACTGCGACTCACGGGAGGCCATGTCGCGGCATCTAGCCGTGTGACAGGCGAGCTTGTGGCGTAGTCCTGTCCCAAGCGCACCCGGCTGTAGAAGGCGACCGCGACGACGGAGCTGCCGGACTGCTCCACCAGTCGGTCCAGGTGCGGCAGGTCCCGCACCTCCAGCACGTGCCTGCGCAGAGGGTTTAGGGTTTACACCACGGTCAGAGGTCAGGTTCGACCGCAGTGAGGTCACGTGCCTCCAGCAAGGGCCGGCAAAGACTGCTCGACGTGAGGCTCGCATCTGGAGCAAAGGCGCGGCTGTGTGCGAAGGTGGAGGATGCTGAGCACCGCACTACGGCTGAAGCAGACGTCGCATGCTGGCTGCGCTCATCGTCCAGGCATACGGTTTTGGAACCCTCGGCCTCAGGCACCTGCCACACGAAGCGCGTTCCACGCGCCTCGCCAACTCTCCCGTATCGAGCGGACTGATGCTCGGCCCCAGTCATGTGACCAGCTCGAAGCTGTGCGCTTTCGGGTCAACGCTCCAAAACCCGCCTTGAGTGCAGCAAGTCCTACGGCATTGGTCGACTCGCAGAGCCGGCGGGGTAAGGCTTAGGCTTCAGGTGAGGGTTAGGAATAGGCTTACTGTAGGGGTTAGGGTTATGTGGCACACCTGCCCGCCGTGCTGGCCGCCTCCTCCGCCGCAAGCGCCGTCTCGTCGTCCGCCTGCCGCCGCCACGCCCGCTCCAGGTGCGCCGCCCGGTCTATGCTCAGCGCTGCCAGCGGATGCGGGCCACGGCGCTGTCTGCATCGGCGGTTGTGGCCGCCACTGTCGTCGCAGCCGCTGCCATCGGCTTCACTGTCGAGCCTGCGGTGAGCACGAGCGGATCGTCGCTGTGAAGCTCCATCAACTGCTGGAGGGACTTGACATGCTCACTGAGAACTATTAAAAAGGCACGTCAAGGGCGCCGCCTTACTGTGTTTGTTTCACAAGACAACAGTGCCTGCTTGCTGGTTCTACTGTTCCCTAGGCTTGATGCTGCCCATGATAGGTTCGGAGCGGCAGCAGCGCCGGCAGCATGCTATACGAATTCATCAGTGACATTTGCACACGATGGTGCCAGGACATGCATTTCCATGCGGTGCTTTTGGCCCGGCGGAACACCCTGCACGCAGCAGGACGATGCGCAGCGATGACAAGCAATGAGGTGCGCGCGCACCGCCTGCGACTGGTGTCCGGTGCACCGCTGCGCAGCTGCTGCCAACCTTTGACCGCCTGTCGGGCGGCAAAAGCTGGGGTCAAGGCGTGAGGGGATCAGCCACTCCTACGATCGGATGTAAGAAAGCTCCAGTATCAGGGCCATGCAGCAGCTCAGCTGTGAACACGGACGCTGCCTGCACAGCCCCGTGACGCCGCGCCTTGGAAACCACGCCTGGCCTGCTGCGGGCGTCCGGCGGCTCGCGACGGTGCGCACGATGAGCAACCGAGACGTCCCACAACTTTCGGCCCGACCTGCACATAGCTGCATGCAACAGCCAAACCTGCATCAGCAAGCGTCCAGCATCGGTCATACCCTTTGGATTCCTGTGTCCTTTCATCTCACACCAAGGTCACACAGCATCATGAGCACTAGAAATCGCCATCCTTGCGTGTGACTGTGAACTCTGCATAGATATTCCCACTGTTGCAGGCGAGCACCAACAGCGCTCACGGCGATACGCATGAAGAGGTAGACGACGACGACGCTCGCATTGGCCGAAACTACGACGAGTTCGTGGCGGGTGCCATGGCCGACGCCGGTGACGACGATGGCTCACGGCGGGGCGAGGTGCGATTGCTGAGCAATTCAGCTGCCAACGAACGCCGTTCTCTGTGTAAAATCCTTGAGGGTATGACAAGGACACAAAGCTGGCTGGGATCTGAGCCGCGACCGCATGGCCGCTGCGTCCAGCCGCCGCGTAGACAATGCCACGCAGCTCCGCGTGATGCGTCCTGTCCGTTTGTCACGAGTCATGACGTTCAAGCTGTGAGGTGGCCACGCTTTGATGTCCCGGGCAAAATGTCCGTCTGCGGCAGCAAAGATCATATGCCGCACTGATAAGTAGAGCATCGCGAATCCGCAACGTAGCCACGGCCCGTTTGCTTGAGACCTGATATCTAATCGCATGTATCGAAACCAGCAGTAACCTGCGCAGCGTGAGCGGCAGCGGCCGCCGGCGTTTGCAACAGACGAGCACCGGCCGGACGACTACGATTCGGACGAGGAAGCCGAGGCGCAGGCCGAGTACGAGGCGTTCGCGCGCGAGTGGCCACGTGAGGCATCTCCTCTGTCCTGCTCTGTCCTGCTCATTGTGGGAAGCGTGCCCGTCTTATGGTAGGACTGCACACAGCGCTCAATCAGCGCCCCTCCAGGAAACGTGCATCATACCAGCAAGACTGATATAACCAGGGCTCAAACTTATGTTGTTGACGAGCACATAATTGAGCCGTTCACGCTGACATGCATCATGGGCTGAGTACGACTCTTGGATGCAGCCGTGGAGTGGGGTCCCGGCGACAACCCCGGCGTGAGGGTGCTGAACTTGGCGGGGGTCGGCCAGAGCGGGTGGGACATCCTTGAGGACACCATCGACGAGGTGCGGCCGCCATGAGCTCAATTGACGGATCTCACGGACCTATAGTCTACGGACCCTATAATTGCCGCCTTGGCATCGCTCCCGCTCTGACCTGGCTGCCACCAGGAGGAGCAAGCCGGGATGCACTGGCGGAGCTGCGATGCCTCTCGTTGAAAGCCCTGTCCGCATGCGTCTATAGTAACCTCCGCATTTTATGCTGCTGGCTTCTCACCCTTCATCCCAATGCGCCACCGAGCATCACCCGGGCCGTGCCAAGCCCATCGGAGCAGACAGCACTGTGCGCAGCGTCGTGCACTGCCTGTGGTTCCGGTGTCCGCTCAGAAAAGCAAGCTCAGAGCGTGTTTCTACAGAGGCTATTTCTGTGTCAAGAGTTCGAGTTTCTGGACCTCCGGAGGTCATCAACCGTCTGGACACTTGTCACAACTCTGACCACACATGCATATTTATGACAC
>JAABUX010006748.1_pt1 | contig 13616 bp, 11 predicted proteins | sample 5561851 | NCBI WGS metagenome assembly JAABUX01 (sample SAMN10711883, study PRJNA513361) | rock metagenome | isolation source: Antarctica rocks | place: Antarctica: Victoria Land, Richard Nunatak red sandstone | collected 2016-01-03 | reverse complement strand
CGCATCGACGGTCATCGTGAGATCCGGAATTTGCTACGCCGCGAGCTTGATTCCAAGAAAGCCGCATGAGATAATTCGCCCGTAGTTACGTCGCCTTCATGTTTCAACGGAATTTGAAACGACCTCCGCGTGGTGCGGCGACCGCAGTGAGGATGAGTGTATGATTGGGCAAGTGAAGAGACTCGGACTGCCCAGCACGGTACAGGTCGGTAGGAAGAGCCTTGCGCAAATTCTTCAAGAAGCCGAGCGGAGGACAATGGAGGGCATCTGCTGGATCGTTCGCACGGTTACGTTAGCGGAATTGGAGCCCGGGGTCGTTGAAGTTATCCTCAAAGCGATGGAGCACCGCAGCTCTCCGTTGAGCTGGATTGCCTTGCACCCATTTTACGGCGTCCGGTGAGCGCATCGCTTTAGAGTCGACGACTTTTGGCATTCGGGCACGTCATTTCGTGGTCGGCATCTACACCGCGTGGCAATCTGGCGATGAGGCTCCGCATCGGGCGTGGGCGGATGGGGTTGAAGCTGCGCTGAAGCCTTACGCGCTCGAAAGCTCCTACCCTAATTACTTTGGGACTGATCGTCCACAGCAAGCGTTGCAGACTTACGGACAGAACACAGACCGACTGCTACGACTAAAGGCGCGCTACGATCAGAGAACATGTTTGCTGCAATATCCTTACCTTCCAAATATTGAGCGATGCTTCCCAGGAAAGGGGTGCAGTCTGTTGGGCTTGGCCGGTGTGGAGGAGCTCGTGCCGAATCGTCGGGGACATTCGTTTAGTGGCGTAGCATCGGCGTAGACATTATCTCACGCAGCCTGTGCGTTTTCAAGGGCGAGACTGCGCTAGCAATTGGTCCGGCGCCAGCTGGTCGACAAGCGTTGCATGAGCTTGAAGCGTAAGTACGTCGCCAGGCTCCGGTTCGTAAACGTCTCGCGGCGTCAGTTCGTAATCGCACAGAGGCGAAGATCGATTCGATCGGATTAGCCCGAACCGACCACACATGAGCTTCACCCTTTCTAAGCCTGCGATCGTTTGCCCCCAAGTTTGCCGGGCAGTAGGCCGTCCCCGCCGCTCGGTTGTGCGCGCAAGGCCGGATCGGGGGATCGGTTGATGACACACCGTCCTTTCGGTCACTATTCGTTGAAAACGTCCAGGTCGATCGGTCGTAGCTCGTGGTGTTGGGCGTAAGCCTTGGCGCGCTGGGTTGTATTGATCGCTTCCACCGGCTGCAGCGATGTCACGTATGCAGAACTTCTGCATACGTACATTGTAGGATGCGGATCGTACTTTGTCGCGCGTCGCGCGGCCCTATGCCCGTTAATGAACGAGCAACTTGAGCGCATGCCTTTGGCAGAAATCGTTCGTTTGTTGGCACCCCATGCTCTGACCGATGTGGCCTGACGCTGGTATCCTTGTGTGTATTGCAGTCCGTCTCTTCCGCCATGATCCAACCACTTGCACCTTCACGTTCTTCGACAAGCACTTAAACACGTAGATGCAACCACTCAATCTCACGGAAAACCCCCCGCGGCGGTGTAGGGAAGCATTGGGTAGAATTGCCTTTCTCCCGCGGGCGATCGACAAGGTGCGTGCGACGCTGCCGGGCGGGGCACTGGGCGCTTACTTCACGACGCTCGATCGACCTGAGATTGCAACTTTGAGCGGTCTCTTCTATCGAACTTTGCGCATAACGTCCGACGAGTTCACCGCCGCCGTTGCTGGTGCCGACGACGAGAACGCGGTTCTGGCGTGGCTGCTCAGCCGCGTCGATGATGAACAAATCGCAAAATGGAACCGCCGACTCTTCGCTATCCGCTTAGCCGATGTGCGGCCGGAAGGATACTCGCTTCTGCGTTCCTACTATCCGGCGGTCGACACGCTTTCTCCCGAGACGCTCTTGATTGACGCTATCGATCGCGACGACATCGAGACGTTCGCGATCAGTGCACCGGAACGACGAGACCTGTGACCGCCGCGCCGTTCCCGCGGCGACAACGGTGTGATGATGCCAAAGATTCTTGCCGCCAATGCCGGCGCCGACAAACGGCGAGGTGACCCGGACCTAATTCTCCTCGATCTTAAACACCTTGACGTGAATGAGGTACGGCACGGGGCAACGTCAACGTCAGCAACCTAATCTAACCCATAGCCTTGATGAACGACACATGAACTCGACCGGTGACTGCGGAGCGGTTACGACTTTATTATCTGCGGCGCGGGATCTTCCGGCTGCGTTGTGGCACGCCGACTTGCGGAAAATCCTAGTGTCCAGGTCTTGTTAGCGCCCTCTACGGCTTTTTCGAAAGCGGGCGAAACGAACTTGCTCGTGCGCATGTTCGACGATCCGACGCTACGGTCGCTGCACGTCGAGTGGGACCGCATCGCCACGCAAATGACGGACATCCTCCATGGCACGTACAGTGATGCTACTGACGACGTGCACGTGCATGCCCTAATCGAGCGGCTCCGTCGGTATCACGACTTCGTCGAGCGGTGGGAAGCCTATGGCATGCGCGCATTCGTCGCGACACGCGCACGACTCATTCACCCGCGTTTCGGCGACATCACACTAAACTACGTTAGTTACGTCCAGTCGCCGCCACGCCGGCCGCGAGAGCGCCGCATCCTCGTCGTGCAAACCCCCGCAGACGCGGTTTCGGAGCGGCGCTTGAGTGAACCACATCGCGCCCGCCGGTCACGCTGAAGCCTCAGAGCCGCGGATAGACGCGCCGCATGAGCCGCCATAAGTTGGCGTCGTCTTCGGGAGAGAGTTGCAGCGCCGGCGAAGCCGGCCACTGGCCCCAGCACGATGACGTCCCTACGACTGCAATATCGGCTGGACCGCTAACCACAAGGGCGACTATATCGATCTCGCCCACACCGGCAGCTTCGCACTCGCCATCAACAACTACAACGACGCTGCCGGTCGAGATTATGCGCCGACGGGGACCTACGCCGCAGTTTTCGGGCGCCGCGTTTCGCACCGTATTCTGGACCTCCAGTCGCCGATGGGCGCCTCGTGCCCGGCCGCCGCCCCTCCGACGGCGACCGGTATCAACGATGCCCTGCAGCGAACGCTCGGGGGAATTCTCAACGCTCGGTAGCCGATGAAACGGGGCGGCTTCGCTCGTTAAAGGGGGACATCGAGCCCGAGCAACACCCGGCGTTCGGCACGGATGCCGAGTTCGTCGGGGATCGGGCGCGCGTTGCGCTGCTGATACATGAAGAGGTGCCGTTGCCAGCGCGGGATGCCGTTTTGTTGGGCTTTTATAATCGTCGGATCGCTATAGAAGAATGATGTTTCATCCTCGTCAAGATGCAAGGAGCGTGCTTTGCAAGCCGCCAGAATCGGATCGACGCGCGGCCGCTCCATGTAGCCGAAGGCGGCCGCGACTTTGATGATGTGCGGCGCGACCTTTTCGATGCTGACCCGTTCTCCTTCAGGAACGTAAGGCCGAGCCGCGCGCACGAGCGTCAGCAACACCACGCGTTCCCGTTTCGCACGTTCGCTCACCCAACGATGTTTCGCCACGAACGGAACGCCACGCGGATCACCCGTCAAGAAAACCATCGTGCCCGGCGGGTCGAGCGTGACGTCCTTCTGTAGTTCGATAAGCCGTTCGACGGGCATCTGCTCCCGGACGATCGTCTTGCCGACGCAGCGTCTGCCTTCCAGCCACGTCATCGCTAGGGTGAGCAGCACGGCCGCGACGGCGAGCGGGATCCAAGCGCCTTCGAAAAACTTCGGCAGGCCGGCGAGCACAAACGTGCCGTCGATAACGATAAAACAGACGAACAGCGGTAAGGCGACACGCTTGTGCCAGTGCTTCACCTTCGTGACGACGACGTAGAATGCGATCGACGTTGCGAACATCGTTGCAGCGACCGCTAAACCGTAAGCGGCTGCGAGCCGTTCGCTGCTGCGGAAGACCAGGATGAGGATGATGCAGCCGATGGCGAGCGCGATGTTGACCATCGGAACGTAGACTTCACCCGGGCGCCGGTTGGAAGTGTGGTCGATTTGCAAACGCGGCCAAAGATTGAGCGCGACGGCTTGTTCGGCGAGTGTGAACGCGCCCGAGATCAGCGCTTGCGAGGCGATAACCGTGGCCGCGGTCGCGACGATGACCATCGGGAAAATTGCCCAGCCGGAGGTTAAGCCGAAGAATGGATTATCGAGGGCGGCCGGATCGCGCATCAGCAGCGCGCCTTGACCGAAATAATTGCAGATCAGCGCGGGAAAGACGATCGCGTACCAGCCCATGGCGATCGGGCGACGCCCGAAGTGCGAGAGATCGGCGTACAGCGCTTCGACACCCGTAATGCAGAGCACGACCGCGCCGAAGACGAGAAAGCCGAAGATGCCGTGATGCGTGATGAAGCCGAGCGCGTAACCGGGATTGAGCGCCGCCATCACCTGTGGGCGCTCGAAGATCGCGATGAGGCCCGCGACCGCGATCGCCGCGAACCACAGCCCCATCACCGGACCGAAAAGCGCGCCGACGCGTTCCGTGCCGCGCGCCTGAATCATAAAGAGCCCGATCAAGATCGCAAGTGAAATCGGAACGACGAGCGGCTGCGCGTGCGTCGTCACGACGCTCAAACCCTCGACTGCGGAAATAACCGAGATCGACGGCGTGATGATGCCGTCGCCGAAGAGCATCGCTGCGCCGATCACGACCACCCACACGAGCCAATCCGCGCGGATCGGCACGTTTAAAATGCGCGGCGGCGACGCGACCGCGAGCAGCGCGAGTATACCGCCTTCACCGTCGTGATCGATTTTCAGCAGCACCCCGACGTATTTGACGCACACGACGATGACGAGCGCCCAGAACACGAGCGAGATGATACCGAGAACGTTGTGAGGTGTCGGCGCGATCTGCGCCGTCGTAAAGCAGGTTTTGAGCGCGTACAACGGGCTCGTACCGATGTCGCCGAAAACGACGCCGAGCGCGGCGACGACGAGCTTCGCTGACGCGGGGCTGCGTTCGGCCGGAGTCGCTTCGCCGGGCTTAACGGTCGCGGTTGCGGTCATGGCGTGCGTGTACCCGCAACCCCGTTGCGCAGCGCAAGCTGCACGGCGATTTCAGCGCCCCCGTCGGCTCGCGTCCGCACGACGGGGGCGCTAGCGAACGCTTTTATGAGGTAGAGACCGCGACCGGTTTCGGAATAGTCGTCGACGGGCAGCGTCGCGCCGTCGCCTTGGAAACCGGCGCCGCGATCGCGCACGACCAGCAGCGGCGTTTCCGCGTTCCAGGCAAGTTCGACGTCGATGGGCCCCGGCGCGTGACGGACGACGTTACCGACGAGTTCGCCGAAGACGATCTCGGCTGCCGCGATATCGTTCTCACGCACGCTCTGCGCTCGTAAATACGCGACGAACGAAGAGCGCGCCACCTGCGCCGTCCGCGCGTCGTCGGAGGCGAACTTCCAATTCGGGCCGCCGCGCACGGCCGCATTCGGTAACGCGTCGATCGCGACCGTCAGCAGCGCGACGTCGTCGCGCGGCTCGACCGCGAGCGTAACGGCGACGATTTTGGCGGCGTCGCGGCCGTTCGTGCGGAAGGCTTCCACGAGCCGGCGCTCGCCGCGTTCGATATCGCGTTCCGCTTCGACGAGGCCGTCGGTATAGAAGCCGAGCATGTCGCCGGCGCGTAGCGCGATAACGTGCGTGGGCGCGGCGACGCCTTCGAGGCCGAGCAGCGTGCCACCGCCGGCGAGCGTCGTCACCGCGTAGGCACGCCGTAACAGCGGCCCCGGATGGCCCGCGCAGGCATACGTAAACGTGCCCGCCGTTCGGTCGAGCACGCCGAAGGTTGCGGTCGCGAGCACGTCATGCTGGGCGGTCGCGAGGGCGCTGCTCGCGGTTCGCAAGACGCCGTCCGGCGCGAGGCCGGGCAAGGTCGCGGCCGCGCGTAGCGTTTCGCGCACGCGCACCATCGCGGTCGCGGCTTCCAAGCCGTGGCCCATGACGTCGCCGATCGAGATCGCAACGCGGCCGTCGGGCAGCACGAATGCGTCGTACCAATCGCCGCCGACTTCGGTTTCGCGCGCCGCGGGCCGGTACACCGCGTCAAACGCGATACCCGGCACGTCGGGGAGGAACGGCGGCAAGAACGCGGCCTGGAGCGCCTTCGCGACGCTGTGCTCGCGTTCGTAGAGGCGGGTTAGTTCGTCGCCCTGGCGACGACGTTCGTCGATATCGGTGCTGGTGCCGTACCAACGCACGAGCGCACCCGCGTCGTCGCGGACGGGAACCACGCGCGTGAGGAACCACCGGTAGCCGCCGTCGCGGCCGAGCAGGCGGAACTCCATTTCGACGGGCTCGCCGCTTTCGATCGCGCCCTGCCAACGGCGCACGATTTCCGCGCGGTCGTCCGGGTGGGCGACGGTGCGCCAGCGCAGCTCGAACGGGACCGAGCGTTCGAAGCCGCTGTAGGCGTACCAATTCGCGTTCGCCCAATCCACGTGACCGCTCGGGAGCGCGGTCCAGACGATCTGCGGAATGGCTTCTGCGATGCGCTGAAATTCGAGTTGCGCGGCCCGCGCTTCGTCGAGCGCGACGCGCTGGTCGTCGATGTCGGTCGCGGTGATCAGCCACGCGTCCAAGCGACCCGCGCCGCCGGCGAGTGGCGAGGAACGGACGAGGTGCCAGCGATAGCGGCGTTCGCCGACGTTGTAAAAGCGCAGTTCGGCTGAAAATTCGCGCCGCTTTCGTAGCGCCCCGCGCCATGCCTCGTCTTCCCGTTCGAGGTCGGCTGGATGGATGACCTTACGGTAGCCGGCGCCGAAGGCGTCGCTCGCGGCTTGGCCGGTCGTACCCGTCCAACGGCCGTTGACGAACGTGCAGCGGCCGGCGACGTCGGCGATGATCGTGATGATCGGCGCGGCTTCCGCGACCGTCGCGAGACGTTCGACGACGCTCGCGCGGCGCAGCAAACCGATGTATTCGCCGGTCAGCGCGACGAACACCAGCAACGCGGAGGCGAGCCCGAAACCGCGGGCGACGTAGCTGCCAAGCGAGAAGCGCGTGCCGGCGCGGAGCGTCAGCAGCGTTTCTGCGAGCAGGAAGAGCGCCGACACCGCGACCCAGAGTTCGAGGGACGTCGGGCGGCGCCGCAACAGCAGGCCGATCGCAACGACGATGAGTGCGGATGCGATCGACAGCGCGATGTAGTAGGGCCCAAGATACACGCCGCGCTCGTCGATAAGTCCCGGCAACCAGGCCGTTCCCGTGGCACCGAGCGTGATTACGACGGTTACGGCGAGGAGCGCGAACAGCAGCGCGCGCGCCGGGCCGCGGTTCCGTTGATCCGGCAGGCACGCAAAAACGACGACGCCGAACGGCCAGGCCACGTGGCCGATCGCGCGGTACCACACGGCGGCGTGCAGCCCGAATAGCGCCGCTCCCGCGACGTCGCGCGGCAAGGCCAGCACGTTTGCGAAATGCAGGATCGCCGCGAAGAGATAGGTTCCGCCCAGCACCGCGACGCGCCGTTCGAGCGCGAGTTCGGCGCGCCAAAAGAGCAGCAGCGCCGTGACCGCTTCGCTCGCCGCGACGATCGAACCGAGGAACGGGAAGAAGCCGGGTACGAGGCCCACTTCGGCGCGCACGTTGGGCAGCGCGATGGTGGCGACCAGCGTGAGCGCGCCGAGCGCACAGGCCGCGAGCCACTCGGGGCGGGTCGCCGGCACGCGCGCGAATGCGGAGGGCACGCGGGCGATGGCCGCGCGCGGAGGGACTGTGGCGGGGTCGCGTAACATCGGCCGGTTGGATGTTGCGCGCGACAGGTGGCGACGCCTATCGCGGCCGAACGCCGGCCCATGCAGCGCAGCGCCTTCATGCTCGGTTTCCTCGCCGTTCCGGTCGCCCGGGTCGGGGCGGCCGCGGCCTCCCACGCTCCGAAGGTCGTTACGCTGCCGGACGGTCTACGCTATTCGGATCTCGTAACCGGACATGGCCCGCGGCCCAGAAGCGGGCAAACGGTGCGGGTGCATTACGTCGGCACGCTTCTCGATGGCAAGAAATTCGACAGCTCGCGGGACCGCGGTCAGCCGTTTGCGTTCGTGCTCGGCGCGGGACACGTTATTCCGGGTTGGGATGAGGGGGTGGCGACGATGCGCGTCGGAGGACGGCGCAAGCTCATCGTACCGGCCAAGCTCGGCTACGGCGATGCGGGTGCGGGTGGCGGAACGATTCCGCCGGGTGCGACGCTCGTCTTCGATATCGAGTTACTAGGGATCGAATAGCGTTGCGGCGCGCGGTTTTAGCGGCCCCGCGCGCTTGAATGCCGCGCGAAGGGCACGCGGGTTGCCGGCGCATTTCGCGCAGACGGCGACGAACGTCGTACGTTGCGGCGATTGCGCCGCACGAATAGCCCTTCCACGCGCGACTACCAGAGCGTGCCTTCGCCGACGGTGATGTAGAGGATCGGGCCGATTCCCCAGATGATGCCGACCAGCCCCCAGACGACCTTCTTTCCGCCGTCGAGGTCGCTGCGGCCGATGATGTTCAGCAGCATCAAGATCAACGCGAGCGGATGCAAGATTACCGAGACGAGAATTTCGAGAAGCACTTTCATCGTGGGTGGATTCTTACGCTCGAGCACGATTCCCGTGCGCGAAGAAACCTCGCTCGCGGCGAGGCTTCTAGAAATCTCATGCACCGCGAAGGACTCGAACCTTCAACCAATTGATTAAGAGTCAACTGCTCTACCATTGAGCTAGCGGTGCGTGCGAGCCGACGGCGGAAGTTCAATCCGTCCCGAGGCGTACCCTTGCAGTTAACGCAGCGGGTACGGTCTTCTATAACAGATCCGGCCGAGGCACCTCGCTTAGGGTGCGGTCGGCGACATAGAACGGACCGAGACGCCAGTGGCCACGCTCGACCGGATGAGGCGTCCACTCAACGCCGCGCTCGGCTTCGAGGTTCCGACCGCTCTCATCCTCGAGACTCACAAATTGGGCCGCGTGCCCGTCGTCCGGACGCTGGGTAAAAACGCAATAACAAATCATGGCTCTAATCGTTTCGGTCGTTTGCGTGCAGATGCGAACGAGACGAACCTTCCTGCGCGAGCGGCCGGCAGGTTACGCGACGGAAAGGGTTCGTCGCCTAGCGGCCGCGTACGGAGCGAGCTACGTCGCTCGAAGACCCGTCACGCAGGTCGGGTTGGTGCGCCCTCTGGGACTCGAACCCAGAACCCACAGATTAAAAGTCTGTTGCTCTAACCAATTGAGCTAAAGGCGCGCGCGTTGTACGACGGGACTCGTTCTCGATTCTGAGGCACTTGCCGAAGCGCGAAAGTGTTAGGTGTCACAGAATATGTCACGAAACCTTCGTAACGGCCCGCGCCGAGCCACGGCCGAGGAAGTCGTCGATCCGTAAGGCGGAGCAGGACCGGAGTTCCGACGGGCCGCGTACGTGGGCCCTTCCAAGCAGCCAAACGTAGCGCGTGAGAATGCCGTGCAGGTCCGTCGGATAGATCTCGATGGAGCCTTGCCGCAAGACGCTTTGTGGTCGGCGGTGAACGCTTGTGAAGCCTAAAACTTGCTCGGCGGGCGCGTTGACGAGCGTGAGCCCGGTGCGTGCGCGGTGCGTCGAATAGGAGCGTCGGCAGCGGTTTGATGCGGTCTCGCCGTTCTCACGCTTGGCGGCGAAGCTCGAGCCGACGTAGTGGGACATTTCTTCGGAAGTCGATTCTTCGCGACCGAGGGTCGATGCTCGCCCAAACAGCTCTCCAGCGTCACCGCGCCGTCATCTGCATCGCGACGGCGAGAGGCAGCGAATGTGGGGGCCCTGCCACGCTCGCGGGCCCAGATCGTGTCCATAAAGGCGGGCGTATTACCGGCGCACGAAGCCCGAGAGCGTCCCTGCGAGCGTCGCACATCTCGCAAGAGCGAAAGGCTTCAGGGGTTAGCATCCCCTTAACGATTACTGCGCCGGCCCGAGACCGTTGCGAGTGGCTCCAGGCCCGGCCGCGTCGGGGGCTCTTCGGCTACGGGGCTCTTCGGCTAAAAGAAGAGGGCCCTAAGAATCGTCATTTCAATGACTTCGAGCCTCAGCGCCGCACCGCATTACATCTACGGGACGAAACCGCCGGTTAAAAAAGCCGCGAGCAAGCGCAGCTTTCATGGGGTGATTGACGGGGCTCGAACCCGGCTTGTGAAGGTCGCTGAAGGTCGCCTAGGGTTCTGGAAGACCGTGGCACAAGGGCCTCGCGTTCGTAATTGGTCGCCTGAGGTCGCGGCGGGTTGCCACGGACGGCAACCGTTTGGCAACCGTCCGATTTCACGATTTCTTACTCTCCCGATATCGGCGAACCGCGGCGGTATTGCGACACGTCGCGCTATCGTAGAGCGGCGTCTTCCCGCGACTCAGAGCGCGAGCGGCGCGGTCGGCAGGGATCGGCTTACCACAAATCACGCACGAGTATTTCTTCGCGCTCATCTCTTGTATAACGTTGTACTGTGTGCTACCATGCTTGTATAACATTGTACCACGTTTGTTCGGAGACTGCCTAGATGAGAAACCGCCGCATCGCTGTCGAGACTGGCTGTCGCCGTACAATCGCCTACGTTCGCGTCTCGACGGAAGACCAGGCCACGAACGGCGTCTCTATCGACGCGCAGGAGGCCCGTATCCGCGCCTACGCGACGGCAATGGCTCTCGACGTATCCGAAGTCATCATCGATGCCGGAGAGAGCGCCAAGACCCTGCAGCGGCCCGGATTACAGAAGATCCTCCGCGGGGTTCGATCGCGCGAGATCGGAACCGTCATCGTTCTCAAGCTCGACCGCCTGACGCGCAGCACCCGCGATCTCGCCGAACTGCTCGACCTTTTCGCTCGCGTGGACGCCGCGCTCGTATCCGTCTCCGAATCGCTCGACACGACCTCCGCTTGCGGACGCCTGGTTCTCAATTTGCTTACGACGGTCGCGCAGTGGGAGCGCGAAGCGATCTCGGAACGCACCGTGACGGCTCTCGCCCACAAGCGCTCGACCGGCCGCGTGTACGGCTCGGTTCCCTTCGGCTACCGTCGCGACGGCGATGCCCTCGTGGTCGACGCCGCGCAACAGACGGCGCTCGCTGAGATGGTACAGCTCGACGCCAAGGGCGCGTCTTACCGTGAGATCGCACGCCATCTCGAGGAGTTGAACATCGCCACGACCCGCGGCGGAACCCGCTGGCACGCTTCATCCGTCCGTTCCGTGCTGCGGTCGCAAATGGCGACGGCGTAGCGCAAGCAGACCCCATATCCCCCGTGCCGACGCGTTCGATGCGCCGGCTCTTTCCTCAATCATTCACTAGTCGCGGCGCAAGGCCGCAGAAAGACCACCCAACATGGCAGTAATGACCTCGAACATCCCCGCCTCATCGTCACAGGATAGCGTCGGAGCGATCGACGCGCTCGCGAACTACTGGCTTACCAAGATCGATTACGAGACGCATCCTCTAATCGAGGATGCTGACGACGCGTTCCAGGTCGAGGAATATGGCCCGAACGCGCTTCCGGAGTTCAATCTGAGAACGAGTGCCAGCGAGGCTTTCTTCGCCTACTCGATCGCACGCGGCAAGGATCGCGACAAAGCGAACGCTCACGCCGCCGGCTTTCAGATCGGTTTTTCATTCGCTCTCGCGCTCTGTCGTGATCCGTTCAATCCCGAAGCGAAGCTCAAGGCCGCCCTCGAGCAATATTTTCCGAGCAGCGGAAGCGGAGAGGCCCAATGACTACGAACGCACTCGACCGCGCCGCCGTCATCGCCCTTACGGACCATTGGGCGGATCGCTTAGAGGGAGTCGTAGTGCGCGGAGACGGCTCTCCGACATCGTCGATCATCTCTGCCGCAATGAGCATCCTGGGGCGCGCAACTCTCGACGAGCAAGATCCCCAACTCGCGTTTTATTTCGGAGCGGAGGCAGTAAGCCGTGCTCTCTTTATCGTCGCAAACGATCCCTTTGGAGATCCCCGTGACCGGATAGTCGAGACGATAAAGGAGCTATGCGTAGACTTCGCCGTCTACGCGCAAATGCATCAAAAAGATCAGAAGCTCGACGACGCGCGTAAGCTGGTCAAGGGCGAAAGCCTGAGCGGCGCACCTTAGATGAGCCGCTTGCCGTCGCTCCTCTACCGCCTCGCTCGCGCATCCGCATGGGCTCGCGCGGTCGGTAAGCTGGCCGGCGGCAACCCGCTCCCGATCGGGCGTCGCGTTCGGAACCGCTATATTATGCGGGTCGTCGGCCGCATACTCAGGCGATAACAGTTGCGATTCTTAGCGCGCTCGTCCGCTCAGCTGGCCCTAAAGGCCTGAAGGCTACGGACAGGGGCGCCCCCGTTCCGGTCGTAAAGGCGAAACGGAACAATGAGCACCGTTGGTTGAAGTTCCGTGAGGTGCGGCGGCTCTTGCGTGAAGATGGTTGGTACCTTTGCCGACAAGAAGGAAGCCACGAGCAGTATCGGCATCCTAGCAAGCCAGGCCGCGTGACTGTGGCCGGGCATGACGGAATCGACGTCAAAAAGGGAACTTTAGGTAACATTTTGAGGCAGGCGAAAATACCATGATCTATGGAGTAGTCTTCGAAGACTCCGCCGACGGTGTTGGCGCTTACGTGCCCGACATGCCCGGCGTGGGCGTTGTAGGAGGCGACAAAGCGGAAGCGCGTGCCCTTCTTGACCAAGCCGTTCAATGGCACGCCGAGGGAATGATCGAGGACGACCTCCCGCTTCCGGATCCAACGTCGAACGACCGGACCTACGAAGAATATATCGAGCTGGATCGTACCTACGTGGCGCGCGCCTCTGACGGGTTAAAGCTGTACATCACGGTTTCGTCGAACGGCTTTCCGTTTTCGTTCAATCGAGTTCAGCTCGTGAGCGTGTCGCCTTTAGCTGTCGCCCCTGTCGCTTGAGGGCCTGGATTGTCCTCGCAGATTATGCGCAGGTTCACGCGAGCAAACTTTACGTTGTTGGCGGTGGAGTAAACATTTCGGGGCCAGGTCCAGTGACGCTCGGCGTCGCGGCCCAGGTCATGATTCCTTGGGAAAGTCGCTCTCGCCGCATGCGGTTTCGGCTTACTCTCGTCGACGGCGATGGCGGCCAAGTAAAAATCGCGACTCCCCTTGGCGAATCCGCACTAGAAATCGCTGGGCAGTTCGAGGTGGTACCAGTACCTGGAACGCCTCCGGGGAGCGAATTACCTTTTGTCGCCGCGTTCAATGTTACTAACCTGCCCTTGCAACCCGGTACCACATTCGAATGGCAACTCTTCATCGAAAACGAAACCGAGCCGAGCGGAAGAGCCAGCTTTGCGGTTCGCGCGGCGCAATTTGGAACCGCATAGCCGCCAGCTAGAAAAACGTGCTCCGGGCCTCCAGTAGTTGCTTAGAGCCCGTGCGTCCCGGCACCGCCCAGCACCCCGCTAAGTGGGCTAGGAAAGACGGTGCCGGCGCCCCGCGAACCGGTCTGAGCCGTCAAGTGTCCCCGCAAGGCTTTCGCGAACGTCCCCGGGTCTTTGATGTCGTGAACGTGGATCTCGCCGATCGAAAGCTGATGCACGACCGGTGCGCGGTCCAAGGCGTTCCAGGGGAGCGGCGCCGCGCCGGCAGCATGATAC
>JAABUX010006747.1_pt1 | contig 13620 bp, 13 predicted proteins | sample 5561851 | NCBI WGS metagenome assembly JAABUX01 (sample SAMN10711883, study PRJNA513361) | rock metagenome | isolation source: Antarctica rocks | place: Antarctica: Victoria Land, Richard Nunatak red sandstone | collected 2016-01-03 | reverse complement strand
GTCGGCCGTCTGCGGTAGTGGGGCTGGTGGGGCTGCCGGCGCGGGAGACGCCGGCGATGGGGGGGAGCTGCGGGGCCTGGTCGTCGAGCGGGGCGGCTGCGGTGGCTCCCCTTGCTGCATGAGGGTTTCGACGACGCGGAACAGGTAGGCCGTGGGCTTCTCGATATGGGCGAGGCTCGGGCGCATCAACAGTTCGGCCTCGTCGAGCAGGGCCAGGAAGGCCGGCAGGGCGAGCCCGGCGCGGGTCATGAGACCATAGCCGCGGCTGACGCTGGCCCACGGCGGCGCGCCGTCTCCCAGGCGCTCCACCAGCGCGGTGATTGGGCCGACGAGCGCCTGATAGTCGGCATCGATGCGGCGCTGTGCGGGTGCCGCCGTGGTCGGTACGCCGGCGTCGTCGCGGCCCGGATCGCCGGCGAGTTGACCGGCCTCGTCGCCGGGTCGTGGGTCCGCGATCGGTGCAACGGGGGTAGGGGGTATCGATCTTTCGATCTTCCTGTTTGTTGGTACGTCTGTTTGTTGTGGGTGCGCTGGCCGCACCCCCCCCGGGTGCGCTGACCGCACCCCCCCCCCGTCGTCCTGGCGCGTGGGGGGGGGTGCGGTGGCCGCACCCCCCCCCTGAGCCGGGCCGAGCAAGTAGTAGACGGTCGTGGCGTTGCCGCCGTCCGCATGGATCGCGTCCTGGTGGGCGATCAGGCCGCGCGCTTCGAGCTCGTCGAGCGCGTGCAGCAGCGTGGTCCGGTTCGTCACGCCGCACCCTTTATCGAGGTGGCGGCCGTCGCGGGTGACGATGCCGTGTTGGAATTGGTTGAGGCTGATAGCATCCGCGAGCTTGCGGAAGCCGCAGGTCCGGCGCACGATGTAGAGCAGCACCTTGAGGGGCGCTTTGTCGAGGTCGGGGGCTACCTCGTCAAAGAGCCAGTCGGGGGTTGCTGTGGTGGACCAGGGGAACGCGCAAAAGGGCTTGACGGGCGCGGCGGCAGGATGTAGGCTCATAGTATGGTGTACCTCGCTCATAGGGGTGTACTGCCTTTCCGCAGCGCGTTCCCGTCCTGGTTAAAGCCGTCAAAACTTTATGGCCAGGTCGGGGGCGCGCTGCGCTATTGTGCGGGTTAAAGTGCCCGCATCGTTGGTGATAATAGTACGCCGTGCGTCGCCACGATGCACGCGGCTATGCACATAGACAGCGCGTACCCTCCCTGTCGGCGGTGAAACTTGAGCGTCCCGCGCTCAAGGCTGAGTACCGATACTGCGGTCTTATCACTACCCAGACCCCTTTGGCGTTGACATAAATCAGTGGCCGCTGCTGGCGACAGACAGCGGTCGCACTCCCGGAAACGCTCGTGTCCGCGATGATGGGTACGAGCTGTTCTGTGCAGTTGTGGCGTCCGCATCTCTTCACAGCCGTTGAAACGTTTCATGATAGAACTGATGTGCTAGCAGAGGCGGTCAGCGGCCCTCGTCGCTTTCCCCTCCCTTTGACTCTGGCTTGGGCGGCGTGTCGCTTGCGTCTTGCGCGCGCAACCACTCGATCACGGCCATCCGCGCGAGGACACCGGCCGGCGCTCCCGTGTCTTCAGATCGCTGCTTCAGCTTCTCGGCCCACTCATCAGGCAAGAAAACCTGCGTGCGGTAGGTCATCTTCGGTTCCCCTTTCGGTAGTCTTGGCATTAAACACTCCTTGGCATTATACTACGCTTGGAGAGTATTGGATACGCTCTAAAGCGATAAATGAGATTGCGCTACTCACAGCATAAGGCAGTGCAGAGCGACACCAAGAGGAGGACGCTGAACGGAACGACGAGAAGTCAAGGTGATAGGCCGTCCGTTAGCAGTAGCCCAACTGCACCGGCGGGGGGAGCCTTACCGACGCGGAGAACGCCGGCGCGAGTTGGGTAGGTACCTCCTCCAAGCAAAGAGGTGGTGCTTGTCCTGCCCCTGGTCCTAGCCGGATGGCGACACCTGGGCTATCGACGGCATTATGACGAGCCACTACCATACGTAGCATGGGCGGTATGAGCATTTTTGGGGAGGGAGGGCTGTAAGTTTGCTAGCACGCCCGCGTCAGTAAAAGCAGGGCTGCGGTTGCCGCCGCAGCCCCAGGGTTCCTCACGCAGCAGCCAATCACGCTCCAGACGAAAGGACAACATCAGTGTACGATTTTGCATACGGTCTTCTGATCGCCTCCGCTTTCGGTGATGCGGCCAATAAGGTTATCGGCTTCCTGACCGAGGTCCGCCCGGCGCTCTACGCCATGATTATCTTCGGCGCCGCGCTCGGCGTCGTGTTCGACCGGGGCCACAAGGGCGCCATCCTGGGCTCGGCCGTCCTGGCGATCATCTTGCTGACGGGCATGACGACCCTCGGGACGCAGTTCTAAGATGCCGCATAAGACGCCGCGCAGCCTCAACGACTCGCTGAGGCTCGGCCGCCTGACGGCTCCCCAATGGGCCGCCGTGGTGGTCGCCGCCGCGTCGCTGTGGGTGTGCTCGGGGTTCGCGGCGCCTATCGCGGACCCCAACGCCCACATTCTCGCCGTGGCGGTCCCCACTATGCTGCTCGTGACGCCCATCCTGGTGCTGTGGCGGGGCGGCGTCGAACGCTACCCCGCCCAGCTCAGCCGCTATGCCGTGCGGCAATCCGTCGTCTACCTGGCCAGGGCGACACACCGCGCCGCGGCCGAGATTCAGAAGGGAGGTTCCCATGCTCAAGCCCGCCTACAACAAACGGCCACGGCGCGGCGTCGTCAGCGTTGACGCCGCCGACGGTGCGATCATCGGAGCCGGTGGCACACGCCACCGGCTTTTGCATATCCCTGGCTTCGCCCTCGACGCTCAGGCGCTGCCCGACCAGGAGCGCCACGCGGCCCTATTCGGCCAGCTCGCGGCGTCGCTCCCACACAAGGCCGAACTGTCCATCTACGTTGAAAACCGCCCGGCCGATGCCCCGACCATCATCGCCGGCCTGCGCGCCCAGCTCGCGCCGGCGCCGCACACGCGCCAACTGGCCGAGGTGGGCGAGCGCCTGCTGTCGCGCTGGCACCACCGGCTGACGGACGCCGGCGCGCGGCACGTCGCGCGGCTGGACTACTGGTTGCTGGTGAGCCCCTACCCGGCGCGGGACGGCCACCCCGATCAGTCCGAGCCCGCGCGCCTGGCTCAGGCCACCGTCGCCCTGACGCGCCAACTCGTCGCCATGGGTGTGCCCCCGATCGTGGCCGACGCCGCCACGGCGCGCGCTTTCGTGGCGCGCCATCTGACGCCCGAGCACGACGAAAAGGGCGAGGAGACCGGCGCCTACAGCGCGCCGGCCGGCGACCAGGCCGACGAGGGTTTCCACACCTACAAGGTCGTCGATCCGACGACGGGCCGCGAGGAGTGGACGCGCACGCTGTTCGTGGTGCATCCCCCCGACGAGACCCGGCCCGCCTGGACGCGCCCGCTGGTGCTGTCGGATTGCCCCGCCACCCTGGTGTTCCACTTGCGCGGCCTGCGCCGGTCCTGGGAGCGGCGCCGGCAGGAGTGGCGCTTGAAGCTGATGGAGGGCACGGCCGGGCGCGGCAAGAACATTTCTACCAAGCTGGCGGCGCAAGATGCGGAGGACCAGGCGACGGCGCTGCACGGCGCGGGCTACGGCGTCGTGCGCGTGGGCTGCTACCTGCGGCTGGAAGGCGAGACCCGCGCCCAACTCGACCAGCGGGTGAGCCACGCCTTGCAGGCGATGGGTGATACCATGGTCGCCGGCGCGGGCTATGGGCACGCCCATCAGAAGCCGCTCTACCGCTCCACCCTGCCCGGCTACGGCGACGTGGCGCGCTCGACGTACCGGTGGGATACCCCGACGTGGGGCAACGCCTGGCCCTTCCTGGCCTGCAATCCGGGCACGCGCACGCTGGGCGTCCCGCTCGGCACGACCGACGACGCCGGCGACCTGGTGACGCTCGCCCTGGGCGACCCCGACCTGTACAACCGCATCGGGGTCATCCTCGGCCGCGTCGGCACCGGCAAGACGAGCCTCCTGCAGAAGGTCGCGCTGTGGTTCCTGCTCACCGGCAACTACGCCACGGTGGTCAGCTCCGTCGATAGCTTCGGCGCCCTGTGCGAGATCTCGGGCGGGAAGGAGTGGCACAAGGCGCGGGCCATGCTCGGTGGCCCGCGCTCCGCGTGCATCAACGTGTTCGACGGGCCGCGTGAGGATCGGGACGACCAACGCGAGCGGGTGCGCTTCGTGACGGCTGCGGTTGATCTGCTGCTCGGCGGCCTGGCCGGACTCGAGCCCGCCTTCCTCGACGAGGCGGTCCGCGACGTGTACGCCGCGCATCCCGACGACACGCCCGTGATGTCCGACCTCCACGCGCTGCTCGACGCGAAGGGCAAGGCGACGACCGACAACGAGGATCGCAAGGTGTACCGGGGCCTGGCCTGGCGGCTCACGCCCTACGTGGGCGACGGCCAGCACGCCCGCCTGGTCGATGGGCTGACCAGCGTGCCCCTGGACGCGCCCCTGCTCGCGTTCAACACCGAACCCCTCGCGGAAGAAGAAAACCTGCGCAATTATGCCTACTTCTCCGTGTTCGCCGTCGTCGATCAGCGCCGGGCGCTGGCGCGGGCGCGCAGCCAGGCCGCGAACCGGGGCACGGCCGACCACCTGACGGGCCTCGATGAGGCGTGGGGGCTGTTGACCTCCAAGCAGGCCCGCGAGTATATCAACCGCGACGCGCGCAAGGCCCGCCACGGCGGCAACTGCGTGCTGTTCGCCTCGCAGCAGGTCAAGGACCTGGTGGGCAACACGGACGCCGAGACGTTCTTCACGCAGGCCAGCTTCAAGGCCCTATTCAGCGTCGAGGACAGCGGCCAGCAGACCGAGGGCAACCCGAAGCTATGGCTCCAACGCATGCTGACCCTGACCGAGGAGGAGGTGGAGCGGGCACAGCGCATGAGCGGCGTCAAGGGTATCTATATGCCCTGCTTCATCACGCGGCGCGACCGGCGCAGCCCGCGTGACCTCCATGGGGTCGTGCGCGTGGAACTGACGCCCGAGGAGGCCCTGCTGTACGTGAGCGATCCCGACGACGTGCGCGTCCGCGACTGGTGGGCCGGGCAGCACGGCGGCGACACGTGGAGAGGCATCAAGGACGCGATCGAGACCAAGGACATGGAAGAGAGGCTTACCGCATGAGACGCCTGTACATTCTCCTTCTCGCCGGCGCGCTGGTGGCGGGGATCGCGCCCACGGTGCTGGCCAGCGCGGCCGCGCCCACGGCGACGCCTCCGCCCCCGCCGACACAGCTCCCGTACCCTACGGCGGTGCCCTACCCGACGCTCGCGCCGTACCCTACGGCGGTCCCCTACCCGACGCAGGCGCCGCCCCGCTCGCCCTCGGCCCTCGCCATCGCGCCGGCGCAGGGCGTGACTGGGACGGTGGTGGTCGTGTCGGCCACGCACTTCCCGGCCGGGGCGGTGACGCTGTACCTCGACGACACGGGGCGCGTGCTCGGCCGCGCGGACGCCGACAGCTACGGACACGCTCGCCTCGACATCACGATCCCGAACGACACGGCGGTGGGGGCGCACGAGATCCGGGCCGTGGGGACGAAGCAGACCAGCGCGACCGCGCTCTACACGGTCACGCAGCCACAGGGCACGGTCGCCGGCTCCGGGTCCGGCGACACCACCTATTGCACCGGTCTCCTGGGCTGGTGCCCCGACCTGGGCGGCCTCATCAGGAGTGTCGTGGGCGCGGTCTGGGACTCGATCACATCCGGACTCAACAACCAGATGCAAAACTTGTCCGATGCGATCCTGTCGCCCATCGTGACCACACCCGATCTACGGGGCAACCTTGAACTGACGCGGGTGCAGGGCGTCCTGAGCCAGGACGCGACGGAGGCCATCGCGGTGCTGTTCGGCATCGCCGCGATGTGGTGCGCCAAACCGTCGTTCTTCGGAGAGTTTGAGCAGGGCTTGGCGCTGCTGCTGCGCTCCGGCCTGGTCATCGCCGCGCTGCGCACCCTCAACCCGCTGATGAGCACCTGGACCGACCTGGTGAACGCCATGGCGTCCGGCGTGGGGCATGGTAACATCGCCAATACGGGGCAGACCGGCGCCGTGCTTGTGATCGCGCCTATCTTGTTCATCATCGTCGCTCTGGAACGCTCCATCAGCCTCTACACGCTAGGTCTGACCTACGCGATTGCCCCGGTGTTCATCGTCCTGGCGATCTGGCCACCCGCGCATCGCCTGTTCACGTCGTGGCTGTTCCTGTTCGTCTCGACGAGCACCCTGGGACTGGCCTACAGCCTGGCGACGACGATGGTCGTGGCCATGGGCGTGAACACGCCGGGCATATGGGGTGCGGTGATGACCGTGGGCGGGCTGTTCTTCCTGGTGGCCGTGCCGGCGATCTGGGGCGGCCTGACGCTCGCGGCCGGACAGGGCGGCAGTGGGGCGCTCGGCAAGGTGGCGAACGTCGCCAAACTGGCATTGCTGTAGCTGTAAAGGGGGATGGTATGAACGGCGGGGAAATCGTGCTTGCAGCACTAGTCGGCGGCGCCGTGGTGGGCCGCCTGTTCTTCGGCAAGGGGTTGCTCTGGCTGCCCCTCGGGCTCGTGCGCGGGGTGCTGTATGTGGTGGTGTCGTCGGCGCTGGGCCGCGACCGTAACAACAGGTTGAGGTGAGAGCCATGGCCGTCTACTCGCACAAACCTGAGCGCCTGAGCGCCCCGCTACGAGGCGCGCTGGTCCTCAGCATACTCCTGGCCGTCGGCACGGGCATGGTCCTGCTACGCGCCTCTGGCGCCCTCTGGCGCGCGTACCAGTGGGTCTACGTCGCGCTGGCCTTTCCTCCCGCCTGGACCGGCGACCAGGCAGCCCGGCTCCGTCGTGGGGTGCACACCGGACACCTCACGACAGGGGGGCTGGATTGGTCCCTCTGGATGCGCCACGTGGCCGCGCGCTACGCACGGGTGCAGGGTCCGCCCTACCCTCTCATCGTCACGGCGGAAGCGGCCGCCCTCGGCCTCCTCGTGGCCATGCTCGTCTGGCGCGTGGCGTGGTTCGTCTACACGCGGCCGCGCCGGCTCACCCCCAGCGGCGCCCACGGCACGGCGCGCTGGATGACACGCGCCGAGCTGAAGAAGTTGGCCTACAGGGGCGCCCCGCTCCTGCTCGGCACGTGGCACGGCCTCACCGTGGCCATGAACCGGGCGCTACAGGTCATCAATACGCTGGTGATCGGCCCCACCGGTTCGGGCAAGACGGCGGGTTTCATCCTGCCCAATCTCCTCCGGGAGACCGGCGCGCGCGATCTCATCATCACCGACTTGAAGCTAGAGCTGATGGCCAAGGCGTACACGCACCTGGCCCGCTACTACGACGTGTGGCTGTTGAACTTCGCGTCACCCGAGACCAGCATGGGCTACAATCCCCTGTCGTTCTGCACGACCCCGCTGCTGACGCAGGTGTGGTGCCGGTCCTGGGTCAAGAACTGCGGGGGGAACGACAAAGAGCCCATTTGGGACAACTGGACCATCGGGGTGATGATGCCCGCGATCTACCACTTGCAGGCCAAGGACCCGAGCGGCGAGACCGTGACCCTGGCGCACCTCGATGAGTTCCTGAACGGCCACAGCTCCGAGTGGGTCATCGGGAAGCTGCTCACAAGCCCGTCGCCGGCCGCGCGCAAGGCGGCGCGGGGGTTCATGGCGTCTCTGCAGAAGAACGATAAGTTGCTGGGGTCCGTGTGGAGCGAGATTAGCCCCAAGTTCATGCTGCTGAGTGAGCCATCCATCCGGGCGGTGACGGGCACGCATGAGATACAACTGTCCCGCCTGGGCAGCGGCGAGGGCCGGCCCGTCGCCCTTTTCCTCGGCCTCGATCCCGACCTGTTGGAGGAGTTACGGCCGCTGACGGGCGGCTTCTTCCTGGACCTGTTCCGCGTGCTCGGCCACACGGCGCGCGTGACGCCGGGCGGTGAGCTGCGCCGCGACGTGTTCATCTACGGCGACGAGTGGGGCAATATCGGGTTCGTGCCCGGCCTCAAAAAGGCCATGAACCTGCTGCGCAGCGCCGGCGTCTACGGCGTCTACGTGGTGCAGATGACAGCGCAGATGGTCGAGACCTACGGCGAGATGGGTTGGACGCAGCTCAAGGGCGCCTATAACACCAAGATCATGTTGTCCAACGCGGTCGACGAGGATGCCACCTGGTTTAGCGAGAAGGTGCTCGGCGAAGGGACGGAAGTCACCCAGGGGGCCAGCGTCCAACGGGACCGCTTCCGCGTCCTGACCGACCGGGGCGGCAAGAACCAGAGCGAGACCAAGCGGGCGCTGCTGACGCCCGATGAGGTCATGAACATTCGGGAAGATGAGCTGCTCGTGAAGATGCCGCAGCGCCCGCCCGCCCGTCTCACCCAGCGCCGCTACTACGACGACCGCGAGGTGAAGGGGCGCGCACCCAAGCGCGGGACGAGTTGGATACCGCCCCTCGGTCCGCTGCGGCCGGATGGCCCGCTCCCCCTGCCTGTGATCGACGACGCGGACGACGCGGACGACGTGGCCACCGCCACGGCGATCGCCACGGCCGCGCCCGCGCCCCTGGTTGCCGCCGTGGCCACGGATCGCGACCTATTCGCGGACGCCGGCGACCTCGACGAGTTGGCCGGCGACCTCGACGGCGACCAGGCCGCCTACCTGGAGGAGGTAAGCTAGCGAGAGCTACCCACGTCACCGCCTCGCGCGGCGCCAGGGACCGCGCGAGAGACGGTACAGGTCTTAGCAGTCTCGACCCGTGGTAGGGTACTGAAAGCTAGACGACCGGCGCGGGCGTGTCGCTCGTGCGTGTCTCGAAGTGCAGGTCCATCGCCAGCCGCAACGCCCCGCGCGGGACAGCGAAGTAGTAGCCCCGTCCCGCGCCGTCGGTGACGGTCACGACCTGGCCGGCCGGCCAGGCGCCATCGAACGGCAACAGCGCGCCGGTCGGGGCCGCGACGCGCAAACCGTTGGCGCGGATCGTGCGCGCCCACCCCTCGGTCGGCAACTCCTTGCCAGGAACGACCGCGCGGCGTTGTTCCCACGCGGCCGGGTCCAGGCGCGTCACGCGCAATCCCTGGGCCTGGGGGTTGTCCAGGGCGGCGATGTCCTCCCGCACCAAGCGGTACTCGTCGGCCGGCAGCACCTCCTGCAGACGGTCCAGCAGCTCGGGCGGGATCGCCGCGTAGGCGCGCTCCCCCTCCACGTCCACCTCGACGACCGCCCCGCCCTGGTACGGCCCCTCCTCGATGGCGCCGCCGCCTGTCCAACCCGCTGACCAGCCGCGCGCCGTGAGCGTCGACGCCCACGCATCGAACGTGCTGGGCGGCCGCAGACCGTCCAGCGCCGAGCGGTCCTCCCACGCCGGCGCGTAAATCCACAGCACGCACCCGTGGGCACGCGCGGGCGCCCGCTCCCGGTCCTCCCGCGCCGTCCTCGTCCTGGTCGTCGTCTCCGTCGTCATTTGCCCCTCCCCCTACGTAGACCCGCCGCTGCGGCCCTCATTCAGGAAATTCTCCACCTTGGCCACGGCCGCCCGCCATCGTTTGCGCGACAACTCCGTGTCATGCACGATCAGCACGCGCCAGCCACAGGCCCGCACGTCGTCGATCCGCTGCCGGTCGTCGTCGGCGCGCGCGCCGGTCGGGTCGAAGAACTCCTTGCGGTGGACCCCACCGTACACCTCGATCACCAGGCGGTCTGTCGGCCAGGCGACATCCACATGGGTCACGTACCAGTCGTTCGGCTCATCCCTAATCTTATACTCGCGCTCGTAGTCAAGGCGGTAGCGTTCCCCCAACTCGGCCAATAAACCCATGAGGCGTTGCTCGGTGGAATACGGCGACAGGCGCCGGATGTCCGCCTTATCAGCCTCGCGGACCTCAAGCCGCTGATTGCGCTCGCGCTCCTGCCGTGTCCGGTGCGCTCCCGGCCGCTCGTGGTCCGGCGTCCGGTCCGGCGCCCGGTCCGGCGCCCCCGGCTCGCGCTCCTGGCCGCGTCCCTGGTCGCGTCCCTGGTCCGCCCGGCTGCCGCCGTCCCGCTCCCGCTCGTCGTCGCCGCGATCCATCGCCCGCCCCCTGCCCCCTCCATGGGTCCACCCTCATCTAGCGGTCGTGATAATCCGTGCGCGCGGTCGTCCGCTCCGGGGTCGTCGAGCGGCCGCGCTCCGGGGTCGGCGCGCGTAGGGCGTCGTTCCAATCCTTCGCGCCGCCTGGCGGCCGCTCGCGCTCGATGTTCTCTTGGTTAGGGTACGCCTCCTTGACCCGCGCCCACAACTGGGTACCGCCCTGGTCGTTGTCGAAGCCGCACCGCACCAACGCGCCGCTCGTCAGCGCCTCGTCGATCTGCCGGCGCGGTAGCGCGCCCTGGCCATCGGTCGCAATAAACACGTGCGTGCCCGTCTCGCCCGCGCGCATCACCAGCGCGGCCCGGCTCATCGCGTCGATGGGGCTCTCGGTGATGTGGTACTGCGGCGTGTCGTAGGCGCCGGGCTTCCCAATCGTGTACGAAAACGAGAAGTGCCCCTCGTCGCGCCGCGTCCCACGGGCGAGGCCCTGAAACTCCGAGCCGGGCAGCGTCCCCCGTAACGACGCGCCCACCATCGCGCGCCCCTCGTCGCGCCGGCCGAACACGGCATTGGCGCGGCCGTCCGCGTAGATGTCGCCCCGCTCGTGCAGCGCGTCCACCATGCCGCGCGGAAGGCCCCGCTGCTCGATCAGGTAGGCCCGCACCTGCGGCCAGCGGTCGGCCGCGGGCGCGGGGGCGACGAAGCGGACCTGCTCCCCGCGCGCGATAACCTGCGCGGCCTGCTCCTGCGCCTCGCGCGCGCCGTGGTGCGCGGCCGCGCTCAGCGCCAGCTCGCGGCCTACTTCCTGGTCGAGGAACACCACGGCCTGCTTGAAGTCGTAGCCCGTCGCGTGCTTCACCAGGTCGATAGCCCCGCCGCCGCCCTCGCGCCGGTCGTGGTTGTAGAACTTCTCGCCGGTGATGGTGATGTGCTCGCCGTCGAGCCGCCACTTCTTCACGTCGTAGTGGTCGCGTTCGCCGCCCAATCGCTCGATCACCACGCGCAAGTCGAGGCTGCGGGCCTGCGCCGCCAGCGTCCGATAGTCGCGCTCCAGCGCCTGCACCCGCTCTTGCAAGACCACGATATTAGCCTCGGCCGTCGCCGCCTGGCCCTCGTAGTGCGCCGCCTTGGTCAGCGCGTCGTCGAGCGTCGGCGTCAGCTCCCCGACGATCCGCTCTGTTTGCTCGCTCGCCCACCGCTCGGGGTTGCCCACGATGCGCCCGGGCCGGTCCACACTCACGCTCTCGCGGACGATCTCCGGCGCCGGCGTCGGTGTCTGGATTTTGGCGTACCACTCCTTGACGGTCTCATGCTCGGCCACGCTCCCGCGCACGCCCCGGATCAGCCCGAGGTCGCGGACCTTCTCGGCGTAGGTGTCTTGCAGCTCGGCCAAGCGGCCGCGACTGCCGCCGATGAACCCGTAGGCATTGAGCCGGCCGCGCTCGTCGATGGGCACGACCACCGCCTGTATGTGCGGCGTCCGCTCGTCCCGGTGCAGCACGGCAGCCACGACGTTCTCGGCGCCGTAGGTCTCCCGCAACCATGCCATGCTGCGTTGCGTCCAGTCCGCCAGGCGCTGCCGTTGCTCCGCGACCGTGCCCTGCTCGAACCATTCGGGTGACGCTGTCAGGACGTGATCTATGGCTAGCACCGCGTTGCTCCGAATGATCGGGGCGACGTCGAGCCGGGCCTGTACATCGGCTCTCCAGTCGCCGGTGCCGGCTAGCCGCACGTTCTCGCCCCAGCGTCGGCCGTCCGCGTTGCGGGTCTCCCGCGCGCGCTCGTTGTGCTTGCCCAGCCCCCCGATGTCCCCCATGGTCTTGACTTTCCCCAGCCGCATCACCGCGTACTGCGCCATCGTTGCCCCTCCCGTAAACGCGCGTTTCCGCGTTCTGCCTTGGCCACCACGCCCCCTCCCCTCCCCCGCCCGCTCTGACGCGACCCCCCGCGAACGTAGGAATTAAGGGCGCCCCGCGCCCGCAATTCTGGAGTGAGTCCAGATTGTGCCAATCTGCCCGTTCCCCCCACCAGTGTAGCGCCTAGCCACCCCCACCGGCTACTTGGAAAAAAGAAGTGTCGGACCCGGCCCCGCGTCTCTTTTTCCAAGTAGTAGAGCAGCCGCAGCGGACCCCTTGCCGAAGCCCACACGTCGCCCCTGCAGAGCGTGGAGAGCGGGGCAGCAGCAGCACCCTAGAACGGGATATCGTCCACCTCGTCGATGGAGTCGAGCAGTGCCCATGGCCGGAGCGCGGTTATGATGGGTGACTCGGGCTGCGTCGGTAACACCCCCACGTCCACATGTGGCATGATGGTGTCTACCTGGGTGATGGCTGCGTTGAGGCGCTGCCGAATAAAGTCGAGCTCACGTAGGGCGGTCTCCGCTGCGCTCTTGAGTCCTGGCGCGGTCTCGTCCATATCGCCTAGGTCGGTCTCAATATGGTTGCATAGCTGCTCAAGGGTGTCGCTGTGCTTCCACCAGGTATTCTTCTCATCGAGGTGTAGGATGTCTCTCATACAGCCGCCCTGACCCATCGCCCGTGCTGCTCGTCGAGGCGGCGCTGTACCCGGTTCGCGCCGTCGGCGTAGATGCCTGCTTGGTCGCGCCTGGTGAACGTTCTGATGGCTTCCTGCGCCTTGAGGTCCACCACGGCGTAGTGGTCGCCGCTGGCGCTCTGCATGACTTGGTAGCGGTCGGTGTCTGTTGTCATGCCTCACCTCCTGCCCGTGCTGCTCGTCGCGGCCGCGTCGTCCCCTCGCCGGCGTCGATCCCCGCCGGCGTCGACACGCTGCGGCCCTTATTTTCGGAAATAAGGCTTCCGGCCAGGCCGCGCACCAGCTCGGCCAGCTCCGCGACCTGCCGGCGCATCCGCTCGGCCTCGATGCGGTTCTCGTGCAGCTCGTCGCGGATCTCGCCTAGCCACTGGCGAGCGTCTCTACCGTCGGTGATAAGGTCTACCGCGACCTGGGCCACGGTGCGCCCGTCGCGCTTCGCTTCTACCCGCAGCTGCTCGTAGACGGTCGTCGGTACCTCTAGCGCCCGCCTGTTGGGACTAGATGGCATTGCTTCCTCCTCCACTAATACCAAGGTAATACCTGGTATCTCAGTCTACCGGGTATTACTAGGGTACGTCAAGGGTTTGGAGTGGTAGATGGTTCCACGACGAATAGCACGCGTGTTCCTGGCAGGACGCGGGCTGTGCAGCGGTCGATGGTCCGACGTAGGCGCCGGTCGAGCCATTGGTGATGGAAGGGATCGGGGACAGTGACCGTGAGCACGCCGTCGTCGTAGTGGAGCTGGTGCGTGGGTCCAAACCACCGCGCGTAGTTTTCGCTGGTCACGTCGGTGGCCAGCTCGGCGCGGATCGCGCCCCACTCGTCGGCCGTCTGCGGTAGTGGGGCTGGTGGGGCTGGTGGGGCTGCCGGCGCGGGAGACGCCGGCGATGGGGGGGAGCTGCGGGGCCTGGTCGTCGAGCGGGGCGGCTGCGGTGGCTCCCCTTGCTGCATGAGGGTTTCGACGACGCGGAACA
>JAABUX010006744.1_pt1 | contig 13622 bp, 27 predicted proteins | sample 5561851 | NCBI WGS metagenome assembly JAABUX01 (sample SAMN10711883, study PRJNA513361) | rock metagenome | isolation source: Antarctica rocks | place: Antarctica: Victoria Land, Richard Nunatak red sandstone | collected 2016-01-03 | reverse complement strand
GTGCCGCCCGCGAGAGCGCCCAAAGCGGCGGTCTGCTCCGCATGCTGCGCCGCGCCTCTGCACCTTGATTGCCTTCTGGACCCTGGGCCAATGCGTACTGTCGCGGTTTTGCAGGCACTTCTGCTGGCCGGCGCTCGGTGAGTGTCAGCAGACTGCTCAGAGTCTGAGCTCCGGTCTGGGTCCTCACCCATGTTTTGCCTCGAGCTGCTTGTACCCTGCCCCATTGATTTCAACGAGAGGAGGAATCACACCGCCATATCACACAGCAACAAAGCCGAACGCGCAGTCACCCGACGCGCCAGCGCAAGATTTCCGCGATCATGCTGTGGCCGCGCTGGCGGTCCAGCCAGCTCCTCGCGCGACCGATGTCCAGCTGCAGTGAGACGCTGAGCGCCCAGTCGGACCGTCGAGCCGGCTCTGGTACAGGATAGGCGGACCCCCCTTTCGAGCACAGGAGATCGGACCCGACGCGGCCGCGGAGAAAGCTCACCGCTGTTGCTGCCGGTGTGCGATGCGGTCGGTTGGGCGGCCCCCGGGCCGGGAAAGGGGCTGCCCCTGCGAGACCGACGGTGGCGCCAGTTCGACCGTGCGAGACTTGTCGTGTCAGCACTGCCGCAGCAGCAGGCACAATTGGTGCTCCAGCCTCAGCCCCGGCAACAGCCAGACGATCAGCCCAGCCTGGCGCCACAGCAGAGGATGGCTGCCCAGCACCCGCAGTTCTGGCGGCGTCCGATCATGCGCCCTCACGCTGTGTGCGCTGTGGTCAGCCCTGCAGCCGGCAGCGGGACAGCCCTTGGGCAACTCCATCTCTCCCCCACGAGCGTCGTCTCCACGAGCGCGTTCTTCGCATCGTCTCTGGCGGCAGGACCGCCCTACAACACCCTGCTCCTCGTCAGTGGTACGTCACCTGACCCTCATCGATGCTCAGTCTCTGTCAGCCTGTGCTGCTCCATGCATGCTGCACGGCTTCATTAACTGACGTCCAACAGTCAGCACACTTCGGGCCGATGTCACCAGACGCTGCACAATGGATTCTGCGCTGAAGGGCTGAAGGCTCTTGTCATGCGCAGGCACCCTGACGCTGGACGCCGACGACTTCCAGCCGCAGATCAACATATACAACCACACCGTGACGATCTACTCAGGTGCACATCCCCGGTCGCATACACGCTTCATTGGTCAGCACTGTAAACGCTCTATGCATGCTGAGCATTCACATTCGTGCCCTGTGCACGTCGCATTTAAGGCGTTTCATTAGTGATCGACGAAATTCGGTCATTACCCACGTATCTGTGATAGTCATGTGCTTGGCAGCGCATAGCATGTCGGAGTCTTGCAAGAGCAGAAACAGACACGTTTTGGCAAATGGCCTCACACGCCTATGCTGCGTGCCCACAGACCAGGCAACGCCGGGGACCATAGACTTCAACAACATCTTCGACGCGATCATGGTCCGTGCCTAAGCCAGGCTAAGTTTCCAAAACATGATTTTGGAGGGGATTCCGGAGGGCGCCAACGCATCCACGGCGGGCGACAATGTGATCCCGGACCTTGCCCTCTGGCCGTCCGTCAGCGCGGAGCCGGGAGCGATGGTGCGCTGGCCCACGCCGATAATTGATTCACTCCGAGCAATCTCCTGTCCGCTTCGCAACAGCCTAACCCTGAACCTAACCTTGACCATACGACGGCCCATCCCATTGGCTGCAGCGCAATGGCGCGATTGCTGCAGGGTGTTACTGCATACCGCGTGTCACACATGTTGCTGGGCGTTGGTGACACAGGCTGATCTGACTGACTGACTGGCTGCCTGGGGTGCAGTTCAACTTCACGGACACTGTGACGTATTACCAGGTCCCGCCCAACTCGGAGAGCTGCCAGTCCTATTCTCAGAACCTGGTGGTCCAGCTCACCCAGGTGAGCTCCAACAGATGAACTTTGTTTTTCTGTGAAAGGAAAGCACTTCGACGAAGTTTGTTTTAGCTAAAAGACATGAGTATTGAATATTACCAAATAATTCCTTTATCTAAAGAACATGAATAGTTTAAGCATGGCGAAGCTGCAGAAGCGGTTTGGCACCGTCAGAAATAAACAAGGGCGCATGGTCTGATCCGGCGCGCACTGCATTGTGACGTTCAGCATGCCGCGCCCAATGCGGGCTGGCAGTGCGTGTGCGACCTTGCGTAGGCGACATACGAGGCATCGTAAACGGCCAGCCATCAGCAGGCCTCAGCCGCTACCAGGCGCCTGACTGCGAGATCGGGTCACAGACCCTAAACCCGAAACCCTAACCCTAACCTGCACATGTGCGCAGGTGGGGGAGGAGAACGTCAGCACCCCGACAGCGACATCCGTCTACGTCCCCGGCACCTACAGCCTGCCGCTCATCGTCACGAACGCCAGCGTGGTGGTCGGGTGCGGCCTTGTGCTCGGACTGGAGAGTCGGGTCTGAATCACCACAAGTGGAGCTGTTCTTGCGAAGCCAGCTCTGGGTGCCTTTCGTGCAGTACTCACGTGGGGAATACTGGTTGACAGGCAGGGATTGAGCAAGGTCTGCAGCAGACCCCTGCCGCTGCGTGAGGCGTGACGAGCGTGGTTTCCGACACCAAAACGTGCAATGGTTCTGGTGTGCCATGCCCTGAAACCAGTCCCACCGAGGTGCTCGGTGTGAGCTCACGCAGGAACGTGACATCGGTCACGCAGAATGTCACGTCGGTCTGCGTGACGGGTCCGCCTGTCCTAAACCCCAGCCTGGCTGGCGCAGGTGAACTCATCCTCTAGCACGCCCATGTCACAGGGGTTCCCTACCCCCCGACACCGGCTCTAACCCTTGCCCTGCCTCCATTGATGCGCCAATACGCTTCGTGGTCCAAAGCCTTGCACGTTGCCCCTGGAGTCAGTGTCATGTCGCTGGTTGACCCCAGGACCTGGAGGAGCATCCAAAGCAAATGCTCTGTCTGCCCGCATGATGACCTGGAGCACTCCGTGCCGAAGACCCAATGCCATGTTTCCCTTGGGTCGGCCTGCTAATGCAGCGAGACGTTTGATGATGTAACAGCACCCCGCCGGCGGCTGTCGGCTAGTGTTGCTGAGAGCACTCCAGTGCTGCTCCCAATTGCTCATTGTTTGTTTTGCCCGCAGGCGGCAGCGGGCTGTCCGGAGGCGCGATCGCCGGCATCGCAGTCGGCTCCGCGGCCGTTGGGGTGGCCCTGCTCGCGCTGCTGGCCTGCTGCCTGCTGGGCGGGCGCCGGCGGCGCAGACAGCCGCCTGATGTGGAGATGCTCGGACCAAAGGTGTCGGAGGAAAAGGTGCGAGAAACATACACTGTGCCCAAATTCGCCTGACACAACAATAGCGGTTCTCATTAACAATTGAACCTCTGACAGGTTGCACATTTTTGGTCTGCGATAGTCAACTGTCCGGTCTGCGATTATCAACACGAATGTCAGCATGGCACCCTGTTGTTCTGCCCTTCCAGGCCTCGTCAGCAGTGTTGCGCGCTGCACTGTGAGCTATACAGAGGATATTCCTGGGCAGCGGTCAATCTCACTGAACTGCATCCAAAATTCTCACCACAATAGGCACCAGCTGAGAGCAATATGCCATGCAGCCGGTGGTATCGCCGAGCTCGACGGACCCCACCGACAGCCAGCCGGGCACGGCGCGCACGTTCAGCGGCATGCTGCGCGCGCTGGGCATGGGCTTCGGGCGCCGCAGCAGCGGCGAGCCGTCATTCAGCACGACGGCCCCGGACAACTCCCACGCGAAGTGAGTCCACTCTGCACCCCCAAAGCTGCAGCAAGTTGCTGTGTCCGCACACTGCAGCTCAGACGTGCCCGCAGGGACTGCCCGGGTGACCCTGGTCAGAAGCTCTAAGCCCGGTGCCCATTGAGCCTGCTTGTTCACGAAAATTGCGGCCACATTGAACTTACAGTGCCCGCCTCCAGTAGCATGACCACTGGAAGACCCTCGTTGCTGTGCCGTAGGCGTCGGGCCCTGCCTGACCTGACTCTGAGCGCCTCTGCTGTGACCGCCCCGGCCCGCAGCACCGAGGTCAGGCAGCTGGCCGAGTACCACCAGACCCTGATGAGGCTGCGCCTGGAGGGCGGCCTGGACGGCATCGAGCTGGGTCCGGTGCTCGGGCAGGGCTCCTTCGGTCGCGTCTATAAGGGTAAGACTCGTCTCAAGCACTTCGCTGTAGCATTATGAAAGTCGTCAGGGATCTTGTGGCCCTGCTGTTTCAAGCTGCCAGGTGTTCGAGCGCGTATGGTCGAAGTATAGATCTGCGGTTGCTCGAGAGAATGGCACAATCAGAACTGCACACTCACAGGCCTTGAGCACGGCTGGTATTTGAAGCGCCCCGAAGAGATTGCCTCATCTGTGGTGCTGCAGGCAAGTGGCAGGGGGCGCTGGTGGCCATCAAGGTGGTGGAGCACCGGCTGCGGAGGAGCCTGGAGGAGATGGACGAGGCCCGCGAGTCGCTGCTGTCCGCCTCCGTGTCCCACCCCAACGTGGTGCGCCCTCTTTGCCACGCAAGCCGCCTGGGGTGCCTGCGCAACACTGTCTGTGCCCAGGCCGGTGGCCATGGTTGCAAACGTCCTGTTGCCGCTGCAGCTAGCTTGTTTCGACAGCAGCCGCGTCCAACAGGAAGGCCTGGAGCCTTCGCGTAGATGCCCGTGCAGCAGTCAGCTAGTCTGGCTGGCCGTGCCACATGCATACACTCGGTGAAAAGATGCCTGATATCGTCCAGCGCACGGGTTCAACAGTCGGCTGACGCAGCACGACTGACGATGTCTGCAGATCGCGTGCTACAAGATCTGCACGGTGAAGGTCAACCGGGCGGTGAGAGACCGCACGAAGCAGGTCGCGGCGGACACAGCGCGTGTGCAGGAGGACCGTAGCCCCAAGTGAGACTTTCATCGCCGCTGCGTGTGCCAGATATGCCTGCAGCTGTGCATACCTGCCAAAGTGCTGAGCAACCCTGCTGACGATTGTCGTCACAGCCGACCTGCTCTACCTCGCAGCCCCTCACGTTGGCACGACTAGGGCACTGAGCGCAGGCTGAAAGCTGAGTCTGAAGGGCCCGCAGTTTGCCTATGCCGTGGTGGTCCTCATCGGGACATGGTCTTCCCTTATGTTCCGTCAGATTGTTCAGCCTATCATGTTCCGTCCCAACCCAGCAGGCGCACGGCGGGGCCGGGGCAGTCCATCCTTGAAGGGCCCCTCGAGGGCGAGAGCTCGTCCGGGGGCCGCGGCAGCTCGCGGCGCGACGCCCCTGGCTCCGGCTCCGGCAACGAGGCGGCGGTGGAGATCGAGGTGGTGCAGGCGCCGTTGCACTCCGAGGCGTCCACTAGCAGCAGCCCGGTGGGTTGGAGTGTGGGAATAATGAGGATGGTATGTGGCCTCGAGCTTGATTCCACAGAGGCCATCCTTGTGACACAAGGTTCGAGCTTTGTGGACCTTCACAACAACTCAGGATGCTCTGCCGTAAACTCAGACACACAACCCGTCTCCATGAACATGCGTTGATATTCTGTGGAACACGCTCTTAGACGGCACTTCAGACGTCAGGTCAGCTTCGCTTTCTGGGTACGGGATGTAGGAACGCTGCAGCACTGCGTCAGCATGCAGGCTCGGTGACGAGGTACAATTGGAGCTTGGAGCAGAGCCAGCATGAGCACAAACAGGGGACTGGGAGCCGACAGGGCTCTGGCGTAGGGATCATAATTTTTGAAGCAGGTCCTGACGGCATCTCGCACAGGGATCGACAAAATTTTAGCTCCAGCAAGGACCAATATTGACGCGTGTGCTGCCGCAGGAAGCGACGGAGACCTGGATGCTGCTGGAGTTCGCGGACCGCGGCTCGCTGGACAAAGCCATCGTCACGCGGAGGTTCTACAGGCGGGGTTCAACCACGCTGGACCTGGTACGCACTGCTCCTGTGCCTGCCGCCAGCCTGCTTCAGCTCGTGTCGCCTTGCGCAGGGGTAGATTGAGAGAGGCTGAGACGCCCAGGCATCGTTGCTTTCTCTGCACGTTGCACGCATCGCAACCCTGTCTGGTCAGGTTGTCACAGTCCAATGTCTACTAGCCAATGGATACGGACACAGATGCTGACCCTGAGCTTGTATGCCGCAGGGAAACGTGTACAGGACGCTGCTGGACATCGCCCTGGGGATACGGTACCTGCACGATCTGGGCATCGTGCACGGCGACCTCAAGCCGGCCAACGTGCTGCTGAAGAGCACCAACACGGACGCCCGCGGGTTCACCGCGAAGTGCGTGTCATGCAAGCGCCCATCCGTGATGCTCATCTGCACCCTTCTTCTAGAGCTGGTGAAAACGTTCCAGCAGTCGTGGGGCTCCCTTGACTGAGCGCTGTGATGAATTGCAACCGCTTTGCGTTGCAGAACCAGCTGCCCTAGCGCCACGTAGTGCTGGCTTGCGGCATCGCGGTGAATGCTTGTCCCCTGCGATTGGCGGCACGACACTCATTCTGATTTCAAGCCTGAATCGAACCCTAACCCTATGCCCAATCCTAACCGTATCCTAAACCCACGCAGGCTGGCGGATTTCGGGCTGAGCCGGCTGATGGACAACGACCAGTCGCACATCAGCACGCAGACGTTCGGGACGATCCCCTACATGCCGCCGGAGCTGCTGGCCGACGGCCGCATGACGCGCGCCGTCGATGTCTATTCCTTTGGCATCATCAGTGCGCGCCCTGCGTTCCGGCTGCGATTGCACCCTGTCAGATCAGTGCGCTGCATGGAGTGCCGCTGCGTGATCAGCGAAGGTTTGCAGCATGTCATACGGGGAGGTCAAGTGGGGCCCATTTTTGCTTTGCCGCCTCTCTGCCGTGACAGCTCCGCATGGCCCGCGCAGTGTGGCAGATGTACAGCAGCCTCTCGCCGTACAGCGGCTGGGCTCTTGCGCAGGCGCGCTGACCTCCTGCCTGTCTCTGTGGTCGACCCGTCCTACGCAGCTTTCGTTGAGGCAGAGGCGAAACAGCACGGATCATCTCAATGCTGCAGCGCCCACGTGCATCACTGCCATACTCGCCTTTTCCTACATATGCAACGCATGATGAACCCTTCTTCACGCATCAAACCTTATTGTGTGCTTATCTCAACGGTGCCCTAAGCCTAACCCCAACCGTAACCCTGATCCTAAACCTTACCCTAAACCTAACCCTAGCCCTAACCCTTAACCCTAAGTTTAACCCTACTCCTAACCCTGACCGCCAGTCCAGGTGATGTACGCGGTCGTGCACGCCGACCAGCGGCCGACGATCCCGGCCGACATGCCGGCCGACTACAGCGCGCTGATGCAGTCCTGCTGGACCAGCGACATCGGCCTTAGGCGAGTGTCAGTCGCTGAGCACATTTGAATGCAGCACCGTCTCCTCTCGGACATGGATGGTTTGAGTGAGGATATTGTCACCTCAAATCCCCACCCACGTTGCGGTCCTGATCGTACCTGGATACGCGAGATGCCGACTGCCCTCGGTCTGCCATATGACACCATGTCGCACCATATCACACCATGACTTTGCAGTGGCGCCGAGCATTCCCAACCGACGTTGCAGGATATCAATTCACGAGTCCGCAGCATGGCCCGCCGACCCAGGCCTTTGTGCCACCAGCATGCTGGTTCATGCGTCTCATGCGTCTCATGGTGCAGCCATGCCCGGCTGTGCAGTAGACCGACAGCTTCCCAAGACCTCGGCGCAATCGCGCTTGCGCAGGCCCGTCATCCACGGCGTGGTCGCCGAGCTGGCCCGGCAGGCGCGGAGGGTCACGGACGAAGCCGCCATCTCCAAGGAAGCCGCGGAGGCCGCGGAGGCCGCGGAGGCGCCGCCGCCGGATTCGCCCTTCCTCGCGGTGCTTCGGAAGCTGTCCACGGAGCGGGGCCACGACCAGGTGAGCTTGGGGCGGAGGTTGCGGCCTAGGCAGGTGTCGTGTAGACGCCGGCTTCGAACTTTGTTGTCAGTAGTCAAAGCAACTTGTCACAGCACGGCCCCTGTGGCAGCACTGGAATGTGCTGCGCACGGCAAGTTGCAGCGACGCAATGCTGTGGCGGCGTGCAACAAGTCGTAGACAGTAAGTTTATGAGCAGCGCTGTGTCCTGCACGCAACTGCAGACAGCGGCGGTACAGCTTCGCCTAAGAACTCACACCCGATGTGCACCCAGTCTTCCGCCACAACCATGCGTAAATTGTCTGCCGTCTTGCACATGCTGCAGCATGTGTAAACCTGCCCGGATTCATGAGCTCATCCCCTGCCTTGACCCTGACCGTGAACAAATCCCGCGCAGGACGTCCCGTCGGAGTAGGCTCTGCCGTCCGGCCTGGCGTCCTCGTCCGCGTCTTCCTCCGCCGCAGCAGCTGTCAATGCGCCACCCGTCTCGCTGCCGGCCGGCATGTCGAAGGCGGTCCTGGGGTCCGCGTCCGTCGGCGCCCCGTCCCCGATGAGCACGCCCCCGCGGCCGCAGACGCCGCCCATGATACGGCCGCCCCCGCGCAACGGCACCCCGGCGGTATGCTCGTGGCCACTCTGTGACACACCTCCGGTTAGCTGTATTCTGTTGGTGTCAACCTGGAACAGCTGCATCCGCAAGTGGTGCTGCCGGTGTCCATCTGCCAGAGTATTGGGAAGAAGCCGGGAATCCTGCACTATCTTCGGCTACTCAGCGGCTCGTGACCATGAAGCGCCATGACTTCACCGTAAGCGTGACATCAATAGGCTCACCCGGACCTCATATGGTGCCAAGGATTGCTGACCCGTGCTCATGTGTATTTGCTGCGCACCCGCACAAGACCGAGACCGAGTGGCAGTTGCTCGTGCGCAGGGCGAGGGTTACTTGGGGCCGTCCTACCGGCCCATGGCGCAGGATCTCACGGACTCCCCGCTCATACAGCCCATCCCGGAAGGAGCGCCACCTGCCTACGGTCTTGGCGGCGGCGGCGGCAACGGCGGCTCCGCCATCGCGGGTGTCTCCCTGCCGCGGCTCGACCCATCGGTGCGTCGCAGCCCGCTGCTGACAGATGCGATGCCGCAAAACAGCTACATGGACTCTCCTGAGCCGTCGAGTCGAGCAACGTGGAGCGTCAGGCAACGCTCACGTCGAGCATATCCTCTGCGCCGTTCGGCATCAGGCTCTGTCTGTCTGCGCACAGTCAGCTGATGGGTGCTGTCCTTGCAGCTTGGGTCGTCGCTGCGTCATGCTAAGACTTTGTAGCGTCTACACTACGGTATGTGGAACCGACCGATTTACGGCGACTCTGACTTGAACCGCAATTTGCGTTAGTGATGCCGGCATTAGTATTCGTTGCAGTCTCTAGCTTGTCGACCAATCAGTAAACTCTGAAGCATGTAGCGTAAAGTGTTTGGCCTCCTTTCTTTCAGGTCCTGTCGCAGCAGGTCGGCACGCGCACCGGGATGCCGGGCACGGGGCGCCCGCCCGCGGCCCCTGCCGCCTACGCGGCCGCCGCCATGGGGCTCCGCGCGGTCAGCGCGCCAGCGGCCAGCGCCTTCGCCGCGGCGGCCGGCGCTGCAATCCCGAGCTCTCCGGGTGGTGACCTGACTGGGCAGGTGAGCTTCGCCAAACCCATGGTCAGCTGCCAGCACGGCTTGCTGCGTGTCCATAATCTGTCGATTTGACAGCGATCTGCTGTGTTCATTACTCACTGCCTCACGCTGACCACGTCAAGGCACACACGTGAACTCCGCAGATCCATCATGCTGCTGGGTCAGATTGCATGCACACCCTGCGTCACGCACAGAAGTAGTGCGTGGCTGCGCAGGACGCCAGCGGCAGCTCGAACGAGACGTTCATCCCCGTCAAACTCAAGCTAACGGGCGAGAGCGCGGCTCCCGAGTGACGGGATGCCGCCCGTCCAGATCACTCACATCAAGCGACGCGGCCGTGATAGAGCAGAGAAACCTGTCCGCTGTCGCAACGTTCGGCCTGTCCGAAGGGAAGCTGACTCGCGCTGACGCCGCAGCAGTAGGTAACATGATATCCGCCAGCTGGGCGACATCATAACTCTCAACCACGCGCTTATTGGTCAGCCACACGGCGCAGAAGTCGCTATCAGACGGGTCGTGCTCTGCCGTCTCAGCAGGATCGTGAGTCTGGGCGTCGTCGGCCGGCGCCTGGCTTGCAGACGTCAAGCAGCGTATAAAAGAAGGACTGGCCCCGTCCAATCAATCGCAGCATGGCGTGCGCGACGGCTTCTCTAGATGGGTGGCTTTATCTCGTATACCAGCAATCGCGCGGTTGTGCAGATCGGAAATCAGCGCGGCAGCATCACACAATAGTCCACCTCATATCCCGCCCGTGCTGTAGTCGACTTGCGCCGCAGGCTCGCAGCCCGCATCCTGAGACGCGCGGCTGCGCACGGTTGCCGTCTTCCAGATCACCTTCGTCATAACTGCTCTCAGCTTGTTCTCACGGCATGGCAGCATTGTCCCTTTGCGTTCAGCATGTCTCCCGAAGTACTTTCGATTTCGTTGGCGTCAGGCGACGTGAGATCTGCGCAATCGCCCTTTTGGTGTCTTCAGCAGCGACCACACCATCACTACGCACGCGTAGCTTCAATCAGGCCAAACTTGTAACAGGTGACTGAGGCATGTGCTGAGCCAACAGGCTTACATGTCCATGTCGAGCGAGCAAGGGAGCATCCATGACCAAGCTAGATAGAGCCCGGATCAATTCCACTGGCGGATCCTTCGAGACAGCAATCCAACACCAAGTCAGACCACCATCGTCTGCTTTCTCAGCTTGCAAATGGCTTCGCTCAGCATGATCACCCGCACTGCGGCTCCGGCCTTTGCCCCCTCGCGGTCGACCAGCGCCCGGCCGGCTGTGCGTCCCGCACGCACCTCCGTCATCCGCATGGTGCGATCCGAGCGCCTGTCCTCCGATGCCTTTGTGGTTGTCCCAACAGCCTCCGCAGAAGCTGGTTGCCCCACAGACGCATGTAGCCGACGTTACGCGGTGTTCACTCGCAGAGCGTCGGCGACCAGCTTAATGACGCGGGTGACAGGTGCCGGCCTTGCCCGAACCCCGCCTGATGCGCCGCCCAATTGCTTCTTCTCACCAGAACGGCGCGGGTTTGATCTCTTGTACAGAAAAAGAGCATACACCACAACGACCAGGCCGCGAGCCGCAGCGCTGAACGCATGCCGATGCAGGAATGCCTATCTCATGTCACGACGTGTCTGGTATGCTACAGATGCGCGTGTGCAATCTGCGGAGGGACGAATGTGCTGCCTCTGATCCTGCTGACACGACTGTTGCTGATGTGACACCATGTGCTGCTGCAGCATTAAGAAAGCAGCCGACGACGCCGCCGGCTCCGTCAAGGACGCCGCGTATGACATCAAAGACTCCGTCACCGGAGGTATGAAGCACACACATATTGCGCTCTCGATGCAGCGCCATGCTTGCTTGGTTTGAGGGCCCTCCGTTGTGCCTACGAGCACGCAGGTTGGGCAGGTCGTGACGGGTACCCCTCAGCCTGGCGGGCGTGGCACGCAGCAGGCCGATCCCCGCCAGTTGGCCCAGGCGGCATGCCGGGATCTGATTGTTACGACTATGTACTGGTCTCGGACTGTCTGTGAGCCGCGCAGCATGTGTGCAGGCCTGGACAACGCGGCCGGTAAGGTGGAGGGCGCGGGCAAGGACCTCCGCGGCAACGCCGATGACGCCGTCGACAACATCCGCAGCTCCGTGAAGTCTGCCGCCGGCGGTGCGTGCCACATTTCGCCTTCCGACCGACCCGCATGTTGTGTACGTGTTTAAGCAGAAGTGCTGTCTTTTGCACCTTGCTGGCGACTCGCCGATGCATCAATTTCTGGCTGATGCCACCTACGATCAGACAGGTCGTCGTCGGAGCTGTCTGCGAATGCTGCATGCCTGGGCGGCTCCAAAGCATGACGTCTGCGAATCAGAATTGCTCCGCGTGCTGAATCTTGCTCTTTACCCGGCCGCAGATGCGGAGAACGCTGTCTCGGACGCCGCAGACTCGCTCAAGTCGGGTGCCAATGACGCCAAAAAGGGCGTCAAGCGCAACCTGTAGACACCAGCACCAGCTTTTCTGCCTTGCTCTCGTGACCACTCTGTCCTCGGTTTGGCTCATGCAGCTTTCTTGGGAGAAGCATTCGTCAACGTGACATGCATGGGACTTGACTAACACAAGAGTCATTCAGACGTTCGATCCATCCTCTGTGCTACAGCGTGGCTTTCAGCTTTGCGCAAACAGGCGCGTGTCGTGACATGGGTTCAGCAGATTCGGACGCTCACTCAGGGACCAGTCAATTGTTGAGTTCAGCGGCACACATCTGGAAACCTAACTGGACTCCTTACACTCACATACTGCAGCAGCTGCACACAACATCTGTCAACACGCATCAATGGCAGCCACCTCTCTGTACATCATATGATGTATTCGGCGTTTCGTCCGGTTTACAAGAAACCAATGCCTCGCTTCTTGCTGTCGGGCTGCGCTGTACAGTGTGCGGTTCGCCAGGCGCCATCATGCTCATCGATCGCCTGCACACCACATGATGCTTTTGGTCATGTCGGGGTGTCAGAACCTGACAGCACGTGTCCCATGGCATGAATGGTTCCTCAGGTGCATGGTCTGGTGAAGTGTCTGGGTAAGGGCTTTGATTTTCTCTGAGGGCTGTTAAACCAGGCCAATGACTGTGGGCGAGATGCATTTGCCTGGTGGCCGCCTGGGCGCACCTGTATCGCGGAGCCGCGGTAGAACCAGCTGGCCAGAGCTTCCGAGAAGCTGACGCCTCCCACGGATGCCGCGGTGAAGCGGGGGCCGTCTGTGACCTCATGCGCCACGCAAGCCTGCACAAACACATCTGGCATCAGAGGACATCACATTGAAGACACGCTGCACCACTCATCCGCTCAACCCCCTCAGACTCGAGGGAAGTTACAGATAGCCGGCATGGGTTGTGATAGAGGGGCATCGAATTGCTTGCATCCAGCTGCAAGCTTACATCGGCGTGACCCCAAGCACACACCTCCATCCTGGTGCAAGCTGCGGGGTCAAGAGCAATGACGGGCCAGACTGTTGTGGAGGCTGACCAACAGCGAGAAGATGCCTGCTGAGAGCCAGGTGTGCACCCCGCGGAGACTCTGCGAACACAAAGATGGCTCAGACGCTGCGCTGTCACCTCGGCGAAGACGGAGCGATCTGGTGCCATGGCCGCCAGTACGTCCGTAAAGTTGCCGCGCAGTTCGCCGTAGGCCTGCGGCGGCACGCTCAGTATCCCTGCGCAGACGCAGCCTGTCAGTCGGTCTGCAGCGATGCATTGCTGCTTGCTGGACACGCTAGCGATGCCTGAGGTTGCGTCATGCAGATCAGCGACACAACTGGCAGGTTGCGACAATGTGTTATCTATGAACACCGCGGGCAGGAGAGACCAGGCGCAGACCCGTTCCAAAGACAGAGGATAACTACGAGGCTGGCCAGTAATGCAAACATGAGCAAGCTGGGAGAGCGCTTGTCTTGCAAAATCGTGCCGGACAGCCTCCAACCATAAGTGCACATCGGCATCTGAAAATTGCAACCGAAGGAGGCGTAATGGTTACGGACAGGCG
>JAABUX010006743.1_pt1 | contig 13623 bp, 11 predicted proteins | sample 5561851 | NCBI WGS metagenome assembly JAABUX01 (sample SAMN10711883, study PRJNA513361) | rock metagenome | isolation source: Antarctica rocks | place: Antarctica: Victoria Land, Richard Nunatak red sandstone | collected 2016-01-03 | reverse complement strand
CGAGCTGTCGACGACGATCTCGGGCTCGAGCGGCTCCTCGTAGGGATCGCTGACACCCGTGAAGTGGGGGATCTCACCGGCGAGCGCCTTCTTGTAGAGGCCCTTGACGTCACGTCGCACCAGCTCGTCCAGCGTGCAGCGCACGAAGATCTCGACGAAGTTGGAAGTGCTCGCCCGCACCTCGTCGCGCACCTCGCGGTAGGGCGAGATCGCCGCGGTGATGGCCACTCCACCGCTGCGAGCCACCAGGCCGGCGACGAAGCCGATGCGGCGGATGTTGGTGTCGCGATCCTCCTTCGAGAAGCCCAAGCCCTTGGACAGGTTGGTGCGCACCTCGTCACCGTCGAGGACCTCGACGTGCTTGCCGAGCGTGGTCAGCTCCTCCACCAGCCGGCCCGCGATCGTCGACTTGCCCGCCCCTGACAGGCCGGTCAGCCACACAACAAATCCCTTGCTCATCATGCTTCCTCATGTGCACGTCCGGTTCCGCCCCATCGTCGCGTTCTGGGGGACGGACCACTGCTTTCCGCGGCCGCGCACTCCTGAGCCTAACAGAGTTCGGTCACAGCCCGAACTCGGAGCAGTCACAGGCACACCCGACTGACACTGCGCCCTGCGTCACCACCGCGGTGCGCTGCTGTGCACTGCCCGTCACAGCACCGGACCATCGCTGTCGCAATGTTGTTCGCGGCTGCAACGGGACGATCAGGGGACGGTACGCGACCACGCCCGGTGACGCCTCGCGGCCGCTACGATCCGACCTCGATGCCGCCCGAGAGCGACCTCACGTTCCTGAGCACCACCGAGCTCACCCGGCTGATGCAGCGCCGTGAGCTGTCTCCAGTCGAGCTCCTCGACAGCTGCCTGGAGCGGATCGAGACGCTCGACAGCCGGTTGAACGGGTTCGTCCTCGTCCGTGGTGAGCAGGCAAGGGCGGAGGCACGGGTGAGTGAGCACCGCCTGCTGCGCGGTGAGGCGGGTCCGCTGGAGGGCATCCCGGTGCCGATCAAGGACAACGTCGCGCTCGCCGGGGCGCCGCTGGGCTTCGCCTCACGCATGGCGCCGCCCTTCGACATGCCGGTCGACGCGGAGCTGGTTCGGCGCCTGCGCGAGGCGGGAGCGGTTGTGCCGGGAAAGACCAACCTGCCGGAGTTCGGGACGATCCCCACCACCGAGGGGGACGTCCATGGAGCCTGCCACAACCCCTGGGACCTCACCAGGACGCCGGGCGGTTCGAGTGGAGGTGCTGCGGTGGCAGTGGCCGCGGGGATGGCCCCGGTCGCCCATGGCAACGACGGCGGGGGCAGCCTGCGCATCCCCGCCGCGTGCTGCGGCCTCTTCAGCCTCAAGCCCAGCCGCGGCCGGGTGCCGCATGGTCCGCTCGACACCGAGACCATCGGGGGCCTGAGCAGTGACGGCTTCATCAGCCGGAGCGTCCGCGACAATGCACGCCTTCTCGACGTCGTCGCGGGTGGGCTCATCGGAGATCCCTTCCCGGCGCCCCCACCACGGCGATCCTTTGAGAGCGCGGCCCAGTCGGAGCCGGGCAGGCTGCGCATCGCCTGGACGGTCGACGCCCCGATCCACGTCACCATCCACGCAGCCCACGCGGCTGCGGTTCGCGAGGCGGCGGAGCTGTGCGCGTCGCTCGGCCATGATGTCGAGGAGGCAACGCCGGATTGGCGCGACGACAGCCTCGCGACGCTCTTCACCCGGCTGTGGGCGACGCTGATCGGCTCGGGGATCGAGCTCCTCGCCGAGCTGGGAGGAGACCCCGACACCGTTGAGCCGCACAACCGGGCACTGCATCAGCTCGGGGCTGGGCTGTCCGCCAACCAGCTGGGTGTCGCGGCGACGAAGCTGCAGCACTATGCGCGGCGGGTCTGCGCTTTCTGGGGTCGATTTGACGTGCTTCTCACCCCAACGCTCGCCGAGCCACCCCTCGAGCTTGGAGCCCTCTTCGAGCGGAGCGCCGCCGACCCGCTCTACCCGATCGACCGCGCAGGCCAGTGGATCCCCTGCACGCCGGTGGTCAACGTCACCGGCCAGCCGGCTGCCAACCTGCCGTTGAGCTGGCACCAGGGCCTGCCCGTCGGCGTGCAGGCAATCGGCCGGCTCTACGAGGAGGCGACCCTCTACCAGCTTGCCGCGCAGCTGGAGGCTTCGCGACCGTGGGCCGAGCGCCGCCCGCCGTTCACCTGACCATCAGCCCGGCGCAGATCACGGCTCCTCCAGCGGCCCCGGCAGCGCCTTCTCCGCCTCTGCGGTCAGCCGCGATTCCTGGCGACGAAGGGTCATCACCAGGGCCACGATCACGGCAACGGCAAGAACACCCAGTCCGATGTCCACCGGGGTGCTGAGCTGGCGGATGCGATCTCCTGCGACGTACGCGCCAACGCCGTACAGGACCGCCCAGATGACGCCGCCGCTGGCATTGAAGACGAGAAACTTCGGCCACGGCATCCTTGCCGTCCCCGCGAGGAACGCGGCGTAGGTGCGCAGCACGGAGACGAACCGGCCCAGGAACACCACCTTGCCGCCGTGCCTCAGGAACAGGTACCTGGCCAGCTTCACCCGGCCCGTGTCCAGCCGGATGCGGGGCCCGAACCGAAGGAGCAGCCGGTATCCGCCCCAGTGGCCCACGGCGAAGCCGATGTTGTCACCGATGATGGCCCCCGCCGCCGCGAAGACCACGATGAGGACGATGCTCAACTTGTGGGTCAGGCCAGCGTACAGCGCCGCGCTGATCAGCATGGTCTCGCCGGGCACCGGGATGCCGAGGCTCTCGATGCCGACGAACCCGAACACGGCCGGGTACCCGAACCGTCCGAGGAGGCTGTCGATGAGACCGGTGGCGAGGAGCACGCGGTCACATCCTACCCGAGGGGTCGCGCCCGGCCATCTGCGCAGCGCTGTCCGCTTGCCGGCGGGTGGCCGCAGCGCGGCGGATCAGCACGCCCTGAGGTGTGGCCGCGCGCCTGATCCGCACCCCCGAGTACTCGACCCCGCGCCTGGTCACGGCGCGCCATGCCACCCACCACACCAGCAGCGCGCGCTCGCACAGCCACAGAGGGGCACAGAGAGACGCGTACCAGGGGAAAAAGCGCGCGCCGCCTCCTCGCCGTCGCCCCAGCTCGGCCAGCGCCACACACACGCCGGTTCCGGCAGCAGCCGCGCGGAGGCCACCTCGCAGGGCGATCGGCACCACGGCCAGCAGCGCCGCCAGCCTCGCCGGTTGGGCGGTGTCGTCGTAGGCCTGGCGCGGACGCTGGCCGAGGAAGTGACGCACGCTGGGGGGGCGCCGCGCCACGAAGAGGTCGTCGGCGACGCAGACCCGCCCGCCCCAGGCACGGACGGTGCGAACCATCTCGCAGTTCTCGAAGAGCACCCTGCCGTCGTAGGCGGGTGATCCCCGCAGCGCGCTTGCACGCAGCGCCAACGTCCCCGGCCAATCGTGCCACACGGCGCGGTTGAGCAGGGTGCGTCCGGTGTCCCAGGCGGCATGCCATCTCATCGGGGTGAAGTAGTTCTGTGGAATCACCAGCGCGCAGCTGTCGAGCAGCGAGGCGACGCGGTCGAGCCCCGCCGCGTCCCAGCGGACATCGTCGTCAGCGATCACCACGCCCTCGGTGGCGACGCTACGCAGACCGGTCAGCACCCCCCAGGCCTTCCCATTCGCGCAGCGGTCCTCCGGCGCGGGTGCGGTCAGCGTGACCGAGCTCCCGAACGCGGATGCGTGTCGCTTCCGCACCGGCTCGGCCGAACCGTCCACCACCACCACGTCGACATGCCGTGCCAGGCCTCGCAGGTAGCGTGCAAGACCATCCTCAGTGCCGACCGCGACCTGGCGGCGCAAGGGCAGCAGATAGGTGAGCCTCACGCCGCCTCCAGCACCTCGATGTCGATGGGCTTGAAGGTGCCGTTGTTCGACTCTTCAGCGGAGCAGGCCGTGACCCCGGCCACGAGCGGCACCTCGGCACGAAGCACCAGTCGAGCCCCCGCTGTCGACAGTGGGGGCAGGACGGCAAGCGAGCCGTCGGGCTCGACGCGGACGTTCATGAAGACGTTGAGCGTGGCCGCCACGTCGCGCTCGTCCACGCCGTGTGGAGCCAGGGCCGCGACCAGGTTCTCGAGGCAGCTGGGGTGGTGCCCCTCATGGCCGTGGAGGATCGCGAACATCTCGTTGCTGCACGGAGTCAGCAGAATGTCATGCCAACCGCAGGTGTCCTCGACGATGGTCATCAGCCGGCGGCTGCGGCGCGACCACAGCACGTTCCCGGTGGTGAGTCGCATGGTGGCGTTGTAGTCCACCGTCCGGCCCGAGCTGAGCCCGTCGGTGAGGTCGTCCTGCGGGAAGCAGGTGAGGTCGGCAACCTGTTCCCCCCCGGGGTCGGTGATGACCAGGAGGTCACCGCGGCCGAGCAGCGCCGAGGTCCCACGCTGTGGCGGAATCCTGGCGGACCCAGGCGCCCGCACGGTCACCCCTGGTGGACGTCGAGGGGGCACTGCCAGGAATCGGTGACGGCGTCGCCGGCGTACTGGGCCGCCTCCGACCTCATCCCGTGGTCGCGCAACACCGGGTTGACGCTGCCCTGCAGCGCGGAGTCGCGGTCGCGGATCATCGCCCGCACGCGGTCGTACTTGCCGGCCTCGCGCATCGCGACGAACTGCTCGTGGGGGTTGAAGATGAGAGCCGGCCAGGCAAAACGCCGAGCCCATCGCGAGCTGCCGGCGTGCACGCCCACCACGAAGTAGGCGCGCCCGGCAACGCTGAAGGAGAAGTGGGGGCTGTCCGGGTCTCGGCTCACGCGCTCGTCCCATGCGCAACGGGTGTGGTCGATGTCGTGCATGTGCTGGAGCTGGCGCCACAGCAGCGCGCTGAAGCGGGACTCGGTCATCACAGCGGGTGACTGGAACACGGCCACGAAGGAGCTGAGCCCGTCGCTGACGACCCGCTCCGAGAACTCGCAGAGCTCGTCGCACAGCGCGGCGGCAGAGGCGCGACTGCCCAGCCGGTCGAGGATGCGGAGCTCGTACTGACCGCGGTGCACCACCGAGCGAGCCCCGAGGCAGGGGTGGCCCGCGCTCCCGGCGAAGCCGGCGAAGCTGTCCTCGACCAGGTGGTGCAGCGCCGGCGTCGACGGGGCCGGTGCGCTGGACGTGGTGGTCACGATGGCGGGTCAGTGTAGGTGTCCCGGCCTGACCTCAGTGGCGGTCGAGCGTCATCGACCTGTGTGTCCCCTCCCGGGCACGGACAGGAGCACCGTGCCGGGTGCGGCGCTCGCGCTCGAGCCTGGAGGCCAGCGAGCGCTGGCGCACGTACACGACCGCGACGGAGTCGACGTGCACGCGCGCCCAGTGGCCGGTCGCCTCGAGCGCCGTCGTCAACGGCTGGTCGGGTGGGAAGACGACGTAGTCGACGCCGTAGAAGTCGAGAATCTGCTCCCAGTTGCTGGCGAGGTGGATGACGTCGGCGTACTGCACCAGGATCGGGTCCCCGACGAGCCCGGTGGCACCGTAGACGAACACCCGCCGGTTGGGAATGCCGTAGAACCGGTTGGCCAGGTAGCCGCCCCACCCGAACTCGTTGAACATGTGGGTGCCGAGCCCGGGACGGCTGGCGAGCCAGTCGGAGGTGGCCACCGGGTAGTTGGCTCGCGTCGCCGCCGCCTGGCGCAGGAGGTTCTCCGCGGTGAACCCCGTCCCGCCCAGCCCGGCAAGGACCACGGCCACCATCGCGGCCGCGCCGAGCGGGCGCAGGCTCCGCGCGAACAGCCGACCGACGCGCGAGCTGAGCGGCTGGATCATCCCGCTCCACTCCCACACCAGGATCGGCGTCACCAGGGCCACGTAGATCGAGATGTGCCGCACCGACTGCAGCGCCAGCGCGGTTGCGACGAGGAGCAGGGCGACATCGTGGGTGCGCAGCCGCCGCCACGCCAGCCCGGCGAGCCCCAGCACCACCATCAGCTCGAGCCCGCGCATGTCGATGTGCGTGAAGTTGGGAGGCTGCCATTCGCGGACGAACTCGCCTGCGGCGACCGAGAACTGCGTGGACCAGATGAAGGTGAACAGAGAGGGCCCGTCAGGGCTGAACGACATCGCCACCAGCCCGGCAACCATGAGCAGCCACAGCCGCCTGGCCCGGAGCATGCCCTCCGGCCGGTGCCGCCACAGGGCCTCGATGGTCACGGCCGCGGCGACGACACCGAGCAGGAAGGGGCCGAAGATGACACCGCCGTGCAGGTTGGCCCAGACCACCGTCAGGAGCGGCATCGCGTAGAGGGCGCGCCCGCCCCGTTCCAGGAACCGCTCGATCAACCACAGCTCCAGGCAGACGAAGAAGAGATCCACGACCTGGGCACGCGGTCCCCACACCGCCAGTCCCGCGCCCGCCGCCAGCACCAGGGCCGCTGCGGTCACCACGAGGGAGTGGTCGCGCACCCGGACCCGGGCCAGCATCAGCCAGAAGGCTGCCCAGGACAGGGCGCCGAGCACCAGCGCGACCCCCAGCATGCCGCCGAGGCGGTCGATGACGAAGACACCCACCTGGTAGCCGTACTCCTGTGCCCACCAGCGGTGATCCGACACCGTGTAGGTGTACAGCTCGTGGCTGGGCAGCGCGTGGTGATCGGTGATCCACCGGCCGGTCCGGTAGTGCCACCAGAAGTCGGCGTCGCCGACCCGGCGGACGACCGCGGGGAGGATGGCGAGGAGGGCTGTCAGGACCAGCGCCGGACCGGCCGTCGGCCGCCGGATGCGGGCGATCCACGTCGACCGCCGTGACGTGGCCGCCCCCACGGATGCTCGAACATCCACGCTGTCGCCGGCGGTGGCTATGCCATCCACGGGCCGCTTCCGCGCACCTCACGCCGGTCCGAGCGTTGCCGGCTGGCAGTGGGGCTGGCGCGCATCCGGGTCAGTGTACGTGCGCCGATGCGGTCGGGCTCATCACGCATCCTGGAGCCGCGTGGCCGCCCGGGCTCGCAACGACGGCCGCCCGGTGCGGACCTCCACCCGGTCGGCGCCACGCATGGCGCGCACCGCCATGTTGACCCCCAGCCAGCGCAGCGGCTCGGGTTCCCACGATGGCGAGCGATGCTGCACCCAGGGCAGCCTCGTCAGCTCAGTGTCGCGACCGAGGATGAGGTCAGCCAGTGTCCTGCCGGCCACGTTGCTGGCGGTGACCCCGTCGCCGACGTACCCTCCAGCCCAGCCCAGCCCCTTGGCGCGGTCCAGCCCCACGGACGGAAACCAGTCGCGTGGCACGCCGATGGGACCGCCCCAGCGGTGGGTGACCGCCAGTCCCCGGGTCTGCGGAATCAGGTCGTGGAGCGTCTCCTCGAGAGCGTCGAACACTGCCGGGTCGCGGTCGAAGTCGTCGCTGACGCGCGAACCGAAGTGGTAGGGGGCGCCCCGGCCACCGAAAGCGATGCGCCCGTCGCCCGTGCGCTGGGCGTAGATGATGAGGTGCCGGCCGTCGGCGAGTGTCTCTCCCCGCGACCAGCCGATCTCCTCCCAGGCAGCGGCTGGCAGCGGAGCGGTGGCGATCATCAGCGAGTAGAGGGGGACGAGAGCCCGGCGTGTGCCGCGCAGGCCGGTGGTGTAGGCCTCGGTGGCGCGCACCACCGTGGCCGCGCGGACGGTGCCGTGTGTGGTCATTGCACGGTGCGGTTCCACCGCGAGCACCGCCGTTCTCTCCGCGATGCGCGCCCCGAGGCCCTCCACCGAGCGGGCCAGGCCGCGCACCAGCTTGCCGGGATGAAGGCGGGCGCAGTGCGGCGTGTACGCCGCTCCAAGGGCGTGCGTCACCCGCACCCGTGCATCGACCTCGTGCGCCTCGAGCCAGCCCAGAGCGAGGGCGGGTGCGTCATGCCGTTGCGACCTCGCCACCTCCTCCCGCAGGGTTGTCTCCTGCAGCGCGGTGCGGGCCACGCGGAGGGAGCCGCCGCGCACCATGTCGGCGTCGATGTGCTCGCGGGCAAGCGTCGCCTCGATGTCGTCGATGCCCGCGACGAGCCCGCGGTGCATGGCGTGCGCGGCCGCCGTCCCACCGCCTTCGCGCGCCACCCGCGCCCACGTCGGGGGGAACAGGTCGCTGGCCCATCCCCCGTTGCGGCCGCTGGCGCCGAACCCGGCCGTCTCGCGTTCCAGTAGGACCACCCTCAACGACGCCTCCTCGCGGAGCAGGGAGTAGGCCGTCCACAGGCCCGTGTACCCGGCACCGACGATGGCAACGTCCGCCTCGCAGTCGCCGTGCAGCGCAGGGCGTGGCTCCAGGCTGTCGTCGACGGTGTCGAGCCAGAGGCTGAGGCGTCGGTACCGCTGTGACGGCGAAGGGGTCACGCCTCGATGTTCGACATCACGTGCTTGATCCGAGTGTAGTCCTCGAAGCCGTACATGGACAGGTCCTTGCCGTAGCCGGAGTGCTTGAAGCCGCCGTGGGGCATCTCCGACACCAGCGGGATGTGGGTGTTGATCCACACGCAGCCGAAGTCGAGGAGCCGTGCCATGCGCATCGCACGCCCGTGGTCGCGCGTCCAGACGCTCGACGCCAGGCCGTACTCCACCCCGTTGGCCCAGCGCAGGGCCTCGTCCTCGTCGCTGAAGCGCTGCACGGTCACCACCGGGCCGAAGACCTCCTGCTGGATCATCTCGTCGTCCTGGGTGAGCCCAGCCACCACCGTCGCCTCCTGGAAGAACCCGGGGCCGTCGTCGGCGCCACCGCCCGCCTGCACGGCTGCATGGTCGGGGAGGCGGTCGAGGAACCTGCGCACCCGGGCGAGCTGGTCGCGGTTGTTGAGGGGTCCGTAGGCCGCCTCCTCGTCACTGGGGGGACCGGTGCGGGTGGAACGCGCCTGTTCGACGAGTGCGCTGAGAAAGTCGTCGTGCACCCGCGGCCCGGCGAGCACGCGCGTGGCCGCGGTGCAGTCCTGGCCGGCGTTGAAGTAGGCGGCGCCGGCGATCCCCTCTGCCGCCGCCTCGACGTCGGCGTCGTCGAAGACGATGACCGGCGCCTTGCCGCCGAGCTCGAGGTGAACGCGCTTGAGGTCCAGCGCGGCCGCCTCGGCCACCTCCCGCCCGGCCCGGACGCTGCCGGTGATCGACACCATCGCCGGGATGCGGTGTGACACCACCGCTGCACCGGTGCTGCGGTCGCCGCAGACGACGTTGAGGACCCCGGGCGGGAGCACCTCGCGGGCCAGCTCGGCGATGCGCACAGTTGTCAGCGGTGTGGTCTCGGAGGGCTTCAGCACCACCGTGTTGCCGGCGGCGATCGCCGGCGCGAACTTCCAGGCGGCCATGAGCATCGGGTAGTTCCAGGGCGTCACCTGGCCGCAGACACCCACCGGCTCACGGCGGATCCAGCTGGTGTGGCCGGCCATGTACTCGGTCGACGCTCGACCGTCGAGACAGCGCGCTGCGGAGGCCATGAACCGAAGCGTGTCGACCAGCTGCGGCAGCTCCTCCGCCTCGGTCAAGGCGATCGGTTTGCCTGTGTTGCGGCACTCCAGCTCGACCAGCTCACGGCCGTGGGCCTCGAGGAGGTCGGCGAAGCGGAGCATGGCGAGGCTGCGCTCCTTGGGCGTTGCGTCACGCCATGCGGGGAACGCCGCCTGCGCGGCGCGGCAGGCGGCATCGACATCCTCGGCGCCGGAGAGGGGAGAGTGGGCGAAGACCTCGGCGGTGGCCGGGTCCACCAGCGCAAGTGTCCTGCCGTCCCGCGGCTCGACGAGGTCACCACCAACCACGTTGCGCATCGTCTGCACCGTCACTGCCATGTCCTGCTCCTCGATGAAAGGACCGCGTCAGAAGCTGCGCGGTGTGTTGATCCAGAGCACGCGGGTCACCACACCACCCGCGTTCCACCAGCGATGGGTGCGCGTCGACTCGAAGCAGAGCGACATGCCCTGTTCGACCTCGAACTGCTCACGGCCGTCGAGTGTGATCGACAGGGCACCGTCGAGCACGTAGAGAAACTCCTCACCGGCGTGGGCGTACTCACCGCCACTGCCATGCCCGGGGTCGACGCTGAAGCACTGCGGCTCGAGCAGCTGGGCGCTCCCGGAGAGATCGTCGATGCGCACCCCGGGGATGGGGAGGTCGAGGGGAACAAGCTCCCCACCCAGAGGGCGGCAGGCCGGCGACCGCTCTCCAACCAGGTCGGCGAGGGTCGTGCCGAGCGCAGCGCTCAACTTTTGCAGCGACGCCAGCGACGGCCGCACCACCGCACGTTCGACCCCGGAGACCAGCGATGGGCTGACGCCCGCCGCCGCTGCGAGGGCGCGGAGAGAGAGGTGACGCTCGATGCGCTTGGCGCGCAGCCTGTTGGAGAGCGCGGAGGTGGCCTCGACTCTGGCCGGTGTCACCGCGACCGCTCCTCGCCCACCGCGGAGCTGGCCCGCCTGCAGCCGGCGGCGGATGGCGTGGACGGCGAGGCCCTCCACCTCCCTCAGCCGGTGCACCTCGCGAGCGCGATGCACGTCGCCGCTGTCGTACCTGCGCCAGCCCGCCGCGCTGCGCGATGAGCCCAGCAGCCCATGCTGCTCCCAGGCCCGCAGCGTCGACGGGCTGATGCCCACCATCCGCGCCGCCTCGCCCACGGAGTAGGCCCTCGCTGTCGAAGCGCTCACCACCCTCTCCCACGCGGCCGAGGACCCACTTGACGAGCCTACCACCCGTCGCTAGGGTGTGCACCGCTCCTTGCAGGTGTTCTGCAAATCGATGACGGTATTGCGGAGAGAGGGGACACGATGGCCATAGTCAGTGAGCCGGTCGTGCATGGTGCGCCCGTCGCCTCGCAGCTGAAGACCAACACGCTCAACCTGTTCGACTCGACGGTCATCGCCACCTCCAGCGTGGCGCCGGCGTACACCCTGGCCGCCACCGCGGCCGTGCTCGTGGCCGCCGTCGGCCTCGCCTCGCCGGCAGCCATCCTGGTGGGCTTCCTCCCGGTGCTCTTCATCGCCACGGCGTACTACTACCTGAACCGCATGGACCCCAACTGCGGCGCTTCGTACTCGTGGGTCAGCCGCACGCTCAACCCCTACATCGGGTGGTTCTCGGGCTGGATCCAGCTGGCTGCCAACGTGCTCTTCTGCGCCGCCGCGCCACTGCTCGCCGGGGCCTACACGCTGCAGCTGCTCAACAGCATCTTCCCGGGGCAGATCAGCAGCGACGTCGCCGCTGACAACCGCTGGATCGCCGTCGTCGGGGTGGCCTGGCTCGCGCTGGTGACCTTCATGGTGGTGCGGGGCATCCGCGTCACCGCCAACTTCCAGTGGGTCCTGGTGTTCATCGAGTACCTGATCGTGCTGGGCTTCGCTGTGGTCGCGCTGATCAAGGTGCTGTCGGGCAGCCACCCCGCGGAGAGCGCCTTCTCGGGCAGCTGGTTCAGCCCCGGTGCCCTGGGCGGCTTCGGCGGGGTTGCGACGGGCGCAGCGCTGGCGGTCTTCTTCTTCTGGGGATGGGACACGGCCGCGAACGTGAACGAGGAGACCAAGGATGCCGAGCGCTCTCCAGGACAGGCGGGAATCCTCAGCATGTTCATCCTGCTGTTCATCTTCCTGCTGGCGATGGTGGCCATCCAGCTGTTCCTGTCGCAGAAGGCCCTGAACGATCCCACCAACCAGGCCGACATCCTCTACTACTTCGCGCAGCAGCTCTCCGGGACCCCCATCGCCTACTTCATGGTGCTCGCGGTCCTGTCCTCGACGGTGGCGACCACCCAGACCACCCTGTTGCCATCGAGCCGGCTCACCTTCTCGATGGCACGGGACGGCGTGTTCCCGCGAGCGTTCGGGCACATCCACCCCCGCTGGCTGACACCGTGGGTGGGCACGATGATCTCGGCTGCGCTGGCGGTGGTGGTGATCGTGCTCTCGGTGGTCTTCAGCGGGTTCAACACCAACGTGTTCACCAACCTCATCCTGGACATCGGGCTCCTCGTCGCCGTGTACTACGGGGTCACCGGTCTCGCCTCGGCCTGGGCCTTCCGCAAGGTGCTTCTCAGCGACGCCAGGCTGTTCATCTTTGCCGGCCTCCTTCCGCTGCTCAGCGGCCTCTTCCTGTTTTACATCGCCTACTACGTGGTGCAGCAGAACGTCACGACGGCCAAGCCTGTTCTCGTTGCCATGGGAATCGGCCTGCCCCTCCTCGCGGTCGCTGCCTTCACGAGCCGTTCGGGCTTCTTCCACGAGAAGACGGTGTCGTACGTCATGGTGGATGGCCAGCTGGCAGCCGAAACGGCGGGTGCGCCGCTGAGGCCACCTCTGGCGTAGCGCGGGGACTCTTGGTGAACAACGCCGAGCTGCAGCAGCAGCGACAACGCTCCGTGCCCCGCGGGATGGGATCCGCCATGCCCGGGTTCGCGCACCAGGCAGAGGGCGCGACCCTCGTCGACGTTGAGGGTCGCCGCTTCCTGGACTTCGCCAGTGGGATCAGCGTGATGAACCTGGGCCACGGGCAGCCGGACGTGCTCGCGGCCATCCACGCCCAGGTGGACCGGCTCGTCCATTCGGGCGCGCCGGTCATGCTGCCCGACGTCTACGTGGAGCTCTGCGCGCGTCTCTGCGACCTGGCGCCGGTGCTGGCTCCGGCGCGCGCGCTGCTCGTCAACAGCGGTGCGGAGGCCGTCGAGAACGCCGTCAAGATCGTGCGCCAGGCCACCGGGCGGCCAGCCATCGTCAGCTTCCACAACAGCTTCCACGGGCGCACGCTGATGGCCATGAGCCTCACCGGCAAGGTGCACCCCTACAAGCAGAACTTCGGCCCCTACGCGCCCGAGGTGTACCAGGCGCCGTACCCGTACGCGTACCACGACGTCACCGCGGACGCCAGCCTGCAGGCCCTGCAGTCGCTCTTCGCGTCCCAGGTGTCGCCCGACCGGGTGGCTGGGGTGATCGTCGAGCCGGTGCAGGGGGAGGGGGGCTTCGTGGTGCCTCCAGCCGACTTCCTGCCCCGGCTGGCCCGGCTGCTGCGCGAGCTGGACATCCCCCTCATCGTCGACGAGATCCAGACCGGTGTGGGACGCACCGGGGAGCTGTTCGCCATCAACCACTTCCAGGTCGAACCAGACCTGGTGCTGCTGGCCAAGTCGCTCGGGGGGGGCCTGCCGCTGGCGGCCGTGATCGGGCGCGCGGAGCTGATGGACGCACCGGAGCCGGGAGGGATCGGGGGCACGTTTGGCGGCAACCCCGTGGCCTGTGCGGCGGCTCTGGCCGTCCTCCATGTCCTCGACCGCGATGGGCTGTACGCGCGCGCGGGACACATCGGCGGCGTCGCGATCCGGCGCATGGAGGCGATGCAGAAGCGCCATGCCTGTATCGGTGACGTGCGCGGGCTCGGGGCCATGACGGCGATGGAGCTGGTCCATGACGGCTCCAGCCGTGAGCCCGCACCCGCCCTCGCGGCGGCGGTGTTGCGCGAGGCCCACAGCCGGGGGTTGGCGTTGCTCCGCGCCGGCCTCCACGACAACGTCATCCGCCTTCTCATGCCCCTGACCATCGGCGACGATGAGCTCGGCGCGGGCCTGGACATCCTCGAGCAGGCGCTCGAGGCCGCCATCGCCGCTGAACCTGCGGCCAGCACGAGGGACGACCATGGCAACTGAGGTGACGAGGG
>JAABUX010006742.1_pt1 | contig 13623 bp, 17 predicted proteins | sample 5561851 | NCBI WGS metagenome assembly JAABUX01 (sample SAMN10711883, study PRJNA513361) | rock metagenome | isolation source: Antarctica rocks | place: Antarctica: Victoria Land, Richard Nunatak red sandstone | collected 2016-01-03 | reverse complement strand
CAGCGCTGGGGCGCCTCAGGGCCGTTCGGCATCGTGACCATGCCCCTCGACGCAGCCCTCGACCACATCGCCTCAGAGCCGCACTTCTGGATCAGCGCATGACCGGAAATGGCCAAAGTCAAGCTAATTGTCCAGGTCAAAAACAACCAGCCGACCCTGCACCAGCGCATTCAGGAGTTTGCCGCAGCCAGGGCGCCCCTCGGGTCCGCCCACAGCCACGACAAGGGCCGCAACCGCGACGAGCGCCGCACCGTCACCGTCTTCGATCCCGCCGACATGCTGGCCGACACCGACTGGCATCCACACGTCGCCGCCATCATCCAGGTCGAACGCCAAGTCTATACCCGCAATGCCCAGACTGGGCTGCTGCGCCATGCCGCCGAGACGGCGTTCTACGTCGCGAACACGCCAGTGACCGCCACCCGCGCCGCCGAAGCAATCCGCGTGCACTGGCAGATCGAGAACACCTCCCATTACAGCCGCGACGTCACCTTGGGCGAAGACCGGTCGCGCATCCGCACCAATCCCGGCGTGTTCGCCCGATTGCGCAGCTTCGCCTTCAACATCCTCAAGGCCAACCAGACCGACACGCTCAGCCAGGACCGCTACCGCGCCGCTCTCGCAGGCATCAAAAACCTGCTCTCACTCACCATCATTCCAAAGCGTTGAACAGCCCTGGGGGGCAAGGCGACATTGAACCCAGGTGCGGCAGGCGCCGTTCGGTCGCATCCTGGACTGCCACGCAGCAGGGGTGGCTCGTACCGACGATGTGCAAACGTAAAAATCAGGGCAGATGGCCGGTGGCATGGTTGTCGTGCCCGTGATGCACCGCAGGGCCGCGTTCGCCGTTTCTCACCAGTTGCAGGAAGGCTGGTGGGGCAACCAGCCTCCGGATGAGCGGTTTAGCTGGCAGGCATCCTTGTCGTGGCCATCGGGGGCCATGCTCAACAGGAAAGGTGCAGTCATGCCGCGACATCCGCTTGCGGACGCCCAGCAGTAATGCAGGTGGATAGCAGCCTGGTCCTGCCTGCCGGCCTAGGGCGGTGCATCGGCCCCCTCCTGCCGCCAGGGGTGTCGCCGCTGGGCCTTGATGCACGGCAGGATGCGCTCGTGCGCTGCCCGCCTGCGACGGGTGCGCCCACGCCCCTGCTCGTGCTGCTGCACGGCGCCGGCGGCACGGCCCGGCAGGCGCTGGACCTGGTCGGGGACCGTCCGGTCGCGGCCGTGCTGGCGATGCTGGCCCCGCCGTCACGTGCGCCGACATGGGACGTGATCACGGGTGGCTGGGGACCGGATGTCGCCTTCATCGGTCGCGCGCTGCAGTCCGTGGCTGCCCGTTGGCCCGTGGACCCGGCGCGGGTCGCGGTAGCCGGCTTCTCCGATGGCGCGTCCTATGCCTTGTCGCTTGGCCTTGCCAATGGCAGGCTGTTCGGCAGCATCCTCGCCTTCTCGCCTGGATTTGTTGCCCCGGCACCGGCCCGCGGCCGTCCGCGCGTCTTCGTTTCGCACGGAACCGGGGATGGGGTGCTGCCCATCGGTCCGTGCAGCCGGCGCATCGTGCCAATGCTGCGACGGGCTGGCTACGAGGTGCGCTATCGCGAGTTCGACGGCGGTCACGCTGTTCCCGCGCACGTCGCCGACGATGCCTTGGCCTGGGCGTTCGACGATGGGCCGCCATCTGTCAGGAACTGAAGGCGTCGGACCTCCTGATGGGACGCGCACCGAGGTCGCGGACCAGGCGTCAGGAACCCCAGCGACCTCGAATGACCTCATCCGCACCGCAGTCGAGACGCTTGACCAGGAACGCCAAACGCCGCATCCGTTTGATGGGCTGAGAAGGGCTGAGAAGGGCTGCTTAGGGTGGCTAGCACAGCATCATGAACCCTGAGGCCGTTGCGTTGTTGTGTGGTGGTTGAACAAGGTCCAGCGTCGCTTTCCATGAAGGATGTATAGATGAGCCGCATCTGGACGACGATTGGCGCCGGCGCGCTTGCTGGGGCGGCAGGGGTGGTGGCGATGACACTTGGCGAGAAGGCTGAGCAGGCCATCACCAAGCGGCCGAACTCCTATGTTCCCGCTCATGCGCTGCAGCGCCTGCTTGGCCTTCCCGCGCGGCCCGACAGCGAGCGGCTGTGGCTGAACTGGACCATGCACTACGGCCAAGGGATTGTGTTCGGCGTGCTGCGGGCGGCGATGGCGCGGCGTGGGCTGCGCGGCCCGGTTGGATCGTTCATGTTCATGAGTGCAAGGTTGCTGAACGACCAAACGCTGGAGAACGCGACCGGCGTGGGTGCGCCACCCTGGACCTGGCCAGAGGACGAGCAGGTGATCGACTTGCTGCACAAAGGGGTGTACGCGTTTGTCACCGGTGCCGTGGCCGACCGGCTCCTGCGCGGGCCGCAGCGGCCAGTGCGGTCGCGCCGGCACTGGGACGGTGCACCGACCTCTCTCCCGCGGTAGCGCCTCCCCTCATCGCGATCTTCGTGCGTGGAGCCGGCCGGACCTGGCTTCGGCACCTCGCCGCACTTGCGCGAGCATGGTGCCAACGGTCGCGCGTCATCGACATTGGTACATTGGTGAGGCTGCGGCAGAGCTGGCCGCCATCCGCCTCCGGCAGTACCCGGCTTTGGGGACCGCCGTGGCGCTGGGTCTGGGCGCGACGCCTGGCCTGCCCCGGCCGGAACGGCTGCGTGCCTGAACCTGGCTACCGGTGCGAGCCGTCCTCCGGCGGCAGCACGTCGGCAATCACCGCCTCGACGAGTTGCGCGAAGGCGCCCGGTGCCATCAACGGCAAGTCAGTCCACTGATCGGCTAGTGCGGCGTCGCGGTCCGCCAGGACCTGCATCGCGCCGACACGGGCCTCCGCCTTGGACCGCCCCATATGCGTCTCCAGCAGGGTCAGCATGGCCAGCACGTCCATGTCGAAGGGGCCGGGCGGCAGGATTGGAGGGGTCTCCGCCATGCTGTCCCGGGGGGCGCTGCCCCCGGTTTCCATCATGGGATCGTAGTCGGTGGCGGGGGCGTCCGGGACAGGCTGGCCGGGCTTGGCGGGCTGCGGCGCAGGCGCAGGTCCAACAGGGGCGGCCACCGGAGCAGGAGCCTGGTCGCCGGCGGCGGCAATGGCCGCGGTCACGCAGTTGGCGACAGACTTCTTCTCCGCCCGCCCCTGCCTGAAGCCTTCCAGCACGGCTGCCAGCACCGGCCCGGTGTCCACCTGGCTCGGCATCTGCGGCCCGCCGCTCTCGATCAGCTGCCGGATGGTGGCGGTCCTCGCCGCCGCGCGCTCGATGGCACCCACAGCCGGCGGGCGCAGCACCACGGGGCGGTTCAGCCGCAGCCGGCCCCGGGGGTCGATCTTGGCATAGAACAGCTTGGCATAGACGCGGCGGTTGCCGAACAGCACGATGGCCTCGCCCTCGATCAGCCCGCGCAGGTCCTTCCAGTCCACCCGCGACACGCGCCGCACCTCGGCGTGCTGGGCGTCGCGGTAGCCGCCGCTGTCGGTCGCGGTGTACGAGGTCTGCTGCGTCACCTCGCTCTCGCCAGCGGTGCGCTCGACATACTGCCGGGTCTCGCTGCCTTCCTGCAGCTTCATCAGGATCTGCAGGTTGGCGTTGCCCAGCAGGGAATAGACCGACTCGCCGATGCGTGCCTTGAGGCCCGGCAGCTCCTGGAAACCGAGGTAGAACATGAAGCCCAGGCCGCGGCCCATGGCGAGCATCTTGTCCATGCCGGCGACGGCGTAGTAGCCGATCTCGTCGAAGACCACTGGAAAGGGCGTCGGCGCCAGGCTGGGCTTGTTGGCGACGATCTCATCGAAGTCGCCTTCCAGGTTTACGCCCAGGGTCTGCGCCATCATGTTGCGCAGGGACGCCACCACGATCTTGCCCAGCGCGGCCGTGGTCTCGCCGGAGTTCTCCAGCGACGGCAGGTTCACCACCAGGATGCGCCGGTTCAGCACTACGTCGCGCATGTCGATGTCGCCGGCCTCGCACTTGAAGATGTGCCCGAGCGACACCCCGAGCTGGGTGAACACGGCCGAGAAGTGCATGGTGACGAAGGAGTGCTGCTTGGCCGGCTCATCGGTCTTCTGCTTGTTGTGCGCCAGGCTCTTGTCGTAGCCGCCGGTCTCGTTGAGGTAAGCGGACAGGGGGTAGAGCAGCGCCGGCTCGATGTCGGACACGTCGATGCTCTCGACCTTGCCGGTTTCTATGTCCAGGCGCAGGAACCGCTTCTCCAGGGCGAGGGCGGCGATGCTGCCCAGCTCGGTGGCGAAGCGCAGGCGCTCCACGTCGATGGCGAAGCCCTTGTTGTCGCGCAGCCAGACCAGCGCGGGCGTCAGCGCGCCGAGCAGGGACACGGCGCGGCTCATGAACACCTCGTTGCCGTTCGAGGAGCCGCCCTTTGCGTTGGCCTCGATCAGGCTGACCAGCAGCTCGCGGATGCCGTCGGCGTTGCCCCAGGCGAAGGGGTTGAAGGTGTTGGTGTCCTTGTTGCCCGACGCGACCAGGAAGTTCAGCACCAGCACGTCGTCCTCGCGGCCGAACCGGCGGGCGAGGGCGAGGACCTCGGCGTAGAGCTTGTTGTCGGCCTTGCCGTCCACGAAGATGAAGCCGGACCCGTGCATCAGCGCGTTCGCCACCAGGCTGAGCAGGGCGGCGGTCTTGCCGGCGCCGGTGGTGCCGGGCACGGCGACGTGCTGGCGGCCGTCCTCGTTGGCGATCCACAACTCATGGCCGGTGCGGAAGTCACGGCCCAGGTAGATGATGCCCCCCGCCATGCGCGGTCGGCGGGTTTCTGGATCAGGATGATTGTGGTCGCGCCGCCGAGCGCCCCAGGGCAGCCGGAAGGGCAGGACGACCTTGCGGGTCAGCACCCAGCTTGCGTAGAGGGCCGCCGCTGGCACGGCCAGGTCGATGACGCCCGGCTCGAAACCGATGCCCACGGCTGCCATGGCGAGCAGCAGGCCAGAGGCGGAACTGGCCAGGGCGTCGCGCAGGCCGTGGAAACCAGGCTGCACCTCGCGGTAGGCTTGCGCCCCGCGAAGCTCATAGGCCGCCTCCGGGCCGAAGACCTCCCGGCGGATCACGGCCGCAGCGCGGGCATGACGGCGCGAACGTGCATGAGCACGTAGGAGTGCTGCACCAGTGCCTGTTCGGGCTGTTCCACGCCGCTGGCCCGGAGCGGATCGTAGCAGGGCAGGTTGCTCAGATAGCCCAGAAGCGGCGCGAACAGCTCCGCCGGGGCTGCGGCCAGGTCCACCAGCTCGACTTGCCCCCCTGGCATCGGGACCGGCAGCTTGCGGTCCTGCGCGATGCCCGTGAGCGCCTTGAGCGAGAGCATGGCGGGAACCGGATCATCGCCGATCGGCCAGCCCTTCTCGTCCTGTGCCCAGGTGATGACCGGGCGCACGCAGTTGACGAGCGCCTGGGCGCATGCGTCCCAGAAGTCGTTCGTGGTTCTCGCAAGTTCGGTCATGGGGCTACTCCAATCCGAAGGGGTTCGTGCCAGCGGGGCGCTCCGCGGCGGGGCTGGCGGCGGGCTGCGCCGCGGCTGGAGGCCCGGCATCGGGCGGGATCACGGTTGGGACGCGGTTCAGCTCGGCCTGCAGCGCCGCCGGCACGCGCGGGGTGTCGCTGGTCCACCTGGCGGGGTGCGGCAGGTTCAGCGTGGCCTCGGCTTGCGGCCTGTTGTTCCAGATCGCTACCCCAGCAATCGTCAGCCCTGCGCCAAGCGCAAGGCACATCGTGACAAACCCCGGACGTACCGGAGGCTGCCGCGCGGGGGGCAGGGGCATGGCCGGGGCAGGAAGCAAGGTGACGGCATCGCCGTGGGCGGGACCGTCGAAGCGTAGCATGATCGAGCTGGTGCCAGGAGGGAGCTGGATGATCATGATGTTTCCTTGGAGCGGTTGGCGGATGGCGCAGCCTGCTTCAGGCGGATGCGAATGGTGTCCATCGCCGAATCGAGGGCGGGCTTGCGGAGAGGACGGCGCAGGGCGCACTCGGCGGCCCAGTGGTCGCGCACCCCGAGCGCCTCGATGCGCGGGTTCGGCATCGGCGCCGCGCTGCCCATCTCGGACGGGAAGCCCATGCTGTGCAGGGCGTACCAGAGCGGCCGGTCGATCAGCTTGACGAAGGCGAACTGGCCCGGCGCCAGCACGCCAGCCTGCGCGCGGGCGTGCAGCAGCAGGCTCATCAGCGCCGGCGCCGTGTAGGCGTGACCGGCGGCAATAGCGGCGCAGGGCGCCACCAACTCGACATCCAGCAGCACGCCATCAGCCCGGTCCACCGCCCGGCCACCGACCTGCAGCGGTCGTGCCGGCCCAGCCGGTCCGTCGCCCGGGTTCACGGGAAGGCTCTCGGCCATGTCGCCGAGCAGGGCGATGGCCTCCTCGCGCTGGCGGCTGGCGTGCAGCACGAAGGCGGCAACCAGGCAGCGGACGTGCGGGGCGGCCTGCGCCGCGCCCGTCCAGACAGGGCCTAGCTGGCGGGCAAGACCGGCCCGGCCGGCGTCGTAGTCAAAACGGCCGTCCGCGGTGGTGGCGTGACGGGCCACCCACTCCAGGACGTGCAGCGCAGGGTCGGCAGGGCGGGGCTGGCCGTCCGCGGCCGGCACGAGGCCGAGGCCGCGCCCGACGAACGGCTTGACGGAGCGGAACACCTCGGCCTGCGTCCGCATGAGGCCGTCGAGGTCGAGGTTGCGGGTGAATTGCCCAGGTGCGGCGCGGGTCAGGCAGAGCAGGGCGAGCACGCCGGTCAGCGCCACGGCGGGCCAGCGCAGGAAGCTGCCGACGTTGCGGCACAGCCGGAACAGCGCGGCGAAGCCTACCCCGGCCGGGTCGGTGGCCAGCACCTGCCGATCTAGGTTGGCGTAGCTGTCCGTGAAAGTGCTGAACTGCTGCATCTGCCAGTGCTGCGCGGCCATCACCGCAGCGGCGATCTGCCCATGGTACTTGAACCACAGATACCAGCCGCCGCCGGCGAACACGGCCAGGATCAGCCCGAAGGCGAGCAGCTTGTCCTCGCCTCCCGACGACGAGGTTTGGACGTTGGGCTGCATGGGTCAGTCCTTGGCGGCGAGCGTGGTGGGGGCAGGAGCAGCGGCGACCGGGGTTGGCACGGCTCCGGCGGCGGGAGCGGGGCGCCCCGCCTGCGCTTCCAGCCGCAGGGCCTGCTGCAAGATCTTGCGGAGGTAGTCGGCCTTATGTTCGGGCGCGTGCGAGTGGTAGTAGCCGACGCCCTGCCAGAAGTCGCCGCGTGCCTCGTCCATGCCCTGGCGCAAGATCCAGGCGCCGCCTTCGAGGTTGGCGCAGAAGTTGTCTCGCAGCGCCAGGAAGGTGTCCGGGACGGACGCGCCCCAGCGCGCCGCCAGCTTGGGCAGCCAGATCTCGTTGACCTGCATGGGGCCGATGTCCACGGTCGCGTTGGTGTTGTCGCTGACGCGCCCCAGCCGGCCGCCCTCCACCCGCAGCAGGATCACCAGCACGGTCGGCGGCAGGCCGTGCGCCTTGGCCGCCGCCTCGATGCAGGCGCGGATCACGCGCTTGGCCTCCTCGGCGCTGGACGCCAGGCCGACCGGGACCGGCGAGTTGCGATACCCCGAGGCCCAGGCCGGCACGGCTGCCATCGCGCCGGCAAGGAGCAGGGCTGCCATCCGCCCGGATTGCCACCTCATCGGCGCGACCCCGGCGAGGCTGGCGACCGAACCTGCAACGCCCCCGCGGACGGCGCGGCATCGTGGGCCAGGCGCTCCGTCGTTGCCTGCCACTGCTCCAGCATCAAGTGCGCTGGGATCTCCCGCAGCGTCGCCACGCGCTCGATCGCCTCCACCATGCACAGCATGACGGTCGAGAACGAGCCACCGACGCCAATGGCCTGGTGCCCGAGCAGCGCCTGCGGATCGGCGCGCAACTCGACGCCCAGCCCGTTGCCCGTGGCGTCGCGCCACACCGTGTCGCCCGCCATCAGGAACACCGGCAGCAGGCCGAACGGCGCGCTCGCCAGCCCGGCCGACACCGGCTCGATGACGCCCGCGGCCCGGTCCAGCGTCGTCACCTGCCGGCCCGACCGCTCGATCAGGACTTCCAGGACGCGCCCGACCTGCTCCAGGCTGGGCCGCTCCTGCCGTGCCGCGGCCGTCATGCGAACCTCCGGCGCTTCCACACCGGCACCGCTGGGCGCACGGGTCCGTTGACCAGCCGGCGCAGCGTGCGCAGGGCCGCCGGAAAGGACAGGCCGAACCACTCGGGCACCGCGAACACCAGGGTGGCGAAGGCGGCGAAGTACAGCGTCCCCCAGCTCCAGTGCATGAGGAAGACGAACCAGGCGACCAGCACCCGTGCGTCGGCCACCCAGATCCGCACCGGCGGCATCGTGTTACGCCACATCGCCCAGGTCCTCCCGCACGCCGGCCGCGGTCGCCTCGCTGATCCGGCCCTCCGCCAGGGCGCGCTGGATGGCCCGCTCGAAGGACTGCCCGCGCCCCTCGGCCAGCATGTCCTCGACCAGGGCCGGCCAGCGGTCCGGGTTGGTGTCGGCCATCCGCCGGCGCATCGGCCGGTCGAAGGCCAGGAACTCGCGCAGCGCCGTGCGCGTCCCGTCCAGGGAGGAAACCAGGCGCTGGTTGACGATCAGCCGCAGCGTCTGCGCGACCGCGACGGTCAGCGCCGCGCGCTCCTCCAACGGGCACAGGCTGACGATGCGCTGCACCGTCTCCGACAGGGTGCCGGCGTGAATGGTGGAATATACGGCGTGGTTGGTCAGCGCGGCCTGCGCCGCAGCGGCCATGGTCTCGCCGTCGCGGCACTCGCCGATGATGATGACGTCGCCGGCCCGGCGCATGGCGTTGCGGATGCCGGCCGCGAAGCTCGGCAGGTGGCGCGGGATCTCGCTCTGGCTGATCGTCGCCGTCGTGCTCACGACGTCATCGAAGGTGAACTCGATGGGGCTGGAGTACTCCAGGATGGCGACGTGGCTGTCCGGGTCCTCCAGTCGGCCGCGGGTGATGCCAGCCTGCAGCGTGCTCTTGCCGTTGCCGGTGCCGCCGGCGATGAACACCAGCCCGGTGCGCGGCATGCACGCCCGGATGATCTCAGGCTCCACGGCCTGCTCGGACAGCCGCCTGGACCGAACCGGCAGGGCGCGGGCGACCACGGCGCCGCCATCGTCGCCCTGGGCCAGCACGGCGGTCGCGTTGACGCGGAAGCGGAAGCGGGTGCGCCGGTCGGGCTGCACCTCGTAGCTCACGTCGAAGTCCTCGCCCCGCTTGAGGCGGGCCACGCCCTCGGCGCCGTACAGGCGGTTCACCGCCTCCTCCACCTCGCGCTCGGTGAAGCTGCGGCGCGTCGCCATGCACATGCGGCCGTGCAGCTGCACGAACACCGGCTTATGGGTTTCGACGCGGATGTCGGACGCGCCATGCCGGAATGCCCACTCGAACAGGCTGTCCAGCGTGTCGCGGGTAAAAGGCGCCGCTCCGCCGGGCCAGAGGCCGTCATCCCGAGCGACGACGAGGGAGGGATCGGGGAGGCGCACGACCTGGTTCATGGGTTGAGCCTTATTGAGCCAGGGCTGCCGGCGGGGATGTCGGACGGCAGGTCGCCCATGCCATGCCAGCGGCGGCGGTTCGGGTTCAGGCCGGGCTGGGCGCGGATCTCGATCTGGGTGTCGTCCACCCGCATCCTCTCCCGGCCGCCCTCGACCGACCGGCGGGCGAACACCACGCGGGGCTGCTCGACCAAGCCGGCGCGCAGCAGCACCCGGTAGCGCGCCATGCCGATCAGGTCGGCCTCCAGACGGGACAGGTCGGACTGGTAGATCTCCACCGCCTGGCGTTCGCCGCGCGCCCAGCCCTCGGCCACCCACCGGTCCCAGTACTGCACCTCCTCGGAGGTGCGCGGGCGCAGGTCGTCGGGCGGCGGCGTCGGGTTGACCCAGGAGCGCACGAGGTAGGTGCGCCAGTTGGGCGGGGCGGAGGAGAGCTGCGCCTGACGGGTGATCTGGTACACCCGGCCGGTCTCGCGGGCGGTCTGGCCGCCATCGCCCAAGGCGAAGGCCATCTGCGCCTCGGTGACGATGGGAGGCCGCATCAGGGTCTGGCCGCGGCCCACCTGCACGACGAGGCTGCGGAAGTCGTAGCTGCTGTTCAGCTTGGCCTCGTAGCGGCGCAGCATCTCGTTGATGGCGAAGCCGCGTGCCGCCAGTCCGCCGCGGGCGCCGTAGGACAGCGCCGCCTCGTGCAGCGCCTCGCCCCGGGCGCCCCCCATCTCACCGGACGGGTTGACGCCAGGCCGGGCCGCTTGCAACGACTCCAGCGACAGCGGGTGTTGGCCGCCGACGATGGTGGGCGAGATCGCCGCGCCCGTGACGGGCTGGTTCAGAGGGTTCGCCAGAACACGGGACGCGCCTTCCACGGTGGCCGTGTCCGGCTCAGGCGGCACTGGCGAGTCAATCAGAGCGGCGTCGCTGCGGGCCGCCCAGGCTGGGACGCCGAGCGCAAGGCCAGCCAGCACTGTGGCGGCGCCGAGCAGGGCGCGCAGGCGGGTGCGCTCAGACATGGTGCTGCACCTCCACCTGATGATGGTCGGGATCGACCACGACGGTCGCGCTGGCGCCGGCGGCATTGCCCATGGCCTGCAACAGGTCGATGACCGGGACATTGCTCATGTTGACCGCGACCAGGACAGCGGCGGGACTGGCCGGGGCCGTCACCACAAGGCGGTAGCCGATGCGGTCGGCAAGCGTCTTCACGCCCTGGTCGAGCGGCCCGTTCCAGGCCAGGGACCCCAGCCGCTGCAGTTCGGCCGGCACCACCGGCTGGGCCGGGCTGGCGCTGCCATACTGCCCGAGCTGGCCCATGGTGCGGTCCACCCGGTCGAGGCTGCGCTGCAGCGCGACCTCGACGTTGGGCATGCCGGTCGCGTCCACGTCCGGCGGAATGGTCCTGGTGGCGCAGCCGGTGAGCAGGGCCATTAGGCCGAGCGCGGCTGGGTAGGGAAAGCGCCTGGGCGCCATGCGTCGTCTCCTGTTCTCTCGGGAGGACGCTAGGCGGGCAGGATGCGAATGGGATCAGGGCGCTTCACCGCTGATGCAGGTCCGCCCAGCCGACGTGGGCAGGCAGTGAAGGCATGGGTGTGCTACCCGACGCCCGTTCCATCCGTCACAGGAGACCACCATGGACGACATCAAGGCAGCGGCGGCCAAGCACCACGAGGACGCGGCGCACCACTTCGAGGTGGCGGCGAAGATGCACCACGACGCGGCCAAGCACTGCGCATCGGGCAACTACGAGAAGGCTGAAAGCCTGGCCACGTCGGCCGCCGAGGCGGAGGGCGTGGCCAACCGGCACGCGATGCAGGCGGCGGACGGCTACCGCCACCACGCGCAGGAGGTCGCCAGCCGTCAGGCCGAGGTGGCGGCCGAGGAGGCGGCGCGGGTTGCAAAGCATGATGCCAAGGCCGCTGCTGGGTCGTAGTACAGGCCAGCATAAGTCAAGCATCTAGCAAGCAGAGCGGCTGGATTTATTGCAGTTCTGCTTGCAAGGTGGCCTTATATAGGCCATTTGGCACGCCCACGTCGCTGCAATGAGAAATTACAAGGCTATCGACTACGACCATCTGCAAGGCGGACTACCATGCAATGCCGTCTTGTCGGACATGGACGGCAGGATCGAAGCAGGCTGGACCTTCGACCGCAACGACGAGACCGTGACGGAGGAGCACGCGCTCAGCGATGAAGCGTTCGGGATGCTGTGGGACGGCATTGCCGCATCGCTCAGAGAGGGCGGCATCTTTCGGGCCTGTCTGGTCACTGACCCTGCTCGCCTGATCGACCCTGCCCTCTACCATGTCATCACCACCGTGCAGGTTCGGGATGGTCGCGTGCAGTACTGGACCTTCATGGTCCCATCCAGCGAGGCAGACCCGGTCTTCACAGCCTGGCTGGAGGCACTTGCGGTCCCAGGCGGTGCCCGGACCAAGGAGCGTATCCCTGTGCGCAAGCTGCAAGCTGCCAACGCTTTGCAGCCCGGCACCATGAAAACCGACGCTCGACGTCAGGAATTCCTGGCATAGGCCCACCTCGGGGCATGACGGGGTCTCTGGCACCGTGGTTCAGGGCGCCGAAACCACTTCTGCTCCCTTCCGTCCTCGATTGACGCCGTTAGGCAGACCAGGACGGTTCGCTGCCAGCATCATCCTCGACCAAGGTGCCGATCAGGCGCAACAACTCCAGGTGCTCCGGGCCATGCACCCCGCGGATCAGGAACTCGCCAATTTCGAAGAAGGCTGTCCGCCCTCCTGACGGGGCGTTCGGCTGGTGCCTGACAAGCACCTGCCCCGAAGTGGCGTCACGAACAAGGTGCCACTCGTCCCCGTTCGCACTGCTGTAGAGCCGCCTCGTCGCCATGACCATGCTGCCCGTCCTTGAGGTACAGCCAGCTTACAGGTGCGCCCAGCAAGGCGGGTGCTGACAGCAGACTGGTCGGCTGAGGCCGTCGTTGCGTGAATTTGACCATGGGGATGTGACGGAGCGCAAGCCTGTGCCACTCGGCCGGGTCATCCCGCCGCAGCAGGTTTGCCCTTTCCATGCCCGACCAGCAATGACGCTCACAGATCTGCCATGCGCAGGGATTGCAGGATCGCAGACTGCCTTGGGGTTCCCTGCCGTGTCGTCCTGTCCATCTATGGGAACTCTGGATGCTTCTCTGCGACGCACCGGACTGGCCCGTCGATTACCGATCAAGACCGCCCGCTGCGTCAGGTCGCAGGCCGGTGCCAGTCCACTACGGGCATTGCAGGCGGCAGCAGGTTGACCTCTCCCCGCGTGGAGCGGAGGGGCAGCTGCAGAACACAGCCAGGAGGCACATACCAATGGTCAAGCGCCGTAAAGAGGAAGAGATCGCCGGTGTCCTCGAATTTGAGGGCCGGACCAACGAAGACCCGGAGTTCGTGGACTGGCTGGAAGACCACAAAGCGCGGAACGGAGGGAAGCTGCGCGTGAGTCAGGGTGGGAAGGGTGTGCGCGTGATGTTCAGCAAAGACGCTGATATGGCGTTGTGGAAAGCTCGGTCTGAACAGGCGGCTAAGCGACAGAAGGTCGCCGCCGAGTAGGTGCTGCTGCGGCAGCCACCAGGTTTCGGCACCTAACCTGGATTGCGTTCCGATCCTGCAGTAACCATAGCGCTTTCAGATTGGCTTTGCAGTCCGACCTACTCTGCCGCGACCGCCTCGCCCTTCTCATGCTCGAAACGCCGAAGCACGATGCCCAGGCCGTGCCCGTCCACCAGCTCGTCGGCCAGGTCCTGCACCACGCTCATGCGCGCCCGCGCCTCGTCCTCGCCGCCGCGCTGCCGCTCCTCCTTGCGCCGCTCGATCTCGTCCTTGGCGCTGCCGTCCGGGAACACCCGCGCCAGCCTGCGCCGCGCCTCGGCCGGGCCGACGCGCTGGTACAGCCGCGAACGCAGCGCCACGTCCTGCGGCGACGTGCTGAACGCCCACAGCTCGACCGGCCCCAGGCTGTTGACCAGCATCTGCTCGTACCACTCGTCGTCGGCCTGGATCAGCGCCATGAACGGCGCCCCGCCCCGCGTCGGGCCGTTCAGCTTGCGGCGGATCACCGCGGC
>JAABUX010006741.1_pt1 | contig 13625 bp, 20 predicted proteins | sample 5561851 | NCBI WGS metagenome assembly JAABUX01 (sample SAMN10711883, study PRJNA513361) | rock metagenome | isolation source: Antarctica rocks | place: Antarctica: Victoria Land, Richard Nunatak red sandstone | collected 2016-01-03 | reverse complement strand
GTTGCGGATTGCGTCTGCGCCAAGGGAGGGTCAAATGCCCCCCCTTGTGGTGGCTGCGATGCCATGAGTCCTTCTTACCGTGACCGTGACGCGGATCCTGGTCCTGATGTTGTCGCACCCTTGCCCCTGAGTCGTTACCGTAACCCTTGAACCTACTCTGAGCACGACCCTCAAGACAATCCCGCTACAGCAAGTATGGGCTCGTCGGGGACATTGTTTGTATTCTTCACTTAGTGCCCCTACGTCAGCGATCTGACACGCCGTCGAGCCGCCGCAGGTGCCCGAGACGCCGTCACCGATGCCGATCAACGTCAGCGGGCCCTGGAGCGACACCACGTCCACGTTCCAGTCCATGTCGCTGGACGACGACGATGACTTTGACGAGGTGCGAGGCAGACGCGGCTCATTGCCGCAGGTCTGCTGACCGCGGAAGCGGTCTCATTGCACGTCCCACCACGGTGTGACAGACAGCTGCGCGTACCTTGGCGGTAGGTCTCAGAGTTCATGTGTTTGCGATGCATGACAGATGCATGACACGGAAAGCAAGGTGCACGGAATGGGATCTGCGCACCGCGCCAGATATACGTCGTCGCTCGCGCACGGCGAGTTTGTCCGATCTCTCAGTCTTTCGTGGCATCCGATATAACCCAACTACATAGAAATAAAATCTGCTGATGCTATTAGAAAGCATTAAAACGAAATTCTAAAAAATTTAATCGCTGGCCCTTTGGTAAAGACCAACGACTATTTTTTCGAATTAAAATGAAATGGTTTTTTATTAATGAAATTAGCTGAAGCTGTTACCTGCAGGTGGAAGCCGTGTTCGCCGGGGCGGTGGCGGAGGCCGAGTCTGGTGCCGGGACGCAAAGCGCAAAGGACGTGCGGCCGTCAGCGGGGCCGCAGTTGCCGGCGCAGGGCGGAGCAGGCAGCAGTGCAGCGTCAGACGAAGATGATGATGACACGGGCGGCCCGTCGCCACCAGCAGAGGTGCAGCCCGGACCCAGCGATGCGCTGACTCGACTGTCTATCCAGATGCTCGCTGATGGCTGACTCACATCTAGGCGTGAGATTTTTGTCACAGCATTTGACGCGGTGCCATGGAGCCGAATTGCAGACCAGACACGCCCAGCACGTGGGCGACCGTCTGATGCCAGACGCATGCTGCAGCACGTGACCTACACCCTGCCGCTCGCCGCAGAACGGCAGCACCTCAGCGCCCGGCGCAGCGACCATTGACCTGGCGCCAGACGACCTGCCAGGGGCGTCTTCGACAGAAGGGTCACCCGCCGGCAGTCCAACAGGGGGCGGAGGCAACGGCGGCGGCCCTGCACAGGAAGCGGTGTCGCACGCCGAGCAATCGCCTCTGGAGGCCGTGCTGAAGCCTGTCGAGGAGGCGGCCGAGGCGGTCGCCGACAAGGTGCACAGGCCCAACTGCAGGTCTTATAAGGATGCTCTTACACCGTCTGGACAAGCCCGCACTAAGCAAGCTCATCCTGTGGCGCATATGACCCGCTTCCAAGCAGTGATGGCGATTGGCAACATTCCGATACAGCCGTGTGCACTCAGGCTGCAAGTTGCGGACCCTGTGACACGATGAGCTCGTGCACATGTCCAGTTTGCCCAGCTCAGCTTCCCTTGCATTTCCGCTACATCAGTGATTGCTCTCTCCACTGCAGGCCGTGCAGAGCCTGATGAACACGGCGGTGGCGCCAGACGTGGAGCCCCAGGGCACGGCCGCGCTGGAGGTGTCCGCGGCCGTCGCGGGGGCGCTGGCGCTGCCAGTGCTCGCCTGGTCGCTGTTCACCCTGAAGACCACCGGTACGCTGTTTGATTTTCGACCCAAATACATATGGATCATTAAAAAGCAAGTAAAGAAATCCTGCAATTTTATATAAATCAGTCAAAGGAAAGGAAAAGTGCGGCTGCCGGCCAACCGTCCCGAACGCTGACCAGCACATCGTCAGACCCGCGCCTTGCCACGCAGCATGATCGTCACAGCTGCACCTCCCGCACAGCATGCGGTGGCAGAACGCCACAGCGTTCCTCACAGCCAGCACGTTGCCAGACCCGCGCCCCTCCCCGACCATGACACGTTCACTGCAACATCCGATATGCAAATCCCCATGTAGCGGCAGAGTGCCGCCCTGTTCCTGTCCATGTGTTCTCCTCGACACCCGTAATTGACACTGCCGTGCTCGAGTGCAGGCTGCGGTCTGCCGCCGGGCCCCAACGGGCTGCTGGGCGGCGCGGAGGGGGTGTCATACCTCGTGGTCACCGCCATCGCCTGCTGGTCGGTCTACAACAAGGTGAGGCCGCAGCCACGTCTTGAAAAGAATGGAAGGAGCATGAGTGAACAGCCTGTCCCGTCCTCACTTACGGTATGACGTGCTCTGCATTGCGCTTGGTGGCGGACACAGGCTTGGGTCTCAACGGCACATCTGAATTCTTAATGTCAGCGGCGACCTGTCCGCACTCTGAGAGGTCGTGCTCTTCGACGACATTGTGCCGCACGGTGCCGCAGGTTGCGACCGGCAAGGGCCTGCGGCCGGGCCCGGGCGGCGTGCTGGGCGTCGTCGAGGGCCTCAGCCTGACGGGCATCGCCGCCGGCCTCGTTGTGCTCGCCCTTCAGGTGCTGCTGGAGAGCCCTCACTGATGGTCATCATGCCCTGAGCGTCCCTTTGTGGTGCCAACATAATACGATGCAGATCCTGACCGCTGATGAGCTGAGTCGAAGCTCATACACAGAGGGCATACTTGCAATGACCATGCGTCCTCATTGGCTAGCTGCACAGTACGGCCAGGCACGGTTTTGCCTGCATGTATGCCACTGGCAGTGGTGCGTCACCCCCTCTTCTTGATGCAGAGTCTGATGTTACCAAGCTGTCGGGATGAATGTACATGCTGACCATCTGCTTTTATTCAATGATTATTGGATTTTTAAGAACACTATACTTAGTTAATACTCCTCAAAAATAAAATGTTAAAAAACCAATTTGAATTGGGTTTAAAATTTTAATTCGAAAATTTCGTCCACGCAGTGGGCGGAGTACGGCTACATCCCCTCCGCCCTGCCGGACGCCAAGTGCTTCGGCGAGGGCGCTCAGGTGTCCCTGCCTGGCCTCCACTAGTGCGCACCCGTGGCCCAGAGCTACAACCACAGCTCACGCCGCTCGGCCATGACTCCTACGCGGATCCCTAACCATCCCTGATCTCAACAGATGCGGCGCCATTCACGGCCTCACGCGGCCCTTAATCAGTCACGACGAACGGTGGTTAGTGCATTGTGGCTACCAATTGTGATATGAATTTATGATCGACGGGGTGCATGGTCTTTGCAGGCAACGCTTCCAGCGCACACTGCCGAGCCGCCATCAGCGGCCGGGCGTGTGTTACAGCCCAGCATCGGCTGGCTGCCAGCCCCTTCTGCAGACAGCATGCCTGGGGCCTTGGCCAGCCGTTCTTCCAGTCAGACAGTCAGCACACCAGGAAGTCCAGCCGGCAGCACGGCAACGCCGCCATCTGCTTTCGCCGCCTGGCCGCGTTCATGGGCCGCCGTTGCAAACAGACGCTGGGCCGCCAGCGCTGCAGAGCTTATTCCTAGCGAGTCAGTCAAACCTGTGTTTACCGATGCAACCCGCACATCACAGGAGCAGAGTCGCGACGCTGCGGCCAAACCCTTGCCGCGGGCGTCGAGCGTGTCCGCGCCCCAACTCGGTCCCGCTGGGGTTCCAGCATTTCGACCTCAGCTCACGGCAGCAGATCGGCCGTCAGCTCTCGCAGCCACCGCCGGTGTCCCGACCTCTGCAGCGCGTGCGGCAGCGCCGCCTGACGTGGTCAGCGCAGCCAAAACAGCCCTGGCCGGTGCCGTGAAGCCGACCAGCCCAGCCACTGCGCAGCGTCCTGAGGCGAAGCTCTCGGCCCCCAGCAACCCGCTGCCGGGCACTCAGCAGAAGCTTCAGCCTGCCGCGGCGGCCGCGAAGAGCTCCGCCGTGCCAGGCTCGCCCAATGCAGTGTACTCGCCGGCTCAGAGCAGTGCGAAGGGCGCAGCGCCGGTTGTTGCCAAGCCGGCAGCGGCAAAGCCGGCGACAGTAGGCTCTCCTGCGAAGCCCCCAGTGCCTGCGGCCAAGGCTACCTCAAGCAGCTCTGCCGGCGGAGGAAAGGCCGGGGCGTCGGCTGTTGCACTGCCAGCAGGCCCCGCGAAGCCCCGCGGCGCAGCTGCGGTGATCATGGACCGCGGAGTGCACCAGCTCGGGATCGACCGCGAGGTATGCGACGTGAGGACGCATGCGACGGCGGCTGCCACGAAGCTGCAGGCACTCCGGAAGACCGCCGCGGAGCAGCTTGTCACGGGGGTCCGTGGGCTAGGTACTGCGCTCGAGGCTGCCCCTGGGGTGCCGCATCCGGCGGCTTCGACCACAAAAGCTCCGAAAGCCCCGGCACCGCCCTCGCCAGCAGCCAAGAAGCAGAAGGCAGCCGCAGCGCCGGACGATGTCGGCGTGTCAGCGGTCAGGGCGGTCACGGCTGCCAAGAAAGCGCCTGCTGTACTACCCGCAGCTGCGACAGCAAACCCCGGTGGCAAACCAGCTGTGGTGGCGTCAGCTGGGAAGCCTGTGGGTGCGAGTGGTAGCTCTGCAGCAGCCAAGAGCTCTGCTGCAGCCAACACGGCGGCCAAAAAGCCGGGAGCGGGCGACAAGAAAAAGCCGCATGTCGCGGAGAAGGTCGACGCGGCGGAGACCATGCACATGGTGGTCACCACGCTGGCCGTCGGGTTCCAGGGCCTGTTCAAAACCGCGATCAGCATCAAGCCCGTCGCGCTGCTGCGGGCGGTCTTCCTGGCGCTCTCGGCGGCTCTCGCAGCCGCCGCCGCCCTCGCCCGCTCGGGCCTGAGCGCGGTCGCTGCCCTGGACATGATCACCGTGCTGGCCTCCGCGCCGCGCGAGGCCGGCGTGGAGGTGGCAGCGGCCGTCAGGGTCGTGCAGTCCGTCGCGCATGACGCGGTCGAAGCCGTGCGGGGCTTCGACGGCGAAGCGACCGTCAGCGCCGCGCGGGGATCTGCCGCTGAGGTTCTATCCTCGGCTGCCGAGTTCGGCGGGCAAGCGCGGGTGGCGGTGGCGGCTGCGGCAAACGATGCAGCCACCGTGGCGGCGTCGCTGCTGCAGAAGGCTCAGGCCGTGGACCTGCCGGGCCGGCTGCGGCACGCGGCTGCTCCGCAGCTCGCCGCGGCGTCGGCGGCCGCGACGGGCGCCGCTGCGCGGGCGCACGCCGCCGCGGAAGGCCTGCTGACGAGGACGGCCGCAATGGATGTCGCCTTACAGGCGCAGCGCCTGCGCGGAGCTCTGACACAGCCCGACGGATCTGCGGCGCTGAGCGCGGTACGTGATGCCGCCGACGGGCTGGCACAACGGTTGGCAAACCTCGACGTGTCCGGGCAGGCGCAGCACATCTGGGAGTCGGCGCCTGCCGCACAGCTGCGCGACGGGGGGGCGGCGGCGGCCGTGTCCCTCAGGGACACGGCTCAGGGTTTCGCGAGGGCGCTGGCGGACGTCGACGTGGCCGAGCAGGCGCGGCGGGCCCACGGGGCCGCGGAGCCGGCGCTCGATGCCTCGCTCGCTGCCGCCGAGGCGGCCCTCGCGCAGTTGCAGACTGCGGCAGCTGACCTGACGGCGCAGTTGCACAACGTCGACCCCGTGGCTGGCGTCGAGAAGGTCCGGACCAGTCTCGCAGCACTGGGAAGCACAGCAGCGGCCGGCGCAGACGCTCTTGCCGCTGACCTGAAAACCTCTGCAAGCACTGCGGTCAGCCGGGCCGGTGACGCAGCGTCCCCAGTGGATCTTGCCAGCATCCAGCAGCGGCTGCAGGCTGCCGCGACCGCTCTCAGCGCTCGCTTGGAAGCGGCGCGCGGCCAGGCTGTCGAGGGCGCGGGTCCTTCGACCGGCGCTCTGCAGGCCGGCGCCGCGGAAGCCGCCGCGCAGCTGGAGGACGCCCTGCGTCGCGTCGCGGAGGCGCTTGGGAGGGGCGTGGGGATTCCTGGCGGGGAGCGGTCGCTGGACGTCTCTGCACTCGCCGAGAGGAGCGCTGAGGAGGCTGTCCGCCTGGCCAGCCGCTTTGTGGGCCGCGTCTGGTAAAGGCGCATGTTCCTGACGAGCATGCAGACGCAGCAGCCCTGGAGAGACGATGCAGGGGTGCAGGGCTTTGAGACGATTTGTTTGCTATTCGATATTGCATAGAGGTCTGTTTGAGGAACTACACTAGATGTGTTTTCTCGGCTTTTCCAGCGCAAATCCGCCATCGCTTTGTTGAGCCATTCGGTAGTTGCTGATCATTTCTGAGAGGACTGCCTTTAATGATTGCCTCACTTATAGTTGGCACTCGGGTTCGATGCGAGGATCTGTACGATCACTGAAGGTTGACTGGTCCAATGGGTGACGAGGCTAGGGACAACCCCAAGGTGGATCTTATCACCTGCCACTCTGATGAACCGACAGCTTGTATCCCGGACCCAAGACGGCAGCCTGTCTCAGCCACCCACCGGCATATACTGCTCCGACCCTCATGCAATGGGCAATCGACACCAACGGTGACCCGCTGCCGCTGAGCAGACACCACAATGCTGCCGCGCATGCTACTTGGAAGGCAATCACACATCAAGACTGTCAGCTGAGACACCGAGCCGTCCACCTGGGTGTGCAGCGGACCCGCTCATCTGACGCTTTGCAGTGGAAAAGGACGACGGCGATGTAAAGTCTCTGAGGCCCATGCAACGGTTGAACCCTGCTTGGCCGGCGCCAATCACTGCACTTGCCTCGGGCGCTGCATACCCAGCCCGCAAAACCCGTCCAGCATCAACCTGCCGGCGCTTGTCATGCAGGCGTCAAAACACTAGCCACACTGCTCGTGCTGGCGCTGCTGCTGATCGCTACCCATCAGCGAGTGGTCAGGCGGCATGCGGACGGCTGGGCACCAGCCTCTGAGCAAGCGGCGGAAGTTAATAACAAGCTGGGCCACCTGCGGCTGGCGCACAGAGGCCGGCACTCCAACGTGGTCAATGCATCAACGGACGGTCGACAGCAAGCGCAGCAGTACGTGACGACTAGATGCCCGCGCCCTGGCAGTTTCACCTTACTGTGCAGCCTGTATGCCGCGCGGGCGCACCTGATTGGCTGCATCTGCCAAGTTTCGCGTACGGGTTGCTGGCCTTACCGTTGACCTGGTGCTTCATGTCGGCACAGCTTGCATGTCGGCCCGATGCCAAGCTGTATTCCAGCTAGATGTGAAGGTCACACCCTGCCTGACAGGCAGGGCGCGCATGCCTGCAATGTCCTGCTGGATATGCCGCAGGTGACGCTTCTTTTCCTGTCACGCGGCGAGATGTTCCACGAGCGCCTGTGGGCGGCCTGGCTCGGCGCCGTCGCAGGGCTGCTGCCTCTGCAGTACGTCCGGGTGTGACAGTGCAAACATTGTCCCTCACATCTTTGCACCGCGGCATGAGGTGATGGCATGCGCGAACCAGCGTGCTCCCTGCTGCAGCAAGGATAGGCGCTGTCAGGCCGCACCGCCGCCTACAGCCCAGCAGGACGTTTCCGTGTGCCCGTCCGTCACGCACCAACGCTGAGACCGTGCTGGGTTTTAGATCATGTTGGGGCGCAGCTCAGAGCTAATACGCATTATGGCTACAGGAGGCAGCTTGCGACCCAGCCTTCGCGGCGGCTGTTGCGGACGCTTGCTCCGCGGGGCCGGACGAGGCGCCGCTGCGGCGCCAGTACCTGTTCGATGTAATCACCCACCCCGGCAAGGACTTCGCAGGTGCCAAAACCGCTTTGCCGCACGCGGACGGGTCGTATGAAGGTCTCCTGTGAAGACTGCCGTTCTGTCATCCCGCTATATCCCCTCAGAGCACTTGATGCTGTTGCTGGTGCAGGATTCGCGACCGACAGCATCTTCCATGGTACGGAGATGGAAGATCGAGATGAGGTGAGGACTTTGCTTGCTGTGCTCCAGATGCGGGTACGGGGTGTGCTTTTCACACACTGGCAATGCAAGACCATCACAGCATGGGTGCTTTCCTCCATTTGCTTGAGGGTGCAGAGCATGTCGGAAGCCGCTGCTCCACCAGACCACATCAAAGCTGTGCGGTCCAGCGAGTGATGTTAACATGCCCTTGCTGCTCCAGACGGCGTGGGGTAGCCACAAGACCACGGCTGCGGTCCGCCGGATGCTGCAGCGCGGCTTGGCAGACCCTTTCGCGCAGCAATTCCTGCTGCTCTCAGAGACAGGTGACCGCTGCGGATGGGTCTTGCGTTGCTTCCCAGGTGTTAGTGGAAACCGTGAGCGTGAGGCAGCTGTGCTGACGTGGGTTTCACAGCCAAAAGCATATGCATGTATTTCAGACCCTGTCTGGCGTTGGCGCAGACGTGCCGCTGTACCCGGCTAGCCTGGTATGCCAGCAGCTGATGGGCGAGACGAAGAGCCGCATCAACGCCTGTGCAGACGGCGCCGGGAAAGGGGTCCGGTCCTCCTGTGCACCACATGCTGCGATGCGACCCCGATGAGCTGTCAGCGGCTGCCTCTTGGCTTATGACAGTCCCCAGCCGTGTGCTATGGGCATCGGCCAATATACGCTTGTGCTGAGGACTGTCGGTTATGACGCCAACTTCTGAGGGCTTCGTACCTGCTCGTGCTTGTCCAGCTCGCTCAGGATGCTTTCTCCAGCCCGCAAGCTTGCAGACGTGCTTGTCGCCGAGGATACCGTCGGTCCAGGCAGCTGCAGGCATGCGGCCTGAAGAGCCTCTTGTACAAGCCGGCGAAGGCCGAGCTGGAGACGGGCCTACAGATGTCTGCAACATGACGGTAGGAAGTGTTCCCCTCCCACCTCATGACAGTGACTGACGCAAATCATGTCCGGTCATCCTTGCTTGCAGAGACCCACAGACGTCTGGGAGTGGCAGCCGGCCATCGGCACGCAGGCGCCACGGGTGACGGTCGACCTGTGGCGCAAGTCGCCGCAGTTCTTCGGCATGCGCCGGCAGCACGCCCATGACGTTGTTGCGGACGCGGACGTGTGGCAGGCCTTCGCGCAGCACTGCCAGAGCTACTTCGAGTCGGGCGGGTGCGCTGCGCTGCTCTGCTGCCGCACAGCCTGCATCGGCATCACATCATCAATTGCTTACTCCCAGAGTGGTTCCTGACCATCCGTGATTGTGCGCTGGTTGCAATCCTGAGCAGCGGCCACTCGCGGTGCACAAATCCTGGGACAGTTGCCTGCTCCCGGCGATCCTGCATGAGGAGCTCAGCTGGGGCCACGACGACAGAGGTGGACGTCCATCGGGGTGGTGGTGAGGCAATCCAGCCGCCCGACCGTGCCGCCTGCAGCTACGCACGGGTCTTGGAATCTCAGAGGTGCCGGCGCTGTGACGGCGCAGGGCCTGGCGGCAGTGCTACGTGGACGAGCACTATATGCCGACGCTGCTGGCGGTGCTGGGCAAGGACGGCGAGATGGACTGCGTCGGCCACCTGGTGAGCTGTGACGATGCGTGGCAATTGGGGTCTATTGCAGACCCTACTCTGTGGCTTGGTGGGATGTCCCCCTTTAATCTACTAATCACGCAAGTGACTTGGTCCCCAGCATTTCTCCCTCAAGCCTCAGTAATGATCAGAGCGTCTCATGAGCTCAAGATCCAGATGGCGGCCACGCCCAGACTAACGGCCAGACAGTAGTCGCCAGCATGCGCAGTGGGACGGGACCTTGTGAGCGTGGCCCAGGGGCTTGCTCACAGACTCGGTCCGTGTCGAGATGCGCCAACTTTTCTGAGTGCACTCGGTGGCAAGATCACCGTGGTCTTGACTGGCGCAGGCACATGGTAGCCGTGTATGCCAATCTGATGCACTGATGCTGCACTTGCACGTGCACGTGGACTGCCTTGGCAAGCATGATCGCGCACGCTCCTACGCTTGCACTGGCATCCTGCTGCGTCTGACTCGCGTTCCACTGCTGCCCAGACGGATGCGGACTGGACGCGGCCGGGGTCGCACGGCACCTCCGGCCCCTACGAGTACCTGCCTGACGATGTCAACGCCTCGCTGTGAGCGCGTGGTCTCCTCAATGTCAGCAGTCTCGATACTGCTCCGACCACTCGTCATTGCTGGCCAGCGACCCCATCAGCTAGTGTGGTCAGCTCAGTGATTAAACGCCATTGTCACACACAGAATCCCTGCTGCGATCCTTATGCATGGCACTCCAATGCGACGTGTGACCAGCACCGTGCTCTCCCCGCAGAGTGCAGAGGCTGCGGACGGAGGTGGACTGGGGCCTGCGGCAGGACCCCGCTGCGTGCCGCGCGGACGCGGCTGTGCGCCTGGCGGAGCGTGGCTTCGTTTCGGCTGCGGCGCTCGCCGCAGGAGAGGTGCCGTGCCATAGCTGTCCCCCGTCGCACGCAGCGCAAGGCATGGTCGCACAGCCCAACGCATGCCGCGGTGCTGCAGCGGCAGGGACGGGCTCCGGTGCCCGTCCGAAGCAGGCGCTCGCACACAGTGCAGCGGCAGACGGTGGACAGCAGCAGGAGCAAAACAACGCGGAGGCCTTCGCATGGGACGCGAACTTGCTGGCCTACGAGTGCCCGCTTTTCGCACGCAAGTTCCCCGCGAACACGTCGGATCAGGTGCTGGCGACGTTCGGCGAGCTCCTGGGGTCAGCTGGGCTCTAGCCTTGGCAAGAAACATCAATAGGTCGCACTCACGAGTGATGTCCACCTCGAAGATGCAGAAGCAGAGGAAGGGAGCTACCGGCCGTAGCTAGTGCCGCAGCGATGCTTCTGTTCGCTCCGTATGCCTGGGATTTGTTTTGCGCCTTCATGATGGCTCGCACCGGAGGCAGCGGTTGCGGTCATGAGGCTTGTGGCGCTGGACCTGGAGTTGCGTGTTCTGATGGAGGCGCGCGCCGTAGCACAGCGAAGTGTTGATGTACGTCTGCATTACGACTTGCAGCGCACCTTACAGCGCGATAAAAACGACAGTCTCTGCAGCGCAGCAGGTCGTGCAGGGGACACATACAGCGCCTGGTGTGATCACTGCGACCACAATGTGCAATGTATCGAGTATTCTTTTAACCGTTCACAAGTCGGCGGCCGGCAGCTGCTCACGGCATCTGGCACCCACGCGTCCGAGCGGTGGAGCGCGCGATTATTCACCTCCAGTATAACGAATGCCGAAACATCCTGTTGATAGTTATGCGCAGAGTCTGAGACAAGACTGTGCGTGACCGGCCGGTTGCACTTCCATCGCTCACTCAAAATTTCTGGACTGCATAGGCGTTGGCCACACTGCCCCGGCTCGTCCCCAGCATTGCAATCCGCCTGTGTACCGTTCAGGTCTGGGGCAGTCACACGGCTTGGTACCGCGGTAACCTGTCAGTGTCGCTTGGACGTTGCGGTCAATCCCGGATCGCATCAACCATATAGATGACGGCAGCGGCCCTCTCAGCATGCCGGCTGCACGCGGGGTCCAGATCTGACCCAGTGAGACCATCCCGACCCTACCTCATAGCTAGTCATCGCCAACGCCGTTGCGACGGTGCGGCCGTAGAGGCGCATGGCCCCTGTCGTGCTGCTGCCAAGCACGGCCCGCAGCCGCCCAGCTAGCTCCAGCTCAGGCAGCGGCAGTGACGAGGGCGGCGATCTGGAGATGGACGTCAGCGCGCCGCTCATGTCCGCTGCTCGGGTGAGCTCAACGCGATGACTGCGCAGGCAGCGCGTGGATCCTCATGCTGCATGATGTAGCTGTAGCATTGCTGTGCCGACGCTTGACATGACCTGAGCGATGGCATAATGAGCTCAATGCAGCTGCAGGATGATTGCCGACGGCTGGGCACCCAATACACAGCTTTGCCGTGCATGAGCATGAGCCCTCGAAGATAAGTGTCATCGTTGAAATGGCGCGCAGGCGTCTTACAAGCCGACAGCCCTTCCGAGCACGGCGCCGCGGGCGGCTCTGGCCACCAAGCCCCGCAACATGACGCTGCACCGAGTGCTGGGCGCGACGCTGGTGGCGTTGGGAACCGTGTTGCTCGTCGCCATGGGCATGACACGGTGCGGCTGCGCCTTCTCATGGTGCCCGGTAGCCAATCGCAGCTTTGTGCCGCATCTGGGCTCCACCCGTGATGCTCACCCGAGCGTACCTGCGCACTGGAGACCGACCTGGTCACCACTTGCCACTGAAATCAACCCTTCTTTGCATGTATGATCGCTGCCATCAAATTATGATCGGTATCCGATCAGCCAGCTGAGCATCAGTGGATGGGGCACCATGCTCACCGCTAGCCTGGCCGGCTTTGGTTCACCTCATGACCGATGAGGCAGTGCTCCGCCTGCCGGGCGCTCAGCTGACCCTCTGCAGTCCGTTCCTTGCAGGGTCCTGAGGCCTGCGCCTGCAGCGGCCGACCAGTACGACGTCGCCCAGTGCGCGGCGACGGTCGGCGGCCCCCGCGTGGCGCTCATGTTTCTCACCCGCGCAGGCCTGCCGTACGAGCAGCTCTGGGCGGAGTGGTTGGGCAGCGCGGCGGGGCTGCTGCCCGCCCAGCATGTGCAGGTGTGCCGAGCACCATTTCACTGACGCACAGCGTTGCTGAGACTTGGTCCATTCGAGGCCGGCTGCCTGCTGAGTTCTGGCCATGCATCGCCGCGCAAGCCGGCTGGCCTGATCGTTGCCTCGCCACAGCGGGGTACTTGCCACTGCAGATGTTACGCCCTGTGCAGCACGCTGCTTGCCATGCAGCACCGCCATTCAGAATGTCTGGCTTCGGCCCCGCTATGGTAGTTGCGACCTTTGCCGGCGGTGCATGGCCCTCACTGTGCGCTGAGGACGTCATTGTAATGAGCACTGTGTGCTGGCCGCAGGGGCCGCAATGCAACGAAGACAGGATGGAGGACATCCGGCGCAGCTGCCGGGCGCCTCGTTCGGCCGCCGCCACGGATCGCCAGATCCTGTTCACTGTGTACAATCACCCGCGGCCGGACTTCCCGGGATTCCCGCCGCACAGCCCCTTCCACGGCCGCGAGCTGCCGGCGCGGATCGAGGCGCGCGCATAGCTGTGCCTGTCTATGCGTCAATCCGACGTTGTGCCGCTGCAATGCTGCTGACCGGCGTCCGTGCTGCTCCCTGCGCTTGAGGTCCAGCACGTAATCAGTGAATATTGTACGCAAGCGGTGTGGTCAGCAGCGCAAAATCCGAGCAGCTTGCATGCGGCCGTTCGACGCGGCATGACAACGATCCCTCGCCCAATCTTTGGCTGCCTGCAGACGGCATGGGGCGCGCCGTCCCTCATCGACGCCGCGAAGCTGCTACTCCGGGCGGCGCTGCGGGACTCTAGCAACCAGCGCTTCGTGCTGCTCTGCGAAGCAAGTGCGGCGCACCAGTCTTGTCCTCTCTGCTTGCAGCTGGCCTGTGTCCGCGACGCACGAACAATGCCATGCCACGTCAGCCTCCAATGCACACGTGTAGCAGCCGTGCGGATCAACGTGTCATCGTCTGCCCAGCAAGTGCATGCTGCCGGGATTCAGGCTGAAGCTGAGCTAGTCCTGACACTGCTACGGTCCGCCTCGTGAACCTGGGGGCACCTAAGCCCGTCTCCTAAT